>Ga0255775_1000989_pt1 | contig 27643 bp, 25 predicted proteins | sample 011ome_26_FD_179973 | JGI IMG/M metagenome (GOLD analysis project Ga0255775, IMG submission 179973) | Coastal salt marsh microbial communities from the Groves Creek Marsh, Skidaway Island, Georgia - 011511BT metaG (version 2) | ecosystem: Environmental > Aquatic > Marine > Intertidal zone > Salt...
CGGGCCATGGAACGCGGGGCAACATCCGTTGTCTTTGGCTGTACCGGAATGCTTGGGTTTGCTGATGAAGTCAGTAGTGCCCTCTACGGGCTCAAAGTCATCGACCCTTTACCAAATGCTATAACAGCCGCCCATGAGGCGATCCAAAACAGTCAAACCACTGACAAAGCAGTCTACCCTTACCCGGACGCAAAACCCATCGTCGGTTTTCGTGAATGGGCAGCTTTGGATGCCTTGATGCGGAGCCAAGCGGATGACTAAAGCTACGGCAGTCAGGGCAAGCGGCCTTTCCCAACATCAATTTAAATGGCTTTTGGTCGTCCCGCTGGTCGCGTTTTTCGTGTTGTTCTTTGTGATTCCGGTCGGACTGCTGTTCGCAACGTCTTTCAATCCGGCGAAGGTCGGGCAGGTTGCATTGGTTTCCGACCTGACGTTTGACAATTACATCCGCTTCTTCTCGCGTTCGAATTACCTAATAGCGGCGGGGCGATCGATCCTGCTGGCCAGCATCGTTTCTGTGATCACCTTAATCGTCGCCTATCCAATGGCTTTTGTGATTGCTAAAACAGAAAACCCGGCGCGAAACACCTTTCTGCTGATCCTCGTGCTGGCGTCGATGCAGTTGGACATGGTGATCCGACTGTATGGAATGATGGTGGTTCTTGGCGACAATGGGCTGATCAACCAAATTCTTCAAAGCATGGGGCTGACGGATGGTCCGGTCGCGCTGATGTATAACTTTCGTGGCGTGGTCTTCGGACTGGTTCAGTTCGCGTTGCCTTTCATGATCCTGACCCTTGTTGGCGTGATTATGGGCATCCCGCCCAGTCTTGAAGAGGCCGCGCGCTCTCTAGGGGCCTCACGCCGAAGGGCGTTCATGCGGGTGACTTTACCCGCCTCAATGCCTGGCATTCTGTCGGGTTCCCTGCTGGTCTTTGCCTTGTCGATCTCGTCTTATATCGTACCGGCGCTGATGGGCGGATTTCGCGTCGGCGTCTTGCCGATCCACATCTATCAGCAGGTCGCTGAAAGCGCGCGGTTTCAGTTTGGAGCCACAATTGCTGTGATCCTGTTTTTGATCAGCGCCACGGCCGTCGCGGTTTATCTGAAACTGGGCAAAAGCAGTTCTGGTGGGCTTGCTTGATGGAACGCAAAATCCCGCTGCCTATGTTAATCCTTGCAATCTTGGGCTTTTGCTATCTGCTGTTTCCGATCCTTGTTGTGGTGCTTGCGGGCCTGACAACCGGAGAGTTCTTGACCTTTCCCCCCAAAGGATTGTCCCTGCGCTGGGTGATCTCTTTCCTGAACTCAGAAAAGTACCTCTCTGCCTTCTTCTTTTCGTTCAAGCTGGCCCTGATGACAATGATCGTCTCGACCATCTTAGGCACGGCGGCGGCCTTGTTTATTGCACGATCTCGCTTTGTCGGCCGCACCGCCCTCAGGGCCTTCTTCCTATCGCCCGTGGTCCTACCGGGCGTGGTCGTCGGGTTTGCCCTTTACGCCTTCTTTATCACCAGCGGATTGGGCATATCGCGCACGATCTGGGGCTTGTGGATTGGGCACATCCTGTACTCAACACCTTACGTTATCGGCACGGTCGGCGCATCGTTGGCAACATTCGATGTCTCGCTAGAAGAGGCCGCACGCAGCCTTGGTGCATCGCCCATGCGCGCCTTTCGCAAGATCACTTTCCCCAACATCGCCCAAGGCATTCAGGCAGGGTCAATCTTCGCCTTCATCGTCAGCTTTGGTCAGTTCGAGGTCTCGCTGTTCTTATCCGCGCCCAATTCCGAACCCCTACCCATCGCAATGTACAATTCACTGCGCTACAAATTTGAACCTGATGCCGCCGCCGCCGGCATCTTTGCCATCACCCTCGTTATCGCCTCGGTTCTTCTGACGAACCGGCTGGTGAACATCCGCCGATTGCTGGAACGGCAGGACGGCTAATATCAAAACCAACCAAAGGAGTAAGACAGATGACCATTGAAAAGAAACATAGCAGACGATTCATTTTGAAAGGTGGTGCGGCTCTCGGAGCGGCGGCAACCATCCCCAACATGTTCTACATCAACCACGCTTGGGCACAGGACGTCGTTTACGACGGCGAAGTGTTTGATGCTGGCGGTGCCACCCTGAATGTCGCGGAGTGGGGCGGCGGATGGGAAGAGTTTGTACGCAAGGGATTGACCGACCAGTTTGAAAAAGACTTCAATTGCAAACTGAACTGGGACAGCTCGTTCCCGTGGTTTCCAAAATTTGTTACACAGGGTGCCAACGATCCGGTTTACGACGTGGCCAACTGGAACCTGCCAAACTTGATGCAAACCAATGCAGCGGGAGATTTTTTCTTAACAACAGAAGAAATCAAAGCCAACGTTCCTAACGCAGCCGATTGCTGGGACTTTGCCTTTGCCAGCGGGGCGGGTGTGACTTGGGCATATCAACCTTATGTATATGCCTACCGCACAGATCGTGGCGCGCTAGTCAGTAATTTCCGCGACTTCTTTGCGGAACGTTTCGTCAACAAACGCGGCACTTACGCCACCGAAAATGGGTTAATGCACGCATTTTTTATGGCGACGGCAAAGGAGTTCGGCAAAGATCAGTATGACATGGAAGCCGCTTTCACAGCTCTTGAGGACGCCATGCCGATGAAGATCAGCGAATTCACATTCAACATGCTGTCGCTGTTGGAACGAGGCGAAGTTGATATCGCGGTACATATCGAAGGCGAGGCTTTGACGCTGAAAAAGCAAGGGGCGCCTGTTGATGTCTGGGAATGGGATAGCAAGCCAATTCTGACTCAGACCAAAACCATCAGCCGGTATTCGGATCCGATGCAGAAAAAGCTTGCGCTTGCCCTGTTGAACCGCACGCTTTCGCCAGATTTCCTTGAGCCATTTGGCGAGGAATTCTTGTGGCGTCCGACCAATGGCAAAGCCGCCATGCCCTCCGCGCTTGCTGCCGAAGGGGCGACTAATACGGCTGACGCTGTATCCGCCTATTGGGTTCCAGACTGGGATTTCTTCGTGGAAAACAAGGCCGACATTACCGACAGGTTGAACCAGATCTTCGGTCTTTAAAAAATCATGACCGGGGGCATTGGTTCCCGGTCACGCCCTAAGGAAATCTGATGGTTTATGTAGAATTCAGCACGATCTCGAAACACTTCGGCACTTCGGTTGCCGTCGCGGATTTGGATCTGCAAATCGAGCAAGGTGAATTCTTTTCGCTGCTTGGGCCCTCTGGCTGCGGCAAGTCCACTACGCTACGCATGTTGGCTGGGTTCGTAAAGCCGACCACAGGCCAAATCCGTGTCAACGGACGCAATGTGACGGCCTTGCCGCCAGAGGCCCGCGACATCGGAATCGTGTTCCAGAATTACGCAATTTTCCCGCATATGACCGTCTTTGACAACATTGCTTTCGGCCTTGTTGAACGCAAGTTGCCACGCGCCGAAATTAAGCAAAAAGTTGATGCTGCATTGGCCGAAGTCGGTATGACCGGCTTCGAAGACAGGTACGAGCGAGAACTTTCGGGTGGCCAGAAACAACGTGTGGCGCTGGCCCGCGTGCTTGTGATCGAGCCTGAGATTTTGTTGCTGGATGAACCGTTGTCTGCGCTAGACAAGAAGATGCGCGAAGAGATGAAGTTCTGGATTAAAAACATCCAAAAATCTGTTGGCATCACGACAATTTATGTGACCCACGACCAGTCCGAGGCGCTGACGATGTCAGATCGGATTGCCGTCATGGATCAGGGTCGCGTGCTCCAAATTGGCACCCCGGTCGAGATTTACGAACAGCCCGCCTCACGGTTCATCGCGGAATTCATCGGTGAATCCAATTTGTTGGACGGCACCGCCTTAGACGTTGACGGCGCGGTCTGTTCGATTGATATCGACGGCACCACCGTGACTGGACGGCTGACTCAGAACAATGCGGCTGTACAAGGTCAGGCGGTCACATTGCTTGTGCGCCCGGAAATGATCCGGCTCCATTCGCTGGATGCCAGTGAAAAGCCTAAACTGAACGGGACAGTCCGTGAAATCATCTATCAGGGGTCCGTTGTGCGCTACCGCATTCAGGTCGGACATCAGCACGTTATGGTGGAGGTCGCCAACCGTCCCGATCTAGCCCGGCTCGATCTGGATGACGACGTTGAGGTCTACTGGAACGCGGATAGCGGTGTGGCGATTCCATGAAAATTGGTGTGGATGTCGGGGGTACAAACACCGATGCTGTTGTGCTGGGCCCAAATGGCGTACTTGGATGGCGCAAGACGCCGACCACGGCAGATGTTTATAGCGGCATTGTCGCGGCCATTACGCATGCCATAGCTGACGCTTCGGTCGATAGCGCTGATGTGGATTGTGTGATGATTGGTACCACCCAGTTCACCAATGCCGTTATCCAACGCCGATCTTTACTGCCGGTTGGCATTATCCGTCTCGCGCTGCCTGCGACGTCGGCCATCCCACCGCTGACGGACTGGCCCAATGACCTGATCACCGAGATTGGCCGAAACGCGCATCTTGTTGGCGGTGGTTACGAATTTGACGGTAGAGAGATCGCGCCACTGGATGAAGTAGCAGTTGCCAAAGCTGCGCGGTCTTTCCGCTGCGATGGTATTCGAACGGCAGCGATTACCTCAGTGTTTTCGCCGATGAACGGGTACATGGAGCGCCGCGCAGCTGAAATTGTGCAAAACGAGGTGCCGGACATAGCGATTTCGCTTTCTTGCGAATTGGGCCAGTTTGGCCTGTTACCGCGCGAGAATTCTACGATCATTAATGCTGCACTTTCCGAACTATCCAGCCATGTGGTGCAGGCCTTCCGTCGCGCCCTGCAGGAACTAGCCATCAATGTGCCCCTGTTCATCAGCCAGAATGACGGCACCCTGATGCGTGCGGATGATGTGCAGCGGTATCCGGTGCTGACATTTGCATCTGGGCCCACCAACTCTATGCGAGGCGCGGTCTATCTGGCCGGGATTCAGGACGCGATGGTAGTGGATATTGGTGGCACGACCTCGGACATCGGCATGCTGCGCAACGGTTTCCCGCGCCAATCGACCAATTTTGTTGATGTGGGTGGGGTCAAAACGAACTTTCGCATGCCCGACGTCCTGGCAGTTGGTCTCGGTGGTGGCAGTCTTGTCCGCGATGAAGGGCGACTGGTTGGACCGGACTCAGTTGGATACGAGTTGACCAGTCGCGCGCAATGTTTTGGCGGCGACACGCTGACGGCCACTGATATTGCCGCCGCTGGAGGGTGGGCCGATGTCGGAGACCGATCGCTGGTTCGCGCAGACAAGGAAACCATTGACGCCGCCCGCGCATCGATGCGCCTATTGCTGGATAGGAATGTCGAGCGCATGAAAACCGAAGCTGCGGACCTGCCCTTGCTGGTCGTCGGCGGCGGCGCAATCCTCGTGGATTGGCCGGTACAGTCGGTCTCGGATGTGCTGCGCCCCGAGTTCTCATCTGTTGCCAATGCCGTCGGTGCGGCCATTGCGCAAGTGTCAGGCGAAGTTGAACGTGTGGTGACCTTGAACGAGACTAATCGGAAGACGGTGCTGGATGACGCCCGCCAGGAGGCCAAAGACAAGACAATCAGCGCAGGCGCCACTGCCGCAAGTGTTGAGATTATCGAAGTAGAGCAGGTACCGATCAGCTATTTGCCCGGAAACCCCACACGATTGCGCGTCAAAGCCGTCGGCGATCTACCAATATAGGAAGCCAAATGGAACTGAAATGCAAAGATGTTGATGACCTGTGTATAGGCGCAGCTTTTTTGGGCGCCGGTGGCGGCGGCGATCCCTATATCGGTGGACTTATGGTCAAACAGGAACTGGCCGCTGGACGGAGGATCGAGATTATTGACCCAGACGGTTTGGATGACTCCAAGCTGATTATCCCAACGGCAATGATGGGTGCACCCACCGTGTTACTTGAGAAGATACCATCAGGCGAAGAGCCAATTCGCGCTCTGCGGGTTGTTGAAAACGAGCTGGGGCGACAGGCGGACGCGACTATGCCGACCGAAGTTGGCGGCATTAATTCTACCATACCGCTGTTTGTAGGCGCAAGGCTGGGAATCCCCGTGGTCGATGCGGATGGTCAAGGGCGGGCTTTTCCCGAACTGCAGATGGAGACCTTCGCCATCGAAGGTGTTAAAGGCTGCCCATTAGGCATTTCTGACGAAAAGGGTGACACGTCACTGGTTATGACGGATAACAATCATCGCATGGAATGGATCGCCCGCGGCATCACCATCCGCTTCGGCGGTACCGCATATTTCGCCAACTACCCCATGAGTGGCGCCGATGTGAAACGCAGCGCTGTCAAACACACTTTGACACTTGCACGGCATATTGGAGAGATTATCCGCAATTCCAGGTCCCGCAAGCAGGACCCCTTTGACGAATTGTGCCGTTTTCTGGCGACGACAAGTTATGCAGTTGCGCGCGTTATCTTTGACGGCAAAATAACTGATGTGGACCGGCGCACAAGTGAGGGCTTTACCTTAGGCAGTGTCTCGATCGACAACCCGAACGGTCGCTGCGTCATCGAATTCCAAAACGAAAACCTCATCGCCCGCGCTGACGGCGATCTGCTGGCAATTGTGCCCGATATCATCTCAATTCTCGACGCAGAGACCGCAATGCCCATCACCAATGAAACTCTGCGCTATGGCCAACGGGTCAAAGTGATGGCCGTCCGGGTTCCGCCCATTATGCGATCTCAAGCCGCTCTCAGGCAGTTTGGCCCAGAAGCTTTTGGAATGTCAGAACCCTATTGCGCATTAGAGTGAAATTGAAAACTTTAAGACGGAAGTCAGCTTGCTGCGCATTATGCAGTTGGTTTTAAGGTCTAATTCACGGAGAACCGAGCTTTTCGGGCCAGTTTAAGAGATGTCCAACTGCGAACGTTACTCTGTTGCTGATTCTCTCGTCGATGATGTGTCTTGGACGAAAGACTGGTTTTCCGCTGCACGACCGAACGCGACTTATGCGCTTAAGGCCATTTTCTTGCTGTGAGCGCGTCTAACAAGATTTTGTCGCGTCTACTTTGGGCTCTGAGCAGCCATTCGCTGCACTTTGATCGAATGACTGTTTTAGGCCAATATCTAAAGCCGAACCGCGGGAATATAGACCGGGGGGCAGGATCATGGTCCATGCGCATTTGACTAGGGCCTCTAGCTTTTGCGGTTTAGATTTATTGGGGGGTACATTTCCACTCGTGCATTAACTTAAAGTTTAACCGTGACACTGCTTTTAGCGAATGGTTCTTTATTAGTGCCCCGTAAATTATATGCTTTAGTCACTTTTAACGCTTGTGATCCGGTGCTTTACGTTACCTTTACCGTGAACCGTCTTGCTGTTTGCAGACAAACTAAGTTTAAAAGTAAAATTAAAGAAAAAGCCCGTGCATCGAAGCCATGAGGAAACTTTAACACTCGGGCAGTTTGTTGGGGCTTGCATGGGAGGAGTGCCGCCCCAATATATTGTATCATAAATCCGTTCATTCTCCAAATGATGTGTTTTGACTGAAGGAAAGATCAAGCAATAACAGCGCGTTCTCTGTGGTATTAGGAACTGTTTTATCGGCGACCTTATAGCTTTTCTTTTTCCATAAAGCATCAATCATCAAGTTTTCGCGCAGCCCAAGAAATTCCACGTTTTACGATTTCTGTCACATCTGGCACTTTCAAATCCTCAAGGCGATGCCCGATTGAACAATAGAAAATGCGACCTTTATCCCATCTGCGTTTCCAAACTACTGGAACGACAGTGCCTTCGATCCACCATAAATGATCGCCTGAAAAAGTTGTGGTGGCCAACACTTCATTTGAGGCATCGGTCAACATAAAATACTGTTCTGAAAAAAGCTCGAAACTTTTGATACCTTTTACGATCGGGTCATTGGGCCGGGTAATTGTTACGTCATAAGAAACGAAATCATCCGATGGAATAGGATTATCGGGCCAGCCTGGAGGATGGGCAACAAATTGCCCCCCGATCAAAAAGTGATAGGTTGGGCGATCGCGGAAGGCATCCCCCATATGACCATGCCATCCGGCCAAGCCGCAGCCCGAGGCAATCAATTTTAGTAGTCCATCCTCTTGTTTTTTTGTCATATTCCCAAATTCGGGCTGATGAGAAGATCGCGCGCTTGACCAAATGGGTATGATGACATTCACATCAGATAAAGTTTCGGGCTGCTCTAGAGGCACTAGCGTATCGTAGATTTTAACGTCATATCCGTCCGCCATCAATAAGTCAGAGCACCACTGTGCAAAATCGGTTGGCTTATGGCCTTGCCAGCCGCCTACGAATAAAACCGCCTTCATGTGTGTTCCTTTTTCAGATAGCTGATTACTGAGGCCATATCGCGGTGGGCATAGCCATTTTGGCTGGCCTGATTCAAAATACCTAAGTTCAATTCTGCTTGCGGCATTTGAACATCCAAGGTCTGCGCCAAGCGTGTGGCAAGATCTACATCCTTGGCTGCTAAGCCAACGGTGAACGTAACTTGATGCGCCTGCTCATCCAAATAAAGTGGTTTGCGATAGCGTAACATGGGCGCGCAAGCAGCCGAAGATTCCAACGCTTCAAAGGCCAATGGAAGCTCAATGCCTGCGGCTTGGGCGAGGTTAAGCGACTCTGCGGCAGCCTGATTCAAGCTGTGTATCACCGAATTGATCGCAAGCTTCATTGTCGCACCCGCAGATTGCTTGCCAAGAATGATCGTTTTTTCGCCCAAAGCGTCAAAAATTGGTAGCAAAGGCTGTGCTATTTCCTCTGACCCACCCACCATAATCATCAATTTGCCCGCTTGAGCGGCTTGGGTGGCGCCGGAAACCGGCGCGTCTATGATAGCAGCACGGCTTGATTGGCTTTGTAATCGGTTGATCCAATTCGGGCTGACAGTGCTCATCTCGATGAACACTTTGGCTTTTTTGCCTTTTAATAAGCCCGCCTCACCCAGATAGACGTCCTGAGAGGCGGCATCATCGGCAAGCATTGTAATAACGATATCGCAAGCAGAGGCTAAGGCTTCCGGTGTTTGAGCGATCTGGCACTGCATTTCAGTCGCAAAAGATGCGCTGCGCTCAGGGTTGCGGTTCCAGACTTGAATATCGAAACCAGCATTGATCAGATTTTTGGCCATGGGAACGCCCATGCGGCCCAGGCCTGCCACCCCTAATTTCATATTCTACTACTTTCAATTATCGGCTCAACTGCATTTTTATTGAATGCACCAACCGCCATCGATATGCAGCATTTGACCGGTCATATAATCGCTGTCATGGCTGGCCAAAAATGCAGCTGTGCCTTTCACATCATCGGGGTAGGAGACGCGTTTGATCACAAGCTCATTATTGGTGATATCTTCGTAAGCTTGCCCCGCCCGCTCTTTGAAACCAATTTCAACTAAATCTTTGTCAAGCTGTTCCCAAAGAGGCGTAACAACCACGCCGGGAGCATACCCGTTCACGGTAATATTATGTTCCGCCAACGAGACGGCACCGCAATGCGTTAACGCCAAACATCCATATTTTGAAGTGCAATAGACGGTCACATCCACCAATGGCTTGCGGGAGGCAATGCTGCCAACATTGATCAATTTATATACGTGTTCTTGCGGACCCTGTTTAATCATTTGGCGGGCTGTTTCTTGCATACCAAGCCACATCGCCTTTGTGTTGACCGACATGATCATATCCCAATTGTCTTCATCAATATCCATAAAAAACCTCGGCTTATTAAGACCTGCGTTGAACAGGCCGATATTGATCATGCCAAAGGCATCCACGGTTGCGGCCACGGCGGCCACATTGTCTTCGCGTTTGGTAACATCCATTTGAACCGCAATCGCTTTTCCATTGCCGCGCGCATTGATGGTTTCTGCCATTTTATTGGCTAAATCGATGTCTAAATCTCCGAGGCAAACATTTGCGCCCTGTTGCGCAAAATATTCCGCGTTGGTTGCGCCCATGCCGCGTGCTGCGCCGGTAATTAATATGTTTTTTCCTGCTAATCTTTGCGGGTCCATGGTAAAAGCCTCCCAATGCACTTTGTGTATTTGCTAATCAGTTCCAATTACTGATCCATCATTGTCAAAAGATTTCGTGCTGCAAAATTCGAATGCATCCAAAATGAATTTAATTGATCCATACTGGACTAATTTATGGTTCTGAATTTTGGCTTTTGGCTGTTGGTTTAAAAGAGCTGCGAAAGTAGCAAAACATTTTGGGAGGACGAACATGTCTTATTTAAATAAGGTGGCCGCGGTTGCGGTTGCGGCAGGCGTCGCACTGGGCGGCATGGCCACATCAGTGCTGGCTGCATCCATTGTTTCTTTTAACGGACCCGCAGGGGAGGCTTATGTTGGCCGTTTCATTAAAGGGATTAAAGAAACCGCAGCTCTTAAAGGCTTCGATATCAAAGTTTATGAAAATCAATACAACCAAGCCGAACAGGATCAACAAGTGCAACAGGTTTTGGCAACTGGCCAATTGCCTGATGTATTCATCTGGTGGCCTTCTGATGCAGTGGCAGGTTTGGGTTCGCTGCGCGCTTTGGCCAAAACAGGCGTACCTGTTTTGAAAATAAACCAGCTGCCAAACGAGCAGGACAAACAGTATATTTTTGGATATGCAGGTCCAGATGATCGTTTGCGCGCGCGCAACGCCGGTTATATGATGCGTGAAGCAGCGGCAGCGAAAAAAGCAGCGGGTGGAACAGGCTTTAACGTTCTTGCCTTGTCATACCCCCATTCTTATGGCGGTTATGGCCTGTCTATCAATGCCTTTAAAGAAGCCATCGCTGGCTCAGATTTGAAAATCATCGGCGATGTGGATGAAGGCTTTGGTCAAGCAAATGGTTATAAAGGCGCGGCGAAAATGATCGCGGCTTTGCAAGGGCAAAGTATTGATTTCGTTTATGGAATGGATGATGCGATCTTGACAGGCGGTATCAAGGCTTTGGAAGAAGCTGGCATGGTCATGGGCGAAGATGTGATTGCTGTTGGAACGGTCTGTAATGGTGACAAACAGCTGATCGAAGAAGGTAAGCAGTTTGGAACAACGCTGCAATCTCCGCTTCATGAAGGGCAATTGGCGATCAAAATGGTAGAAGAATATCTGAACACAGGTAAACTGGCCAATTACATTAATTTCACGCCAAACCCCTCAGTGACCAAAGATACGATCGAAACCACGGCGCTGCGTGGTTATGATGGTAAGCTCTATACAATCGAAGAGCTATGCTCGGGCGCTTGGGCAGACTAATAGTCACAAAACTGTATCTCTGCCGGCAACAATCCGGCAGAGATATCCATTTTAAACGGAATAAATAAATGACCGCATTATTGAAATTATCCGGTGTTTCACGCTCATTTGGCGCAATTCAGGCCTTAAAGGCTGTTGATTTCGAAATCGGAGCCGGCGAAATAATGGGTTTGGTTGGCGAAAACGGGGCTGGCAAATCAACTTTGGTAAAAATTATCAGTGGATTTGACGATGGATATACTGGTGATTTCAGCCTAAACGGGGAAAGCCGACGGTTTTCAAGCCCTCTTAAAGCTGAGCGGGCGGGTGTCGCCATCGCACAACAAGAGCTGAGCTTGATACCTGCAATGAGCGTGGCTGAAAACGTTTTTATTTCTGGAGAGCACGCTCCGGTTTTTGCCACAAAAAGCAGTTTGGCGCGCAAAGCAAGCCCGTTTCTCAAAGAGGTTGGGCTTGAAGATGTAGATCCTTATATACCTGTTGAACGCTTGTCGGTTGGAGAACAACAATTGGTTGAAGTGGCGCGACTGCTTGCGCAACAGCCGCAGATTTTAATCTTAGATGAGCCAACGGCGGCGTTGGGAGAAAGCGATTCCATTCGTATTCTTGCGATGGTTCAGCGGTTGGCCCAACGCGGTAAGTCGATTATCTACGTCAGCCACCGCATGGATGAAATCTTCAAAATTTGTGATAGGATTACCGTCTTGCGCGACGGTCAAAGCCAAGAAGCGCGCACTGCAAAAGAGCTTGATGTTCCCTCCTTGGTGGAATTGATGTTGGGCCGCGAGCTTGCAAACATGTTTCCTGCCCACCCCGAAATTCTGCGTACAAAGCCCCTGTTAGAGGTTCGCGATGTTTGGCCCGATGGGACTTTAGAGCCGTTTAACTTCGCCGTATATCCTGGGGAAATCTTAGGCTTGGCGGGCCAGCTTGGATCTGGGTCAGGCGATGTTTTAGCCGCGATCTCAGGCGCGCGACAATCACGCAGCGGGCGCATTATTTATAATGGCGAGAGTTTTCTGGCCAAATCGCCAAAAGAGGCAATCGCCCGCGGCATAGCATATTGCTCGGATGATCGAAAATTGGATGGTTTGTTTCTTGGACGTCCTATAATAGAAAACCTGACCTCGCCCGCTTTGGGGGCAATTTCAAATCGCGGCATAATTGATTTGAAAGCCGAACGCGATCTCGCTCTATCAAATGGTACAAAATTTACAGTAGATGTGACCCGACTTGATAATGAAGCAGGCGTTCTATCGGGGGGAAATCAGCAAAAAGTCGCGTTGGGGAAATGGCTGGCGATCAAGCCTAAAATTATCTTGGTGAATGAGCCGACACGCGGTGTGGATGTTGGTGCCCGCGCCGAGATTTATGCAAAGCTGCGCGATTTAGCAAATGATGGTGCCGCGGTTGTTTTCGCGTCTACGGATATTCAAGAGGTTACCGGTCTGGCAGATCGAGTGATTAGTTTTTATCGCGGGATGCAGGTGGGTGAATTGGCGTTAAGCGACATCACACCGACCAATGTTTTGCAACAAATAACCCATCCTTTTGGGGATGAAGACAAGCAGATAAAGGTGGTGTCCTAATGCGCAGCGCTTCTCGTGGTATGACCGCAAAGTTTGAGGGTTTAGTTCAGAATTATTCTGGATTGGTGGTCGCTCTGGTGGTGCTTTTTTTGGTCATCTTCTTTGTTGGAATGGCAACAGCGCCAAACTTTTTGACTGTTTTTAACCTTAAAACAATCGTGAGAGATGCCGCTTTGGTGGGCATCATGGCGATTGGGTTGACCTTTGTAACCCTATCGGGGAATTTTTTCCTGTTGTCGCTCAAGGAAACCGCTGCGCTTAGCATCATTGCTTTTGCAACTTCGATGTCGGCAGGCTACGGCTTTGAGATTTCCTTTTTGTTTACAATGGTCATTGCGATCTTCACAGGCAGTGCCCAGGGCGTGCTTATCGGGCTTGGTGGAAATCCGATTGTTGTAACGCTTGGAGCCGCTGGATTGCTATATGGTCTTGGCGCCTATTGGAGCGACAATCTGGTTGTGTCTTTTCGCCGACCGCACGGGGCAGAATGGCTTGGCACAGGATCTTTCTTGGGCCTTCCCAATATAACCATTGCCTTTATTCTCATAGCGATTGTAGCCGAGTTAACCTTAAGGTTCACAAATTTTGGTCGGCAGGTGTATTTGATTGGTGCTAACCGCGCGGCGGGGCGTGCTACTGGGCATGAAAATTTTGGTATGGCTATTAAGACTTGTGTGATTGCATCAGTCTGCGCGGCTTTTGTGGCGATCGCATTTTCGGCGCAAGTGTCAAGCGCTCAAGTGAATTACTTTTCATCTGAATTTGGTTCGAGCGGGGATATGACGATTATGGTGATCGCGACGGTTATGGTCGGGGGGAATTCCATTATGGGGGGGTATGGATCAACCATTCGTTCGAGTTTGGGCGCAGTTTTCATCTCTTCTGTAGATAATATGATGGTGCTGCATGGGTTTAATTCCGGCCCAAGGGTATTGGCCGTTGGATTGATGATTGTTTTTTCAATTATGGTGTTTGCGCTTGTGCGTCGTGGCAGCCGGTCGCAAGAATAGGATAGGCTTATGAAAAATATTAAACATTGGATTGTTAAAAATCCTGATTTGGCGTTTGCAGTCTTATTGGCGATTTGTGTCTATTCTTATTTCGCGTTGACGAATGAATTCTTCGCCACGCACCGAACCGGCTATGCTATTATGGAACGGTTTGCGGTATTGGGCCTTGTGGGGCTGGCGCTGACATTGTGCATTATCGCTGGTGAAATTGATTTGTCGATTGGGTCTAACGCGGCCTTGGCTGCGGTTATTGTCGTGCGTTTTACAGATAGTTTAGGAGCGGTTACCGCCCTGGTGATTGCCATTCTTATCTCCACGCTTGTGGGCGCGATACAGGGCTATTTTATTGCATATTTGCGGGTAAGGGCTATCGTGCTGACGGTTGGAACCTTAATGTTATTGCGCGGGGTGGCATTATTTGCGGCGCAAGAGAAGACAGTGATGTTGACTGATTTCCGCGTGCCAGACTTTATCTCCACCAAAATGTTTGTTTATTTTTCACCTGCCAGTCTTTTGGTGATTGCAATGTTTATTGTCGTTGGTTTGTTTATGACCTTTACCCGTTACGGCCGCGAGATTTATGCGATTGGCGGGGCGCGCAAAGAGGCCGTCGCTGCGGGGATTGATTTGAAGCGCCCAATGATCATTGTATTTGCTATTTCCGGGTTATGCGCTGGCTTGGGAGGGTGCATCATTGGTTTGCGCTCGGGCACGGCTCAGGCCTTGGGTTTACAATATCTTTTACTGGCTGGCACGGTGGCTGCTTTTATTGGCGGCGTGTCGATTCTTGGCGGCAAAGGCGGCGTTGTCGGGGCAGCGATTGGAACGTTAACGGTAAATTTCTTAAATACAGGATTGGTTTTCAACGTGACGCCGGCCTTTATGATCCAGCTTTATTTAGGCATTTTATTGATGGTTGTGATCATGTTCCAAACTGGTAGCCGTTTGTTTGAAGGACATGAGAGGCGCAAGCAATTACTCTCTGACGTTGATATTCGCCGATTGGATTTACTCGTGCGCAAAAACGCATTTAAGCCCCCGCCATAAATATCCAAATTGGATTAATCCAATTTGGTAATTGTATGTGGTATCCTGCAGACTGGCTATAACCAGGAATCTGAGGGTCCGCCATGCCGTCATCAAAATCGAATTTACGCCGCATAACATATCCGCGCAGCCGGCATCGCGACGCACCGGAAGGGCCATATGAAACAACAGATATCCGACCAAGATCTGGAGTTGCAAACGCGGAATTGGAAAGCTTTCTTGATTTTGTCGAGCAATTTGACATGGAAATGGAACGCTCATTGTCTATCAAGAAAGGCTATAGCGAAACCCGCATTCTTGGAACGCTTCTACGGGATCATCTCTCGGGTAAAACATCTACGACCTCGTCTTTAATCGGTGCCTCTGGAATGAGTTATGGCACGGCCATTCGCGCGGTTGAGGCAATTGAGAACCGGGGGCTTTTGCTGCGACGGCCGCGCACATCCAGCGGTAAATCATTTTCGTTGCATCCAACTGAAAAACTGTTGAGTGAATGGCAAGAATTTGCCAGACGGGCGCGGGCGGCGTTGCAAAGTACCTGGGGACTTGCGGGCTCAAAAGATGCGTCTGATTATTATTTTGGTTCCTCTTATTCCACTGGAAAAGTTTTACCCCCGCCTTCGATAATGAGCGCCAAGTTGCCGCTCAGCGGTAATCTCAGGTTATTGGAACATGCCGATCCGACGTTCATGGCGATGCAGGCCTTAAAGCGACAATTTGAAAAAATCTTCGGTTTGTCTATCAAAAGCCGCGCCTTGTCGATTGATCGCTTGCGCGAGGAAATATTAGAAAATGCCAGCCTTACCAAATCAAGATATGATATTGTTGCCTGCGATTTGCCTTGGTTCGGTGAAATGGCTCAAGCTGGCCATTTTCTTCCGTTGGATTCATTTATTAAGGCCGAGCGATTTGACACCCATGACTTTCACCCCAAAGCTTTGGCCAGCGCCCGCTATAAGGGGTTGCAATATGGTTTGCCGGTTCAAACAACGCCTGAACTCTTGGTCTATCGCAGCGATGTGTTTGCCGAGTTTGGTTTAACCCCGCCTCTAAAAATTGCCGATACGCTTTCTGCGGCCAAAAAAATACATTCGCCATTCAATGGGATGACGGGAATGGCATGGAATGCTGGACGCGGCACGCCTTTGGGACATTCATTTTTATTCGTCATGGCGGCCTTTGGACAACCTGTTTTAAATTTATCTCCTTCTGCAGATGGGTTTGACGGAGAGCATGTGGAAGGAGAGAATTTCCGTCCCATGTTCGATTCCGACGCGGCGTGGGAGGCGGCGGAGTATTTCAAAGAACTCATCGATTATTCGCCGCGTGGCATTTTAAACATGTCTTGGTTTGACCGTGCGGTTTCATATGCTGAAGGCAATTGCGCCATGGCGCATTGCGCGACTTTGCTCGCACCATTATTTGAACTGGATACAACATCGCCAGCGTTTGAAAAAACAGAATATCTACCGCTTCCGGCAGGCCCAAAGGGACGGTCTATTGCGCCAATCGGAGGATACGCGCTGGCCATTCCTGCAAATGTTGACCCAGCGCGGTTTGATCCAATTTGGACAGCTTTGACATCGCTAACATCAGCACAAACCGTCAAACTTTATATAGAGAACGGAAGCTTGGTAAGCCCGCGGTTTAGCGTCAGTCAGGACCCTGAAGTTCAAAAGATCTCACCGTTGATTTCGATTGTGGATGAGATGGCGCGAACTGGGGTTTTGCAAATGTGGCCACGCCCGCCAGTGCCGGAGATTACGCGCTTAATTGCGATGATAGGAGAAGAAATGCATGATGCTTTGTTGGGAGACAAAACGCTTGCGACAGCGCTACAAAATTCACAAAACCGTGCCGATCGCCTCATGCGCGAAAACGGGCATTACTGATCACATGAAAATCCAAATTCGAGCTGCTCGAGGAGATATTAAATGACAACGCCCAATGCCTTACATCCTAACGTGTTAACGCCAGCTGATCTTGAACCAAATTGGCGCTGGGAGGGTCGTTTACCAGCCTGGGGGCACACATCGGTTGATTTTGAGCGGCGCGTTGATCATGATCGGTTGCGTCGCTACCGCCTAAGTCGCACGCGCCAAGCTTTGAAAGCCTCTAATGCGGGCACGCTATTACTCTTTGACGTGAACAATATCCGCTATGTTTCGGCGACTAAAATCGGCGAATGGGAACGCGATAAAATGTGCCGTTTTTGCCTCTTAACAGGTGATGATAGCCCATATGTGTGGGATTTCGGGTCCGCTGCAGTGCATCACCAAAAATATTCTGACTGGTTGGAACCAGATCATTGTCTGGCCGGTGTGGTCGGTATGCGGGGGACGATTCCGCCCGAGTTTGGGTTGATGAAGAAATACGCCAAGCAAATCGCTGGATTGATCAAAGATGCAGGAATGGCAGATATGCCCGTTGGGGTCGATTATGCGGAAACGGCTATGTTTCACGCGCTTCAAGAAGAAGGCATTAATGTGATTGATGGCCAACAGATCATGCTGGCCGCGCGCGAGATTAAGAATTGGGATGAAATTCAACTTCTCACGCAAGCGGCGAGCATGGTGGATGGTGTTTACCATATGATCTATGAGGAACTGAAACCAGGTGTTCGTGAAAATGACATCGTCGCCTTGTCAAATAAAATGCTGTATGAAATGGGCTCTGATGATGTCGAGGCGATCAATGCCATCTCAGGAGAACGGTGTAATCCGCATCCTCATAATTTCACAGACAGACTGATCCGTCCTGGCGATCAGGCATTTTTCGATATTTTGCAAAGTTATCAGGGATATCGCACCTGTTATTACAGAACCTTTAATGTTGGACGAGCAACGCCGTCTCAAAACGATGCCTATATCAAGGCGCGTGAATGGCTCGAGGCGTCGATCCAAATGATCAAGCCGGGCGTGAGCACAGATAAAGTGGCCGAGGTTTGGCCAACGGCCGAAAGCTTGGGCTTTCCAAATGAAGACGCGGCTTTTGGGTTGCAATTTGGGCATGGTCTTGGTCTAGCCTTGCATGAGCGCCCTATTATCAGCAGGGCGGTCAGTATGGATCATCCAATGGAAATAAAAACGGGCATGGTGTTTGCGCTTGAAACCTATTGTCCTGCCACTGACGGCTATTCAGCCGCACGTATCGAAGAAGAGGTCGTGGTGACGGATACGGGCTGCGAAGTGATTAGTTTATTTCCTGCCGAAGAGCTGCCGATTGCCAACCGCTATTAAACAATTTGGCGTGTAGCGTAGTTTGCACATGCAGTTCAAATCATGAGTACGGAATATAATGTCTAAAAAAAACCAAACAAATTCTGCAGAATATATGCGAATGTATATGCAGATGATGCGTATTCGGGCCTTTGAAGATAACGCAAATCAATTATATCTATCTGCCAAAATGCCAGGTCTTACGCATATGTATTCAGGGCAAGAAGCGGTAGCTGTTGGGATCTGTGAAGCGTTAACGACCAGCGATAAGATCACGTCAACCCATCGTGGGCACGGCCATTGTCTGGCCAAAGGTGCGGATCTGAAGCTGATGTTTTGTGAGCTTTTGGGCAAAGAAGAGGGCTATTGCCGTGGCAAAGGCGGATCGATGCATATTGCCGACCAATCAAATGGCAATTTAGGAGCAAATGCCATTGTGGGGGGCTCAATGGGCATCGCGACGGGAGCTGCTTTGTCGGCTAAGCGCTTAGGAACTTCTGATATTGTTGTGTGTTTTTTTGGCGATGGGGCTACAGCGCAAGGCTTGATGTATGAGGTCATGAATATGGCCGCGCTGTGGAAGCTTCCGGTGATTTATGCCTGCGAAAACAATCTCTATGGCGAATACACCAAGGTTGAAGAAACGCTGGCTGGCGATATCACAGCGCGCGCAGAGGCTTTCGGAATTGAGGCCTTGCAGGTGGATGGCCAAGACGTATTGGCGGTGAATGAGTGCACGCAGCGTCTGGCTGAACGCTGCCGGAAAGGCGAGGGCCCATTTTTCATGGAACTGTTGACCTATCGCTATCATGGGCATCATGTTGGCGATATTAACCGAGAATATTACCGTTCAAAGGAAGAAGAAGCCGAGTGGAAAAACAACCGTGACCCGATCAAAAATTTTGGGGCCTGGTTAACGTCGCAAGGAATTGCTTCTGAAGACGAGTTAAACGCCTTGCAATCGGAGATTAAAACCGAGGCTTCAGACGCGGTGGAATATGCTTTGAACGCTGCCTATCCCAGCGAAACAGAGGTGGGTTTGCATGTTTTTGCAGCCACGCCGCAGATGGGAGAAGAGCATGCGTGAAATCACCCTTTCTAAGGCTGTTAATGAGGCGATTGCCGAAGAGATGCGGCGCGATGAAACGATTTTTTTGCTTGGGGAAGACGTTGCTGAAGCGGGCACTCCGTTCAAAATACTTTCTGGTCTTGTCGAAGAATTTGGGACGGATCGCATTGTTGATACTCCGATTGCTGAGCCCGGGTTTATGGGCATAGCGGTCGGTGCTGCGATGACGGGCAGCAGACCAATCGTAGATTTGATGTTTGGCGATTTTCTATTTTTAATCATGGATCAATTATGCAACCAAGCGGCAAAAACCCATTATATGTCGGGGGGCAAGCTCAATGTACCATTGGTGCTACGCACCAATTTGGGCGCCACCCGTCGGTCTGCTGCGCAGCATAGTCAATCTTTACATGCTTTGGTGGCGCACATTCCTGGCTTAAAAGTGGCTCTTCCGTCATCGGCCTATGAGGCGAAAGGGCTTTTGAAAACCGCTATCCGGGACAATAATCCGGTGGTGATTTTTGAAGATAAGCTCATGTATAATGATAAGGCGCCGGTGCCAGAGGAAGAGTTTCTTATTCCGTTTGGGGTGGCAAATATAAAGCGAGTGGGCACTGATATCACCCTGATCGCAACCTCATCGATGGTTCAAGTCGCCGAACAAGCCGCTGATATATTGGCAGGACAGGACATCAGCGCCGAGGTGATTGATCCGCGCACGATCGTACCCCTTGATGAAGAAACCTTGATCGCTTCGGTGAAAAAAACCAGCCGAGCAATCGTGATAGATGAAGGCCATCAGAGCTATGGAATTACCGGAGAAATTGCCAGCCGACTGACCGAAAAGGCATTCTATCATTTAGATGCTCCAGTCATGCGGATGGGGGCAATGGATGTGCCGGTGCCGTTTTCTCCAGTGCTTGAGGATTTGACGGTTCCAACCCCTGCCGGCGTGGCTGAAATGGCAAGAAAACTATGCTCAGGCGAGTTGATCCATGCCGCATGACGTGATCATGCCCGCCTTGGGGATGGCACAAGAAACCGGCGTAATCCTATCTTGGTTGAAAAAACCAGGGGATCAGGTTTCGCTGGGTGATGCCTTGATGGAAGTGGAAACAGATAAAGCTGTTATGGAAGTTGAGTCATCTGCTGCGGGGGTATTGAGCGATGTAAAAGCAGCTGCCGGAGAGAGTGTGCCGGTAGGGCAGGTGGTTGCGGTGATTTTGGATCCTGAAGAGGTGTTAAGCACGCAAATAAGCCAAACAGAGAAGCCCAGTGGGGTTGCCCCGCATGGTGCGACATCAACAGAGGCAATCCCTGCAAATATAGATGTGACATCGCAGATAGTTATGCCAGCCCTTGGTATGGCACAGGAAACTGGGCGTGTGATCGCCTGGCATAAACAGGTTGGTGAGGAAATTGATGTTGATGATATTCTGCTTGAAGTAGAAACGGATAAAGCCACTATGGAAGTGCCTGCGGGAAAAGCTGGCTTTGTAGCCAATTTATTCGTGGGCGCTGGTCAAGAGGTTCCGGTAGGTTCTGTTATTGCGACCCTTTCGAATGTTAAACCTTCGGGTATTGCCGCGCCTCGGCAGCCGCTTCCAAAGCCTATTATAGTTCCAGCCGAGACACCGACCTCGGTTGCAATGACATCTGGTTTAAAACCCCGCTTTATACAACCGGGAAGCCAAACAACGGATGTAGTGGCAGGTTCAGGGAAAATTTTGGCCTCACCAAAAGCGCGGCGTTTGGCCTTGGAAAATGACTTAGATTTGAGCCTTTTGGCAAAGGCTGGATATGCCCAGCCGTATCACGTTGCTGATCTTGAGCGCTTTGATGACTTGCCTCAACTAAACACAGAAAAATCTGTCTTAGGAAATAATAAGCGCATTAATGCGGCTATTCCCGTCATTGGTGTAGAAAGCTTTCTCGCAAAGTTAAAAGAGCAGGCGGATATTGAGATATATGACTATTTGGTCTGGGCCAGTTTTGCCTCTGCTGCTTGGCGCAATCAAAATCAAACACATGCAGCGGTGATCGTTGAAGTCGCAGAGCTTTTAACGCCAATTGGAATTTATGAAAACTTAGACACGCAGCGCCTGTCGTGTGCGGTGCAATGCAATACCCAAAATCCACCCAATTTTATAATTCGAACCCTGAGTAAAAGTTTAATTACTGCTCTGCACTTGGATCACAGCTATCCCAGCATCACCGTCCAAAAAACAGCCACGGATTATCTGATATCCTTTGAATTTTCTGCCAATGCTATGTCTGACTTCGCAGCCGTGGCGTTTATATCAGATTTTGCAGCGCGTTTAGAGGATCCGTTGAGACAGCTTCTTTAAGGGAATGGAGACTATCGTCATGCAAACTAACCTTTATATTGATGGGAATTGGGTGCCAAGCCAGTCCGCCCAGCGCTTTGATGTGATGAACCCTGCAACAGAGGATGTGATTGCATCGGTGGCCTCTGCGGATATTTTTGATGCCGATTTGGCATTAAATGCGGCTTCCATCGCCATGCAAGAATGGGCTGCACGATCGCCGCGGGATCGTTCGGAAGTTTTGCGCAAAGCTTGGGAATTAATGACGGCGCGATTGCCAGAATTTGCACGTTTAATCACGCTAGAAAATGGCAAGGCAAATGCCGATGCGATGGGAGAAGCCAACTATGCTGCCGAGTTTTTTCGCTGGTTTGCCGAAGAGGCGGTGCGCGTAGACGGTCTGATTTCCCATGCGCCCGCTTCAGGGGCGCGGATCATTGTTCAGCATAAGCCAGCCGGGATTGCGGTTTTGGTGACTCCTTGGAATTACCCTGCGGCTATGGGAACGCGTAAAATTGCCCCTGCTTTGGCGGCCGGTTGCGCGGTCATTATAAAGCCAGCATCGGAAACGCCTTTAACAATGCTGGCGCTTATGCCGCTTCTAGAAGAAGCTGGGGTGCCCAAAGGGGTGGTCAACGTTCTTCCATCCCGCAACACCGGCGTGCTGGTTGATCACATGTTACACGATCCGCGCGTGCGGGTAGTCAGTTTTACAGGGTCGACTGAAGTGGGGCGTAAGTTGCTGCATTCTGCCGCTGACCAAATCTTGAAACCGGCTATGGAATTGGGGGGGAATGCTCCTGCGATTGTTTTTGAGGATGCTAATCTTGATGTGGCGGTGGAAGGCGTGATGCTGGCAAAAATGCGCAATTTGGGCGAGGCCTGTACAGCGGCAAATCGAATTTATGTGCATTCAAGTATTGCGCCAGCCTTTACCGAAAAGTTCACATCTGCCATGGCGGAGTTGAAAATCGGCAATGGTTTAGAGGCAGGCATAGATGTAGGCCCGTTGGTCAATTCAGATACCCGCAATAAGGTGGATGCATTCGTGCAGGACGCGGTTGCAAAAGGCGCCAAAGTGGAACTTGGGGGCGTGTTACCCACGGGAAAAGGATTTTTCTACCCGCCCACAGTATTGTCGGGCGTTCCAGAAACTGCAGATTGCGTGGGGGATGAAATTTTTGGGCCTGTTGCTGCGCTTCAAGTTTTCAACGATCAAGAGGATGTAATTCGCCGCGCCAATGATACCGAATATGGACTGGTGGCCTATGTGTTCTCGGAAGATATGAAACGGGCTTTGCAAGTTTGTGAACGGCTGGATTATGGAATGGTCGGCTTGAACCGCGGGTTGGTATCTGACCCAGCTGCGCCTTTTGGCGGCACAAAGCAATCTGGTCTCGGCCGCGAGGGGGGGCATGAAGGCATGCATGAGTTTATGGAAACCCAATATATATCAGCCAGTTGGTAGAGTGATTTAATGGAGGTTCAGGCATCACCAAGCGTGCGGGCTTATGCGGCTGAAAAAAATGTGACGTTAGTTGACGTTGCAACCTCGCTTAAACGGAGCGTGCTGGGTAAAGAGGATATTGACCACTTTTGCGCAACTCCAAACACAAATCTAGGCATCAGTGTTGCGTCAGCCGTGGCAAATACGGCAGAATATTGGGCGATTGACCACGCGCAATTCGGACCCATAAGCGTAGAATCCTTGACCCGCATTGAGCAGGTCGCAGAAGCGAATCTTTCAGCTGCAAATGCGATGATTCCTCAAGTCACGCACCATGATTATGTCGAGATCAGTGCCATTGAAGCATTTCGCGAAAGAGTGAAATCTGAAGCTCAACAGCGCGGTGTTAAGTTAACCGCATTGGCCTTTCATCTCAGAGCGCTCGCCGAATGTTTGCTCAAATTCCCGCGCTTCAATGCATCTATCTCCGCGGATAAAAAACATCTTATATTGAAGCAATATGTGCATATCGCACTTGCGGTTGATACACCCTACGGATTGGTTGTTCCTGTTCTGAGAGATGTGACTGAAAAAGGGTTATGGGACATCTCTAGTGAAGTCTCAGATTTAGTAGAGAAAGCACAGTCGCGCAAATTGCGACCTGAGGAAATGGCAGGTGGCTCGATCACAATCTCCAATCTTGGGCGGTTAGGCGGAACGGCTTTCACACCTATTGTAAACCCGCCTCAAGTGGCAATTCTTGGGCTATCGCGTAGCGAATTTAGACCGTATTGGGATGGTTCTACTTGGCAGGCTATTCCGACAATTCCATTGGATTTAAGCTATGATCATCGCATAATAAATGGAGCTGATGCTGCAAGGTTTATGAATGCGTATCGTAAATTTATAAGTATGCCAGAACTCATGTTTTCATGACTAGCTTAGATATTTTCAGAATAAACTTTCGTGCTAATGCGATGTCTTGAAATTATCCATCAGGTCTTGACTGACATCTTTAATAAGGCTGTTTCAAAACCAGTTGACAGATCCTTCAGCTGGCACGAAATAAACAAATAAAACATAGTTACCCATTAAGCGCTGCTGATAATTAGGCATGTCAAGTTGAGAGCACCCTTTTGAGGCGTGAACCGGTTTGTCTGATAGCACCATCTTCAGGCTTCTGATGCTTGAGCCGATTTGTCTGAAAGCACCGCCACCACATCTTAAATTAGTTTATTATATCAGTCACTTATTTATTTTAGAGTTTTTTAGCCCCCACAATCGCCCCCACAATTTTTTGATTTTCGTTACACGGTTTCAATATTCTATTGTATGTTTCTAAAGTATCACGTGCGCTTCAATGCTTTGTTCTCTTGGGTAGACCTTCTGCGCCGTGAGTGTTTTTAATTATTCGCGCTGGCCTCATTGCACTCAGGCATGCGAGACATAACCAGATCACTTGACGGACGAAACTTCTCAGGCAATTCAGCTAGTACCTCATCCATAACTTCTGCAGACGAAGAGGCTACTTCACATCCATAATCTGTAGCAGACTTATCTGGGTTTTCCTCAAGCCAAACTTTCAAGTCATTTCCCTCAAAAGCTACTGCTGCGCCTGTGCCAAGAAGAGGAACTGCTACAATCAGTCGTTTAAGCCTAGCCTTAGCCTTCTCTCTAGAAATAGCTTTAGCCATCTGCTTTTTATGTAGTGCAGCTGCTGTTGCTGCGTTAGCTGATAGAGTGGCGACTTGGGCTGCTGCACTGGCTAAACTTAAGCTGGTTTGCAGAAGAGCTACTCCTAAACCAACGGTTAATAAAAATAAGAAAATAGCTGATCTAAACAGCCTGAATACAAATCTGATTAATCGCAGCATGACAATCGGTTTCCTGATTTAGACTTTCAGGTTTCTAACATAACTTAGACAAATTAACCAAAGGCATTGACCCTGAACCAGCAGAATACAACAGAGCTTTCTATGCTTAACGCAAACTCAGTTCGCTACCGTATTCTCACGGCTCAAGATTGGCTTGAGAAAACACCTGAGCCAGCAGTCTGTCAGAAGGCCACAGAGAAGCTCTACAAGCGCAATTTAGGCGGGTCTTTGGTCTGGGTTATCAAGTAAGTGTTTGCTCACTGGTTAGCCATTACAGTGGCGAAGGTAAGTCCACTTACTCTACTTTTTTACTCGTATGACAAAGCTAGCTGGATATTCCATGTGCTTTTCCGAATTGACTGCAGTTAGCAATTTTTTTGCAAGTGGCTTAAGGCCTTTGCTGAACCCTTAAGTGAAAATACAGCTTTGCCTGATACGTTTTCTATTAGGTCCAAGTTAAGTATCAAATCATTTGCTGCTCTGAATGTTTGCAAGAACTCTTTTTCTTCTGACTTACTTAAATAGAATGAACCAACTCCAACTTGCAGAAAGTCATTCATGGTAATTCTCATTGCATATGGAGAAAAAGACAGCTCAGCTTTACTGCTGCTATCAAAATATCTGGCTTTAGCGTCTGCCTTTTGAACCAGTTGTATGCGCACTTGGAAGGAGGTCTCTGTAGTCTTTAATTTATTATGCGTAATAGCTATGAAGAGGTCTGTGGGATTGCTTCCGACTAGTTTTGGGCTTGTGGCTAACTGATAGGGTTGAGCAATCAAACTGCAGCTTCTACTGAAATTATCTTTTGCGTAGTTAGTAACAGTAGCCGTCCAGCCATGAAAGCTCTTACTTTCGCTATGACTGTCACCTAAAAGTGGAAGTGAGAAGCAAGACAATGATGCGGCAGCTAGAAGCACTCTTAAACTTTCCATCATTCACTCCTGTCACCAGCATCATGAATTTAGATAACATTTTAATACAAATCTAGAAGTATATCTAGGCTCGTTTATGGCTCTCTAGCAAAGGCACGTAGGTGGTTGTGATATTGGCTACCCCTAAAAATCATATGGGGGTTTGGGGCTGCGCTTTTGTTCTCCGAGCGCAAGGACTTATTTTGAATTTTGTTTAATACTTTGTAGCGCGCCCGTGCGAGCCGGCAGAGGTTGGAAACGGCGCTGCCTATGATTTAAAAACTACCGTCTGGGTAGATCAAGCGTATGATTTCCTCATGCACTTCTTTCGCCGCAATTTGTGCCTCAACGATTAATTTTCTTGTCTGCCACTCTGAGTGAGACAAGTCGCCCCATCCCACGCAGCTATCTGTGAGAGAACGCCCACACGTGCATTGGTTTCCCATTTAATTTCCCTTAACTTGGGTGGCTAAACCCATTGTTCCCGATACACTGACAATAGGCTTTACAGACAGCTAATCAATCGTCTTGGGTGCGGCATAAGCAGCCGCCGTGGCTGGGGTATACCCGCAGCTGTTGGTTATTCAGACTACACATCTCTATGCACTTCGTTATTCTGAAGAGAATAATTGGAGGAAATGTATGCTTAATTTTGGGAAGGTTAGCGTGACAAAGGGCTTGGGTGAATGGATCGCTCTACACAAACGTATGGCACCTAAAATGTCTGAGGCTGGTATGTTCTTTCGTTTTGTGGCGGCTGACCCAAATGAAGAAACACTTTTCTTAGTCATTGAAATGACTGGAGACGTGGGCGAAATACTAGAGTCAACAAACAGTCCGGAAGCTTTAAAAATGCGCGAAGCATCTGGCGTGAGAGTAGAAACACAAGAAATTATCTCTCCTTTGCAAGAACATAAAGTATGGGCCACAGAGGCAACGTCTAATTCTCAGAAAATTGCTGGCGAAATTGAAATTCCTGATGATTTTAATTTAGAGGATAGTGCCAGTTACCTAAACTTTTCTGATAAAGAGTTATTAATTTGGAGCGGTATAAGCCTTGAGGCAGATAAGTTATATTTCATTGCGGAATGCAAAGAAGTAGATGTGAGCGGATGTGAAGCTATTTCAGAAATTCAGGCTTTGTATTATCCATGATTTTGAGAGCTAGCTCTGTGCTTAGCATACTGATGATGCTTGCTACGAAGGTGGATTCTGTTGTTGCTTTTTGAAAAATATAAGAAGTTCTGGGAGGAGGGCGATATTGAAGCCTTCACATCCATCATCCACGCAGACATTGAAATTATCATGCATTCAACGGGTGGAGTGATAGATTACGATCTTTGGATGGAACGAATTTCAGCAGTTGTGCTTTCAGATGCATATGCCGAAAATATTAGATGCGTCTATGAAAATGACGATATTCTGGTTGTTCATCAGATTACTAACGCAGCAAATGGCAGTAGAGATGCTGTCATGTATGTGTTTACTAAAGAAGATGGAATGCTGACAAGGCTTGAAACTGGGGCGACTCCTTTGCCGCCTAAGAAATAAACTCTCCCGCTCCAATATCCTTAGGGTAGCAGATAAGCTCCTAAAAATTTCTTAACTTGAGGCTCCAAATATTTCTGCACCGTGTTGAGCTCTTCAACTTAAGGAGATCTTTCAAATGGATAATTTAACAACAGCACGCGCATTTTTTGAAGCGTGTGATTATGGGATTGCTCAGAATGTTATGTCGATGCTTTAGGGCATTGTTCTGGCAGCACCCTCAAGGGAGTTTTGTTGGGGCAATAATCAAATAAATGATTTGAAAATTATAAGAGCAACAAAGTTATCTAAATCTATGTTCAA
>Ga0255775_1001003_pt1 | contig 27431 bp, 38 predicted proteins | sample 011ome_26_FD_179973 | JGI IMG/M metagenome (GOLD analysis project Ga0255775, IMG submission 179973) | Coastal salt marsh microbial communities from the Groves Creek Marsh, Skidaway Island, Georgia - 011511BT metaG (version 2) | ecosystem: Environmental > Aquatic > Marine > Intertidal zone > Salt...
GAATGAGGAAAATAGAATGGCACTCTCTACACCGTCCGAATCACCTGCGGTTGTTGTCAAAGAAATAGACCTGACTGGTGGCGTGCCTAATGTCCAGTCAACTACAGGCGCAACTGTAATAAATTCACTATGGGGTCCAGTTGAACAAAGAGTTAAGATTAGTTCAGAACAAGAATTAGTTGATACCTTTGGCGCACCAGATTCCGCAACAACGTTTTCATTTCATAGAGCTAATTTCTTTTTAAAATACTCTAACTCACTTCAAACTGTAAGAGTAATTGATTCTGTTGCTAAAAATGCAGTGTCAACTACAGGTCAAACAGCTGCAGCTACAGCTGCTGGATTACCAACAGAAGTTGTGAAAAATGAAGCAGATTTTAATTCACAGCTATCAGGCTTAGACGCCGATCTGCACACCTTTGTAGCAAAATATCCTGGAACACTAGGTAATAGTTTACAGGTGTCAATATGCCCATACTCAGAAGGAGATTCAGCCTTTGGTACTTGGTCATATAAAAATGAATTCGATGCTGCACCTGGAACATCTACATTTGCTAGTAATAATAATGCAAGTAATGATGAAGTTCATGTTGCTATCATCGACAAAGGAGGCAAATTTACAGGTACTCAAGGCACAATACTTGAAAGATATGCTTTCGCTTCATTAGGATCTAATGCTAAAAATACAGATGGTACTACTAATTATATTAAAGACATAATTAACAATACATCTCAATATGTATGGCATGTAGATTTTGATTCAGATTTTCAAAATACGTTAGGTTCTCAAGCTGCTGCTGGTACAGCAATAGACAGTGGAGACAACTTCGCAAAAGTAACTGGTACTCTTAATACAGATATTGATTATGATTTTGGCGGAGGTGTTGATGTTGATACATTTACAACTTCTGATATTTTATCAGGCTACGATCTTTTTGAAGACAAGGACCAAGTTGAAATAGATTTTATATTTTGTCCTGGTATGACTTCTAGAACAGATCAAACTACAGTAGTAAATGATTTAGTAGCTACTGCTCAATCATTAAGAAAAGACTGTGTAGTTGTTGCTTCACCAGCAAGAAACGATGTTCTTAATATAAATAGTGCTAGTGATATAATTACAAATATTGTAGCAACTGGAGATACTTTTACGAAATCTTCATACTTAATTATGGATGGAAATTATCTTAAAGTGTATGATAAATTTAATGATCAATACATAGAGATACCTGCTAGTTCATCAACTGCTGGAATAATGGCAGCTACTGATTTAAATAGAGCACCTTGGTTTTCACCAGCTGGTTCGCGAAGAGGACAGTATTTAGGAATAACTTCAATTGCTTTTTCACCAACAAAGCCTCAAAGAGATACTCTTTATAAAGCCGGTGTAAATCCAATAGCAAATATTCCAGGAGCTGGTGTAATATTGTTTGGCGATAAAACAAAACTTGCAAGACCTTCTGCATTTGATAGAATCAATGTAAGAAGATTGTTTTTAGTTCTTGAAAGAGCAATTTCTAGAGCAGCAGAACAAGTACTCTTTGAATTCAACGATGAATTTACAAGAGCCGAGTTTGTTAACATCGTCGAGCCAGTATTACGTGAAGTAAAAGGTAGACGAGGTATCACAGACTTTAGAGTTGTAGCAGATGAAACTAATAATACACCTGCAGTGATCGATAGAAATGAGTTTATCGCAAGTATCTTCATTAAGCCGGCTAGATCTATCAACTATGTTACACTTAACTTTGTAGCTGTTAGAACTGGTGTCGACTTTGAAGAAGTCGTTGGCACAGTTTAGGAGGTAGAAAATGGCAGTATTAGGCGTAGATGATTTTAAATCAAAGCTTAGAGGCGGTGGGGCTCGTCCTAACCTCTTCAAAGCTACAATAAACTTTCCTGGCTATGCTAATGGAGATGCAGAACTGACATCGTTTCTTTGTGAAACCGCTCAGCTACCTGGATCTACATTAGGTCAAATTCTCGTACCATTTCGTGGTCGACAATTAAAAATGGCCGGAGATAGAACTTTCGATGTGTGGACAGTCACAATTATCAATGATACTGATTTTGCTATCAGAAATGCAATGGAAAGATGGATGAACGGTATGAATGCACATAGTGCAAATACTGGTCTTACAACTCCAGTTGCATACGAAGCAGATCTTTTCGTTGAGCAATTAGACAGGTCAGGCGATACACTTAAGAAGTACACCTTTAGGGGGTCATATCCACAAGATTTGTCACCTATAGATCTCAATTATGGAACTAATGATGAGATTGAAAGGTTTACTGTAACGTTTGCGTATCAATATTACGATACAGATACCACTAGTTAAGGCAATATAAATAGTAGGAGGGCTACAGTCCTCCTTACTATAAAGGAATTCTAAATGGCAGAAAATTCAATTAAATTATTTGGTTTTGAAATAACAAGAGCAAAGGATAAAAAATCACTTGCTTCACCCGTTCCGCCAAGAGACGACGATGGTGCTGGATATGTCACTGCAACAGCCGGTGGTGCGCACTACGGTCATTATATTAATATGGATGGAGATGATTCTAAAGATAATGCTCAGCTTATATTAAAGTACAGAGGGAGTGCTATGCACCCGGAAGCTGATGCAGCTATTGAAGATATTGTAAATGAATCCATAACAGCAAATGAATTAAAACCAGCAGTTGCTATAAACTTAGATAATGTACCGCTTAGTGATTCAATTAAAAAACAAATGAATGAAGAGTTTGAAAAAATTTATAACATGTTAAATTTTAAAGAACTTGGTCATGATATATTTAGAAGATGGTATATTGATGGAAGATTATACCACCATTTAGTGGTTGACGAATCTAATTTAGCAGCAGGTATACAAGAAATAAGATATATTGATGCTGCAAAAATGAGGAAAGTAAAACAAGTTAAAACTAAAAAAGATCCATTGACTGGAGCAAAACTTGTTGAAAAGGTTGATGAATTTTATATATTTCAAGAGAAACCAGGAGCACAAAATGCTGGCGTAAAAATGACTCTTGATTCAGTAAGTTATATTACTTCTGGACTTTTAGACGAAACTAGAAAGAAAGTTATTTCTTATTTACATAAAGCTCTTAAGCCTATAACACAATTAAGAATGATGGAAGATTCTCTTGTAATTTATAGATTAGCAAGAGCTCCTGAAAGAAGAATGTTTTATATTGATGTAGGTAACTTACCAAGAGGTAAAGCCGAGCAATATATGAAAGATATCATGTCAAAGTATCGTAATAAATTAGTGTATGATGCTAAAACTGGTGAAATAAGAGATGACAGAAAACATATGTCAATGCTCGAAGATTTTTGGTTACCAAGAAGAGAAGGTGGCCGAGGTACTGAAATTTCAACTTTACCTGGTGGAGAAAACTTAGGACAGATTGATGATATTATATATTTTCAAAAGAGATTATATAGATCACTTAACGTTCCTATGAACAGACTTGAACAAGAACAACAGTTTTCTTTAGGAAGAGCTACTGAAATAAGTAGAGATGAATTAAAGTTTCAAAAGTTTATCGATCGTTTAAGAAATAGATTTGCAAATTTATTTTATGATATCTTAAGAAAACAATTAATAATGAAAAATATTATAACTGAAGATGATTGGAATACTTGGAAAAATAAATTGACAATTGATTATTCTCGAGACAATCATTTTTCTGAACTAAAAGAAGCAGAGTTATTAAGAGAAAAAATACAAAGTTTAGATCAAGTTTCACAATATGTTGGAGAATATTTTTCTAAAGAATGGGTACAAAGGAATATTCTACTAATGGACGATGATCAAATTAAGAATATGGAAAAAGAAATTGCAGCCTCACAGGCGCAAGAACCAGACGATGACCAAGGAGCAGTATAATGGATAATGTCGAAAATATTGAAAACACAGAGCAAGAAACAAATCCAATTCAGGATTTAATTAAAGCTTCTCTAGATAAAGACTATAATAATGCAAATAAGATATTCGGTGAAGTTATGACAATAAAAATGTCAGATCTTCTTGATCAAGAAAAAGTCAGAATGGCTGATCAAGTATACAATGGAGCTGAAGAAGAACCAGAAGAAGATCCGGATTTAAATGATGAAAAAGAACATGAAGAAGATTTAGAATCTGAAGAAACTGATGAAGAGCCTGAAGACGAAGAAGTGTAAATCATAAAAAGTATAAATATAACTAACATGAAAACTTTTTTACAACTAAGAGAATTAACAGGAAGAAAGCCTATAGGTAAACCGGTATTTGATAAAAAGATTAATCGTGTTCCTGTTAAGATTCATAATGAAAAAAATAAATTTGTTGTTTATATTGATGGCGATAGATTGGATGCTTACAACTCTCAAAGAGAAGCTGAGAAAGCTGCAATTGAATTTATGAAACAATATAGAGGTTAATATGAAACTAATATCAGAATTTGTAGAAAACGATATTGAGTTCTTAATTACCGAAGATAAAAAAACTGGTAAAAAGAATTATGGTATTCAAGGAATCTTTGCACAAGCAGAGACTAAGAATCGAAACGGTCGTATATATCCAATGCCAGTAATGGAAAAGGCACTAGGTAAATATAATAATGACCAAGTGTCAAAAGGAAGAGCAGTTGGAGAACTGAATCATCCTGAAGGTCCGACCGTTAATTTAGATAAAGTTTCTCACAAGATTAATGAACTCAAATTTGAGGGAAATAATATTGTGGGCAAAGCATCGATACTGAACACCCCTATGGGAGAAGTTGTTAAAGGCTTACTCGATGGCGGAGTTACTTTCGGTGTATCGACTCGTGGTATGGGAAGTTTGAGCCAGCGTAATAACGCAATGGTCGTCAACGACGATTATATTCTTAACGCGGTAGACATCGTGCAAGATCCATCCGCACCTAGCGCTTTTGTTAATGGGATAATGGAAGGTGTTGAATGGGTTTGGAATAACGGTATTATAGAAGCACAAACAATTGAAAGAATGGAGACTGAAATTAAAAAGGCTCCACGCGCTGATCTCTATGAGACACAAGTTCGTGAGTTCAAAAATTTCCTCTCGTTATTAAAATCAAAATAAGGAGTCTAATATGACTGATAAAGAAATAGTCGAAGATCAGGACGTGGAACTCCAAGAAGACGATGAGGAAATCTTGGAAATGAAACACGATCCTAAGAATGCTGAAGCTCAGTCAGTTGCTTCTATTGACAAAGCAGGTGATGCTACTGGAACCGCTCCAAAGCGTAAAGGTGACAACACTAAGAAAGATCCAATGCCAAAAACTAAAGCAGGCATGATTGCTTCTCTAGTTGGAAAAATGCAAGGCATGAAAAAAGAAGCTTTAATGGCTATGTACAATAGTACAGATCCTGAAGCCTTTGACGGCGAAGCGATCGCTGAAGAAGAAATTAAAGATCAAGTTCAAATTGAAGTTGACTTTAAAGATGATCTTAAAGCACTTGTTAATGAAGAAGCTACACTGTCTGATGAATTCAAGCAGAAAGCAGAAACTATCTTTGAAGCTGCAATCAATACAAAAATAAATGCAGAGATTGACAGATTAGAAGAGAAGTATAATGAGGAGCTTTCAGAAGAAATCGAAAGCACCAAAAAGGACCTTGTGGAAAAAGTAGACAGCTACCTAAACTACGTAGTTGAGGGCTGGATGGAAGACAACAAGTTAGCAATCCAAAATGGTTTAAGAACTGAAATTGCTGAAGATTTTATGAATAAGTTAAAAGACTTATTTGTTGAGTCTCACATTGAAGTGCCAGAAGATAAAGTTGATCTTGTTGACGAACTCGCAGACAACGTTGAAGAACTTGAGGCTAAACTCAATGAATCAACTGAAAGGTCAATTCAAATGGCTGAAGAGTTAGAGACATATAAGAGGGAGTCTGTCATTAGAGAGGCAACCAAAGATTTGGCTGAAACTCAAGTCGAAAAGCTAAAGTCATTAGCAGAAAACGTAGATTTTGATGACGAAGAAACTTTTGCACAAAAAGTTGCTCAGTTAAAAGAATCATATTTCTCTAAGACTGCAAAAACCCAGGAAGATATCGTTGAAGATGATGATTCACCAGTAGTTGAGTCAACAGGTTCAATGGAGTCTTACCTTAAAGCAATCAAAAAAACTGCAAATAAATAGGGAGTCCTAAAAAATGACAGTATCATACGATAGATTGATCGAAAAGTGGGCACCAGTACTGAACGAAGAGTCAGCTGGTACCATTACAGATCACCATAAGAAAGCTGTGACTGCTGCAGTACTTGAGAATCAGGAAATCGCTCTTAGAGAAGAAGGATTGATCTCAGAAGCAGCTCCAGCAAATGCAACAACATCTGTAGCAAACTGGAATCCAGTATTAATCGCACTTGTAAGACGTGCAATGCCAAACCTAATGGCATATGACGTTTGTGGTGTTCAGCCTATGTCCGGACCAACTGGCTTAATTTTTGCCATGAAGTCAAGATATGGTGGTGGAGACACAGCAAATAGAGAAGCACTATTCAACGAAGCTGAGACTCAGTTTTCTGGTGACAGTGCTGGTACTCACGATTCTGATAACGCATCAGGTCTTAACGGTATTAGTGATACCGATGCTGATAGCACAATTGATGATCAGCGTCTTACATCTCTTGCAGCTGGTGGTATGACAACAGGCGAAGCTGAAAAGTTAGGTTCAACTGGAGAGTCTTCATTCAGAGAGATGGGATTCACTATTGAAAAAGCAACTGTGACTGCTAAGTCAAGAGCTCTAAAAGCTGAATACAGCTTAGAATTAGCTCAAGACCTTAAAGCAATTCACGGTCTTGACGCTGAGACAGAATTGGCAAACATCTTGTCAACAGAAATCTTAGCTGAAATCAATAGAGAAGTTATCAGAACTATTAACTCTCAAGCTAAAACTGGTGCTCTACAATCAAACACTGCAATTAATGGTATCTTTAACGTACAGACAGATGCAGATGGCAGATGGTCAGTAGAAAAGTTTAAAGGACTAATATTACAGATCGAAAGAGAATGTAATCAGATTGCAATCGAGACACGTAGAGGTAAAGGAAACTTTCTCATATGTTCATCTGATGTAGCATCTGCATTAGCTGCAGCTGGTATGTTAGACTATACACCTGCATTATCAACAAACTTAAATGTTGATGACACAGGTAATACTTTTGCTGGTGTTTTAAACGGTAGAACAAGAGTATACATTGACCCGTATGCAAGTGCAAACTATGTAACAGTTGGTTATAAGGGAACTAATCCATATGACGCTGGTATATTCTATTGCCCATACGTTCCATTAACAATGGTACGTGCTGTTGGTGAGGATACATTCCAGCCAAAAATTGGTTTTAAAACCAGATATGGAATGGTATCAAATCCATTTGTAGGCGCAACACCTGCTAATGGCCTAGCCGCTGTTAAGACTAACCAGTACTACAGAATATTCAGAGTTGACAATATTCTAGGTGCTTAAGTCTTAGTACTATAATATCAAAAGAGGGGCGCAAGTCCCTCTTTTTTTTATATAAATAGTATTATGGAAATATTTTTAGTAACATTATTTGTATTCATGTCATTCATAGCTTCAAGCTTGTCACTAGCATCTATGCTTAAGAGACCAATAAAAGGAAGTTGTGGTGGAATAAACTGTAGGTGTAAAGATGGCACTAACCACTAACTTCAATTATCTACAACCTACTGGGTTTAAGCTAGTTATAGATAGAAAAAATTATCCGAATTTAGAATTCTTTTGTCAAGATTTTACTCATGCTGGTGTTATTATGAATAGCGCAGATATTGGATATAAGAAAATTGCAGCTATACCATTTATAGGTGATAAGTTAACTTACAATGAAATGCTAGCAAATATTATTTTAGATGAAGATATGAAGTCTTATATTGAAATGCATAATTGGATGAGAAGAATACTCGATCAAGATAATGTAACACCTTTAGACAGATTTAAAAATGCTACGCAGCGTCCACCTTCACAATCAGATATTACGTTATCAATATTAAATAGTGCAAACAACGCTGTAGCACAAATAACATATAGAGATAGTATACCAGTAGCATTGACTGATATACAGTTTCAAGCAACAAGCGGAGCTGAATCGTTCTTAACATTTGGTGCGTCTTTTAGATTTACGTATTTTGATATTAAAATATTTAATTCAACAACAGGTGCAATTACAGATTCATTTGATGTAACTGGTAGCGTAACTGGTTAATATATATTATTGGAGACATAATGATTGATTTGAAAAAAGTCCACGAAATGTGGCAAACAGACTGTATTATTAATAATAATCAACTCGACGATACTTCTCGTCAAACCCCAATATTACATGCAAAATATATACAAATGTGGTCAACAGCTAAATTAGAATTAAGACGGGCTGAATACGATCAAAAGCGTTTATTAAAAGATAAATGGTTATATTATAATGGAAAGATGGATCAAGAAACTTTAAAAGAAAAAGGCTGGGATCCGGATCCATTTGATGGTCTTAAAATATTAAAAGGTGAAATGGAATATTATTATGATAGTGATCCGGAAATACAAAAATCAGAAGAAAAAATACAATATTGGAAAACAGTAATAGAAACATTAACAGAAATTATTGAAAACTTAAAATGGCGTCATCAAACGATATCAAATATAATTAAATGGAAACAATTCGAGTCAGGAAATTAAATCATTCAATCCTAAAGGTTGACTGCGATAGAGGCGTAGGAGCAGAACTTAGAGAATTCTTTTCTTTCTATGTGCCTGGTTATAAGTTTATGCCGGCATATCGCAATAGGTTGTGGGACGGTAAAATAAGATTATATAATCAAATTACTGGTGAAATATCTGCAGGACTATTTCCACAAATACTTTCCTTTGCTGAAAGCAGAGAATACGAAATTGATATAGAAGAATCAGAATACGGTAGTCCTAATGAAGGTAATAAAATTAATCCGGATTTTATGATGAAATTTATTGATGCGTTAAATTTACCTTTTAAAATAAGAGATTATCAATTTGATGCAGTATGCACAGGAATACAAAGAAAGAATGCTATTCTTTTATCACCAACAGGTTCTGGCAAATCATTAATAATATATGTTCTTATGAGATACTTACTATCATCTTTCGAAAAAGATGTTCTTATAATAGTACCAACTACTTCTTTAGTTGAACAAATGTATAATGATTTTAAAACTTATGGTTATGATGTAGAAAAAAATTGTCATAGAATATATTCAGGTAAAGATAAAAATACAACTAAGAGAGTTATTATTAGCACATGGCAATCTATATACAGATTTCAGCACGATTGGTTTCATCGGTTTGGTAACGTGTTTGGAGATGAGTGTCATGGATTTAAATCAAAATCATTAACAACGATAATGAATAAATGTACTGAAGCTGAATATAGATTTGGCACAACAGGAACGTTAGATGGTGCACTTACACACGAGTTAGTATTACAAGGATTGTTTGGAAAAGTTTATAGAGTTACAAGCACAAGAGCTTTACAAGATAACGATACTCTTGCAAAATTAGCAATTAAAAGAATCATATTAAATTATAGTGAACAAGTTAAAAAAGATTTTGGTAAAAAAACATATCAAGAAGAATTAGAATTTATAGTTACAAACAGTAAGCGCAATTCATTTATAAAAAACTTAACACTTGACCTTAAAGGTAATACATTGCTTTTATATAACTACGTAGAAAAGCACGGTAAACCTCTTTACAAGTTAATAAAAGATGAAGTAGATGAAACACGCAAAGTTTTTTTTGTATCTGGCGAAACTGCTGCTACAGATAGAGAAGCTATAAGAGCGATAGTAGAAAAACAGAAAGATTCGATTACGGTGGCATCTCTAGGTACATTTAGTACGGGTATAAATATTAGGAATCTACATAATATTGTCTTTGCATCACCGTCTAAATCTCAGATAAGAGTATTGCAAAGCATAGGAAGAGGTTTAAGAAAAACAGATGATGGCAAAAGTACAGCACTTTATGATATCATTGATGATATAACTTGGAAGTCTAAAAAGAATTTTGGCATATTACATGCTGATGAAAGACTTAGAATATACGGAAGAGAAAAATTTAATCATAAAACTTATAGAGTAGATCTATGACTATAAAACAATTTAAACTTACTAATAATGATGAAATAATATGTGAAGTTGTTGAATGGGATACCGGTGATGAATCCGGCGACGTTCTTATAAAAAAGGCTTTAAAGGTTGTTTCAGTTGAAGACTATCAAAGAGGTTGGAGATTCTTTGCTTTTAGACCATGGATGTCATTTCAAGATGATCCGGAATCTATGCAAGCTTTAAATTCTTCTCATATAATTGTAACTACGATTCCATCTAAAAATATATTAAAACATTATAAAAGATGTTTAAATAGTATAACTAAGGAATCTAAAAACAGTGGTATGGGAAAAAAAATATATGCTAATTTAGATGAAATACAAAATGAATTAAGAGATTTGACAGACGATGAGATGGATGACTTTTTAATTAGAAAATACGGTGCAGTTGAAGAAGATTATGTTTCAGATTCTGATGATAGTAATAAAATAATTAAATTTAAACCTAAAAGTACTTTCCATTAATAGGGTATATCCCCTCTTCCTCAGATATACTATCTTATTTTACCACACTTTTCACCATTTGTACACTACTATTTTTAACACTAAGAGAAATAAAATATATGAAAATAGATATGAAAATTTTTAAACATAGAATGGATAATTTTTTTAAATGGGTTAAAGGAACTGAATTAGTTGAACTTGATTATATTGACGTTACAGAAGATCCTGTAAGACCAGAACTTGATGTAGAATTTAGATTAAATTATAATCGTAAAATTTTTGGTTTAAAATATCAAGATAATATTGAAGGTATTATTTGTGTTGCTTATACAAATGATGTACCACATAATATTAAAGAATTAGATCTCATGAGCCAGAATGCATATTATAAAAAAGATCCTAACACAGCGGTAGCTTATACGGTCTGGTCACGTAAAAGGGGTGCTGGTAAAGAAATCGTAAGAAAGTTATCAGAACATTGTAAAAAGTTTTCTTATATAGAAAAATTAGTTACGCTTTCACCATTAACACCTATGGCTACGCATTTTCATATTAGTAATGGTGCAAAATTAATAAGCATTAATCACACATCACAAAACTTTGAATACAAATTATTATCTTAAAAGAAAAAAAATTATTGTACTTTTAGTAAAAACTAGTGTATAATAATACTATAAAATAAAGGTTTAAACAATGACACGTAAAAAAAGTATACATTATGTCAATAATTCTGAATTCTCCACTGCTGTAGTTGAATATGTTAAGAAAGCAAATGAAGCCAGAGAAAATGACAAAAAGATTCCTACAGTACCAGATTATATAGCTCAATGTTTTCTTAGAATAGCAGAAGGTTTATCACACAAAGCAAACTTTATAAGATATACGTATAGAGAAGAAATGGTAATGGATGCAGTTGAAAATTGTTTAAAGGCAATTGGAAACTATAATTTAGAAGCAGCAACAAGAACTGGTAAACCAAATGCTTTTGCATATTTTACACAAATTACTTGGTACGCATTCTTAAGAAGAATAACAAAAGAAAAAAAACAACAAGAAATAAAAATGAAGTACTTAACTAAATCTGGTATTGATAGCTTTATTGATGTAGGAACAGAAGGAGTAGCTACTGATACAGCTACACATTTTGTAGATACATTAAGGGACAGAATTCAAAGAGTGCGAAGTACAGATGAAGAGATAAAAGAAATAGTTAAAAAAGAAAAAAAGAAACGTAAAGTTAAAATAGCGGATTCAGATTTAAGCGAGTTTATGTAATGAAAATAGCTATATTGACTGATACACATTGCGGTATTAGAAATTCATCTGAAGTTTTTTTAGATAATGCTGAAGATTTTTATACAAATATATTTTTTCCAGAGTGTGAAAAGCGTGGTATAAAACAAATAGTACATCTAGGTGATTATTATGATCATCGTAAGTTTGTAAATTTTAAAGCTCTTAATCAGAATAGAAGAGTGTTCTTAGATCAATTAAGAAAACATAATATGACGATGGATATTATACCAGGGAATCACGATACTTATTATAAAAATACAAATGAACTTAATGCATTAAAAGAATGTCTAGGACATTATATGAATGAAATCCATATTGTTATGGAGCCAACTGTTATGCAATACGGATCATTGAGTATGGGTCTTCTTCCGTGGATATGCGCAGATAACTATGAACAATCTATGAACTTTATAAGAGACTGCAAAGCTGATTGGTTAGGTGCACACCTTGAATTGGCTAACTTTGAAATGGGAAGAGGCATTATGGCTCATAGTGGTATGGATCCTAAGTTGTTTAAAAAATTCGAACAAGTATTATCAGGACATTATCATACAGCATCTAAAAAAGACAATATATGGTACCTTGGTAACCCTATGGAATTTTATTGGTCAGATGCACATGATCCAAAATATTTTCATATACTTGATACTGAAACGAGACAAATAGAAAAAATAAGAAATAATTACACTTTATTTGAAAAAATTGTGTACAATGACAAAGAAATAGATTATAATAACTATAGTAAAAACTTATCTAAAAAGTTTGTTAAAGTTGTAGTTGCAGAAAAATCTGATCCATTTACATTTGACAGATTTATTGATAACATTCAAAATCAAGATATTTATGAATTAAAGATTGCAGAAAACTTTAATGAGTTTATGGGTGAGAATGTTGAAGACGAAGACATGAGTTTTGAAGATACAGTTGAAATAGTTGATACTTATATTGAAGCAGTAGATACTGATTTGGATAAAGACAAAATTAAAGTTCAAATGAGAGAATTAATGACTGAAGCACAGGCACTTGAAATAGCATGATAATTTTTAAATCTATTAAGTATAAAAACTTTTTATCTTCTGGTAATTATTTTACTGAAATACCACTAGATAAACATAAATCAACTCTTATAGTTGGTCATAATGGTGCAGGTAAATCAACAATACTTGATGCCATATCATTTGCATTGTTTGGCAAACCTCATCGTAAGATAAGTAAGAGCCAACTTGTAAATTCTATAAATCAAAAACAAGCAGTTGTTGAAGTTGAGTTTACTATAGGCAAAGCTCAATTTAAAATTGTAAGAGGCATAAGGCCTAATATTTTTGAAATATGGAAAGATGGAAGCATGATTAATCAATCATCGCATTCTTTAGAATACCAGAAGATCCTTGAACAAAATATTTTAAAACTTAATCATAAAAGTTTTCATCAAGTGGTAGTATTAGGTTCGTCATCTTTTATCCCTTTTATGCAGCTTAATGCTGGCCACCGTAGAAATGTTATCGAGGATCTTCTGGATATTAATATATTTTCAAAAATGAATATCATATTAAGAGAAAGAAATTCTATACTTAAAGAAAATATTAATAAAATAAACAATGATACTAATATTGTTAAAAGTAAAATAGAACAACAAACAAAATATATACGTGATATTGCAGCAGTTACTCAAGAAAACAGAAGTAAATATGAAAAGCAAATTAAAAAAGCTCAAGAAAAAATAAACATCTTACAAAATGAAAATAGTGAACTAAGTAAAGAACTTGAGTCAAACACTGCTAGCGATGAATTAAAGAAACTACAAACAGAAAAAAATAAAATTATAAGTGATGTTGCTACTATAAAGCAGGAAATGAAAACCATAGCAAAACGTGGTATGTTCTTAGAGAAAAATGATGAATGTCCTACGTGTGAACAACCTATTCAGAATAAAGACAAACTTATAACTGAAACAAAGAATGAAGCTTATCAAGTTCAAACTTCTTTAAGTGGAGTAGAAAATAGTGGGGCATTAATTGATGCTAAGATTTCTTCATTGGAAGACGTAATTGCTAGCATAAGAAAAAAGACTGATACTATCAATGTAAACAATAGAGAAATTGTATCTTTAAATCAAAGCAATCAAGATTTACAAAAATATTTAGAAAGCGAAGTTGCGGCTGACTTAACTGGTGCTAAAAAAGATTTAGAAAAAATGAATAGCGATAAAGAAAGTTTATTCGAAGAAAAATTAAGACTTAATGAGCAGTTTGGATATAATGGTGTTATAGCCGAGATGCTAAGAGATACTGGTATTAAAACAAAAATAATAAAACAATACTTACCAGTAATTAATAAACTTGTTAATCAATATCTACAAACACTAGATTTCTTTGTTCATTTTAATTTAGATGAAAACTTTAATGAAACTATAAGATCTAGACATAGAGACGATTTTACATATGATTCATTTAGCGAAGGCGAAAAACAAAGAATTGATTTATCTTTGCTATTTACGTGGAGACAAATAGCAAAGATGAAAAACTCAGTAGCTACTAACCTACTGGTACTCGACGAAACATTCGATTCTTCTCTTGACCATGATGGAATCGAAAATCTACTTAAGATATTATATACTCTTGATGAAGGTAGTAATACTTTTATTATATCTCATAAGGGTGATATACTTGATGGAAAATTTGAGTCGAAAATTGAATTTGTAAAAGATAGAAATTTCTCTAAGATTAAAAATTAAATGTTTACTTTTACTAAAAAATGGTGTATAATATATTATAAAATTAAAAAGGACTCTTTACATAATGCAAGAAATGTATCAATTAAATCCGCGTGAAACATATCTTCAACCATTTTTAAAGTTACAAGAATGGGGACTTACTCAACAAATGATTGACACTATTAAAAATTCAATGAAAGTTAGTCCTGCAGGATTTTATGGAAGTGATAATAAAGATAGTAACTTAATTCGCAGCACAGATGTTGATTGGATTGATTTTTATATGCATCAAGAATTTTATTCAGCGCTTAATAATGTTATTCATCGTGCAAATAATGAATTATTTAAATATGCAATTACACACTTAGAACCTTGTCAATATGGTGTTTATGCTGCTGACAAAAGTGGACATTATGACACGCACACAGACGGTGATTTTAAAGGACAATTTGGATATGTTAGAAAAATATCATTTAGCATTCTTATTAGTGATCCAAAAGATTTTGAAGGTGGTGAATTGTTGTTATTACCACACTTTGAAGGAATAAAAACAAATTTACAAAAAAATGAAATTTGTTTTTTTCCAAGCTGGTTACCACATAAAGTAACTCCTGTTACTAAAGGTAGCCGTACAAGTATTGTAGGCTGGATACAAGGTCCAGATTTTGTATAAAATTAAAAAGGAAGGTTTATTATGGAATTAAGTGAAAACACTTTACAAATCTTAAGAAATTTTTCAGGCATTAATCAAAATTTATTGATTAAATCTGGATCGAATATTAAGACTATTAGCGAAGCACGAAATGTGGTAGCAACTGCCGATGTTACCGAAAACTTCGAAAAAGATTTCGGCATTTACGATTTAAGTGAATTCATTGGAGTAATGGGATTAGTCGATACTCCAACACTAAAATTTGAAGATGACTTTGTTACTGTTTCTGATTCATCAGGTAGATCTAAAGTAAAATATTTCTATGCTGCAGAAGAAACGCTAACGTCACCTGCAAAAGATGTGACCATGCCAGATGGTGATGTTAAGTTTACATTAGATAATGAAACTCTTAACAAGTTAAAAAAAGCTGCATCAACACTTGGTCATAGCGAAGTATCAATAAAAGCAAATAACGGTGTATTAAGTCTTTCTATTGTTGAAAGTCAAAATGTAACATCAAATGCTTTTTCAATTGATATTGATGGTGATTTTAAACAGGACGCTGTATTTAATTTCATCATAAGTATTTCTAATCTTAAAATTCTTCCAGGCGATTATGATGTAGAAATATCTTCTAAATTAATAACGCAATTCAAACATAAAGAATTACCTTTAAAGTATTGGATTGCACTTGAAAAAACCTCAACATACGGAGCATAATGACATGTCAGATAATTTAACTCAACTTAAAGATCTTGCTAATAAAGCAAGTAGAAGTACAGTAGCTGTAATAGATGCTGTAACTCAAAGAGGTGGATTTAAAGGTGAAGAACTTTCCACTATTGGTAGCTTAAGAGACCAGTGTATTCAAATCATTCAAATTAGTGAAGCACTTCAACAAGAAGATGCTATGAATGATACAAGTGCTCAACCTGAAGTAAAAGATAAGAAATGAGTGTAGACTTTCTATGGGTTGAAAAATATAGACCTAAGTCTATATCAGATGTAGTCTTACCTCAAACTTTAAAACAAACCTTCCAAAAAATAGTTGACAGTAAAGAACTCCCTAATATGCTTTTTACTGGCACAGCTGGTTTAGGTAAGACTACAGTCGCACGAGCTCTATGCAATGAGCTCGGTTGCGATTATATTCTTATTAATGGTTCTGAGGAAGGTAATATTGATACGTTAAGAACCAAGATAAAACAATTTGCATCATCAGTTTCACTTCAAGGTGGCTACAAAGTTGTGATACTCGATGAAGCTGACTATTTAAATCCACAATCAACACAACCAGCATTACGTGGATTTATAGAAGAATTTTCAAAAAACTGTAGATTTATTCTTACATGTAATTTTAAGAATAGAATAATTGAACCACTTCATTCAAGATGTGGTGTATATGAATTCAATACATCTAAAAAATCTATGATTGAATTATGTGAATCATTCATGGATAGATGTAAGACAATATTAGATAATGAACAAGTTAAATATGATACTAAACCGGTTGCAGAACTAATAATAAAGTTTGCACCAGATTGGCGTAGAGTATTAAATGAATTACAAAGATACTCTGTTAATGGAAAAATTGATTCAGGAATTGTTTCAAATTTGCAAGATAAAAACTTTGATGATTTATTCTCTCATTTAAAAAATAAAAATTTTAAAAGTATGCGTTCTTGGGTTGTTAACAATATAGATACAGATGCAAGCGCTATTTTTAGAGCTATATACGATAGGATGACAGATAAAGTTGCACCACAATCAATACCACAACTTGTACTTTTGCTTGCAGATTATCAATATAAAAATGCATTTGTAGCTGATCACGAACTTAATGTAGTAGCATGTTTAACGGAGGTAATGTCAGATGTCCAGTTCAATTAAATTAACTTTGTATACTCAAGATGATTGTCAATACTGTAATGTATTGAAAAGAAAACTTTTAGAGTGGAATTATTCATATAGAGAAGTTAACGTAAGCTACGACTTATTTGCTAAAGATTTTTTAAAAAATGAAGGACATCGAACAGTTCCTCAACTTTACTGGAATAATTTGCACTTAAATAAAATGCCAACCCTAGAACTTCAAAAAAGAGATATTGAAGCTGAAATAAATTATGAAGACTATATTGGTGGAGTCGAAAATTGGGGAATACAAAAAAGAGCATAAAAACATTATGGCATTATTGGTGTAAGGCTATGGGTAGTCATGCATACGATAATAATAAGAAAGACGACTATGTTCATAATTCTATTAGATCGTTATGGGTGTTACTTCATATAGTTACTTGCTTTGCAATTATATTAAATGCTATAGCTAATCATGGTTGGAGTTTAATAGGATTATGATATTAGAAGCACTATCAATAATAGTTTCTCTCGGTATCTTGTATATTGTGTGGGATAGCTTATACACGCGCTATAAAGAAAAAGAGTGGAGACGTAACAATCCAGATGAATACACATGGTTAGAGCAACCAGTAAAAAAGGATAAAGGATTATGAATCCCTTTGAATATTGTAATGCTATAAATTACACTAAGAAAAATATTATGATAGATGATATCACAGAAAAAGCATACTCATCTTACATGGTAAATCGACAGTTGTCTTACTTTCCAGATACTGTTTTAGCTGCAAATGAAATGAACCGTAATCATCATATTGATAACCGCCTTCAATTTGATTTTTTTATAAATATAATTAGAAAGCGTAAAAGGTTTTCTAAATGGTTCAAACCTGAACAAATTAGTGATTTGGATGTAGTTAAACAGTATTATGGCTATAGTAATGAAAAAGCCCGCCAAGTTTTAACACTCCTATCCACTGATAATATAAACGAATTGAAAAACAAGGTGGCTAAAGGTGGAAGAAAATAATATCGTAGAATGGAACCCAGCAAATATGCTAGAGGTTACACTTAATGAGCCGGACGATTTTCTTAAGATCAAAGAAACACTTACTCGTATAGGTGTGGCATCACGTAAAGATAATAAGTTATATCAATCATGCCATATACTACACAAACAAGGAAGATATTTTATTGTACATTTTAAAGAACTCTTTTTATTAGATGGTAAAAAATCTAATCTTGAAGAGAATGATGTGGGGCGTAGAAACACTATAGCAACACTTATGAGCGATTGGGGATTATTAACAGTAGAAAATAAAGAACAACTACAACCAATAGCACCTTTAAGACAAATTAAAATAATTTCTTTTAAGGATAAAGATCAATGGGAATTATGTCCGAAATACAATATTGGTAATGGAACAAAACAAAATTAAAGAAGCTTATAGAATGTTCTTTTTTATTAAAGGACATATTAATTGTAGTCAAAAAACAGCACTTGATTGTTATGATAACTATTTTAAGCGCTGTTGGTACAACCAAGAGATGTGGATAAGAGAAGAAGCATTTGAAGAAGCTTATGAAAAAAAAATCAGCTGAAGCTATGTACTTTTGAAAAAAAAGTATTATATATATTATAGGATGCCGAATGGTTCGGGTCCGTACAACAACCTTGCTTAACAGGAGGATACTATGACTGGAAACTTTGTTTTCCCAAGGAACGCTTTTTTAGGTTTTGATCACATTTTCGATGCATTGCAAGATATACATACGCATGCAAACGATGGATACCCACCACACAATGTCGTAAGAGAAGAAGATAACAAATATGTTATTGAAATGGCTGTAGCCGGCTTCAAGAAAAAAGACATTGAAATTAAGGTGAAGGAACATATCCTTACCATCGAAGGAAATAGAGATAAACGTAGAGAAGCAGATGCTTATGTACACAAAGGAATAAGTGCACGTAAGTTTAACAAATCATTCAGACTGTCGGAATATACCGAAGTAACTGGTGCAGATCTAACGGATGGAATACTAACTGTCAATTTAGAAGTGGTTCTACCGAAAGAAAAGCAGCCTCGTACAATTAACATAACGTAAATTAAACGAGGAGTCAATAATGACAACTATGGAAATCACTGCATACGCATGCAGTTTTTGTGACGCAGTGTCGTCTTTCTTTAAAAAATCACTTAAGAAAATTCAATTCGGATTGCAAATGTCTGCTAATAAAAGAGTTGCACAAGAATTGTGTTCTTTAGGTTTTTATCAGGATAAAGAATTTAAACAAATTCTACAAAATATGAATGATAAAGCTGTAGAAGAATATTACGGTAAAAAGTAATGTGGCCCTACACTGAAGAAGAAAACGACTACTTATCTTAAAAATAAATGCTAACTAATAAGGAAAGTAAAGATGAAAACTTTAATCTTAGCTGGCGTAATTAGCGTCATAGCTTCTGCTGGTTTTGCAGAAGTAAATAAGCCTGCTTCAACATTCACACCTTACTTTGGTGTTGAGCGTGAAACTGAGGCAAAGATCAATAACACTTTTATTGGAACCACTACAAAATTTGGTGACTTAAGTGTTACTGGTCAAATTAACTGGAACAGTACAACAAATGATCTCAATATGAATCACGAAGGTGCTGATCTAGATATTTCTTATGGTGTAGCTGACACTGTTAGTTTATACCTAAAGAACGATTTCGACACTGATTTTGTACGTACAGAATCAACTGTTGGTGCTAAGATTACTTTCTAATTAAGTGTTAAAGCATAAAGAGGCGGGCCAGTTCCCGCCTTTTTTATTATAAATAGAAATTTATAGGAGGATACAAGATGAATATAGATCAATTAAGAAAAGAACTTGAAGTTGATGAAGGAGTAAAGTATGAAATATATAATGATCATCTCGGCTATCCTACTTTTGGGATTGGCCATCTGGTTATCGATACTGATCCAGAATATGGAGAAGAGGTTGGAACACCTGTCTCAGAAGATAGAGTTGCAGAGGCATTTGATAACGACGTTGAAACAGTCATCGACGACTGCAAAAAATTATACCCCGACTTTGATGAACTCCCAGAAGAATGCCAATTAATCATTGCGAACATGATGTTTAATATGGGTAGACCAAGGCTTAGTAAGTTCAAAGGTATGAAAGCCGGTGTAGATTCTCGAGATTGGAATAAAGCTGCAGATGAAATGATTGATTCTGCATGGTATAGACAAGTTCCAAATAGAGCTGGTAGATTAGTTAAAAGAATGAGAGCACTAGCCTAATGACAGACGATTTAGATTTTGACTTTGGTTTTACTGCTGTAGATGAAAACGAACTTGAAGCTGTTCAAAAAGCAGCAACACAGGCGGAAACTCTTGGAGCATCTGCGCTTAATACTCAAGAAAAAATAGATAAGTTGTACAATGCAATCATTCCATTATTAACAAATTTAAAAAAGAATCCAGAGAAAGAATATATTCTCTGGCCAAATCGATTAGAAAAAGTAGAACAGTTCGAGGATTATATTCAAAAAATTTATCGAAATTAATCCTTTACTTTTAAAGAAAACTGTGGTATAATAACTATAATGAAAAATTTTAAAACATTTTTACTTGAAGCTGAAGGAAAAGGATTAACAATCTTCGATATTGACGAAACCATGTTCATCACTAAAGCTCAAGTAAAAGTTGTTAAAGATGGAAAAGTTGTTAAAAAACTGAATAACCAAGAATTTAATACATATAAGAAAAAATCTGGTGAAGAATATGACTTCGGCGAATTTAAAAACGCCGAAGTATTTAACAAGACGTCAACACCAATCGCGAGAATGATTAATAAAGTTAAAGCGATTTTAAAAAACGCAACAAGAAAAGGTTCAAAGGTTATCATTGTAACTGCAAGACCTAACTTTGATAATAAAAAATTATTTCTAGATACATTTAGAAAACAAGGAATTGACATAGATAAAATCTATGTTGAAAGAGCTGGAAATCTTGGTGCAGGTCCAGCTGCAAAAAATAAAGAAATTATCTTTAAAAAATACTTAGATCAAAAAATATACAAACGTATAAGATTATTTGATGATGCTATGTCAAACTTAAAGGTATTTTTATCATTACAAAAAGATTATCCAGATGTAAGTTTTGAAGCACTATTAGCAAAACCAAATGGCTCAGTATCAAGAGTAAGATGATAACCATAACCGAAAAAGCAAAGGACTATTTAACAGAAATGACATGGGCTAAAGATAAGAAGTATGCATTTCTTTCTGTTAATGGTGGTGGCTGTTCTGGATTTCAATATAAATGGGATATGTTAGATAATCCAGTAGATGGCCATTTAGTAGAAGATATCTTGTACATAGATAGAATTGCAGAAATGTTTGTTATAGGTTGTACAATAGATTATGTTACAGAGTTTGGAGGATCTTATCTTAAGGTCATTAATCCTAACGCAGTCGCTTCTTGTGGTTGCGGTGAAAGCTTTGCTGTGTGAATAGAAAAAAACGTAAAGACGACGATATTGAAATAATGATATTTGCGTTTGTATTCATTATGCTTCAAATTCTTGGTGTATATTTAATTTTTTCAACTTAGATGCATTTTTCCTTTTCGAACTATCATTATACAAACTCGAAAACGGTCGTGATTTTTATCTATAAAATCACATTTTTTCCTTTACATTTACAAAAAACTATTGTATAATAGATCTATAATTGAAGGAGAGCTTATGACTACATTACAACAACATTATATTAAATTTCAATCACTACCAACAATTCCACATAAAATTCAATATTTACAACAAAACCAAAACGAATTATCACACTATAATATCAACATACCAAACCTCATCAACGCCTGGTCTACTAATAATTGGCCTTGGCTTCGTCCAAAATCAACTAACCACCCAGGATTCTAATGGCATTTTACACAAACTTATATCGATACAAAAATAATATCTTCTATCGTGGTTATTCAAATAACGGCGATAGAGTTATTAAAAAAGAACATTACAAACCAAAATTCTACGTCACATCAAATACTAAAACAAATTTTAAAAGTTTAGATGGACAATATGTTGGACCTGTAGAGTTTAACAGTATGTATGAAGCTGGTCAATGGTTCAAAGATAATATTGAAGTATCAGGTAGAAGTATATATGGTAATAAAAGATTTACTACGCAATATGTAATGGATAAGTTTCCACAAGATATTCAATTTGATCGTAATATGATTAATGTTGGTACATTCGATATTGAAACAGATTATGATGATGGCTTTCCATATCCAGACCAAGCTGCTCATACTATATTATCAATATCATATAAGTCAAGTAAATTTTCAACATATCATGTGTGGGGTTATGGCGATTTTAAAACCGAAGACTCTCTTATAAAAGATGTTAAGTATGTTCAATGTAACAGTGAAGAAGAACTTCTTACTAAGTTTATAGAATTCTGGTCTCACCCAGATATTACACCTGATGTTATAACTGGTTGGAATACAAGATTTTTTGATATACCATATATTATTAATCGTGTTTCTAAAGTCTTAGGCATTGAATGGTTATCAAGGTTTTCTCCTTATGGATTACAAATACCACCTCCAAGAATGGTGCCAAGTCGTGGTAAAGAAAATATGGTTTATGAAATTCCTGGAATACAAACACTTGATTACATGGAATTGTTTCAAAAGTTTGGTTATACATATGGTCCACAAGAATCATACGCATTGAATCATATTGCTTATGTTGTACTTGGTGAAAAGAAACTTTCATATGAAGAATCAGGTTCACTTAAAAATCTTTATAAAGATGATTATCAAAAGTACATTGATTATAATATGAAAGATGTTCAACTGGTTGATAGGCTTGAAGAAAAACTTGGATTGATTACTTTAGCTATTACTGTAGCTTATAAAGGTGGTGTTAATTATCAAGACACATTTGGTGTTACGGCCATATGGGAATCAATTATCTGTAGAAAATTAAATCAACACAATATTATAACTCCTCTTACTCAACAGTTTGACGATTATCAAATTATTGGTGCAACTGACACATCTAAAAAGAATCCGTCACCAGCTTTTCGTGAACAAGGTAAAACACATAACATAGCTGGTGGTTATGTAAAAGATCCAATCCCTAAAAAATATCAATGGGTAGTATCATTTGATTTGAATTCTCTATATCCTAATATCATTGTTCAAAACAATATGTCACCAGAAACAATAGTAAGTCATATTGATGATCCTGATAAATACGTTAGAGCTGCTAATGAAACATATTATCGTAAAGATTTTCAAGGTGTACTTCCACAAATCATTGAAGAATATTATGATGAACGTGTATCAGTAAAGAAGATGATGTTGGCTGCTAAATCTCAAATACAAAAAGGTTATACAGTTCAGCTTGATAAAGAAATAAACACTCTTGAAAATCGTCAAGTAGCTATTAAAATCTTGCTTAATAGTTTATATGGTGCACTTGCTAACAAACACTTTTTATATTTCAGACCAGCACTTGCTGAAGGTGTAACTCTTACTGGTCAAAAAGCAATTAAGTGGGCTGAACAAACTATGAATAAAGAATTAAACAAGTTACTTAAGACTGATAAAGATTATGTCATTGCTATTGATACGGATTCTTTATACGTTAACTTTGGACCACTTGTGGAGAAATTCACACCAAAGAATCCCGTTTTATTCTTAGATGAAATTTGCAAGAAACATTTTGAACCTGCTATAGAAAAAGCTTATCATGAATTTTACATTATGCACAATGCATATAAGAATAGAATGGTCATGGCAAGAGAAGCAATATCAGATGTTGGTATCTGGACTGCAAAGAAAAGATATATTCTCAATGTACATAATAATGAAGGTGTTCAATATTCAGAACCAAAACTTAAGATTATGGGTATTGAAGCAATTAAATCATCAACACCTGAAATAGTTCGTAATAAATTTAAAGAAGCATTCAAATTAATAATATCTGGTACCGAAGATGAAACACAAAAATTTATTGCTAACTTTAAAGCAGAATTTAAAAGTTTACAACCAGAAGAAATAGCCTTTCCTCGTAGAGTTACAAACATTACAGATTGGCATGATAGAAAAACAATATTTAAAAAGAGTTGTCCAATACACGTTAGAGGTTCTCTATTACATAATTATTATCTTAAAGAAAATAAACTAAATAACAAATATGAACTTATAACAAATGGTGATAGAATTAAGTTTGTATATTTAAAATTACCAAACTCAATAAGACAAAACGTGGTATCATTTAAAGATGTGTTACCAAAAGAATTAAAACTACATAACTATATTAACTATGATTTACAGTTCGAAAAAACATTTATCGAACCATTAAATTTAATACTCAACCCAATCGGCTGGTCTGCCGAAGAACAAGCAACCTTGGAGGATTTTTTCGTATGAGTACAAACTGGTTTAAAGATATGCAAGACATGCATAAGAAATATGGTGTCGACAAATGGATGAATGAAGAAAAGAAATCCGATTGGTCAAGACTAAATAAGTACATGGATTTTAGAATTAAAATGATGCAAGAAGAACTTGATGAAACAAAGCAAGCATTTAAAGATAATAATCCAGAAGAAATAGTTGATGGTATTATAGACCTATGTGTTTTTGCTATCGGCACACTTGAAGTATTTGGTGTTGATGCTAACAAAGCATGGGATCAAGTATATAAAGCTAATATGTCAAAAGAAGTTGGCATTAAAGAAGGCAGACCTAATCCTCTTGGATTACCAGATTTAGTAAAGCCTGAAGGATGGGAAGGTCCAACGCATAAGGGAAATCATGGAAATATCACTGACTCTTTTCAATAGTATATTTGATAATAAGACTGAGAAAAAGTTAAAGTTTGAAAACTTTGATGCTTTCGAAAAAGCATTGTATGGTCTATCAAATCGAGTTATAAAAACTAAGAAAGATGCACCACTTATGTCGCCGGCACAGTATAAACCTAATACTACTCGTGCGAATGATAATGTTACAATATGGGCTGGCTGGTGCGCAGTCGATGTTGATGATTTTAAATATGAAGGAGATTTATATGACAATCTTCGTGCTAAGTTTGGTAGTTATAAGTTTGTCTGCTATTCTACTGCTAGCAGTACACAATCTTTACCAAAGTTTCGTATTGTCTTTCCACTTACAAAAAATGTTCAAGCTGAAAAGATTCGACACTTTTGGTTTGCTCTCCAAACGATACTCGGCGAAGTTGGAGATAAACAAACCAAAGATCTATCTCGCATGTATTATATTCCAGCAAAATATGATAATGCTTTTAATTTTATCTTTAGTAATGATGGCGTTGCTATCGATCCTGATGTGGTAATGAACAAAGTTCCATACAGAGAAAAGTCCGGAAGTAATTTTTTCGATAGACTACCAGAAGATATGCAAAAAGAAATTATAGAACATCGTAAATCTAAACTTGATAACACAAATGTAAATTGGTCATCATATAAGAATTGTCCTTTCTTTCCAAAACAATTAGAAAAAGAATATCGAATGATAAGTAGCAGTGGTTGGTATCATAAGATGTATCAGATCATGGTTGCTACAGCTGGTAATGCAGTTAAAAACAAATATCCAATTACAGCTCAAGAAATTACAGCATTATGTAGAGAACTTGATACTGAAACTGGTAATTGGTATAAGTCACGTCCATTAGAAAAAGAAGCCGATAGAGCTCTTGAATACGTCTACAAAAATATTTAGCTAAGATTAAAGTTTAATCCTTTACTTTTCTACTTTTTTATGGTAGAATAGATATATAAAATAGAGAAAATAGGAATAACCCGAAATCTCATTCAAATCTTTGCAAAGGAGCAAGTATGTTTGATAACTATAAAGCGCTAATCGCTGCGATCAAAAAAGCGAAAAAAGAACCAAAACAACTACCATTAGAAGAAATATCAAAACTTAATCATTTTCAAGTTAGAAATGTCGCGTCTAATAGTGTGCACATTGATACTATAGCTGAACGTATTAACGATAAGTTATGTACCACCGAAGGTATGGAGCCTATAATAATTTTACGAAATTATAAAGGTGCAGATTCAATGTTAGATGGTAATCATAGATACAGAGCAGCACTTAAATCTTGTGCTACTAAATATCCTGTGATTTATGTAGAAAAAGAAATACATGACGAGTATTCAGATTTACAACTTAGAGAATACGCCTTGATTTTAAATAAAATCGATGAAGAACCTAGTCTTCAAATTAATAAAGAAGACGTTAGAAAATTTTTAAATGCTTATTGGAATGAACACAAAAATTTTGATAACGTAAAAGTTTCATTAAGAAGAATGGGTTTAACTGATTCTATGGCTAACACTAGAATAAGAGAAACTAAAAGATTAATAGATCAAAATGCAATTTTGCAGTCTTATGGACCAGATACAGTTTGGAATAACTGGAGTGATCCAGCTATGCTTGAAAGAAAAAATCAAGAGATAGAAAAATATAAAAATCAAGTCGATAAAGTATTCGTAGTATCATCTGCTAACTTTACTTACGATCATATATTACCTATGTTGCTTGATCAAATGCCTAAAAGTCTTTTAATATTATTACATCATCCAAATGCATATGCAGAACAACAATGGAAAGCAAAGTGGAGAGAAAAGCATGAATTGTATATGGATAAGCTATGCGAAATGCTAAACATAACAAAATCTTGGGAAACACTACCTAAACATTCAATAAGCAAACTATAATCTTAAAAAATAAAATGCACTTTTTTTCATTTAAGTGCATTTTTTCCTTTACATTTACAAAAAACTATTGTATAATATATCTATAAAATGAAAAAAGCGGAGAATAAAATATGTACAAAGGTTTTCAATTCGAATTATTTCAACCATCATGGGGTGTAAATCCTGGGTTTAAGAATTTAGCTGATAAGCTAAACGAGCTCTTACCTTTACAAGGTAAAGTCCAATTTTCAAGATCTAAAAATAAAAATCTTGAATTATTTAGAAAAGCACAAAATGCTGTTTATGATCTTTTTAATAATGGTCTTTGTAATAGAAGATCCGAGTTTGTAAGTCTTTTTGGTTTCTCACCGTCATCTTCAAAATATTGGACTGATGTTAGTCTTAATGATATTGAAAACACAGTTGAAAAAAGATTTACACGAATTATTTTATCAGCAGCTAAAGAACAGGGAGTTCAATAATGTATTACGTTGATGCTTTTAAAAGTGATGTTATAATTGATATGAAGACTGGTATGGAAGTAC
>Ga0255775_1001014_pt1 | contig 27188 bp, 21 predicted proteins | sample 011ome_26_FD_179973 | JGI IMG/M metagenome (GOLD analysis project Ga0255775, IMG submission 179973) | Coastal salt marsh microbial communities from the Groves Creek Marsh, Skidaway Island, Georgia - 011511BT metaG (version 2) | ecosystem: Environmental > Aquatic > Marine > Intertidal zone > Salt...
ACGACTACGACGATGATGATGATGATGATGATGATGACGATGATGATGACGACGAGGAGTAGCCTGTGATCAACTCTTCATGCTCGTATCGCCAATCAAATGGGAGAGGACAGTTCTTGTCGAGGAGGTATTGTAAACATTCGGGGTGGTTGTAGCGGTGCGCTTCTTGAACGGCCGCAGAGTTCCAAGGCGCTTTGGCGGTTTCGTGCAAGTACTTCAAACAATCCAAATGGCCGTTCCTGGCTGCCAACATACACGCACGTGCGTCATATTTATCATACTTACGCTCGACAAGATATTCGAGTATATGAAGATGACCATTTTCAGCAGCCCAAGAGGCAGTACCATCAGCCCAAGGCGCTTTCGCTGTTTCGCGTAAGTATTTGAGTACCTCGAGATGACCATTTTTGGCAGCAAATGCACAAGTCAACGTACTTATAGCACACACACACTCACTTGCCACGCAATACTTTACCATTTCTAGATTACCTTGTCCTGCGGCCCTATTAAGCGTCTTTATATCCCACTGACACTTTTTCTCCTCTCGCGCCCACTTGAGCAACTCGAGTTTATTCGTTCGAGCAACTTCCCAGCAGAAATATGTGTGAAGTAAATCCAATTTATTCTCCCACGCAACTTCCAAAGTCGATATCGACGACATCTCTTGAATCTTAAACTTCTTCTTCAAATCACCCGCGCGAGACGATCTCTTCACCAACGCTCTCGTTTCACTATTCACTTCGTACAAGAATTTAAGATCCGTTCGATTCAATCTCGGCAAAATGTGAGTGAAACAAATATCATCGCACTTCACGATCACATCCCACAACGCGACCAATCTCCCCTCAACGCCTCTTTCGTTCGCGCTCCTCCTCGTCGCTCCAGAAGAAGAAGAAGAACTAGAGCGCATCATTCTCTCTTTAATCGTTTTTGATCTGATATTTTTTGTATCTCACATACATGCGAGAAAAAAAAAGAAAGACGTTTCGAAGAAAAAAGTTTAGGGTGTCTGCCGTCCGAGAAAACCTTCGCGATACCTCTTTAAAAACGCCATCGTTGCGCGACGCCTCGCTCGCAGTCCACACATTTCAGGGCCCGCCCACGACGTAAATAACTTCGTTTCGTCTTCGTCGTCGCGTAAGTAACAACAACGGTGGTGGTGGTTGTTAAAAAGAATGTCCTCCTTAAAAACCAAAGCAGCGCAACACATCTCTCGGGAAATTCAAGCCACCGCGGTGCGACGGAATACCAATCGTACGTTTCTTTATTCTCTTCTTAATCATCGCACTGACCTGCACGTCTTCTTAAAACAACAGTCTATGAACTCGCGAAAACGATGCCTGAATACGGCGTCGGGCAAAGGTTTACCAAAATCTATTGGCAACAACAAGAACAAGAGGAGAGCAAAAGAGTATTCCCAGGACCGACGTTTTGGACGTTGACGAAAATATTACCAAAAGCGAACGGTCGCACGGGTCATTGGGCGTACGGGATTTTAACCTGGAAAGGGAGGCAACGCATGACGGAGGAGAAAATTACCGGGACGCACAAGACGGTGTGGAAAGTAGTCGACGAGGTTAGAGAAGATGGGTTAGATAAAAGAGGGATGGGAGACGACGGGTTGAAGTTAGCGTTGCCGGAAAAAGAGGAGGAAGAAGAAGTAGTAGTAGGAGGAGGAGGAGAAGAAGAAGCTCAAAAATAGGTAGCAAAGAAAGAAAATGTATTATTTAGTTCGTTATTAAAATCTAATGGTGTTCATCATGTCGTCGTTGTTATTGTTGTTGCTATCGCGATCGCGATCCTCGTCGTCGTCGAGGTAAACTCTCTCTTCCGCTCCGTCTTCGAGCTCTAAACTGCCGCTGCTCACGAACGGATTTGCCGCCGCGCCTCTCGCCTGTCGTCTCTCGTTCATTTGTTCAATCACTCGCGATTTCAACTTTTCACTTTCTACTTTTATGTCTACGCTGACGCCTTCGTTCGCCGCCGCGAACTGTTCTCTCAACGTTTGATGCAACTGACTCAAATCGTCTTGCTCGGAGGAGACGTACGCCGTGTATTTGCTTGCTCTTCGGGCGACGGTTTTCCTTCGGCGATTGACCACGTGCATGCGAAAGAAGCACGCCAAAAAACCTAACACGGTGCACGAGAGAATGAAATAGAAAAACCCGCCTCCTCCGTCTCTGGCGTCGATCAACGACCCTTTCTCTTGCACCGCGATTTCCTCGGCGTATAAAATCGCGTCCAAGTTCGGGTAGTTTTCCTTTACAGACGCGTACCCCTGAGTATATAACTCGCCTCGTCGCGGCCCGTCGCACCTAAATCCTAGACTTTGCGTCTCGTTGCACATGGTCGCGTCTTTCATCTCTCCGTACCCGGAATACAACTTCTCCACGATATCCATCCCTTCCGTGACTTCCGCGAACGGCACGCACTTTTTATCCAAGTCTTCGCTGTTGTCTCTCATGTTGACGAAAATTTCCGACGTTCTATCGTGGTACATTTCATCACCACTACTAGTATTATTACTACTGCTGCTATGTCCTAAACTCGTCCCAAACGCGACCCATCCTCTCTTATTACTCGTCGTCGTTTCCAACGTCTTCTCCGACTCGTCCGCGAGGACGCACCCGCTCGTCTCGTTTCGATCCGGATCGTACACTCGCGCCAAACTCGGTTCCGCCGCGATCCCAAACTGTACCCCGTACCCAGTTAAACTCCTATACACTAAACTCTTCCGGTAAAAGTGTTCGTTGACTAAACCTCGAAACCGGTCGAACGCGTTGGGCGCGAGCGCTCGATACGCTCGGACCGTAAACGTGCCTTTTGTTGTGGTGAATTTATAATCCGCTCGAAGTAACGCATTTTCCGTGGATTCTGAGACGTATTTCGCGTCCAATTCGGAAGGTTTGCAGACTAACGGTGTTGTGGACGCTGCTTCTTCTGTGCACGCGATCGGTTCTTCTTCTTCTTCTTCTTCTTCCGTAGTGCTTCCAAAGGTATTCCCGCTCATCTTTCACGAGACGTTTTTCCCGTTAGACAACAAAAGAGAGATGCAATCACAACGCGCTCTATTACACGCTCTCGCCTTTGAATACGCAGAAAAGAACAAACTAAACACACACACACACACTCACGCGCGTAGTATATATACCAAGCGCGTTCTATTTCGACGAGAGACCGCACAGAAAGAGCGGAGAAGCGCGAGAGTATAATGGGGCACATCGAGAGGGAGAGCGATGCCCTTTCTTCAAAGGCATTATTAGGGTTGGAAACCCTAAGCAGAAAATGGCGAAGGAAAAATTCGTGGTCAAAAAGCCGCCAAGCCGTCCTTTTCCTCTTAAACTTGTTTTGTTCTCCATTATACGAGAGAGAGAGTTGGAGAGACGAGAGACTCAGAGAGGGATACGCACGCGGACACACACACACACACACACAGAGAGAGAGACGGTGTGTTATCGTGCGTTTTGTGAGAGTTACAAGAGAGAGAGAGAGAGAGATTGACGCTTTTTTCTTTCTTCTGTGTGACGGACGAACTTATCCAAACGAGAGAGAGGAAGGAGGTATAGAGAAAGATGATGTCGCCGCTTCTTTCCGGGTCGTCTTCGACGACTTTGACTTCGGTTGGTTCGTTCACAAGTAAAGGAGGACGCGCGATGACGACGATCGCGTCGCGTTCGAGGAGTGCTCGAGTCACCGCGTCGTCGTCCTCGAAATCATTTCCATCGCCTCGAAGAGGTAAAGCGACGTCGACGACTAATCCGATGAAAGTGTTCACCGTCTTTGCCTCCAGAAAAGACACGCCTCCTCCCTTTACCACGAAAGCGGCGACAAAAACAACTCGTTTAAACGCAGTTCTAGAACCCGAGCAGCAAAGACAGCAAAACAATAGCGACAACATCAACGCCGAAAAGCCTTTGCAAGGAGTGAAAGGTGTAAAACGCTTGACGAAATCGGAACGCGAGAAAAATTCGAAAGATTACGAGTGGGCGGCGTTGATTTCGAGCTGCGGAGTAACCTCGATTGCAATTACGGCGACGTATTTTCGATTGTTGAGGTCGTATAACTTGATGGACGACGTCGGTGGGGTGAGTGTTTTTCCGACGGCGGAGTTATTCGCGCAGTTGGCGCTGATCGCCGGAGCGGCGGTCGGGATGGAGTTTTACGCTCGATTCGCGCATAAATACTTATGGCACGACGTTTGGTGGTCCATGCCGATGAAATACAGGAAAGATTGGAACAAAAAGATTTGGTTGTTGCACGAGTCGCACCATTTACCGAGAGAAGGCGCGTTCGAGGCGAACGATATCTTCGCGGTGGCCAACGGCGTGCCGGCGTTTGTGTTGTGCTCGTACGGTTTTTTCACGCCGGGGGTGTACGGAGGGTTATGTTTTGGCGCCGGTCTTGGCATCACCTTATTCGGTATCGCGTACATGTACGTTCACGATGGGATGGTTCACAAACGATTTCCGACCGGGCCGTTGGGAAAACTTCCGTGGTTGCGAAGGGTCGCCGCGGCGCACACCATCCACCACACCGAACAGTTCCAGGGCGCGCCGTGGGGGTTATTTTTAGGCGAAGACGAATTGAGTAAACACCCGGGCGGTATCGAAGAACTCGACAAAGTCTGTTTAGCCAACGACAGAGCGGATAAACGACGCGAAATGGAGTGTTTAGCGGCTGGGTTTTCCAACGCCGAGCAGTGCGACGTCCCGATCCATCTCTCCGTCGGATCTTCCAAGGATGACTATTTAGTCGTTTCCCAAGACGAAACCGAGTTAGGAATCAAAGCCGGATTACACATTCCAAGTCAAATAGAATCGCCGCAGTGCGTGATCACCCAAGACGGGAAGCGAATCAACGAATCCTTAAAAAGCGTCGTTTCCGAAGCCAAAGAATAAGACTAATAAGAATACTAATATGTAAAGAGCGAGCGAGCGAGCGAGCGAGAGAGGAAGCAAACCAGCAGAGCGCGAACCGCATTACGCAAAGCGCCCGCGGCAAAGAGAACGCCGCAAAAGGGTAAAGTTTTGCGCCTATCCATAGAAAAAAGAAGTAAGAACGCAGCACACGCACCTTGTTAAGCAGCAGCGAAAGAGAAAACGAACTATGTAATATATAAAACCGATATATAAAGATAATAATACACGCGTAAATCGAGTACTTGTTTAGGGTATACTAAACCCTACAAGTACGTCGTTCTCTCTCTCTTCTTCATCTCTTCATTTCATTAAGGATTGAACGCTACACCGCGCAAAATCAAAATGTTCTCCTCTCCTTTTGCGACGACGATGACGCAGTCGTCCTCGTTTTCCCTCGTGAAAGCTCCCGCGAGTTTTTGCAACGCGAAACAACATAAACATAAACATCAAAGGAAGGAGATAAAAAGACATTTTTGCGTCCCCGTCAGCAGCACGATTCTCGTTAAGGAAACCAACGACGAGGAGGCATCGAAACCAACGAGGACGAGAAGAAGAGACGCCGTCCTTTTGGCAACGTCCGCCGTGTTCTACGCGTTGCCGTCTTTCGCGTTCGGAGGTGGGAAAAAAGAAGAGAAACCAGACCCGACCGCGGCGAAGAACGCGAAGAAAGCTGCCATTTTGGCTGCCGCGAGAGCGAAAGCGGAAGGGCAAGCCGCGAAACAACAAGCGATATCGCAAGAAGAGGACGCAACTCCAAAGAAGGAGTTACAATCGGCGGCGTTTTTTGATGCCAGCAATTCAGGCGCAGGAGTGAGAGGTGGAGGCGCGGATGCGAGCAACACGTACGAGGTCGTGAAAGAGCCCGAACCGGCGGCTCCGGCGCCGTCTGAACCGGCGGCGACGACTCCGCCGCCGCCGCCCGCCGCCGAAGCGCCCGCCGAAGCGGAGGAATCCGGAGGCTTCAGCTTACCGTCCGTCAGCTTACCGTCCGTCAGCTTACCGTCCGTCAGCTTGCCGAAGTTGCCGTTTTAATACATTTATAATACTACAGTACCATACCATACAATACGACATGTTACGACGTGTTCTTTTCTCCTCAGAACAAACAGACCTTTCATGGCTCAACTGATACTCGACACCAAAAGCCATCGAGGACGACGACGAGGACAACCGCGACGAGTATTTATTCCTCTCCTATCGCTCGTACTCGTCATACTCTACGCGAACTACCGGGTTTTCGACGTGCTGACGCAGATTGAATCCTCTCCGCCGCCGGCAAAAGGGAAAACCGAATTGGAAAATTCAAAAACTGATGAAACCAACGAGAACAAAACCGAAGATGAATCGATGACGATGACGATGCCTGCGATTGGATTCGGCACGGCTGGGTTAGGTCTTGAGACGAAAGAGAGCGTCAAAAAAGCCTTACAAGTTGGGTACAGAATGATAGACACGGCGCAAGCTCCGGAGTGGTACCGGGAAGATTTGGTTGGGTTAGCCATAGAGGAGAGCATAAACGTGGTGAAGAGAAAAGACGTGTTCGTGACGACGAAGATCCATCCGAGACATTTAGGCAGGAAAGGGATGGATATGATTGAAACTTCGTTAACAAACTTAAGAACGACATACGTAGATTTAGTTTTGTTGCATTACAGCGAGTGTTGGGGGAATTTATGTTCGCGAGGGGAAGTCGTTCCGGGGACGTGGAAAGAGGCGTACAGAGAGCTCGAACGGTTAGTCGTGGAGTTTAAAGTCGCGCGGTTTATTGGCGTCTCGAATTTCAACGCGAACGCTCTGGAAGAATTGCACGCGTTTGCAAACGTGCAACCGTTGGTGGTGCAAATGCGTTCTGACGTCTTCGCGCAAGATCGGAGGACGATGGACGTGTGCGCGAAATACGGGTGGCGATTCGAAGCGTATTCCTCTTTAGGCGGTCAGTGGTGGCAGTATAAAACCAATCCGGTGTTGAATAACGACGTCGTGAAAAAAATTGCTGCGAGATATAACGTCTCGCCTGCATTGGTCGTCCTCAATTACGCCAAGAACGTGTTGCATCAAACAATCATCCCGCGAAGTCGAGATCGGAAGCACATGGAAGATAGTTTGTTGAGGTTAGATTCGTTCGAGTTAGACGACGAGGAAATCGAAAGTTTGAAGGCTCTGGACGGGAAAGTACCTTCGAAAGATTAGAAGAAGTAGTGTGTAGGATTTTTAGGGCTCTAAATTCGTATAGCGGCAATGAATGTGTTTTGTTTTACAACATGAAATGAATCATCTATCTCTAAACTAATATTAATCTTCTTTTTACAACTTCAGCTTCTTCTTCGCCGGTTCGTCTTCTTTATCGACCCTCGCGGTTTCGGCGAATGCATTATCGATCTTGACTTGACTCAACTTCTCCGCGCTTTGCTTCGCAACCACCTTCGCGAACATGCTCTTGATATCCTGCGTGTTCTTCTTCGCCACCGCGACGACTTCTTTTACGCACGCGTCACCTTGAAATTCGATTTTTCCCATCTCCGGAGTCACCGGGTACCACTGCAAATCTTCGCCTTTCTCGATGACGCCTCCTCCTCCTTGATGGGTAGTAGTTTCATCGTCCTTCAAAAACGATGCGATACCTTTCGTTTTATCCGTCAGCCACGTCTTCACCGCTTCTTTTTTCAACATCACCGGCATCCGGTCGTGCAACCAACTCAACCTCGTCCCTTTCGAGTCTCTCGTTAACAAACTCGTCGTCCTTAATATCTCGCCGCCGTCGTCGCAATAATCGTCTCCTTTGTACGTGTCCATAACCGCGCACACGCACAGTAATTCCCCGTCTTTTCTCGACACGTAATACGGTTGTTTCCCCATTTTGTCCTTCTTCCATTCGTAAAAGCCGCGAATCAAAACCACCGCCCTTCCTCTCCCTTTATCTTTCGCGTTCGCCTCTGTGCACCTGTTGAACATCTGTCTTTCTAAAATCGTTTCCGAGCGACAGTTAAACGCCACGTAATGATCTCTCTTCCTATCGTACGTAGATTTCTTGTACGATGGAATCAATCCGAATCGTGTCGTCCACACCTCGTCTTCCGCGACGAGCGTTGCGACCGTTTCCGACGGCGCGCAGTTACGCAACTGCGCGTGCGCACCTTCGTTCACCCACGTGACGATTTTGACATCCTTTTCCTCCTCGTCTTTATCTTCTTTCACAGAAGAAAAGAGTTTTTGGACGTCCTCGAGGGAAACGCGAGCGTTGACTCGTCCGCACATTGTGGTGATGACGTCTCTTCTTCTTCTTCTTCTCCCGGTCGAGCAAACATCAACGGAGCATTTCTCTGCGGTACGTGAAAGAAAATTGCGTCGACCTTTTGAGTAGTTTAGGGTTGCTAATAAAACCCTAAATAGGGTATATGGGAAAATTCTCGGAAGCGTGACTTTCCTCACTCTCCGTGGTCGCGCGCGCGCGCTCTTTCTAGAGAGAGAAAGAGAGAGAGAAGGAGAGACACGTAGAAAGATGTACTCGGAACCATCCTCCGAAAACCCGTTAAACGCGTGCACGTTTTGCGGCCGCCAACAGCTCAACAGTCGAGAGTACAATCACATTCGAGACACGTTGCATCAGCTCTCCCCGGCGGAGTTGGAAAATCGCGGGTTTTGTTTCGTCTGCTTGAACGAACAAAACATACTCTGGCAACTCATCACCGACCACGACGACATATTCCAAACGCACATCGTGTGCAAACTGAACGGAGCGGATTTGAAGTTCTTGAACCAAGCGAACAGCGAAAGCAGAGAGGCGATGAAGAGGAGCAAAAACGTCGCGTCCGTTCCCGGGAAGTTTAATGGTACGAATGCGTTACGGTTTGAGATCGAAGAGCGAATTCGCGAGAAACGCTTCGGAGGACATTTTCATCTCATCATCTCGCCCCTTTTTCTTCTACGCATCATCGGATCTTCTCGTTTGATGTAATATCACGTTCTGTTTTGTTCGATTTTCAACTGACCACGTATCGTCTTCTTTCTTTGACTTCATCGTTCTTCTTTTATTACGCAGTGGGCGAGTTCTCGTCGAAAGAAACGCTCGAGTGGGCGTGGCAGCGATGGACGCGAGAAGAGGAGGAGTTCTGCTCTTTAGTGTGCGAGATTAACGATTTGGAGTTGCTGAAATGGGCGAGAGAGGAAAAACAATGCAGGTGGGACGCGACGACGTCGTGGGAAGCGGCGAGTAAAGGGAACATGAAGACGTTGAACTACTTGTTCGAGGAAAATTGTCCGATGGACGAAAAGACGTGCGCGGAGGCGGCGGAGAACGGACACTGGGAAGTGTTGAAGTTTTTGAGAGAGAAGAAGAAGGTGCCGTGGGATCACAACACGACGAGCGCGGCGGCCGCGGAAGGGAACTTTGAGATGTTGAAGTGGTGCAGGCAAAGAGAATGTCCGTGGAACATCGGAACTTCGCGAGGCGCGTGTCAAAGCGGCCACTTGGAAATGTTGAAATGGGCGATGGCGAACGGTTGCATGGCGAACGAGACGACCATGAGCGAAGCGGCAGAGTATGGACAGTTGCAGTGCTTGATTTTCTTACGATCGCAAGGCGTCAACTGGGATTACCGCACGTGCAAGATGGCCATGAAGCACGGTCACCGCGACGTCTACGAGTACGCCGTGGAAAACGGGTGCCCGACGCAAGCGCCGGAACCGACGGCGACGCATCATCACCACCCACACCACCACCATTTCCACCACATCTTGGGCGGTGGTCCAGGGGGCGGTTTAGGAGGCGGTCCAGGCGCAAATGGCGGCGGTCCCGCCCCGGGAGGACACATGCAAATGTTGCAACAACAACAAGCCGCCGCCGCGATCGCCGCCGCGCAACAACAACAGCAAGAACAAGATGAAATGGAACTCGAGGAGTGGGAAGCAGAACTTCATTGATTGCGAGACTAAGTTAAGAGAGAGAGAGAACGCGGGTGAAAACTTGATTCTTTTTCTCTCGGAGAGATACAACCAAAGAGGAGGAATATTTAATTGAAAAACTCTTTACAACATAACACGAACACGAATAACACGACGACGACGATCAATAAAACAATGCATCGTTACCGAAGAAGCTCGTAAAAATAAAAGAATACGCGAGATGTTCTCCACCACCGCCTCCGCCTCTTCGTTTCGTTTCCATCTTCCTCCTCGTCTTCCTCTTTCTCTTCGGGGGCGTTCCCCGCGTTTTTTATCCATTTCCAATTCGGAAGGAGGAGGAGGAGAAGAAGACAAACATCATGATTATCTGCGCCATCGATCGACCCCGGGCAGATACGAACGGACGAATTTAAAGCTCGAGCACGCGTGTTCGGACCATTACCCTCTGGATTTGTTTCGAGCGCAACTTTCGTTTTGTTTTAACGGTGGCAGTACCAAAAGCCTTTCAGGAGGGGAGTTGGGAACCAAAAGAGAACGAAATACGTCAGATGACGACGACGAGAATGTTGACGAGAATGTTGGAATCGAGATGTCCGTCATCCTCCCAGAGTCAGAAGAATTAGTGGCGAACGTATTCTCTGCTTTGGGAAAACCGGACGAGGATCCGCACTGGGCGGATGTGTGGCACGGCGGGATCGCGTTGAACGAATACTTGGTTTCGGACGAGAGCGGCGGCTCGTTAGTGCGAGGGAAGCGAGTGTTAGAGTTAGGTTGCGGCGTCGGGTTAACGGGTGTTTTGTGTGCGATGGAAGGAGCGATGAAAGTGACCATGACGGATAGAGAGCCGTTCGCGTGTTATTGCGCGGCGGCGAGTGCGGTTGCGAATGGATTTGGCTCGGTGACGAAAGCGCTGGATGAAGACGCGAGCGTCGTAGACGGGTTGGCGCAGATGGATGTAGGTTTGTTAGAAGGTGTAGTCGATAGGCGTAGTAGAAGTAGCCGAAAGTGTGAATGCATCGAGGCGAAGATTATGGATTGGTTCAAGTTGGATGAGTATCTCGTCAAAGAGCAGGATGATTTTGCGTACGACGTCGTCATCGCGTGCGATTGTTTGTATTGCGAAGAAGCCGTCGAAGCCGTGGCATCGATCGTATTTAAAGCCTTGTCGAGACGACAACAACACGGCGCCACGTCATCGCCGTTTACGTTTCTCCTTGCCGATCCGCCGTCGCGATTCCCGCAAAACCACGAGAAGTTTCTCAAAATCATACGAGAGAAGAGCGGCGTGAAAGACGTAAAGAGGAAAGATACGCTGTTAGCAGTTCGGAATCCGTGTCAAGAGGACGAAGGCGAAATAATCGTCAAGATTTGCGAATATGCATTCCGTTAGAACGTATGTCTGATGTATTTCTATATGCAATTTGTACTGCTGGTAGTATTATCTAGAATGTTAAGCGCTAAAATTTTAATTTATCATCTCGAAGTTTCGTACTCTTCCCTTCGGAGTCAATCATGTTCACGTCGTGCGCTTTGGCAATTTCCATAAACACTTCCATGGATAAATCAAACGAGTGCACAGCCGTCGTCCCTTTGACTTTATCAAAGTAGTGGTACGGAATCTTACTTCGACTCGGACGCCAATTCGAGAACCCGTACATGTCCACCGAGTCGCACAGATTCAGCATGAACAACATGGCAAAGAAACCAGACATTGGTTTGCGCTTGTACGCACCTGGATGTTTCAGCTGCTCGACTGCTTTACCTTCCTTGACCAACTTTTCATTTTTTTCGCGGCGTTCCGCCGCGCGTCGTTGTTCGAGGACGTCTTTCAGCTGCAACCAAATACCGTAGCCTTTTACGGTGAAATCCGGCGAGGTCAACACCGGGACAACTGGAAGCTGTCCTTGCGCTTGCATCCGGAGGAGTTTCGGGTACAATTGATTTCTCAACGTGTGCAACACGGACTCATACATGACTAAGAACGCGTCGGTTTCTACAACCGGCGTTCTTTGCGTGATTTCTCGCGCCCAGTGAAAATTGATCATGTTAAACGTCGTCTTCGAGCCGACGTAATCGGTAAATCGACCGCCAACCGGGGCGTTGTTCATTCGTAAAACCGCATCGTGCGCGTCGATATCTTTCCCATGTCTCGAGGTGAGTAAAGCTCCACCGTTACCGACAACTGCACACGTCTTGTACCGCCACGACGGATCGCGAGGTGGTAACGCGTCGTAGAGGTGTTTTGTGATGCGAAATGTTAAACCACGCGTTCCGGGCGGTTTTGAGCGCAACGCTTCTTCCAAACCAGCGCCGGCGGTTTCAATTTTCATGTGTTGCTGTTGTTGTTGCTGCTGCTGCAAGTTATCGCTACTATCACCACCAAGTCCGAATCCAACGTCGTCGCTTTCGTCAATCACCGTCTCGGCTTCAGCCGCTAAGGCTTCCACATCCGCATCCGCCGCGCCTTCGCCCCCCCCGCTATTTCTATGTCTCAACAACCTCCTCCGTCTTCTACTATTTGCCGTCGCCTCCATATCCGCCTCTCCAACGCTCTTCCAATTCGGCAAATCCTGCGCCATGCCGACTTGCGTCACCGCGTACACTCTTCTATAATAGTTCATCCCGTCCACTCTCGGCGTCGGATCGTACTTAAATATCCCTCGGTGCGTCAACAAAGGAACCGATCCGTTAAAATTCGCCTCCAAAGCCGTCCTCTCGCTCCCTGGTTGGTCCACATCGAATGGAAGCTTCGAAACGAGCCATCCTCGGGCGAGATGCGGCTTATTCCCCGTCGCCGCGGTTATCGTCGCGACCGGATCCTCGTTACGTTCCGCGCTCGTCGTCGTCGTCGTCGTCGTCGTCGTCTCGCTACCGCTACTCCTATTCTCCTCCTCCGTCTCATCTAAATGCGCGTCCACCGTCGACTGCGGTAAATCGTGCGCAATCACCGCTTCTCGTTCGTGTTCGCCTTCTTCCTCTCTTCTTCTTTCGTTCCCGTGGTTTTCCTCCTCCTCCTCCTGAAACGTCGTGTGTTGATGAAACTGAGCAAAGTGCTTCACCTCGTCCAAAACATTTTTCTTCGTCTTCGAAATCGTCGTTTCAGAGAGAAAGCCGCCGAGTTTACGTCGAATCCTTACTCTGAACGTGACTGTCTTCTTCCCCGAGGAGTTTGAGGTGGTTTTGAGGCAGACGCCGACGAGAAAGACGAGGCACAGAACGACGACGAAAATGCGAAAATTGGTTCTCTTCTTTCCCCGCGAAGGAGGATGATGAAAGAAAGACGACCACCCGAAAGCTGATGACGACGTTTTGAGGTTCGCTTTTGGCGTCACCGCCATCTCTCGAGGAATGGGGTGACGCGATTTCCAAAGGTGTTTTTGTTCTTTTCGCGTTTTTGTCGTCGTCGGGAGGGGTGAGAATTTGTGAAGTAAAACGCAGGTGTGTGAAGCGAGAAAAGACGCGAGCGATGGTACATATGGTATATATATTCGCTATACGACGAGTGCATAACAGTCGGTGCTAGGCTAAAAAGGTAAGTCTCTCTCTCTCTCTCTCTCTACATTATTCGGTGATCACTTTCGTCCCCAACCCTTTGAAATCCCCTTTCTGGACGTCTTCGCACACCGTCACGTACGAGTACATCTCCTCGTCGGCGTCTTCGTTGTCGTTTCTTCGTCGAGAGATTTGGACGCGAATGCGCTTCGGGACGTTGCGAATGCCTTTGGACCAAACGGCTTTGTTTAATTTCACGTCCACGCGGACGTCGGACGTTTTCATCATCTTTTGCGCGAACGTTTTGATCTGTGTTTGGTTAATACAAGAGGTGAAGGGAGTTTTGAGTCAGTTTTTGTTTAGGGTGTTTTGGGGTCTTGCACCGGAACACAATTTTCCCTCATCTCTCTCTCTCGGTCGCGTCGCCGAAGAGCACGAACGAACGCGCACCACGCGCAAATACGCGACAAACGCGCAAATAAATACACCGCGTGTACGTTTCGCGCGTTTCGCGCGTCTCTCGCAAGTCGCAACAGGATCCATTTTTCGAGATTTCAAGTCTGTTTTTACGCAAAAATTTACGCGTCTAAAGGAAAAACAAAAGGAGCAAATTTGCGCGTAGAAGAAAAATGCATTTTCGGAAATCACGCCGAACGAGCACGTACCGCTTTCACCGCGCGCGGAGCTCTCTTCTTGAAAGTCACTCCGTGCGTCGCTTTGCCCAAGTTGATGGTGTATTCTCTCGTGACGACGTCGTCGGCACCCATTCTGTCTCTATGCGTTTCACGAGTTGTGGTTTTGTCTAAAAGTGGAGAAATTTCTCTTTGCTTTCTTTCGGAGGTCTTTGTGTTAGGGTGTAGGGTTTAGTTGGGTTGCCTCTCTAACTTTACGCTTCGACTCTCTATTCGCTATACTCGTCGTCTAAATCGTCGTCGTCGTCGCTACTGCTAAAGGCTAAAGCGCCGGCGGGGATGCTTTTCTTTGTCTTATTATTCTTCTTCTTCCCTTTGGGTGGGTTCTTCGCTTCTCCTCCTCCTCCGCCGAGGAAGCCGTTTTCTTCTTCGTCGTCGTCGTCGTCGCCCGACGCGTCGAGGTCGTTTTCTTCGTCGTCGTCGTTTTCTTCTTTGCGGCGGAGCTCTTCGGGCTCGACGAAACCTCGAGAGACGCGCATTGCCGTGGTGGTGCCGTCCGAGTCGATGGTGACGACGATGATGGATTCGTAGGGTGCGGTTTGTTCTTCTTCTTTTCCTTCTTCTTTTACATTTTCCTCGATGTTTCGTCGATGGTTTCGTTCGTTTTCTTTCTCGTCTTCTTTCAAAGGCAGTTCCGCGGCGGTGCCTTTCTCCTCTTCCATCGCCAAAGCTATCAAACCCGCCTTCTCCTTCGCCTCCGGCTGCTCTTTCAAAGAAGGATCCGCTAACCTCTCCAAACCATCTCCGTTCGCCACCGCCTCTAAAAACGTCTCGTCGACGACGCCTCTGTTCAGCGCGAACGCGTACGCTTTCGTCTTCGCTCTCGCTCTTCGCTTCGCGCCGTTGCCGACGTTTCCGTCCCTCTTGTTCCTCGTTGTTGTGTTATTCTTTGTGTTTCTCTTCTTCGTTTCCTCCGGTTTCGGATTCGGTTCGCACATCAAACACAACAAAGGCGGTCGTTGGTGTTGTTCTTCTCGTCTGCGCTTTCCTTTTCCTCCTTCCTCCTCCTCCTCCTCCCTTTCGTCGCCGACAGTAAACATTTCGCACGTCGGCGTGCACTCCAACCATAAACCTGATCGCATCAAACCTAAATACGCGCCGTATAAGTCGCTCGGCGTCGCCACCGCGCGTGAAAAGTCAATCTCATCCAACGACGACACCGTTGTTGTCTTTGCGGTCGATGCGTTCACGAACGCACATCTCGAGATGAACTCGGGAAACGAGAGCAACGTCGTCGTCGCGTTGTTCATATTCCGAGACTCGAGTATTGTTTCCTTCTCCTTCGCGTGCCTTCTTTTCCGCGTTTCAACGCAGCGCAGAAAGTGCCGCCGTGTCAACACTTTTCCCGGAGAAAAGATACGCTTTTTGCAGAAAAGGAAGCGAAAGAGGTCGCACGCGACGCGAATACGCATCATCATGCGCGAGAACAACAACACCACCAACGCCGCGTTATCGCTCGCAGAACGAGTCAAACGCGCCATCCAATCGCGGAGAAAATTCATCGTCGAGAAGCAAAACGAGCTCGGGGAGAAATCCTTCCGGAGACTTCTCGAAACGGATTTACGCCTGAGCAAACGACGGTTGGACGAACCGACGGTGAAAGAGACCATCGGGAAACTGCTCCTCGAAGTGATTGAACGTGGAACAGTCGAGGAGGAGGACAATTCGGAGGAGGAGTCGGACGAGGACGAGTATTCGGAGGAGGAGGACGACGAAGACGACCAGGCAAAGGTGTTGGTAAAAAGGAAGCGAAAGAAGTCAGAGAAGGAACCAACTCGCGAGAGGAAGACGGAAACGGAAACGCCGAACGCGAAAGTTTCGAAACTTCGCAAACTGTGCAAAGATGCCGGAATTACGAAAGCGACGCACGTGTTCATGAAGTTTAAAACGAATTTGGAGCGAGAGGATGCGTTGGAGAAGTTGCTCGGGGAACGCGCGTTGGATATTCGCGCGACGGCGCGAGAGTTGGCGAAAGTCAAGGAGGACATCGAACGGGAAAAAGATCTGGAGGATATCGACGCGTCGAATATTATCGAAGGTGGGAGACGAAGGAACACGAGGACGCAGGTGAGTTATAAAGGTTTGGACGCGTCAGAGAGCGAGGAAGAGGAGGAAGAGGAGGAAGAGAGCGACGTGGAGATTGAGAGCGACTCGGACGAGGAACGGAAGAAGTTAAAGAAGAAGAAGAAGAAGAAAGAGAAGAAGACTTTGAAGAAAAAGAGTAGCTCTGATAGTAATACGAACAACACTAGGCCCAAAAGTAACTTGAAAAAGATGCAGAAGAGTGCGTCGCCGAAGGCGTTCACCGCGGCGAGTTCGAGCGATGATGACGAATGATGACTGTGAGGTGCGCGCGCACGAGAGATATCAAATCTTTCTTAATATACAGCAACGGATAAAACTATATAAAGCATCTCTAACTACAAATTCTCTAATAACTACTTCGCCTCTTTTGTCTTTACCTTCTTCTTTTTCTCCTCTTTCTCCAATCGCTTCTTCTCCTTCAACTGCGCAATCTTTTCTTCGATGAATTTCCTCTTCAGCTTCTCTCTCGCTTCGACGGTTTCCATCTTCGCCTCTTCCCTCTCTCGCCTCGCCGCTTCCGTCTCTCTCGCCACGTCTTCAACCAACCGTCGCTCTTTCTCTCGCTTCTCCTCGTCTCTAAATTCTCGCGCTTCCCTTTCTTCGTCCTCTCTTCGCCGTTGCTCCCGAAATTCGTTCCGTTCTCGCTCTTCGTCTTCGTCTTCGTCTTCGTCCTCTCTTCCCGCGTATCTGCGTCTTTCGTACGCGCTCCCAAAATCGTACTCGTACTCCTCCTTTTCCTTTTCCTCCAGTCGTTTCCGTTTGAAATCCATGCACTCGAATCCGTCTTTCGGTATTTTCATCGTCGTCGTTCCTCCCAAATCGTCGTCTTTCGACAACTTTTCGTACAAACTCGCTTTCGTCTCCAACGTCGTTTTCTCTCTCTCCTCGTCTCTGACGTCTTTTCCATTCCGTTCGCGAACGCCTTTATTCTCTTTCAACAATTCGCGCGTCGCGTTTGAAATTATTCGCGTTTTCGTTGTTGGTCTTTTTCCTCTTTTCGTCGTTCCTGTCGTCGTCGCCGAAGAGGAAGAAGGTTGACGAAACGCGGTTTCCGATTTCAATTTCGCCTTCTCCGCTTCTAAGAACACGAGCGAGGCGTGGGTGATATTTTCGATCGGTTTCCGTTTCCTGGGGAGGCACGAACCAGACGCGAGCCATCCGAGGTGTTCACATTCGGTCGCTGTCTTTTTGCGTCTCTGCGTTTCCTCACCGCGCTCGCTCGGCGCAGTGACACCACCACTCATTCGCGTGAGTAGTATTCAAAGCGCGTTCCGTTGTATGGCGAACGCTGATTGGAAAACTTTTAATTGTATAAAATCCTTCATTTCTCCCCGCGCGAAACGAGAGCGAACGACCGGGTTCGCGTCGTCCTCTTCCGCAAAGAAGCGAGGAAGAAGAAGCATCACGTCGTCGTCGTCTTCGTCGTTTCGTCCTCTCAAAATGATGTGCGTTCTCTTTCTTTCTTCTCTCTCTGTCTCTCTCGCAACGCGCGAAGCGTTTCAACTGTTTTTAAAGCGCACGTGCGTTGGGAATATTCTCCGTCCGTCCGTCGCTCTCAAACGTTCGCTTTCGGAGCGCAAACAGAGAGGCGCTTCATTCGAAATCATCGCGAAAAAAAGCACCTGTTCTTTATACGCACTCTCTCTTCCTCAAACTTTGTCGCTCACGATGCGCTTTTTCTTCTCACGCAGTATATACGTCGTCCTGTCCGTGTGGATGATGCGAAAACTTGAGGGGGTGACGGCGTCTCGAGAGACAAAAATTGCATTCGGAAGCTGCAACAAGCACCAAAAAATGAACGCGACTTCAATATGGACCTCGATCGAACGGACACACCCGAACGCATTCGTATGGCTCGGAGACGCGGTGTACGCGGACACTCGGATTACGTTCGAGAAGAGGAAGTATTTTGGAGAGAAGTTCCACGCGGAAGCGTACGCGGCGGTGAAGCGGTTCCCGGCGTACGAGAGGCTGGCGAAGAAAGCGCGGATTTTAGGGACGTGGGACGACCACGATTACGGCATGAACAACGCGGGGAAACATTGGGAACACAAGGAAACGGCGAAAGAGTTGTTTTTAGATTTTTTGGACGAAGGGAAGGAGACGGAGCGACGGTTGGAAAGAGACGGGGTGTACGAGAGTTATTCCGTGTACGAGGACGACGAGGCGAAACGAGGCAGGGAGGTACAGATTCTATTGTTAGATACTCGGTGGAACTTCGTCGACGGATCGACGCCTGAAGATGGAGGAGAAGCGGATATTTTAGGTCCAAAGCAATGGGAGTGGTTGGAAAAGGAGTTGATGAAACCGAGCAACGCGGAGGTGACGTTGATTGGGTCCTCGATACAAGTGTTCGCCGAGCTCAATCAGATGTATAAAGCGGTGAATTATAAAATCGCGAGAGAATTCGGGAAATCGATAGAGAATTGGGGTTCGTTTCCGTCGAATCAAAAGAGGTTAATGCGTCTCGTCTCCAAGGCAAAAGAGAGAAGGGTTATATTCTTATCCGGCGACGTGCACGTAGGGATGATTGACGTTCGAGCGCCCGGATGTCATTTACCGTACGAGAGCATAGACGCGACCAGTTCTGGAATCACGCACGTCGCGGTGGAAGAAGTCCGACCAAAATGGGTGACGTATTTTTACAAAAAGATGACGCCGTCCAAGTTCATGCCGAGATGGTGGTACCCGAAGAATATCGTTCCCGATATCTACATGGGGTTAAACTTTGGCGAAGTTTTAATACATTGGGATAAAAACAGCCTAGACGTGAACATCTTGGGCGAAAGCGGTGAAGTCGTCGTATCCAAGGAAGTCTTATTTTCCTCGCTCGAAGCGCCAAAAGGAGGAACGACGGCAGAGCAACCCACATACGAGGAATGTTTCCGCGAGCGTTCGATGTCCGATTTTCAAAAACAATGGACCTTTCACAAAGCGGCGTTTTTCATCGTGTTCCCGTGGATCGTAGTTTTGGGTTTCGGCCTTTGGGCGTGGTACGTACTCGTCGTAAAAACAATCTGTTGCAACCCGAATATAGGTCGACGAAAACGACGTTCGAAAATAGATTAAAAACAATGGCATGCGGTAGCAATACTAAATATTTGGATGTAGTAGCAATACTTCACTTTCATTTTGCAACGATACGATATATGATACACGTTACTAGTCATTTCTAATTTTTGTCTCTGCTATTTTAAAGCCTCGCGCTCACCTCTAAATCCTTCTTCAACTTCTTCACGTCCCCTCTCTTAATCTTCCAATCCCCACCACTGGTTTTCCCATCCGCACTTGGCGCTAAAAACCTCGGCACTTCTTTCGACGGATCCAAGTTATACGTCTCCCGAATCTCTCTCTGCGACATCCCCAATTTCGCCAAATACAAATCGTCAATCAACGTCTCCCCAGTCGTCCTCGCGTCTCCGCACAACTGCACCACGCAATCCGCCAATATGCTCGCTTTTCTCCACGTATCTCTTTCCCCTAACTTAAAATTCGTCGCCGCTAAACTTTCGATAATCGTCGCCGGCCACAACGCGTTCCCGGTAATATTCGATCCCTCGCCTTCCGCCGCCGCGCCGAGCGCGACCATGGACATCCCACATTTTGACATGTAATACGCCGTCTTCCCTGCATATTCCGTGTAACTCTTCGGTAACGGTGGTCCCATGCTCACGACTCTCCCCCACTTATTCTTCAGCATGTGTTTCATGCACTCTCTCGTCATGATAAACGCGCCTCTGGCGTTGATGCCGTTGATCAAATCATATTTGCTCGTCGGCGTGTCGATCATGTTTTGCCACCACAACGCGCTCGCGTTGTTCACTAATACATCTACTCTGCCGAAATGTTTCACCGTCTCTTCCACCGCTTTGACGCACGCGTCCGCGGATCGTAAATCCACCACCACGGGTAACGCTCGAACGTTTGGATATTTCGATTCGATTTCCGAGCAGACGGTGTAAATGGTTCCCGGTAAAGTCGGGTGCGCTTGGACGGTTTTCGCCGCGATGACGACGTGACATCCACGACTAGCTAACGCCAAAGCGACTTCGCGACCGATACCTCGGGAGGCGCCGGTGATTATGGCCACTCTGTTCGTCAAGTCTGGGGCGGAGGGAAGTGGCATTTGAGGGAGAGATATTAAGTGACGTCGTCTCGTTATCCAAAACTCCTTTCAAGTCTTGTGAGAAAAATGTGATAAAAATTGTACGTATCGCGCAAGATGTTTTGTATTTATCACACGGCATATTCCTACTAAAAACTTTCTCTCCAACAGCGTTCGTTATTATTATTATTCAGTCGTTTCCATCGGCGAGGACCCGGATGATGGTGATGATGATGCTCTGAGATTTTCGTCCTCTTCGCTGAGCGGCGACAAACCGCTCCCGCTCGTTCTCTTACGCAAAAGAGGCGAGACGGAAACGTTTTGACCGGCGGCGATTTGCGCGAACACGTGCGAGGATAACGCGTTGACGTCGATGGCGTTATCGGTGTTGTTCGTGGAGAGTTGAGTGAGAAGTTGTTGGAGTTGTTGCATGCTCAAACCGCCGGCGCCGTTGTTCGCTTTTTCGGCGTCGTCGGAGGAGGTGCTCGTGTTCAAACTCGCCGCCGCTTCTTCCGGGCGTAAATACGGGTGTCTGAGAATATCTGGAACCTCTATTCTATTCTCCACTCGCCGCTCTAAACATCGCTTCATTAAATCAATCAAGTGATCGTTTTTAACCGGTAACGGAGGGAATTCGATGGTATGGTTCGGGTCGGTGATTGCGTGGAGCTTTTGTACCAAGCCGTTTATTTTGCTAAACGGCGTGTGTCCGTATGCCATTTGGTATAAGATGCATCCTAACGACCAAATATCGCTGGCTCTTCCAACTGGAATCATATCACCGTAGGCGGATTTTTGTCCGTTGAGAATAGCTTCCGGGGACATGTAATTGATGGTACCAACTTGATGGTCGCGAACGATGTTCGTGTGATTCGGCGCTTGGTTGTGATTGATAGCCTTCGCGATACCGAAATCGATAAGTTTCAGAGTTCCTTCGACGAAGAGAAAGTTAGCAGGTTTCAAATCTGAGTGCACGATTCGAGCTTCGTGGATTGTTTTCACCGCTTCGACCATTTGCTCGAAATAGAGACGCATGAAATTGTCGTCTACGAGTTGCGCGTGGCCGCTCTCCGCGCGTTGGCGCTCGCGCTTGTTCAACATTTTCGCTAAATCAATCTCCCCAAACTCCAAAACCACTAAGATTAACCCTTCGTTTGGACAGACTTCCGCGTCGACGATTTGAACGATGTTATCTTTCCCTCGAAGACGTTTCAAGAGTTTGATTTCATCGATGAAGCCATCCACGGTTTCCTTCTGCTTGCCTTGTAAACGAATCCTCTTCAACGCCATGATCTTCCTCTTTTGCGAGACGACTTTATATACCTTACACGTGCCGCCTTGGCCGATACACTCTAACTTGGCGTATCTCGCGCCATTCACGACTATATGTTGATCGTCTTCCCGCTTTAACGGCTGTTTGGAAGATGATGATGTTGGTTGCTTCTTGCTCACCGGCGCTTGCGCGTTCGATGTTGGATGCGCCGCCGAGGAGCTCGATTCATTCTTATTCTTACTACTATTACCTTCTGCTGCTGCTGTTAGTGTTGTTGCCATGACCGGTCGCGTGACCGTAGTTGTCGTCGTGGCTGATTTTTTGCTCGATTCTAATGCCGCCGCTAGTCGCGCGCGCAAACTTTCTGTTTTCTGAGCCGTGAGCGGATTATTATTATTATTGTTGTTGTTGGTGGTGGTGGTAGGCGTCGCATGCGCGTGATTATTCCCCACTGTTGCTGCCGTTGTGACCGTATTGCCAGCATTGGTGCGGTCGCCGCTCAAACTCGAACTCGTGGTGGATGTGTGATGATGCGTCGGTTGCGTCATCGTCGGTTGCTGAGAAGTCAAACACCCCGTGGTGGTGTTCATCAGCGTCGGATCGTGCACGTACCCACTCTGTCGCCGTCTCGCCGCGGTGTGCGACACCATCGGTTTCGAGTCAAACGTCAACGGTTTCATCGCCGACGGTGGTTTCTTCATCGCGCTCGTGGTATTGTTGCTCATCATTCTCGCCCCGCCGTGCAACGTCGCCGTTCTTCCGCCTTCCGTCACGTCTCTCACGTAGGGCGACGGAATCGCCGTCGTAAAATCAATATTCTTCCCTTGCACGTCTTCCAGCATAATCTCCAACGCCTCTTTCGGTTCACAATTCGCTTCTAACCCTTTCTTCAAGATTTTAATCGCTTTCTCGTCGCCTTTCAATTGCCCGCCAAACGCCGCCCACTCGCACCAAAAAATCGCGTGCGTCTGCCCGATGCCTTGCGACTTCAAAAACTTAAACGTATCTCTCGCGTCGTCCGTGTTGTGAACCATTTGTTGTCTCGCGTAACCTAAATACACTCTCAAATAATCTTCGTTCTTCGCGTTCCCACTTCTTGGCAGCGTTTTCGTCGCCAACTCGTACAACCGATACAGCGATACGCCGTTTCTCGATCCGGTCACCACGTTTACTTTCCCAGTCATTTTCTCCGCAAACATGCCTTCCTCCCCCTCTAAAAACTCCAACCACGCTTGCGGTGACGTCGGGTTCGCTCTCACCGCCGTCGCTCTTTCCACGCGACTCGATTTCTCTCTCCACGGCGTATCGCCTTTATGTTTCAAATACTCGCCTAAAACGCCTTCCCACGAGCCTCGGTCGCGCGAGGAGCGCACGTTGGTCGTGATGGTTTGCGTCATGTTTTCCCGCTGTCCTTGAGCGTTGTTCAAAGAGATGGTCGCAGTAGTAGAAGAACCACCACCGATTACTTTTGGAACGTAGTCGGATAAACCTTTATCTTTCTCGTCGTTCGTAGTATTCTTCGTTGTATTGGTCTCTTCTTCTTTGAAACTCTTCCCATCAAAATTCTCCTTGTTGTTGTTGGTGTTGTTCTCGTTGGTCGTGAACAAAGTTTGATTCTTTCGATCGTCGTAAACGCGACGATCGCGGTGACTGCTCATCGCGAAGAATCACACGTTCGTCGCGTGTATGTGCGTCACGAAAAGAAGAGTCTCGTTTTAAAAGAGCTTCTCGACCAAATCAATCCACACGGGACGCACAAACAAACGGTTCCAAAACTCTTTCAAAAATGAGATATCCTTTTCACACGAAACACATGCACTGCTCTCCGACAAACAACAACAACAACACCACTAAACCTTTCTCTCTCTCTCTCTTCAAAAAAGGAATACTATGCCAGCACTGAATGCGAAAGAGGGAAATGTGCGTTTAGAATACTATGTGCGCGCGCTTTAGAGAGAATGTGCGGTCTCTGAAAGATTTAAAAATTTCCCTTTTCCCCCTCTCGCGCGTCAAAGGAGCGGAGGCACAAAAAAATACATTTAGGGTCACAGTCATTTTTTTTTTGGTCTCGAGTGCCCAAAAATTTTTGGTCTTCCTTTTCCGCCACTTTGGAAAAAAGAAGCAAAAAGAAGACATGAGACGAGCACTGTGAATCAGCAGCTTTTGTCTTTAAGTTGTGTTGTTCTCGCGCGAAGAGGAGAGACTTTGTTTATCATAAAAGGCTTTGGTGAAAGAAAGGGAGCGGAGTTGTTGTTGTTGTTGACACGCTTTATTGAGAGGACAATTTACCTTTTGCGCTTTAAAGCAGATATTCCTCTTCTCTTTTTTCTTCGCTGTTTTTAGGAAATGATGATTACGACGGCGTTGACGAAAGCGCTTCTTTCTCTTTGTCTTCTTTTACACGTCTTCTCTGTTGAAGTCGAGGCGATTCGACCGATGACGACGGAAAGGATGCCGTCATCACCACCCAAAAACAAGTATAAAACGAACGAGGAGTTACGCGACGCGTTCGATGCAATCGCGAAGAACTGCGTGGAGACGTCCCAGGGGAAACGGCACGGAGAGGTGATTCCAATCGGCAGTTCGGTCAACGGGTTCGAGATATTCGCGATGCGAGTGAGGAACTTATACGATGACCACCGAGACAAGAGCAATAACGGAGAGAGGACGACGAGCGAAAATGAAGAGGATGAGGACGAGAATGTACAAACGACGCCTTCGTTTGGATTCATCGGGAATATGCACGGCGACGAACCAGTCGGGAGAGAAATAACGTTGCGCTTAGCGGAGTGGGCGTGCGGAGAGGACGACAATCATCGCGAGAACGAGGAATCCTCCTCGTTTTTTGGGAACGATATCGAGAAAGCGAGTAAAGTGAAAACGAAAGCGACGTTGTATTTCATCCCGACGTTGAACCCGGACGGGTTTGCCAAACGGAGACGAGAGAACGCGAACAATATCGATTTGAACAGAGATTTTCCGTTTATCGAATTCGCGAAACCGGAACCGAGGAGAGTGCCGCATCACGTGAAGATGGGGGCACCTCACGTGCAAAATAGGAGGGTGAATGATTTATACGACAATACCTTGAGGCAGTTACAACCGGAAACGCGGTCGATTATTGAGTTCAGCAAACGAGTTAATTTGACCGGCGCGTTGAATTATCACGAAGGCGCGTTGGTCGCGAATTATCCCTGGGACGGGAATCTCGATGGATCCACGAAGTACTCGCGAGCGCCGGACGACAAGATTTTCAAACGCGCAGCCTCGTTGTACGCGCAATCGCACGGTGAAATGAAAGAGTCCAAAGAGTTTGTCGGAGGCGTGACGAACGGCGCGCAATGGTACCCGTTGTGGGGCGGCATGCAAGATTGGCACTACGTCAAGACGCAAACTTTAGACATTACGATTGAAGTGAACGATCGCAAATGGCCTTTGGAGGATGAAAAACTCGGGGAGATTATCCGCGCGCACTGTCGAGCGTCTATTGATACCGCACACGACGTCATGTTTGTTTCCGCTCGCGGGTTTGTGTTCGATAAGAGTTCGAACGAAGCGTTGGAGAAGTGCGAAGTGCGCGTCGAAAATTTAGATTTCGATCGACAACTTCGCAACGATGGGCAAACGAATAAACCACCGCTGCCGGTGTTTACGAATAAGAGAGGATATTTTGTGAAACCAGTTTTTATTGCTGGCGAGACGAGCGGAGGTACGACGAACACGTTTGAAATTATGGTGACGTGTCCGGACGCGTCGCAGACGCATCGGCAAAAGATTACCGACGTGGACGTCTCAAATGGCGTCGATTTGGTCGTTCGCATCTTAACTTCAAACAGTAAAAAGACCGTAGACGTGAAGCAAATGGCTGCTTTGAGAGCTTCTTCTTCTTCTTCTTCTTCTCCTTCTTCTTCATCATTCCACGGTGGGGCGCGCTCGCAGCGCGGCGGCGCCACTCGAATATCGCCAAAGAGTAAGAAAAGTAAATACATCCTATTTGGCGTAACGTTAACTGTTATCGTTATTCTCGTTCGCCGCCAACGCCGTCGACGTGCTAAATTGAACGCAGTGAGGAAACTAGAAACGAACGGGCAAACGTTTTTGAATTCGCCCGTACCGAAAGCGAGTAGTTTGATATCTTAGAGATTGTAGAAGTAGTAAACGCGTTGAATATATTAATAATATAGTAGTAGTAAACAGATAGCATTAAAATAAAAACAGGCTCTATCTTTAAGCGTCCTCTGTCGTTCTCCACCGCGTGCGCGCACACATTTGAAAATACAATTAAAATACAGTATATGTCGCCGCGCGCGCTTGAGAGCGTGGTGAGCCTTCTTCGTCCGTTCGTTCTTTGATTTTTTTTTTCGTTTTCTTCTTCGTTTTCGTCGAACATGTATATACCTGAGAGCAGCAGTCGCATTCTTTATTGAATCATCGCGGGATAACTCCCGTGTCTCTTCAAATCGTGCACGTCGATGACTTCTCCGATCATATCAGAAAAGGACTCCACGCGGAAGACGTTGCCGCACATTTGCCCGGACGAGTTCACTCTCGGAATCGATCTCACCGGCATCGTCCCGTACTTCCTGAAGCCTCTCATGGCAGTCTCTCCAGACTTTGTCGGTCCACACGCGACGCCTTTCTCCCCGGGAACCCACCCAATTGTCCCTTCCGCGACGAACACCGCCCCTTTGGGAAACGGACTCGACGCCGGGAAACACTCGGAAAACAACTCGTTCTTCTCCTCGGTCGAAACGAACAAACAATCGCCTTTTTCTCCATCCGGCGCTAACCCCCAATACAATGGCATTGGATTCCTCGTCGAATCTCTCGCCACGATTAACCTGTGCGCCTTCTTATCGTAAATCACAAACGCGAAGCCTCGCTTCCCTTCCGCTTCGTTCGCCTCGGCGAGTTGCTCCAACTTCGACGCGATGAAGTCCGTGTTCAGCGCCGGATCGCACTTGTGCGTTCTCCTTTCGTGTAAGCGAAAATTGTTCGACCAGCGGTAGAAATCGAGCATACGTTGCGCGTTGGAGACTTGCGCGTACGCGTCCACGTGTTCGCCTCTGTTTTTTATATTGTTCGGAGAAGTATATGTAAGTATTTTTAAACTCTCTTCAAAAGTGGTGTTGTTTTGGCGTTTTCAGGGACACAAAATGAAGATATTTTCACACCATCTGTGCACCTCTTTTCCGCGCGCGCGAACATTACAAACGAAGAAGACAAAGAAGAACAAAAAGAAGAACAAAAACGAACCTGACGAAGGCCGAGTGCATGTCGTCCAGCGTGTGCAAATTCGGCACGCAAAAGTCCCCGCAGAACATCACCGTCACCTCGTCGTCCGAAACCGCCGAGATGGCGTGTTCGGTGCTCACCCAGGTGGCAAAAGCACCCAAACCGAACGTTTCGTACGTCCTCGTCGCCTCTTTAAACGCGTCTGATTTAGAAACGCGTCGCAGGCGAAGTTCGCGTTTCGCCCGGAGCAGTTTGACGCGTTTCGCGTGTTCCGCGATCGTAAATATTCGCGCTTTATTCGAAGAGTCGTGGCTTAACTCTTTCGGGTTGCACACCGACGAGGCTTCGTCCAGGCACATGAAAAACGAACCTTTCCCGATGGATGCGTTCGAGGGAGACTTTGGTTCTCGTTGATATTTTCTCGCGTTTTCTTGGTGACTGCCGCCGCAGAATGTGTTTATGAATCTTTGCATGTTTGTTTGTTT
>Ga0255775_1001022_pt1 | contig 27065 bp, 21 predicted proteins | sample 011ome_26_FD_179973 | JGI IMG/M metagenome (GOLD analysis project Ga0255775, IMG submission 179973) | Coastal salt marsh microbial communities from the Groves Creek Marsh, Skidaway Island, Georgia - 011511BT metaG (version 2) | ecosystem: Environmental > Aquatic > Marine > Intertidal zone > Salt...
CTTAGGATCTCGCACATATTCATAGAGAACCTTGACGGGTTCTCTACAATAATAGCATATATTGCCTGATTCTTGTAATAATTCTATTATGTTCTCAATATTCGTAAAGTTTTCTTCGGAATAACGATTCTTTTGAGTATCTTGACTACGGTAACTGCTTAGTTTTTGTCTAAAGCTCTCGGAAATACACTTGTATTGTTTTGTGTTATTCTCTTTTTCATATTCTATTTGCATTATATATTGGAGTTGTTGAGAACATTGGAGCTCTTCATCGGTAAATTCCCATTTTTTATGGTTTGTTACGACACGTTTTTGATGCTTCTTTGATTTCTTCTCTTGTTCTCTTATATGTTTTTCTTCTTCGATTTCGTCTCTTGTTTTTTTGGGAGTTAAATCTACCGATATTGACTTCATACATAAATACCATATTTTGATTAGAATAGTTGAACGATGATTCACTTACTACCGGACATGCTGGTAAACGGTTTGATTGTGCGGTAATAGGTAATGCTTAATATATTATCTTATATAGTCTAAAATAATATAAACACATCTTATACCACTATATATAATATGCCAAAGGTTGACATTGATTATTCCAATACTATATTTTACAAGATTTATTGTAAAGATTCAGCTATAGATGACCTATATATAGGACATACTACCAATTTCGTTCAGAGGAAATACGCACATAAGCAAGGTTGCAAAAATAACAAATCGTCTAATTATAATTGCAAATTATACCAGACTATACGAGATAATATGGGATGGGACAATTGGACTATGGAAATTATTGCGTTTCATAATTGTGATGATTTATACGCAGCTAAAAAACTAGAACAATCCTATTTCGAAGATTATAAAGCTACATTGAATAGTATAGAACCCTTACCGAAACCGAAACCGAAATTAATGAAATATACACTGCCTCATGAACGCCCTCATTGTAATGTATGTGATGTTTATTTTGGTTCTACCAACTTATTGGAGATACACAATACGACTAACAAACATCGTACAAATGTTATCAAACACGAATGTTTAACTACGGACGAATCTAAGAATGGAGATGATTCAATACGTTCATGGAAATTTAGGTGTAATTGTTGTGATTTTAAATGCAGTAAAAAAAGCAATTTTGATACACATTTAACTTCATCAAAACACCAAAGGATATACAATGATATAAATAAAATGCCTAAATCACGTATATACTCTTGTGATAAATGCAGACAAGAATATAAATTTCATTCGGGTTTATGGAGACATAAACAAAATTGTAAAGGTGTACCACCCACAGTAGTACCACCCACAGTAGATTCATCCTTAGTAGTACCACCCACAGTAGATTCATCCTTAGTAATAGAGTTACTGAAACAAAACCAAGAATTCAAGGCGATGATGATAGAACAACAACAGAGAATGGCAGAACAACAAGATACAATTATAGAGTTATCAAGGATTATTGGAACACATACTACTATTATTAATACTAAAAATTAAATAGTTGGCGATAAAATAATACAAAAAAGAAATGGCAACGATTTTCAAAATTGGACATTTATAAAATGTCCTTTTTTCATTTGTGCAAGACAGAATAATATTAATACCTTTCTGAAATTGAGTTTATGATGATAATGCAGTAATTTCGGATTTATGAGTGTTATTATTGGTTGCATAAATTTTAAGTATATTAATATGAAAAGAATTTAGAAGGGTAAAATATGTTTCTATAAAGTAGGAGAATGGAAACATTTAGAAATACTAAAAAACCTAAATTACCTATAACATTTACTTGTGATAAATGTTGTTTTGAAACTCGAAACAAAAAAGATTATAATCGTCATTTACTGACACGAAAACATATTCGGGAAACGAGTGGAACTATTATTACCCCTTCTTCATTTGTATGTGATAATTGCAGCAAACAATTCAATACTCGTTCCGGTTTGTGGAAACATCGTAATAAATGTAAAGATGTGGAACAAGACCAAACACAAATAACACAAATCCCACCCCCATTGGATTCATCCTTGGTAATAGAGTTACTGAAACAAAACCAAGAATTCAAGGAATTAATGATAGAGCAACATAAGCGAATGACAGACCAACAAGATACAATTATAGAGCTATCAAAGAACACAGGAAACACGACAAACAATACAATCAACAATACAACTAACAACAAGTTCAATTTAAACATATTTTTGAATGAGACATGTAAGGATGCTATAAACCTGAATGATTTCATTCAGTCAATCGAACTAAGTGTAAATGATTTTATCAAAACAGGAGAAGTAGGATATGTAAGAGGGATATCAGACATCATGTTAGAGCGTATCCGCGACATGCATCCACATGTAAGACCAATCCACTGTACGGATTTGAAACGAGAAACGGTCTACGTAAAAGATTCTGATGTATGGGCGAAAGAAGATGAAACAAAAAAACATTTAAGGAAAGCGGTCCGAATCGTAGCCAATAAGAACAAAGCCCAAGTGCATCCATGGATAGCTGAAAATCCAAAATACGATATATTGGATACACCCGAATGTGATAAGTTCTTTGAATATTCCAAAGCATCATTGGGCGGTTATGGTAAGGAAGAAGATGAAAAGTTTGAAAAGAAAATCATCAATAATATATTGAAAGAAACGGTTATTGATAAAAATCTATTAGAGTAATGTGTAAAACTGTATAGAAAGAATATGTTGTATTATTACAGATTACAATAAAATGAGTGAGAGTGATTTAGAGTGTTATTTTACCAGCAATAGTGAAGAAACGGTGACCGAAACCGATACCACATTCTCAATTTCTACTAACAATTCGCTATATGAATCTGATATAGATGAAATCTCTATATCTTCATCTATATCTTGTAAAACAGAAGAATCCATGTTATTGTTTGATTCATTTGAAGAAGATGAAATCGATGACATAATTGAAGACATTTACGAGCAATTTGAAGATTGCTATAATAATAAGATGATTAAAGTATCATCGCCAAAGTTTTACAATGATATGATTCATGGTATAAGCCACGATTTATTAATAGAATGGGAACATGTTAATATATGTGACGAAGACGACTTTCAGCAAATCCTAGATTTTGTAGAATCACAACATGAAGCATATTTGGCATATAATAGCCATATCATACCACGGTCCACATCAAATATTGTATATGAAAAGAAGATATCACAAGACGAATTAACCGCGACGATTGAATATATTCAAAGTCAGCCTCAACCGGCACAACGTACCGACGAATGGTACGATTTTCGTAATAGTTTATTATCAGCGAGTAGTTTATGGAAAGCATTGGGAAGTCAATCCCAAATAAATAGCCTGATATATGAAAAATGTAAGGCATATAACGAAAAGATTGAACGGGTTTCGTATGGCACTGCTAATGCGATGCATTGGGGTGTTAAATATGAGCCAGTAACTACAATGATTTATGAAAATATGTACCAAACAAAGATAGGCGAATTTGGCTGTATACGTCATTCAACCTATCCATTTGTAGGGGCTTCTCCTGACGGTATTAATATATTACCATCTAGTGTAAAATATGGGAACATGTTAGAAATTAAGAACATTGTAAATCGTGAAATTACTGGAATACCGAAAGAAGAATACTGGATACAAACACAAATACAGATGGAAACTTGTAACCTAGACAACTGCGATTTTGTAGAAACCCGAATAAAAGAGTACGCGGATAAAGAAGATTTTTACAACAATTCAACAAATTCAGAATATAGAGGCGTAATATTGTATTTTATAAAACGCGATTTAATTGAGAATGATAGCCCGGTATATCATTATATGCCTCTAGATATACCATTAACCCAAGAAGCAATTACGGAATGGATAAATAAAGACACAGAAGAAATACGCAATGATGGACTTGTGTTGTTTGAGACTCTATATTGGTACCTCGATGAAATATCATGTGTATTGATTCAACGTAATAAGCCCTGGTTCTCAAACGCAATTCATAAAATCCAAGAAGTATGGGACACAATCCAAGTGGAAAAAATAAAAGGATACGAACATCGTTCGCCGAAACGCAGGATACCTAAGACAAGTGTATCTGTAGATACTAATTCGGGGACCAATACGATAAGTAATGTACGCCTATCCAATAAAGTATGTCTAATCAAACTGGATTCCTAATATTAGTAGAAAACAATATAGACATTTCTATATGTGTAATATATAGAAATGTCATCTATGATGAATGAAGATGATGAAATGCATGTAACAAAGAGGTGCGGTAGAACCGAAATTGTATCATTTGACAAAATATTGAAACGTATCCGGACAATCGGACAAGAAACGTATGATATCCCGGTCCCTGCTCTCCAACATAGTTTGAAGATTAATTATACCTCCTTAGCAATGAAGGTAATCGACCAATTGTATAATAATATTTCCACCACTAAGATTGACGAATTGTCTGCCGAACAATGTGCGAGTATGGCATCCGTTCATCCTGATTACAGCACATTAGCCACCCGACTTATTATTGCTAACCATCAAAAAAATACATCATCAATGTTTGTTGATACAATGAGTAAGTTATATATGAATAAAGACAAGCATGGGAAGCACTCACCATTAATTACCGACGATATGATGATTACTGCGAGAACATACGAAACTGAGTTAAATGAGTTGTGTTATCATACACGAGATTATTTAATCGATTATTTTGGATTTAAAACCCTTGAACGCGCATACTTAATGAAGATTGGCGACAAAGTAGTTGAACGTCCACAATTTATGTGGTTGCGGGTCGCTATGGGTATTCATGGTGATAATTTGGAGAAAATTATAGAAACATATGAATTAATGTCACAAAAGTATTTTACACATGCTACTCCTACGTTATTTAATGCCGGAACACCCCATCCACAATTATCTTCATGTTATTTAATTGCTATGGAAGATGATAGTATTGAAGGAATTTACAATACATTGAAAGATTGTGCGTTGATTTCAAAATGGGCTGGTGGTATTGGACTCCATATTCATAATGTGCGTGCTTCTGGTAGTGATATTCGTGGAACAAATGGTTCTTCTAATGGAATTGTTCCTATGTTAAGAGTATTTAACCACACTGCAAAATACGTCGATCAATGCGTTCATCCAGAAACTATTATTTATACAACCGATGGACCTAAAGAAATTCAACATTGTGAATCAGGTGTTACTCAAATCTATAATGCTCTTGGAGAAACGGAAGTCATACAAGACGTATTGGAACACGTATATAATGATGAAATGTTAGAAATTAAAACAACCCATTCTATCTTTCCATTACGTATTACTCCAGAACATCCTGTATATGCTTTACGTAATCAGGTAAAAGGATTAAATTATACTGTTATCAGAAACCGATTAGAAAAAAAACATGCAACTTTTGAATGGGTAGAAGCAAAGGAGTTGGACGAAAATGACATGATTGTATATTCAATTCCCAAATACGAACAAGATGTTAGTAATATAACAGAAGATGATTGTAGAACGTATGGTATAATTTTGGGGGATGGATGTATTAATTGTTCGAATGATACCGCTGGCTATGTGTCAATGCATACTGAAAATAAATCAGATACACTGACATACTTAGAAGATTATTTCCAACAACGAAGTATCCAAACATTTACTACTGTAGATGGAAACATTACACGTATACGTTGGAATAGACAGCTTGAATTGCCTTTTAGATATAATGATTTTTATAACGAAACCAAACAAAAACGTATATTGCCAAAATGGTTGAATCTACCAGTTGATAAATTAAAGTACATTCTTAAAGGAATGTTAGAATCTGACGGATGTTTGTCTAATAACGAAGTAGTATTTGATAGTACATCATTGAACTTGATTGAAAGTGCTCGTATAATTTGTCTCAAAATGGGAATATTAACAAGTGGGAGTATTCGTGATAGGGTAGGCGAAAAACACATGACAAGTCGAGGTGTGATTGAAAACAAGCTAATTTCATATACGTTGCGTATTCCAAGAACGCAAGAATTATGCGACTTAATGGGGTTAGAATATAACGACAACCAATTTTTTAAATACATGAAATATGAGAATTATCTACTAACACGTGTAAAAGATGTCAAAACCACCCAATACGATGGGATTGTATATGATTTACAAATGAAACACGAACATAATTATACTATTCATAATGGTCTCGTTCATAATGGAGGCGGAAAGCGTAATGGCAGTTTCGCAATGTATATGGAACCATGGCATGCAGACATTGAATCATTTTTAGACCTACGTAAAAATCACGGAGATGAAGATTTAAAGGCACGCGATTTGTTTTATGCTATCTGGATGTCTGACCTTTTTATGGAACGTGTCAAGGCGGGTGAAGATTGGACCTTGATGTGTCCCGATGAGTGCCCTGGATTATCCGAGGTATACGGTGACGCATTCAAAACATTATATACATATTACGAACATGAAGGAAAAGGAAGAAAGACAATGAAGGCACGTGATTTATGGTTTCAGATTTTAGACGCCCAAATGGAAACTGGTACCCCCTATTTATTGTATAAAGATGCTGTAAACCGAAAATGTAATCAAAAAAATCTGGGTACGATTAAATCTTCAAACCTTTGTTGTGAAATTACAGAATATTCCGATGAAAATGAAACTGCCGTATGTAATCTTGCGAGTATCGCGTTACCCGCTTTTATTATTACGGATAAAGATGGAAATGTCAAATTTGATTATCTAAAACTACATTCGGTAGCCCGTACAGTTACCTATAACCTAAATAAAATTATTGACGTGAACTTCTACCCTACCAAGAAAACTGAACGTAGCAACTTTCGACACAGACCCATTGGTATCGGCGTTCAAGGTCTAGCTGATGTATTTATATTATTGAATTTACCCTTTGCGTCTGATAAAGCAAAAGAAATAAATGTCCGTATTTTTCAAACCATTTACCATGCTGCTTTGACCGAATCATGCCAGATTGCTAAGGTTGATGGACGATACAGTACATTTGACGGTTCCCCGGCAAGTCAAGGAATTTTACAGTTTGATATGTGGGAAGTAGACCCTATGGAAAAGGTAAAGATGTATGACTGGGACGCACTCAAAGAACAAATTCAAACATATGGATTACGAAACTCATTGTTGGTGGCACCTATGCCTACTGCGTCTACTTCGCAAATTTTAGGATATAATGAATGTATCGAGCCTATCACAAGTAATATTTATAGTAGGAGGACAATTGCGGGTGATTTCATGGTAGTGAATAAATACTTGATGAAAGACTTAATGAAGCTAGATATGTGGAATGATAAAATTAAGAACAACATTGTTGCTAACAATGGAAGTATTCAACAGATTGATATTATTCCGGATGATATCAAGGAAAAATACAAAACGGTTTGGGAAATACCAATGCGTAATTTGATTGATATGGCAGCTGATAGAGGTGCGTATGTATGTCAAAGTCAGAGTTTGAATTTATGGTTGGAAGACCCCACTTATAATAATCTAACATCAATGCATTTTTATGGGTGGAATAAAGGATTGAAAACCGGCATTTATTATTTGCGTAGAAGGGCTCGCCACCAAGCTCAACAGTTCACAATTGAACCTGAAAAAAACCTAGGTAATAGATTAGGTGGAGATACGGAAGATGAAATATGTGAAATGTGCTCGGCTTAAAATTTAGAAAGATAATTATATTATTATTATCTTTCATCAATATATATATATATAATAAGTGCTATGAATACAATAACACATACTGATATTAACGAAACACCCAAATTAACTTTGTTTGGAGTAATCGCAAAAACATATAATAATTTATGCGAGAATGCAAAAGCTTTAACTGGTGATATAACTTGTAATATAAAAGGCAACATGGAATCCGTTAAAACTTACATTAATAGAGAAATTGCGAACGAAGACGAACGTAAATTTTTAATGGAAAAAGCAAACAAATATTCAAAATCTATACAAGAAATAACAAAAAAGGTCAAAGATACTACTATGAAAACTGCGTCTACACTAAAAAAAAGAGCATATGCTCCAGAAGACCCCCGAGAATCATTACGTTCCCTTTATGTATTAGAAGACAACATAACTGATATTATTAACAATATTTTGGTCGTGCCTTATATAGATGAAGATGTCGTGCCTTCTATAGATGTAGAAACAATGAAGAAATTATTAGAATTCGATGCTAAGATATATGAAAATAAACTGAATAATTTAATAGAACTAATATTCAACCTTTATAATAAAAATGTATTAGGAAACGAAGAAACTATAGATGTATCAAACACACAAAAACTATTATTCATAGGATATTTGTTTTGCGAACCTCAACCCCAAAATATAGCTGGAGAAAATATGGAAGAATCACCTATTCCATACAATATTTTATTTGCAACAAAAGATATGTCTGATAAAGAAATCGACGAAGAGTTTAATCGCATCTGTAAATTCGAGAAAGAAGCGAATATTGAAGATAAAGAACAACCAATCGCAACCACAGTATTTGAAAGAGTACCATTAGATAGTAGTGATGGAGATGTTGTGATGGTTCAACCCGCAAAAAAACAGAAAAAAGAAGGTGGTAAAAAATCAAAGAAGAGAAACACGAAAAACAATAAAAACAAAGCCAGAAAAACAAAGAAGAACAAACGTTCCTTGAAAAAGAAAGCCCATAAGAAAAAGTAACTAATTAGTAGTTTACATAAAAGTTTGTATTTATTTTATTTTGATTTTTATTTCATAAGAAGACCACAATCAGTGTTATGTCTCATTTTCATATAACACCGCAAGCATACCAATACATCTACCATCGCATTATGGAGACCATCAACCGTTTCTCCATCAAACAACTTAGCATATAATTCATTCAGTCTAGGCCACTTTAAACTTGGCGGTTTTCCGGGGTACTTAGATGGAACCATAATGTTAGTGATAACTGTTCCTTTACGCATAGAACAATAGTGTTCTACACCATTTAATTCTTCATATGTAGAATTAAATATTGTCATACATTCTGGAGAGTTTCGAATAAATTCTTGACGATTCCTTTCCAGTTCTACCAGTATCATTTTTTTGTCAAAGTCGATATTATGTGCCACGATTACATCGGAAGTAATATAGGCTTGGTAAAACTGACTAATCGCATCCATTATAGAAGACCCTTTATTACAATGCCGTCGTGTAATACCAGTTAGAGCAGTGATTGTATCGCTGATTTCAACCTCTTTCTTTACCTTGATATAGGTATCATAGGTTTCTACTAATTGATTGGTAGAAATATCATATTTTGCGTAACTTAACTGTAATATATGTGGATATGCTTCAACTGGTATATGATTTGGATTGGTCTTGTCTTTCTTTGGTAGAAGACCACTTGTTTCTACGTCAAATACCAAGATGGTCTTCTTGCGGATGGGAGCGGATACTGTGAAATTCATTGTTATAATATTTGATACCATAACAATTCTATATATTTAGTAATCAATTTTTTATTAGACCTAATATTTATATTTGCATACTATAAATGACATCTCACAAAAAGAAAGGAAAAATAAATAAGAAGACAAAAACGAAAAAAAATAAACCTAATGTTGAATCAAAACCGATAGATGCTTATTTGAACAACAACATGTTTCCTATTCAATCGAATGAGTATATATCGGTCGAACTACAAACATGTATTGAAGGTGGAAAATATAGTTACAAAGTATCCAGTGTCAATAAAAAGGCGTTTACTCAAGATGAACCAGATTATACTGAATATCCACCATTAACCATTGATGCTTTACAATCTGGTATTCTGAATTTGAATTTAAAAGATAAAACATATTTTTTACGACTATTACTTATTTCTGGTGTGGATGGACTTAAAATATATAAATTAATAAATGATACGCATGAACCACATATAAATAAGGAAAAATGTGGATATGGAACGCCTATTTATGAAGAATTAATACCGGAACCTGAACCTGTGCCTGAACCGGAGCCTGAGCCTGAGCCGGAACCGGAACCAGAACCAGAGCCTGAACCGGAGCCTGAGCCTGAACCGGAGCCTGAGCCTGAACCAGAGCCTGAACCAGAGCCTGAACCCGAGCCAGAACCCGAGCCAGAACCTGAACCAGAACCGGAACCGGAACCTGAACCGGAACCGGAACCTGAACCGGAACCGGAACCTGAACCTGAACCGGAACCGGAACCGGAACCGGAACCGGAACCAGAGCCAGAACCAGAGCCAGAGCATGAACCGGAATCTGAGCCTGAACCTGAACCTGAGCCTGTGCCTGAACCTGTGACGGAGCCGGAATCTGAACCTGAGCCGGAGCCTGAACCAGAGCCTGAACCAGAGCCTGAACCGGAGCCTGAGCCTGAGCCTGTGTCTGAGCCTGTGTCTGTACCTGAATCGGAGCCTGAAACGGAGTCGGATTCGGATTCAGTTGATGAAACATGGAATACTACATCACCAAGTCAAGGACTTTTAAATATGATAGATGAAATTAGCGAACAAGTCAACCAGAACACTTACAAAGATGATAAATCTGAAATCACACAAAACATGGAAATGTTAAAAGTTCTGGTAGACGAATTATATCAAATATCTGATTTATTGACACCGAAAGACTCCAATATGACCGAACTATTAGGAAAAAGTAGATGTAAAACAGCTTTAAATTATATTAGAAATAACAGTGGTGAAGACATTTATAACGACCATCTATATGATGATTATACAAAGGTAAATAACGCATATAATACCTACATTACATATAAAACCGCTCTATTTAGTGATAATTTCGATGAACATAAGCAATCTTTTATTAACGAACTAGCAACTTTAAAAAAGAATCTGGTAGAGAAAGTATATTCAACATTTGAATATGGAGAAACCGAGTATTGTCAAACTAAACCTACAAATACTGACAATGAATTAATTAAATCAGTAGAAAAAGCTAATAAACGAGCAGAAACTGTATTAGCTAAGGATGATAGCGTTATAAACAGAGATAGTACAAATAATACAAATAATAATAAATTCGTAAGGAGTAGTTCAGTGCCGAATATTCCAATTCAAACAAAATCCACATACAATGCGAAACAATACAAAGATATTGCAAGGGATATCAATTGGAATATTACCCAATCAGAACAGTTTCAAGGAAAGGGAAAAGACATATTCATTCAAAAAGTAGGAAATGATATACATAAATTATTACAAAATCCTGATATCAAAGACAGAAAGGAACTTCGTGATATACAATTTCATCTTTCAAATTATTTACAACGACGCGATTCTACACCGGAACAAATTGGACGATATATGTCCCGTGTGAAATCACATATAAACAAAATATACGGTGGAAGAAACACTAGAAAGAATAAATCAACGAAGCGGGCAACTCGAAAGTCTAATAATAAGCATGTAAATCGCAGAACAAAAAAAGGTAAATACACATAAATAGATGTGTAGAAAAATTCAGGTGTGTAATCATTTAGGTAGTTGATACATAATTTAATCTGTATAAATTATATATTATAATGAGCGTGTTAATACCTGATTTTTATATCGGTATAACAAAAAATCCTCCAACCATAGTTAATATTGGTAAAACAATTGATGGTATGGATGTTATTGACATTGCATTAACTGATGAGTTAACTGAAAATACAAATAAATTCAAACAAGCGATAGATAACGTAGAACAACCCGTTGTGGAGCCAATTGTTGAACCCGTTGTGGAGCCAATTGTTGAACCCGTTGTGGAGCCAATTGTTGAACCCATTGTGAAGACAGCAATGGAACCCGTTACTGAGACAGCAATGGAACCTGTTACTGGGACAGCAATGGAACCCGTTACTGAGACCGCGATTGAACCTGTGGTCGAGTCATCAATTGTTCCGGTTATCGAGTCAACAATGGAACCCGTTACTGAGACCGCGATTGAACCTGTTATGGAGACCGCAATTGAACCTGTTATGGAGACCGCGATTGAACCTGTTATGGAGACCGCGATTGAACCTGTTATGGAGACCGCGATTGAACCTGCTATGGAGACCGCGATTGAACCTGTTGCCGAGACAGCAATTGAACCTGTTGCCGAGACAGCAATTGAACCTGTTGCCGAGACAGCAATTGAACCCGTTGCTGCTTCAGGTGCGATTATTGTTGCGGAGAATGCGGCGAATGAGGCTAAAGATGCGATTACAGAGGCGGCGAATGAAGCTAAACTCGCTGCTAAAGATGCGGTTACAGATGCTGCTTCCTCAGCAACAGATAGTATTTTAGGGTTTATGAATGATGCTACCAAATCTGCTGTTTCTGGTATGAAATCTCAAACTGGAAGTGGTAAGAAAACAAAACGAAACAAACTCAAACGACGAAGAATAATTAAACGCAGAACCAAACGGTCTAAAAAATAATCCATCATAATACAGTAAATTTTTACAAAGTATTGTATTTGCATAATTTATAAGTAAATATAATACATAATGGAATTGGAATCCAATTTAGCAAAAGAACTATTTAACCAAGTAATTGTTCCTATTCAAACTAAAAATACAGAAAAAATAGAAGAAAATGAACTAGTACTACAGAAAGAAAATAGAAAACAGGCATTAGATAAAGTAAACTTAAAACATAAGGTAACACAAGACAAACTATCAGAAGAAACAAATACTATTTCTACCCCCCAAATCGATGTAAGTGAGTTGGTTGAAACACCTAATAGTATAAAACAGGAACCAGTAACATCAAATGATATATCAATTCATAAAAGTCCTTTAAATGAATATAACCAAAGTACAGATTATATTTCACAAGAATCGGCGAATTTACCACCCACGCCACCCACAACACCCACAACACCCTCAGATTTACCATCCACTCCACCCACAACACCCTCGGATTTACCATCCACACCACCCACAACACCCTCGGATTTACCTCCCATACCACCCACAATAGAAACCTGTAAAGCCAATGAACGTGGTATAGTCCCAAGCCAGGACTGTAATCCAGTTACGCATAAACCTAAACCAAAAGCGTGGTTACGATTTCATCCAGATAAAAATAAGGATTGTGAAGATATTGCTAATGAAAAATTTAAGGAATTAACGAATACATGTGAAAAATACCAATTGTCACAACCGGAATCACAACCTGAGTCACAACCGGAATCACAACCTGAGTCACAACCGGAATCACAACCTGAGTCACAACCGGAATCACAACCGGAATCACAACCGGAATCACAACCGGAATCACAACCTGAATCGCAACCCGAACCAACCCAAAATTATCAAGAAGTAGTAGATGTAGCTGAAGTTACTCCAACACAACCAGACGGTACCGAGTTTGATGTAAACACATTCATTCCAACGTTAAAACAAACATTAGACATCAAAAATATGGATGATAATAAAATCTTACCAATAATAGAACAAGACGCTACCAGTAATGTCGGTTTTGACATTAGTCCATTGTTACACATATTAACTGAGTCATTAAAAACGAATATTGAATATGACCGTGAACCACGAATACAATCAAAAGCAGTCCCTACAGACGTATCGAATATAGTAGTCCCATCTACAGAAGCAGTCCCTACAGACGTATCAAATACCGTTCCCCCTGTAGAAGCAGTCCCTACAGACGTATCGAATATAGTAGTCCCATCTACAGAAGCAGTCCCTACAGACGTATCCAATACCGTTCCCTCTGTAGAAGCAGTCCCTATAGACGTGGCGAACAAAGGGTCATATTCAGTAGACTTGAGTGGAAAATTTGATTGGTTAAAACAATCATTTGGTTTGCTAATTTCATCATTAAGTAACATGTTTAGTTTTAAACCAGCTGAAGACAATGACCCCTATGAGATAGACACTAAGAAGGCAAATGAAGGATACATTTACATAGGTAAAATGTATATGAAAGATGAGAATGAAAATGTCCCATCAAAACAAGTAAAGTATATAAACTATAATCCAGAAAAGAAAGACTTTTATATAGATGAACGCCCAGAAATTGTAAATCAATGAAATAATATATTAACAAAAAAGTTAAATATAAATTGATATTACATGTAATCGTCAAATGTCAATTCAATATGTGATTGCGAATATAGAAATACCTATCAAAATACAGAACAATATGACCGAACCTTTACCTGAATATATTAAAATAAACATATCAGAATGTAAAGAATTGCCCGAAAAAGCCGGTCAAAATGCCGTACAAATGGATTTCATGGAACAAATAATGAAGATTGTTTCGTCGAATAAACCCGTAGAAACAGTGGAACCAGATATAGTACAAAATACTATATCCAAAGAAGAAATCGTTAAAAAGAAGCAAAGGAAACACGCTCGTAATATCACGTTTCGAAACAATGTTTTATCACATAGACGAACACAGAAAAATTATTCTAATTCATAATATTAGGGCGTTGTCCCTTCTCAACAATCAATGGTTCGGGAATCATGGTAGGGAGACGGTCACTAACATTAAGTGAATTTAGGTCGTGAATTACAGGTTTTACTGACGGTTTGGGTTTAACCATATTACTTGTTCCAATACCGAACAATTGCGATTCAATGTCATATGGATTATTTGATAAATTAGAGGGTGCGATTCGTCCTTGTAATAATCCGTTTCCTGCAAAGTGCGTAGTAGTAGGATTTCCAAAATTACTTTTTTGACAGGTTAGATAGTTACATAATCCAGAGTTAGCGGTTTGTTCTAATCGGTAATCTCCCTCATTATTTTTACTACGAGTAGAAGCCATTATGGGTGTATATAATAATGTATATTTTATATACACCAAAAAACTATTTATATATTTTTGTATGTAACTGATTATAAATGTCTGTTTGTACTAACTCTTTTGTAGGAGTTCCAGATACAATTTTTTGTAACAATTTATGGAACAAGTCTAAATAATCGTAACCTAACATAATAGTAAGTCCTATGTTAGGGTCAGTGGAAAACATAAAAGATGCGGTTTTTTCATATAATTCCATAATTTCAGGGATTGATTTGGTAGTTCCAAAAATAAAGTCCATCGTAACCGTAGCAGATTGATAATCATAATTCATTTCATCCATCGTTTCCTCATCCAAATCCATATTTTCTGTTTCGGGATAGTTTTCGGAATTCATCTTAAATAGGTTGCGTAAACATTCGCGATATTCGGTATTGTTTGTATATTCAATTGTTAAATCTACGGGATAAGAATACGGCATCTTCATTACTAAATATAACAATATAATGTTTATGTCGTTTTGTAAGAAACATTATACGGACGGGAAAAATTCCCAATCTAAATCTTCACATACCTTTTTCCATATCATATCTTGTTCGAGTTGTTTCTCTCGGTCTTTCATCATAGGTATATAGGGTAAATATTGGGTTTGGTCTAACAACACACATAGTTGATGGAGCGTGTATGTATAGTTAAAAAAATTAGTGCGATTCGCCGGACAATGGACCGCCCACGGTTTCTGTATCTCAATAAAGAGAACACATAACGTTTCATGAAGTTCCTCGTTCATCACAGGTGGCTTAATCCCAAATAACGAATTAATGTATTGAATATGTTCGAAATATTTGTTTAATCCAAGCTTACGTAATAATTCGCGCATCTTATCATAATTTAGTTCAGATAAATCGGTAATGCGTTCCTTTTTAATACGTGCTTTAATGGAGTCTATCACTTCATCTGGTATTAATGTGGTTTCCTTAGCTTGGAACTGAGATAGGATTTCTTTAAAATGATTAAGACGAATATAGGCGGTGTAGGAAACTTCATTTGGAGGGTCTTTATTGTTCGGTTTAGAGCTATCTATGATGTAGGTTACGAATTTGCCACATTTCGTATTGTTACATATAAGTATTCCTTCCTCATCTTGAGGTATCATTTCTCCAATATTACATGATTCGCATCTATCCGATGAAATGTAATAATCTTGAGAATTTGTAAACTCATTTGTTACATTCCGCCAATACTGTTGTGTATTGATTTTGGATTGGGTATATCTATTAATAGAGCCGTCGTTGGCAGTAGTCGCATCTGGTTTAATTTTGAAAAAATTGTTTAATGCGTCGGTGCTTCCATATTCGTCTGTACTTGAAGAAATTTGCTGTTTTTGTTCGAAGTAGTCAAAAATGAATTTAGAATTATCCAGTAAATACTTCTTCTTCTCTTGTTTAAGTTTCTTTATTCGCTCATGTATGTCCTTAATTTTGTCTTTTATATTCATATACTCATCGACTTGTTCTGAACGTAAAGTAGGCATTATTTTTCTCAATTCCTCCTTTTCTCGTTGTAACTGGGGAATAGTATCATTCTCTATCTTATCATAATATTCTGTTAGTTCCGAGTGCTTTTCGTCAATTGTATGTATAGTTTTCAATTGTTTGAGTTGCCGTTTTTTAGACTCGCCTCTCATTAAACCAGATATAATACTTTATATGGGTGTTTTTATGTTAGTTTTTATAGTAGGAATATATATATAATATTATGCCTACCATTGAATATCAAGATGATAAATATTTCAGATTGATGATGTTGTCATTACTAATACACGATTTTATTCATGATTACGGTGCGATTAGTTCATTAAATCGAATCAAATCTTTAGAAGAAATTAGTCAAGATATTTTTCAAGGAAAAACGACAAGCGTTGGTAATGGTAGGAAAATACCATCGGGTTCGGCCAAAACTGGAGTTATTCGAAAAACTCCAGAAGAAAAACAGAAAGCGAAAGCCGAACAGACCAAACGCAACCGTGATTTGGAGGTAGAGATTAAACGATTGGAGACAGACCTTCGTAGTTTGGGAGTAGACGAAGATGATATACAAGCAGAAATAAATGAAAAAAAGACATTTTTTAATGCACCTGACAGTAAGTTCATGGATATATCTGAATATGAATATTCACCAGAAATTATAAGTTTTCTGTCCGAAAATGTAAAAGATTTTAACGCAGATACATTTTCAGTTGATGTAAGACAACCAATTACGCGTTCAGTAACCGCCCAAAATCTAAGTGATATACGTACCATGTTGCAAGATGAAAAAACAATAAATGCGACATTAACAACGAATGCAGGGATAAATGCGCTATTACAGTCAATACTGATTGTCTATTCGTATGATAATATACATATGATAGGGTTAATTCAACCTATATATCAATATATAGAACAAACAACTTTTCGTGTAATGGGTATGCAATCAACCACTATAGCTGATATTAAAAAAAGGCGTATACTACAACTACAACAAACAGGTAAAGGTAAAACACATACTGGCGGTGATGGTGATGGTGCTACATTAGTAGCCGGTCCATTAACCGGTCCAAATTTATCATATGAGCCATACGAACCTCAAATGCAAACCGTATTTGAAGCACCTAACAAACAGGTTGTTCGTCCTGTTATAGTTCAAAATGACAATATACAAAACGTATTAGATGCGATTATAAATGATGAGGTAGAAAATGATAACCTACGTGGTATAAAATCCACAGAAATATACGAAGCATTAAATATGGTCGGTGATGAAAACAATGAACTAAACGTAGAATATTTAAAATTTGTAAATAAAACCGTTCATCAAATAATAAAAGGTACTTATACCTTCTTTTTACAACGTGAATATACAAACGAGTATGCTATTTTAAATAGCCATTATTTAAAACAAATACTGATGAAATATTTGTTGATTGTGATTCATTGTCCGCAAATTAATCCAAAGGTGAATAAATATGACTTTATAGTAAAATTATCTGACACATTTGTTAAAAATGTTAATACTATGTTAAATGAAATGTGTCCATTACCCAACAAACAAACTGATTTTAGAAAAAAAATAAAAAAAAGAATGTTAGGTGGAGCTTTTAATGAAACCAACCTATTACAAATTGACCCAAATTTAAAAACAATGACAGTAAAGAGAAACCAACTAATAAAACGTTTAACAAAATTAAATAGTACTATAAAACAAGAACCAGCTCCCGGCACTCGACGATATGATACCGTAATAAAAACCAATCAAGGTATACAAGAACAAATTGACGCTCATATTTTTAATTTTAACCAAGATGTAAACAGGCAGTTCTCAAAACAAAGTGAGTCAGAAGAGTCCGGTACACGCCCATCTCCTCAAATGAAATCTGTGATTAACTTATTATGTAGCGAAGTAGCGTTTAATGGTTTGTTCTATATGGGGCTTTCAGATAAGGATAGTAAGGTAATTTATCCCGATGGGCTCGATATAGAAGGTAACAATACGATTTTTAATCAGCAAACATACATAATAAATGGTATTTCAAATGGTGATAATGTATCTGGTATAGATACTAAGTTATTTGACACCATAATTAATATTTCGGGTTTATGGAAAAATGAGAATGAGACAACTAATTATAAACAATTGTCTCCTACAGACTTTATTTCACAATTTAACAATTCTGACATTAGTATTATTAATAACGCAATTAAAAAATCCCGATATTCAGATTCTAATTTTTTACAAAATGCTGTATGTTCTACTCCTCAGTATATAGATGCAATGGGTGGTCTTGGTAGTTGTACTATGAAACAAATAATCACCACGAATAACGAATTTCCAAGCACAGTTGATATTACTATTCAAACGAATACACCTAATTATTATAGAACATTTATCAAACACGATAAAAATCGGGTAAGTTTAGAATTTGATTACTTGGTAGATCGTATTAAAGCAGAACCATATCATGAAAAATTTTATCTTAAAGATGGTAAAGAACTATTGTCAGCATCAAATACAATGAATGCTTTATCGACCAAAATTATGAACTTATGGAATACGCGATATAATCAAGATAAATCACAACCGATTGATGGTGTTTTTCAAGATTTATTTAAAGAAAATTTTAATCAATTAATATCAATAGCATCACGAAAAGGCAAAGGTGATAGAGCACAAGAAGAAAATAGTGTATTTATAGATGCAGGATATAGAACTGCAACTAATTATAACCCTACTAATATTCGTATAGGTGCAATGGGAGATAGACCTTCCGGATTTAGGGCAATGTTGGATATGAAGTTTTTAAAACCTGATTCAGTTAGACCTAATACTATAGCTGGTTATTTTGGTCCTTCAGCAACGACCGCAATATACTCACCTACTTTATTTGGAGGCGGCAAGAAATCAAAAAAACGTAGAAAGACCAAGAGAACAAAGGGGGGAGCAAAAAAAAATACACGCCGTGCAACTAAGAAGTAGTAACACACGAGAATACAGATATGAAAAATGAATGAATCGCATATATTACAACACAATGGGACATGTGTCATAATATTGAATAGTGTTAGTAATATGTGTAGGTATTGGCTTGATAATAGGTAAACTATGATTGTGTTCTTCTATGACAATATAACGTGTTTTTGAAAAATAACAATCTCTACAATGTGTAGAAAACCATAATGTAGCTAATGTGTATGCTGCGATAATGTAATAAATCATAGTGGCGAATTGGATATAGTGTATAATTACCTAACGTACATCAATCAATTTTTAGCACCACATACATTTTTTCGTTTTTGTAGCACAGTCTAGACATATTCGGGGGGCTAAATACAAATAGCCGAAAGGGTTACATACGTGGTCTGGATTACTATATCCAGGAACTTTCTTTTTTTTACATTTTTTACAAGTGTATCTCGCTGGAGATAGCGGAACTTCGTTTTCATGGATTTTATGCTCCTCACATGTAAATGCGTGTTTTGTTGGAATCATATATTGTTCCGTCATACTTGGTATACACTTACACACGATAAATTCGTAAATAATAGGAGAAAATGGTATTTCTAATGTGTATATGGATATAGATATAGATATGAATATGGATACTAAGAACATTGAAACCACTTTATTAGATTTACCTCGAAATATAAAAATAGAAAAACCGGTCTTTCAAAAAATGATGTTTCTAACAAATGCTTTAGAAGAAGGATGGAGTATCCGTAAATCAAATGATTCTTATATTTTCACGAAAAAACATGAAAATAAACGGGAAATATTCCAAGAAGACTATTTAGAGAAGTTTTTATTGACGAATAGTTCATGTGCGCTGGGAATAAGCGGCAAATCTCGAAATCCGGAGTAGTGTATATTATACCGCCATATTGTGAAGATTTATCAAGTGATACAAATATATTTAGGACATTTACAACTGTAGTTAAAAAATTACAATTGTAATTTAACGAATTGACTATAAACTTATGTTTTTGTGATTATTGCTAATAATTAGAGCATTTATTTATCATTATTCTTGTATTTTTAGCAATAATATTTTTTTTAATTGAATTAATGCGATTTTTTCCCAGATTTTTTTCTTTGTAGAATATATAAATTCCATACAATGGCTGGAGGTTTAATGCAATTAGTCGCCTACGGCGCACAAGACGTTTTCCTTACCGGAACCCCTGAGATTACTTTCTGGAAGGTGTCCTACAGACGCCACACCAACTTTGCCATGGAGTCCATCGAGCAGACCTTCTCCGGTCAAGCCGATTTCGGTCGCCGTGTCACCTGTACCATCAGCCGTAACGGTGACCTTGCTTACCGCACCTACCTTCAGGTGACTCTCCCTGAGATCAACAAGAACATGGGCGCAAACAACGCTTGTGGTGCTCGTTGGTTAGATTTCATTGGTGAGCAGCTCATCGCCCAGGTTGAGGTCGAGGTTGGTGGTCAACGCATTGACCGTCAGTACGGTGACTGGATGCACATCTGGAACCAACTTACCCTTTCCAAGGAGCAAGAGTCTGGTTACCACAAGATGATCGGTCACACCACCCAGCTTACCTACATGACCGAATCCCTTCGCGCTGACATTGCCGGACCCTGTGCCGCTTCCAGTGCCCCCAACCAGGTGTGTGCTCCCCGCAACGCCCTTCCTGAGACCACTCTTTACGTGCCCCTTCAGTTCTGGTTTTGCCGCAACCCCGGACTTGCCCTTCCTCTGATTGCCCTTCAATACCACGAGGTCAAGATCAACATTGACTTCCGCCCTATTGGTGAGTGTCTTTTCGCCATGGACGGTAATGCCAGTGCCACCCAGGCTTACCAGCAATCTCTTGTTGCCGCTTCTCTCTACGTTGACTATATCTTCCTTGATACCGATGAGCGCAGAAAGATGGCACAGAACCCCCACGAGTACCTCATCGAGCAGGTCCAGTTCACTGGTGACGAGTCTGTCGGTTCTTCCTCCAACAAGATCAAGCTCAACTTCAACCACCCCTGCAAGGAGCTTATCTGGGTCGTCCAGCCCGATGCCAACGTTGACTACTGTGATTCTTTGATTGACGGTACCACCCTCAACTCCACTCACGGAGCCCAGCCTTTCAACTACACTGATGCCATTGACTCCCTTCCCAACGACATTGCCGCATACGGTGGTGTTGACAAGGAGCTTACTGATATGACTGAGTCTGGTGTTGGTAATGCTGCTAACCCTGATGCCACTGGCGCACAGGGTCTTTCCGATGCCGGTTCTTTCGTCCTTGCCGAGACTGCCCTTGACATGCACTGCTGGGGTGAGAACCCTGTCGTGACTGCCAAGCTCCAGCTTAACGGTCAGGACCGCTTCTCCGAGCGTGAGGGCTCCTACTTCGATACCGTCCAGCCTTTCCAGCACCACACCCGTGCCCCTGACTCCGGTATCAACGTGTACTCCTTCGGTCTTCGCCCCGAGGAGCACCAGCCTTCTGGTTCATGCAACTTCTCCCGCATTGACAATGCCGTCCTTCAGCTCGTGCTTTCCGCCGGTGCTGTGTCCGGCACTGCCACTGCCAAGGTCCGTGTCTACGCTGTTAACTACAACGTCCTCCGTGTTATGTCCGGCATGGCAGGTGTAGCGTATAGTAATTAGTTACGTTACTTGTATCGTGTCCGGTTACAACTGTGACCTACAAAGTATTTTAATAAAAAGGGTTTTCCCACAAAAACAAAATAAAAATTATAAAACACAAAAAATAAATAAAAAATGTAAAATAGTTAATCAATTACCCTGTTGTTTTTGAATCTCCATAAAAATTATAATAAAAACTATAATGTTTTTATTATACAAAACGCAATCTAATTGTTAGTTTCTTTCTTTGATTTCCTGTAATCAGCAATCTCTTTTGCTTTCTTTTTTTTGTATTCTTCATCTCCATATTTTGATTTTAATGCTTCTCGTTGTTTTTGTTTTCTAAGACGAGCATCTTCGCGTTTCTTATCAGAAGTTTTTTTGTTTATATTTTTTACAATATTTTTTGATGGTTTATGTGTTTTACATATAATCGTGGTTGTTTCCACTTTAATTTTACATTTCAAAAATATTTCAGTCATTTTGTTAAATAATTCGGTGAGTTCCATATCTTTTTTAATATAATTACAACTACCACAACACGATTTTACATTATTCATTGTATACCCCAACTTATTATCAAGGCGGTCAATGCCATTTTTACACCCTTCATATGATTTTCTACCACATAAATAACATTGTGAATTTATAATTATATCATATTCTTCTTTTGTTAATTCAAATGGTAATAATTTGGTGTTTGCACGTTTTTTATATTCATTATAACTTCTTGCATCAGTATCACAAAACTCTTCAGAAAAATAACGTCCATTAATTTTGTTATTATATGTTAAAATGTGTTCTATGCGTTTTAGAAATACGTCAGCAGACAACGAACATTTCATAAAATTACACGTCTTACAGCAACTCACACAATTATCCATTACATAACCAGCATTTGAATCCAATCGGTCAATGCCATTGAAACCGCGTTCTTGAATAATGTTGCAATAATGACACGGTTCCTTTACAATTTTATTGAATTCTTCCTGAGATATTTCAAAATCCAAGTTTTTGTCTCCCGCACACCGAATGTAATTAGAATAATGTATTTTGATATTTTCTAATCGCGATTTATTATTTTCTTTATTTTTTTCTGGGTTATTTTCCCTCCATTGTTTTGCGTTTTCCGCGTTTTTATTCAAATACTCTTCTACATCTGTTTCTATTTGTCGTTGTCGGTAATTCATACTCTTCATAGCAACCTTTTCATAATTATTTTCGTTCCATTGTTGTTTTACTTCTTTACGTTCAGGTTTCTTTTCGGCAATACGAGCTAATTCATTACGATGTTCTTTATCGCGTTTTTGGTCTTGAATATGGTTACGCTCTCTACAATTTTTACAAGTTTTGGTATTTCCACCATTCACGCCAACAAATAAACAATTTTCGAATTCTTGACAACAAGTAGAACAAGTTTGATGTGTATCCGTATGTGTAGTACCTTTTGCGTTTTCCCTACGATTGCGTTCCTGTTCTCTTTCTTTTTCTAAACAAGATTGACACCGAATATATTGATATTCCAAATCAAGTTGAGAACGACAACCCCGAACATAATTTTTACATATTTTTTTACCTATAGCCACGGTTTCATCAACAAATATACAAATTTGGTGTTTTTGACAGTATTTATTCTCTTCTGAACGCTTGAATACGCATTTATCGTTAGCACATAGTATGACGTTTTCGCGGGATATTTGTTTATTTTGTTTTCCTCTATTACGACAAGACGAGCAAGTCTTACCATCTGGTATATAATATGACTTTTTACAACCCGAACAAATCTGTAAATTTGACAACATTTCTTCAGTATAATCAACCATATAATCGTGTTTTTTACAAAAACTGGTATCATTTATAGCATTGCATCGGCAACCTTTCAAATTTCTATCAATTGCCGAACATTTTGTCATCTTGATATATTATACGTAGATTTCTTTTTATATAGTTTTTTATAAAATAACTATATAATCCTAAATATTCTCCTTCTTCTCTTGAGCTAATTTCTCCTTCTTTTTTAAATATGCGGCCCGAGCCCATTTCTGTTTTTGTTCAGCAGTAGGTTTGTAATTAGCCTTATAGTTCGTTTCTTCTTGATGTTTTTTGACACGTTCTTTGATAACTTCTTTATTATTTTGATAATACTCTTTTCTACTTTCCGGAGCCGTATATCGTTTCAAATGCTCCTTAGTAGATAGCAATTCTGCTTCTAATTGAGCTACCCTTTCTTCAAGTTCACTGATACGAAGGTCTTTATCCATTGTCTTATTTTACAATATTGTATATAGAATTGTGTTTATATATTTTCTCAAAACTATAAATTATTTTACATAACAAACGTAGTGTCCTATGATGTCATCGAATCTCATCCAATCTACATGTTGTTCGTGGTCTTCAAATTCATCTTCATCCACGTCTAATTTATCCAATAAAATTTGCATTGCCTCAACTATAATCATATGTTCTTCATCTTCTGTAAATTGACTTTGTGTATCTTCACTTTCTTGAAGGCGGTCCCATTCTACAATTTTAGTCTTAGATACTTGCATAACACCATAACCGTTTACTTTCCAACAAGAACTTATTTTTTTGCCATCTTTATCTACATAATTATCAGGGTTGAAACGGATAAACACGATTGGACGATGCTCTCGCATAAAAATTGAAAATGGTTTTGGTTACAAATTAGAGGCATATAAGTTGACTTTTATTGTATTCAATATCATGACTATGAAGACACGATCACAGACAAGAAGGGAGAACACCTTCACTTTGTCTAATGGCACTTGTTACCGCAATAACAGTGGCGACCGCAGGCCTTCTGGTTTTACTAAGCCTATTCGCATTAGTGACGAGATGGCTAACTTCCTTGGCGTACAGCACGGCACCAAGATGGCACGCACCGCAGTAAGCAAGGAGATCCATCGCTACGTCGAGAAGCACAACCTTGAGCAGAAGGGAAATTGTCGTTACTTCCGTGCTGACGCTAAGCTTGCCAAGCTCCTTAACTACCACTACAAGGGTGATGACGAGAAGCTAAAGCTTGGTTACTTCAATCTTCAGAAGTACATGAAGCACCACTTCCAGAAGGATGACTCTTGTTACACCGGCAAGTATGTGTACCCAGATGGACCGATCTACGAGGGCGAGTGGCACAATGACACGAAGCACGACCAGGGCACCTTCACTCGGCCTGATGGCGGTCGTTACACGGGTCAGTTCGCAAGCGGTATAAGACAGGGCAAGGGCAAGTATGTGTTCTCAGATGGACGGATCTACGAGGGCGAGTGGCACAATGACACGAAGCACGGCCAGGGCACCTTCACTTGGCCTGATGGAGGCGTCTACGAGGGCGACTGGCACAATGGCAAGAGGCACGGCCAGGGCACCTACACGTGGGCTGATGGACAGGTCTACGAGGGCGAGTGGCACAATAACAAGAAGCACGGCCAGGGCACCTTCACTTGGCCTGATGGCACTTGTTACACGGGTCAGTACGCGGACGATATGAGACAGGGCAAGGGCAAGTATGTGAACCCAAATGGACACGTCTACGAGGGCGACTGGCACAACCACAAGAAGCACGGCCAGGGCACCTTAACTTGGTCTGATGGCGCTTGTTACACGGGTCAGTGGGCGGACGATATGATGCAGGGCAAGGGCAAGTATGTGTACCCAAGTGGAACCGTCTACGAGGGCGACTGGCACAAGGACAAGATGCACGGTCAGGGCACCAGCACATGGGATGGTGACGCGAAGGGTCAAGTGTACACGGGTCAGTACGCGGATGGTGTGATAGAGGGCAAGGGCAAGATGGTGTTTATGAGTGGAGACGTCTACGAGGGCGAATGGCACAACCGCAAGAAGCACGGTCAGGGCACCTATTGGCATAATGGCAAGGCGAAGGGCGTTGTGTACACTGGTCGGTGGGCGGACGATATGAGACAGGGCAAGGGCAAGTATGTGTATGCGAATGGAGACGTTTACGTTGGCGAGTGGCACAATGGCATTAAGCACGGTCGGGGCACCTACAATTGGCCTAATGGCGATTGTTACACGGGTCAATGGGCGGACGATATGTTGGAGGGCAAGGGCAAGGGCAATGTTGTGCACAAGAATGGAGACGTCTACGAGGTCGATTGTAACAACGGCCACATGTTTATAGTAATGCAACCTAATTCGCAGATAAAAACCAGATCACAAACTCGAACTAATCAACAAAACAAATGCTCTGGTAGTAAAGCATACTGCGTCGAGCAACGAGAAACAGGACTTCTTATTCGTAAAGCACCGATGTCAGCAATACAACCTAATTCGCAGATAAAAACCAGATCACAAACTCGAACTAATCAATTGCTCCGGTAGTAAAGCACCGATGTCAGCATTGTCTTCCTATATGTAAGCGACGGCAATCGTTTCCCATAAACCAGCCTCGCTGAATAAAATAGTAGATATAAACCCATATGTAACCTAATTAATTAGTTATTTTCTTTTTGCGGCAGCTAATTTCTTCCTCAATTTTATATTACTTTATATAACAAACGTAGTGTCCTATGATGTCATCGAATCTCATCCAATCTACATGTTGTTCGTGGTCTTCAAATTCGTCTTCATCCACGTCTAATTTATCCAATAAAATTTGCATTGCCTCAACTATAATCATATGTTCTTCATCTTCTGTAAATTGACTTTGTGTATCTTCACTTTCTTGAAGGCGGTCCCATTCTGTTACAAAAAATTTATTTAAGTTTTCATACCAAGTTTTATTCAAGTTGATAGTCGGTATATATTTTACTAAAAATATATCATTTATAATTTGGTTAGCAACATCATGACACATTTTATCTGTAAACCCCATTACTTATTCAATATTATATTATATGTAGAAAATACTTTATGTCTTTTCTCAAAACAAGATTTGTGTTATAATGAAAAAAGTATATAATTAGACACTAACATAATAAGTATATTGATAGTAGACAATGAATAATCAAGTTTATGAAGATAATTATACAAACATAGTTGAACCCAAATATGGAATTAAAAGGGATGTTTCTAGTGATGAAATACTTACGAGTAATATATCCAATAATCACTCTTATTCT
>Ga0255775_1001029_pt1 | contig 26966 bp, 27 predicted proteins | sample 011ome_26_FD_179973 | JGI IMG/M metagenome (GOLD analysis project Ga0255775, IMG submission 179973) | Coastal salt marsh microbial communities from the Groves Creek Marsh, Skidaway Island, Georgia - 011511BT metaG (version 2) | ecosystem: Environmental > Aquatic > Marine > Intertidal zone > Salt...
GGCTTCTCTATTATTAATTCAGATGGTGAACTCCAAACACTTGCTGGAACAAATCAAGGTGATGTAATATATTACGACTTAACTCGTCGTGATTCTACTAGCTTAATTGAAAATACAGTAAACACGAATGGCGATGAAGGTATTGCCGGACGTTCGCTCACAGTTACAGCTTCTGGCGTAAATGCCGCTTGGATCGGTGCTACAGAGTCAAATAAAGTTTACTACGTAGCTCCACATGGTGTAGATGCTCCTCATTCTGGTAGAAACCAATCAACACCGTTTGCTTCTATTAAGTATGCATGCGAGGTAGCTGGAAATAACGCAACAATCTTTGTTAAGACTGGTTCGTATACTGAAGAACTTCCAATTATAGTAGGAGAAAATACTGCGGTTGTTGGTGATAATCAACGTACTACCCTAGTGCATGCAGCTTCCGGTTTCGAAACTGGTACAATGTGGAAGCTATCAAACGGTGCTATCTTGAACAAAATGACGTTCAAAGGTATGACTGGTTGGGTTCCTGGTGCACAAGCTGATGATATTACTACATCAACACCAGCTGGTATCGCGGTAGCCTTTAACGAAGCTTCACCAATTACTACTAAATCACCATATGTTCTCGAATGTAGCTTTATCGGTTCAGGCGGTATTGGTGTTTATGTAGATGGTTCAGCACATGCCACCGGTAATAAGAGTATGATCTTCCATGGTTATACAATTATATCAGATGACGGTGTAGGTTATTGGGTTGATAATGGTGCATTAGCAGAACTTGTATCTAACTTTACGTACTACTGCTACTTCGGATACACATGTACAAATGGTTCTAAGATCCGGTCATTGAACGGTAACTGTTCATATGGTACTTATGGTGCATCATCAAGCGGATTTGATGCTGCTGAGACTCCTTTACTAGGAGCCTTGGTTGGCGAACAGATTAATGCTGTTTATGTTAGCGGTACAGTTAATGTAGGTGATACAATTACTGATACTGTAACTGGTGCAACTGCAACAATTCTAAACGTACAATACTCTGCAGATAAAGTTTATATTGAAAATAGAGTAGGAGACTTTGAAGGTGGTAATAATCTAACAACCACATCTGGTGGTCTCTTTACTGCTGATTTTGGTGGTTCTGAGCAAGTTGATGGATTCATTCTAATCGTTGATGGCTTGGATGAAGAGCCACAACCAGGTGGTTCAGTATCTCTATCTGATGACTCTATCTCATATGTAATTCAGAGCGTATCAGGAACATATGTTGATAATACAAGTAGAATGGTTATTGTTCTTTCACAAGAAAAACCAACTGCTTCTGCTCCTGGTGCAATAGTAACAATTCGTTATAACTATTCTCAAGTACGATTGACGGGTCATGATTTCCTACAGATTGGTACTGGCGGTGCTGCTACAACTAATCATCCTGATGAACCACTACAGCCACCTGCACAAGGTAATGAAATCAATGAAACGTTCCCAGGTCGTGTATACTATGTGTCTACAGACCAAAATGGTAACTTCCGTGTTGGTGAATTCTTTAAGATTGATCAGGCAACTGGTACAGCAACGCTAAACGCTAACGCCTTTAACCTTGCTGGTTTGACTAGCTTACGGCTTGGTTCGATCGGCGCTCAGCTTGGTGAATCAATTAATGAGTTCTCTTCTGATGTAACATTAGGTGGTAACTCAAATATTGCTGTTCCAACAGAAGCGGCTGTTAAGAGATATGTTGATAGCTATACAGTACCTACTGACTTTGATAGCTCGACTGATGTAACAGAAGATGTTGATGGATATATCGATACAGCATCAGTCAATGGTATAGGAACAACATATTCAAATATAGTATATGAAATAATTGGTGATGCTACGGCATCGTATAAAAGAATAACTTCTTATGATCAGACTATACGGGGCGTAACTCACAGCATTACCTTAACATATAATGCAAACGGAAGCGTTAATACTATAACAGCTGTACTTAGCTAATTAAAAACGTATAAATAAGATATATGTTACTAGGAGAAATTTAAGTGTCATCTAATTTATTGGTATATAGCCAGATTCAAGAAGAGAATGAAAGGCTAAAAGAGAAAATCCTAGAGGTGAAATCCGGCGGTGGCGGCGGCGGTACTACGTGGAATCCTTCAAGTTGGGCAGCTTTGCCAATGCTAAATCAAAGCACTTTAACAGGTGATTTGGTAGTAGGGCATACGAGTGGTTATGCTGGCTGCGGCGCTGTCTGTACTTGGACAGTTCCGGCTGGCGCAACTAAAGCTCAGTTTCAAATATGGGGAGCCGGTGCTAATGGTACTGGAGCCGAATGCTGTGGTTTTGGATTACCAGGAGCAAATGGAGCATATGCAACTATTGTTATAGATGTAACTGCTGGTGATCAATACACTTTGTGCGCTGGTTGTGCTCTTTGCTGTTGTATTCATTATGGCGGAATCACTGGCTATAGTAAATTTAAGTGTATTGCCGCTAACGCCCTCGGCGATCCAACTATTGCAAATGCATGTCCAAGTTATGTTACTGGTCCAGGCTTAACTAATTTCTGTGCTGAAGGCGGTATGCAATGGGAGACCTGTCGCTGGCGAGAAGCAGTCGCAATGCAAATAAATAATGTAGATGATCCTGCGACAGTTGGTACTAATTATGTTTGTGGTTGTTATCTAAACTACAAACAAGGAGGATTACCAAGCCTTGACAGTTGTTATGGTGTATTATTTGGTGGATCCAGCAATAACCGCGGGCCTTGGATATGTAATGCACAAAATAGCATAACAGCTCCTATGGGTGGTCCTATATGCATACCATTTGTAAAAGAATGCTGTAGCTCCTATTATGGAACAACGACAGGTATCACCGGGTATTATCCAGCTATGCAATTTACTGTTGGTTCATATTCACAAGCTACTGCGTGGAAAATGCAGGGAAGATTCTGCTTTGCTCCTGTTCATGCTGAAAAGGAAAATTGTGGGGAATGGGAATATTATGCATTCCATCATTTTGGAAACCTAGGTTCTGGTTTGTCATGCCAAACAACCCCGGGTTGCGTGAACTTCTGCGCTAAACCTGGAATGCATGGAAGAGGTGGAAGTCACGGAGGAATGGTAATGTCCGCCAGCTGCAGCGGCGGAGATCGAGGTTATGGTGGTGGAGTTAGAGTTAGCTGGTGCTAATAAAGGATAAATAGAAAATGCAAAAAGTCTTTTCAATAGAAATACCAGACGAAATTTATATAGATTCCTGGGAAAATAATTTAACGGCATCATTTACTTATGATGGACCAGAGACAGTTTATGCTGTAATAAGTCGCGATATGGATTTAATCAATATCTCAATAGATCCATATGAATCAGATTCTGCTTTTGTTATTGATACCGAAAAATATACTATTTTAGAAATTAATGCAGAAACTGATACTAAGTTAGCACATATTATATGTGAACTAAAAAATAATGACTACCAGTATGAATATGTAGATATAACAAATCATGATGGTAGTATCTGGCCTGAAATTACTAATTATAGATTAAAAGATTATTATGCATTGTATTATGATATTGATGCGGATCCTGCAGAACTAAAATTAGAACCAATCTATAATAATTCTTGGCAATTGCCTCAATTAATAGAATCAAATAATATTCTAGAAAAATTAATATATAATAGAGACAACATAGAACATAGCGAATATAACTCAGATCTGATTATATCGTCAATTGCTCTAATAGAAGAATATATTGCTACTATAGCAACAGCGAGATCATGGAGATACGAAGAGTTTGATATGACAGAAATTCCTAGTATATCAAAATCTTTAAGTAAAGTTCTTGCAAATAAACCTATACCAGAGCCAGAACCAATAGAATACCCACCAGCTGTAGAAGATGATGAGGAACAATTATGAGCGATATTTTAATACAGTCTGCTTTAAAAGAGCAGCACAGGCTAACAGACGAACTTATTACCGCTCAGAAAGAAGCTGCAGAAGCTACTGCAGCTTCATTAGTTGCTGCAAATGTAGTAATTGATGAAGAGATTGATATGATATCTGCTGGTACCTATTTGTATAGGGATGGGCAACAAAGACAGCAGTGTTATTTTCCTTTTGCAAATTCTGGTGGATTTCCAGCAAAAAATTTATTATGTTATAGAAACGATCCAGCCAAAATGGGTGAGGCTGTGGAAGCTCAATGGTGCAAGGCCTTCCATCAATTATGGAAGCCACGACCACACGGATTTATGTGCTATGACACAGTATACCACCGCTGCCAGCGAGAGGGCACATTTACCGTCCCAGCTGGGGTAAGTAAAGTACAAGTTCAGCTATGGGGTCCAGGTAGTGGATCTGGAGGATATTGTTGCCAAGGGTTTTCAATGCCTGGTCCAACCGGTGCATATATGCTGATAAATGATATTCCAGTTGAGCAAGGCGACACTCTTTGTTTTTGTGCAGGTTGCTCATATTGTTGTTACGGGGATGGAACTGGTGTGCCTGGATGGGCGGCTGGATACTGCACGAGTCTATGCGTTTGTGATGTAAGTGCGGGAAGCGCCGAGAGCTATTATGCGAGTGGTGCTCCCAACTCACACGTTTGTAGATGGTCATGCTCCTGGTGTATGAAACAGGGATGGACGAATTGCTGTCCGATGCAGTTTGGTGGTAACTGGTATATTGATGATGATATGGAAATAAATACTACAGGCGGATGTGCTTGCAGTATTGGTGCAGGATGGTACTGCCTTGGTGGAATTAACACCTGCAGCGGTTGTTGGTCGGTATGTTATGATGGTCCTCGACATGCAATTTTTATGCCAATGATACATGATAACTACTGCGGCGCAAATGCCCCAGCACCAGATATTCTAAGACAGAAAAATATACGAGTATATGAAGTACCATCTCTATGGCCATCATTTGCTACAGATAGAACCTGTTGTCTCGGTGGTCCATATAACGCTGGAGATCATTGGGTTCTAGCACCACCAGTTCCAGGTTTCCCTAGAAGCTTTAGAGTATCTAGTAATAAGACTACAGATCAAAGAAGCACTCAAACAACTTTTGCCCAATGCTGTCATCAAAACTGTTTTGGTGATCTATCTTGTGCCGGTGTTCAAAGATTCCCTGGAGTTGGTGGATCTGGATATGCTACAACTGGTACAAATCAGGTAGGATGTGGCGACTGGGGTAGTGGTGGAGCAATATGTATCTCATGGGCGTGTGATAACGAAGACTTTGACCCTTTCGCTCGTTGGTAAAATGCTAAAAAGGGGTTTACAGAAACCCCCTTTTGTAGTATAATATATACTATTATATAATATTTTTGAAAGTTAATTAATGGAAGGTAAAAATGAAAAAAGCGTTTTTCTTAAACGGTGGCGCAGGTCGTGTACTCTGCGCCATTCCCGCATTAGAATATTATAAACAAAATATTGATCCTGACGTAATAATTGTAGCAGAAGCTTGGTCTGAGTTATTTATGGCATCTTCTATAATTAGGGATAATGTTTATTCTATCGGCCATAAAGGCTTATTTGAAGAAAAGCTTAAAGACCGTGAAATAATTTCTCCTGAGCCCTATCGCCTAAATGCATACTTTAATCAAAAATGTAACCTAATTCAAGCCTTTGACATTCTTATTAATGATCTAAGCGATATACCAAAAACAAAATCGTTTAGTTTAGACATTAATAAAACTGACCAAATGTTTGGTTACAATATGATAGAGCAGGTTAAAGAAGGATTTGGAAAAGAAAAAGTTGTAGTATTCCAGCCATTTGGATCTAGTGTCGTACGAGAAGGTAGATTTATAATTGATTCAAGTGGTAGATCCTTTGAACTAAAAGATGTTTATACTATTGTTGAAGAATTGACAAAACATTATTCAGTTATTATGATGGCTAACATAGATATTCCAGCCGAAAAGCAGATGGGTGCGATATTACCTCAAGGGGTAAACCTATTGCAATGGATGGGCATTATCAATGCTGCAGATTATTTTATTGGATGCGACTCTATGGGTCAGCATTATGCTCATGCTTTAGGTAAACCAGCTACTGTTGTTATAGGATCTACTTGTCCAGAGAATATTTCCTATCCAGAAAATAAGAATTTTACTATTATAGATAATGGTAAAGGTAAACGCAAATATATCCCTATGAGAATTACGCACGATTATGTTGGGGAAAGAGTTAATGAAGATCTGATGGTTATGGATGATGCACAGGTTAAGAAAATTATTAAAAGCGTAATGGATAAACTTGGTAAAACTAAGCAAAAGCCTATAGATCAAGATGCTGTTAATAGTTTAATGGGTGGCCATGTTCATGGACCAAACTGCTCTCATGGGTTAGCTGGCCAGCCAGTTTTGCAAGACTCTACTCCACCGTTTGCTAAAAAAGCATAAATTAATTAATTGATGAGGTTTTATAATGTCTGATCCTACAGGATATATCCTAGGTATTGCCCGCGGTCATAATGCCGGGGCTTGTCTTCTAAAGGATGGGGAAATAGTATTTTCCTTGGAAGAGGAAAGATTAACTAGGCAAAAATATGATGGTGGTCCTTATGCCACCATGATGAAAGTAAAAGAATATACTGATAAAGTAGATTACATTTTTGTTTCTCATACTCAAGATCTTAAATCAACTGCAGCTAGAGTAGATTATACCGGTGATGATGTCTATACTGGATTAGCCCGTAAAATGGGGTTAATTGAGAGAAAGGCTAATTTGCATGATCACCCGCAAATAATTGATCTGAGTCATTCTCATCATAAAATACACGCTGCGTGCGCATTCTATCGATCAGGATTCGACGATGCTGTTGCAGTTGTTATTGATGGTGCTGGTAGCGTCATGGGTGCTAAGTTTGGCGATATTGATATTGCATTATGGGAAGTAGAATCTATATTCGATTGTTCTTATCCAGCCAATTTTAAGACTCTTTATAAGCACCAAGGATGCCGAGATGCTGTAACAAGCTATGTCGCATTTGACGCATCAAATTCTATGTACCCAGGTGAAAATGAAGAAGATACTCATATCTTAGTACAATCAGGTAATGCTGGTATTACTAAAACGTATGAAGCTATAACAGAATACTGCGGATTTTCAGCTATTGAAGCCGGTAAGACAATGGGCTTATTTCCATATGGTAAAGAGAACCCAGATTATCCTAAGTTATTTACTAAATATCCAGCATTTCCTTTACCAATTGCAGACAGAAACGTAGTTGTTCCTAGATATCCAAACGGTGCTATACTTAATGCTGGTATTAATAAAGATTTAGAAAAATACGAAGAAGGAGTAGATCCTACTACACTTGACAATCGTAGAGATATGGCGTATTCCTTACAGACGCAAACCCAAGAGCAAGCGTTAAATGTTATTCTTAAAGCGGTTGAGTTATCTGGTAAAAAGAAGGTAGTATTCTCAGGAGGATATGCTCTTAACTGTGTTGCTAATTATTACTTCTTAGATCGGTTGAACAAAGAAGGCATTGAATTATATGTTGAGCCAATTTCTAACGATGGTGGTACAGCAATCGGTGTAGCTCTATGGGGATATAGAATATCTTCTCAGTCTACAGAGAAACTAAATGGTCGTGAAATTTACCTCGGTCCAAAGTATGATTATTCGGAAGATGATATTGCTAATATCGCAAATCAATATAATGCACAAATTGAAGACTTTACTGATGATCAAGTAGTTGAATTGATGACACATAAGAACATCGTTGCATGCTTCCAGGGTCGTTCAGAGAATGGTCCTCGGGCACTTGGTAATCGATCTCTTATGTTTGATCCTACCTTTAAGGATGGTAAAGACTTTGTTAACTTGATTAAGCGTCGAGAATACTTCCGTCCATTTGCTGGATCTATTCTTGCCGAAGATGTACACGAGTGGTTCGATCTACGCGGTATGGAAGATTCACCGCATATGATGTACGCTGTATCATGCAAGGATGGTATTGAGGAAAAGATTCCTTCAATTATTCACGTTGATGGTTCATGCCGTATTCAAACAGTATCTGAAGAAGATAATCCTCTTTACTATAAGATTATTAAGGCGTTCAAAGAAAAAACTGGTGTACCAATTATCTTTAATACGTCCTTTAACCTAGGTGGTGAACCATTGGTTGAGACTCTTGAAGATGCACTATGGACTCTGCAGCAAAGTGATATTCAATATCTCTATCTTCCAGAATATGGTAAGCTATTGACGGTTCCCAATCTTACGGTAATCTAAATGCGCAATGAGATTACTCATGTAAAAAATGTCCTAAGCCCCGAGGAGTGTCGTCTGATTATTGATGACCAACTCCCAAGGGTTGGACAAGCACTGGTTGGTGGTGGACTTGAACTTGCTAAAAAGATAAGAAAAAGCAATGTTTCGTTTATACCACACAATCATGATACTTTACGGCCGATAGTAAAAAAATTACATGATATTATAGCTGATATAGCTAGAACACGACATCAAACTGAAATTGCTGCATTTGAACATGCGCAGTTTACAGTCTATAAACCGATCGGGTTTTATAAACCACATGTTGATGTTCAAAGCATACCAGCAATGAGAACTATATCAGCTACAATAGAATTAAGCGATCCTAAAGACTATATTGGCGGTGGAATTACTATACATAATGTGGCTAAAGCAAAAGTTCAACCAAAGAATCAAGGAGGAATTATTACATTTCCTTCTTTAATGTTGCATGAAGCGAATACTGTTTGGTGGGGAACTCGGTACTCATTAGTGATATGGGGATTTGCTCGCCATCCAGCTGAGACTGATCCTAAGCTTGAAAAATGGTCGAAGAATAGATGAGCCTAAAAGATATTACATGGGACTTACATAAAGAAGCTGAGCAGAATAAATTTGCTCAGCTTTTATTGTCAGGTACTATTAACGATTATCAATATGCAATGTATTTAACAAATATGTTGATGATCTATATTGTGTTAGAAAGTAATGCTTCCGAGCATGGATTGCTTGACGATATTAATGATATTAAAAGATCTGACGCTATCAAAGCTGACTTAGAAAATCTCGAGCTTGATGAGTCAGAAAGAAAGTCGCTAAAACCAATGGCATCTACAGTTTTTTATATTAGTCATATATCTGACTTAGTTAAGATTAATCCAAATAGATTAATGGCGCATATATATGTTAGACATTTTGGAGATTTGTACGGTGGTCAGATTCTAAAGAAAAAGGTTCCTGGTACTGGTACGATGTATGAATTTAATAATCGTCAAGAATTAATTGCAAAGACTAGAGAAAAACTCACTGATGATCTTGGTCCAGAAGCACGTAAAGGCTTTCAGTTTGCAATAGACGTATTTAAGGATCTGGTCAATGAGCTTAATCTTTGATGAGCTATCAAATCACGCTGAGATATTTAAGAACATATTAAATGAGAACTTGGATAAGTCTGATGAGACTCATGACTTTCCATGGACTAATTTAGTATATACTGGAAATGGAGTTCGACGAGCTCATCTAGATATAGTAGATAAGCGCGAAGAAAAGAAGTTATATATGATGCACCTTTGCATCTTTCCAGATGTATTTTGCGATGCTCCAATATATGGATTTGATCTCATCGCCGGGCCAAATAAAGTGACTGGCGCATTTCATGACTTTAGTCCTGTTAATAATTCTGAGCATCCTCTTGTTTTAGACTTTGCAAAGTCAGCAAAGGGATACTCATGGAGTAAGGAAAGAGTATTGCCGGATTGGGCAAAGGCAATCTTTTCTCCAAATATGGTTGCTGCTGGAAATGTAAAAGATAGAAAAGAGCTTTCTGAAGTGCTTGATTTATCTGCATCTAACCTATTAAAGTACATATCCTATCTTTCGCAAGAATCTATGCCAGGTGATATCGACTATACTGAATATCAGAATAGATATTGCCAATTTCAAAAACAAAATCCACACACCCCTAGAGTTATGGAAAGTCTCGGATATGATACCGAAACAGTCCAGACTTTTATTCAGACTTGTTTATTCCCTGAAATATAGCGTATAAATATAGTAATACAATATGCTTTAGAAGCCTTATTGTTATAAATAGATGTTAGAGGATAACTATTTATGGCTATATACGCAAATCTTACCGTTGATCAGGGATCAGACTTTACTTCCACTGTGTCGGTGGTTGATGCATTGAATGCTCCTTTAGATTTAACTGGATACACTTTCAGGGGTCAAGTGCGCAAGACATATACTTCATCTACTGCTGTAGATTTTACTCTTATTTCTAATGCACCTTTAACTGGAGATATTTTATTAAGCTTATCTTCTGCGCAAACTGCTGAAATGAAAGCCGGAAGATACCATTATGATGTAGAAATAGTATCGGCTGGTAATACGGTAACGCGCGTACTTGAAGGACAGTTAGAAGTAACACCAAGAGCAACGAGAGTAGTATAATGTCAAATATCAAAGCTACAGTCGGAGTTAATCCAGCCAATAGAATACAAGGCAAAGTAAACGCCTCTAATTCTATTGTCACAAAAAATGTGAATATCGGCCCAAAGAATTCTTTAGATGATATGTCAGATATTGATATGTCATTAAAGGAGCAAGGTGCTATGTTGGTATGGGATGCAACTGCTAATGTCTGGCGAGCTAAACAGCATCTAGAAGATGGTACTAGCTTTGAAGGCGGACAGTATTAATTTCATTGGAGAATAATAAGAAATGTCAACTATTTTAAGAGTAAAACGAAGTAGTACTGCTGGTAATCCTAGCGTACTTGCCTCTGGTGAATTAGCGTACTCTGCAGCGGATCCTGGTTCGGTTGCTGGCGGTGGTCGCCTATATATTGGTATTGGTGCTGAAACAAACGGAGATGCTGCATCTCACTTAGTTATCGGTGGACAATATTTTACCGATAAGCTTGATCATACTCTCGGCGTACTTACTGAAAATTCTGCTATCCTAGTTGATGCCGATAAAAAAGTAGATAATCTAAAAGTAGATAATCTAGACTTTAATGGCAATACTATCTCGTCAACTGATTTGAATGGTAATATCATTCTAGATCCAGATGGTTCTGGTCTTATTTCAGCATCATCAACTCGTATTGTCAATATTGCTGATCCAATTAACGCACAAGATGCTGTTACTCGTGGCTATATTGAAAGCGGTAATGCTAATGTTTACTTTAATAATATTGATGCTGCTGGTGATTTGCAGATTGATGGTAACTTGATCGTTGGTGGTACAACCACTACTGTATCTGCTCAGAACTTATCTGTTGCGGATAACATGATTTACTTAAACCAAGCGATCTTAACCGAAATCGCCGGTGCTGTTGGAGATGGTACAGAGGTAATTTATACTACAGCCGATACTCATAACTATGTTATTGGTATGACAGTATCTGTTATTGGATGTACTCCAGCAAGTTTTGATATTACCGATGCGATAATTACTGACATAACTTCTACTACATTTACTGTCGCTTCTACTAATACTGATACATTCGTGTCAGGTGGTACAGCTCGTGCTAAAACATCTACTAACCCTGACCTTGGTTGGGCTGCAGGCTATAACGATGGGTCATATGCCCACGCTGGTTTCTTCCGAGATGCATCTGACGGTAGGTTCAAGGTATTCGATAGTTATATTCTAGAGCCAGACGAAGATGTATTTATTGATACTACTCACGCTTCATTCTCGTTATCAGAAATTGAAGCTGAGAATTTCTATGGTGACTTAATAGGTAATGCAAGTACTGCAACCGTATTAGAAACCGCACGTACGCTTTCGATCTCTGGCGATGCAACTGGTTCACAAACTTTTAACGGTGGATCAGATTCAGATATTAATATTACATTAGCTGATACTGCGGTAACTGCTGGAACCTATGGTTCACAGACTGAAATTCCAGTATTCACAGTTGATTCAAAAGGTCGATTAACTGCTGCTAGCACAGTAGCTGTTGCAACAACGCTTGGTATCAATGCTGATAACGCAACAAGCACTTCGATTAACCTATTAAATGAAACTTTAACGATTGCCGGTGGAACTGGTATTACTGCAGGCGCTGATAGCGGCACAGATACAATTACGTTCACACTCGATGATACTGCTGTAGTTGCAAATTCATACGGTGCTGCTGATACTATTCCAACATTTGATGTTGATGCACAAGGTCGTCTAATTGCTGCAGCTGATGTGCCAATTAGCATCGTGTCTACTCAAATTACTGACTTTAATGAAGCAGCACAAGATGCTATTGGATTAGCAATTGCTGCTGGTACCCAAACTAATATCTCAGTACAATACGATGATCTAAACAATGCTGTTGATTATTCGATTGCAACTGCAACTAGCTCTATACTTGGTGTTGCTAAATTTAGTACAAGCAATTTCTTAGTGTCAAATGGTGATGTTACTTTAATTGAGGCTGACGGCGGAACATATTAATGGCAAATGTAAGTAGTAGACAAGGACTAATTGATTACTGTTTGCGCCGACTCGGTGCACCAGTAATTGAAATCAATGTCGACGATGATCAAATAGACGATAGAATTGATGATGCTCTGCAGTTATACCAAGAGTATCATCATGACGCTACTATTAAAATTTATATGAAACACCAAGTTACACAAGATGATATCAATAATAAGTATATTCCTATTAACGATAATATCATATATGTAACACGTGTTTTACCTTTATTATCCGAGTCTAGTACAATAAACATGTTCGATATTCAATATCAGATGCATATGAATGACTTATATGACCTGAGCTATATTGGAGATCTTGTACACTACGAAATGGTACAACAATACATGTCATTGCTAGATATGAAAATAAATGGCCAAGGTGAATTTATTCGGTATAATCGCCATATGAATTTACTTCATATTGATATTGACTGGGAAAATACAGTAAGTGTTGGCGATTATATTGTGGTTGAATGCCAACGCATAGTTGATCCAGGAACGTATAGCGATGTATACAATGATATGTTCCTTAAGCAATATGCTACTGCTCTGATTAAACAACAATGGGGTGCTAACCTAATTAAGTTTGAAGGTATGACACTCCCAGGCGGTATTACGTTAAATGGTAGACAGCTCTTTGATGATGCCACAACTGAAATCCAAACTATTAGAGAACAAATGCAATTAAATTATGAAACTCCAGTTGACTTCTATGTGGGGTAAGTTATGGCAACTAATGTCTACTTTTCACAAAAGGTAAGAGCAGAACAACACCTTTATGAAGATATAGTCATTGAGTCTCTTAAGATGTATGGGCAAGACGTTTATTATCTTCCCAGAAATGTCGTAAGTATCGATACTATATTGAATGAAGATATCGAATCTAATTTTGATGCATCATATACGATTGAGATGTATATTGAAAATCAAGAGGGATTTGAAGGCGATGGCGATATCCTTTCTAAGTTCGGAGTAGAGATCCGAGACCAAGCTAACTTTATAGTTTCTAGACGCAGATGGGAACAACTAGTCGGTGTCTATAATAATGGTATCAGTTCGGATAGGCCGAATGAAGGTGATCTAATTTACCTTCCGCTATCTAAGTCATTATTTGAAGTTCGTTTTGTTGAAGACGAAACTCCGTTCTATCAGTTATCAAATCTTCCGGTATACAAACTACAATGCGAAGTATTTGAATATTCTGGTGAAAGCATTAACACTGATAATACAGTACTAGACAACTTACTTAATCAGAGTATTGCTGGCGAGATTACGTTATCACTTGATCCGACAGATAACAATGGTATAGAATTTATACTCGGCGAAGCAGTCCAACAAGAAATCACAGCAGGTAGTGGCGAATATGTTACTGGTAGAGTTGCTAACTATGAACCGGCAAAGAATTTAATCCATATCACTGATTGGGCAACAACTGATGGGAAATACCACGTTTTCAATGGTGGTCTTTCGTTAACTGGTCTAGAGTCTGGAGCAGTCCATGATGTAGTAGATGTGTATGATATGAATTCACCGAAGGTCAAAGATACAATGTACAATGATCCGTTAGCTCAGAATCAAGATTTTGAAAGAGCGGCAGATGATATTATAGATTTCAGTGAAAACAATCCGTTTGGAGATATATTATAATGTTGTCAGATCATTTTTATCATGCGACTATACGCAGAACTATTGCTGCATTCGGCTCTATCTTTAATGATATAAAGGTAGTAAGAAAAGATGGAGACGGCCAAGTTCGTCAAATCACGCGGGTACCATTAGCATATGGTCCTAAGCAAAAGTTTTTAGCGCGCGTTACTGGTGATAGCAAGTTATCGAATGAAGCAATCGTTGCAATCAAATTGCCGCGCATGTCATTTGAGATTACATCATTGGAGTATGATCCACAATCCAAAATCGGAAAGATGAATAAACTTCGTCGAGGAAGTATTACCGATGGATCACAACAGATAGTCTATACTAATTCTCCATATAAGATCGGAATCTCTCTGTCTATATTAGCAAAAAACCAAGATGATGCTTTGCAAGTAGTTGAGCAAATCTTACCGTACTTTCAACCAGAATATACAATTACGATTAATGAAATTCCTGAAATCGGCGTAAAGGGCGATATTCCAATCGTGCTTACAGGTGTCAATTTAACAGACGACTATGAAGGCGATTATTTAACTCGTAGAGCTATCATATACACGTTAGACTTTTCGACTCGAGTGCGATTCTATGGTCCTATACAGGATAAGAATGTAATCTTAACTTCTTCTGTTGACATAAATAACTTAGAAACGTTTGGATTTATTGAAGAGGCTACAGCTGAAGCTGCAGCAAATACTGATCTGACTAATCAAACCTTGGTTGATGCATATGATGATGTATCAGAAGGTATAGACGAAACTGATGATAATGCGATTACGTGATGAATAAAAATAAAGATGATATAGATGACGATTACGAATTTGCTAGATCTAAATATTATAATCTAGCAGAGAAAGGTGATGAAGCAATTGAGCTAATGATGGAACTAGCACGTGAATCTGAGCATCCGCGTGCCTTTGAAGTACTATCAAATATGATGAAACAAAATGCTGAAGTTGCTGATCGTCTAATGGAACTACAAAAGAAAAAGAAAGAAGTTCGAGCTGAATCAAAAACAGCAGCTTTACCGAACAGTAATCTAACCCAAAATAATGTATTTGTCGGAAGCACTACTGATTTACAGAGAATGCTAGGCAAGAAATTTGAAGAGAAAGCAAATGTCATTGACGCTGAAGAATAGTGATGCTGGATATTTAGGCAATCCAAATATTAAGCGGGATGGCATCCAACAAAACTTTTCAGAAGATGAAGTACGAGAATATGTAAGATGTATGAAGGATCCTTCGTACTTTGCTCGTAAATATATTAAAGTAATATCTCTTGATGAAGGTCTAGTACCATTTGACCTATACCCATATCAAGAAAAAATGTTTGATCATTTCAAGTCTAATCGATTCTCTATTGTATTAGCATGTCGACAATCAGGTAAATCTATTTCTTCTGTTGCGTACCTATTGTGGTATGTTACATTTCATCCAGAAAAAACTGTTGCAATCCTGGCGAACAAAGGTGCTACTGCACGTGAGATGTTAGCAAGGATTACATTGATGTTAGAAAATCTGCCATTCTTTTTACAGCCAGGATGTAAAGCTGTAAACAAAGGATCTTTAGAATTCTCAAATAACTCGCGTATTATTGCAGCTGCAACATCTGGTTCCTCTATTCGTGGTATGTCAGTTAACCTACTCTTCCTAGACGAGTTTGCATTTGTTGAAAATGATGCACAATTTTATACTTCTACATATCCTGTAATTGCTGCAGGTAAAAATACTCAAGTAATTATTACATCTACTGCGAATGGCATTGGCAATGTGTATCATAAGCTATATGAGGGAGCAATACAAGGCACAAATGAATTTAAGCCATTCCGAGTAGATTGGTGGGATGTACCTGGTAGAGACGAAGAATGGAAAAGACAAACAGTATCCAATACATCTCAACTACAGTTTGATCAAGAGTTCGGAAACAATTTCTTAGGTGTTGGTAATACGCTTATCTCGCCAGACGCATTGCTTAATCTTAAATCCTATGACCCTATATCATATAATCACAATGTCAATGTATACGAAAATCCTATCCAAGGGCATGAGTATATGATGTTTGTGGATGTTGCAAAGGGAAGAGGACAGGACTATTCTACGTTTAATATTATAGACACTACTTCTAGGCCATTTAATCAAGTTGCTGTCTTTAGAGATAATAACATATCTCCGATATTATATCCTGATGTAATATACAAATATGCTAAAATGTATAATGAAGCATATGTAGTTATTGAGTCTAATGACCAAGGCGCTGTCGTTTGTAATGGATTATATTATGATCTAGAATATGAGCACGTATATGTTGAGTCTATGATTAAAGCAAACTCGATTGGTATTACGATGACGCGTAAAGTAAAACGTATTGGTTGCTCTAATATAAAAGACTTAATCGAGCAGAACAAAATTAAAATTAATGATTCAAATACTATAATAGAATTATCTACGTTTGAATCAAGAGGAACGTCGTACGAAGCAGCAAGAGGTAATCACGACGACTTAGTAATGAATTTAGTGCTTTTTGCATACTTTACTACTACTGCATTTTTTAATGATCTTACTGATATTGACTTAAAGTCAATGCTATATCATGAAAAGACTAGGGCAATTGAAGATGATATTGTTCCAGTTGGCATAATGAGCGATGAATTAGACTCAAATTCTAATTTTATCGTCGAAGACGGTTTAGTTTGGGAAGAAGTGAAGTTCACATAAAAAGCTAGAAAACGTTTATATTATAAATAATGATTAGATTGATATAAATACCTTATTATGTGTCATATAATAATATAGAGTTTTCATCTATTTTGGAAGAGGAATAAACATGGCTTTTCAAGTATCACCAGGTGTGCAGGTTCGAGAAATCGATCTGACTAACGTGGTTCCTGCAGTATCTACCTCTATTGGTGGTTTTGCAGGAGCTTTTAACTGGGGACCTGTTGAAGAGATCGTTACAGTTGGTTCTGAAAAAGAACTCGCCTCGATCTTTGGCACTCCAGACTCAACTACTGCGACAGACTATTTAACTGCAGCATCGTTCTTACAGTACGGCAATGCACTTAAAGTTGTTCGAGCAGCTACTACTAACCTCAATGCCGTAACTGGTGGAGGTACTGGTAGATTAATTAAAAATCAGGATGACTATGACAATGCTGTAATTACAGAAAGCTTTGTCGCAAAATATCCTGGAATTTTAGGTAACTCATTAAAGATTTCAACATGTCCAGCAGGAAATTCTGCACTATTTACTGGTTGGGCGTATGCTAGTCAGTTTGATGCAGCTCCTGGTACTTCTGACTACGCTTTAGCGCGCGGCGCAGCTAATGATGAAATTCACGTTGCAATTATTGATGAAGATGGTGCATGGACTGGTACTGCTGGTACTGTTCTAGAAACATTTGCATTTCTTTCATTAGCATCAGATGCTAAAGCTTCAGATGGTACTGCAAACTATTACGTAACAGCATTAAATAATCGATCTAACTACGTATGGTTCGGTGCGCATTATAGCCTATATGGTGGATATGCTGGAATGACTGCTGCTGCGGTTGCTGCTGATGAAACTGCAGGTGGTGATTTCTTAGGTGGTGCAACTCCTGCGATCATCGATGATTCGTTTGCTGGCGGTACTGATGATAACGAACTAACTACAGGTGAGCTCGCTATTGCACTTGATTTACTCGCAGATGCTGAGACTGTAGACGTTAACCTAATATTCGCTAATCCTGGTGTTGATGCAACTACTAATGCACAAAAACTATTAGCTATTGCAACTGATCGTAAAGATTGCGTTGCGTTTGTTTCTCCTTCAATTTCAGATACAGTAGCTGCTTTAAATGCTGCTGCAGCTGTTACTGCTGTTAAAGACTTCGCAGATGGATTAACTTCTACATCATACGGTGTAATCGATTCAACTGCTCTGAAGGTATATGACAAATATAACGACACATACCGCTGGATTCCTGCGTGTGGTCACATTGCTGGTCTTTGTGCTAGCACTGATGATGCGGCTGATCCTTGGTTCTCTCCTGCTGGATTTACTCGTGGTCAACTCCTAGGAGTTACTAAGATTGCGTTGAATCCTAAGCAAGCTGACCGTGATACGCTTTATAAAGCACGTGTTAATCCAATCACCTCTTTCCCTGGACAAGGTATTGTTCTGTATGGTGATAAGACTGCACAAGCTAAACCTTCTGCATTCGATCGTATCAACGTTCGTAGATTGTTTATTGTCCTTGAAAAGGCAATTTCAACTGCAGCTAAATATCAACTATTCGAATTTAACGACGAGTTTACTCGTGCAATGTTCCGCAATATGGTAGAACCATTCCTTCGCGATGTTAAAGGTCGCCGTGGTATTACTGACTTTGCGGTTGTATGTGATGAAACGAATAACACTGGCAATATTATAGATACCAATCAGTTTGTTGCGGATATCTACATTAAGCCGGCACGTTCTATTAACTTCATTACATTGAACTTCATTGCTACGCGTACTGGTGTTGAATTCTCTGAAATCATCGGTCAATAAGGAGAATATAAGAGATGGCTATTTTAGGCGTAGATGACTTTAAGTCAAAATTAACCGGTGGTGGTACTCGAGCAAACTTATTTAAAGTTGAAATGGGTTGGCCTGCTGGTATTGCAGCTGGAGCTTCAGAATCAGAGGTTGGCGGATTCCTTATTAAAGGTGCTCAACTTCCTTCTTCTGTCATTGGTCCAATCATGGTTCCTTTCCGTGGACGTCAACTCCAAATTGCTGGAGATCGTACATTCGAACCATGGAGTATTACTATAATTAACGATACAAACTTTGTATTACGTAATGCATTTGAGCAGTGGATGAATCTCATCAACAATCATAATGCAAATACTGGTGCAACTGATCCAGCAGATTACTTTGCAGACGCAACAGTTCATCAGTTGGATAAAGATGGTACAAGTCTTAAGTCGTACTCTTTCCGTGGCCTATGGCCAACTAACGTTTCTGCTATCGATTTGAGTTATGATACTGCAGATACGATTGAAGAATTCACAGTAGAACTTCAGGTTCAATACTGGGAATCAGACACTACTTCTTAAGCGTAATAAATAGTATGAGGGGAGGATTTTCTCCCCTTGTATTATTATAGGAAAAGAAATGGCTGAAATATTTGGGTTTGAAATTAAGCGCAAGAGCGAAAAGGAAATTGCGAAAAAGCAAAAGTCCTTTGTTGTTCCTTTAGAAGATGATGGCTCTAGCTATATACAAGCTAGCGGCGGACATTTTGGTCAATACGTAGATTTATCTGGAACTGAAAATGCTAAATCAGATGCTGATCTGATTAGGCGTTATCGCGATATTGCACAACATCCAGAATGTGATGCTGCAATAGAAGACATCATTAATGAATCAATTGTGTCTGATAGCAATTCTGCACCAGTTGAACTGATTACTGATGACTTAGATTATCCTGATAATATTAAAAAATCAATCAGGGAAGAATTCGAAAAAGTAGTTGAGCTTTTGCAGTTCAATCATTATGGACATGAAATATTTCGTCGATGGTATGTAGATGGTAGATTGTTCTATCATATAATTGTTGATGAATCAAGTCCAAAGCAAGGTATATTAGAGTTAAGGCCAATTGATCCTACTCGAATCCGTAAAGTAAAAGAAGTAGAAAAAGAAAAAGATCAAGCTACTGGCGCAGATGTAATTAAGTCAGTAAAAGAATTCTACATATATCAAGATTCAGAAATGTCTGGTGCTGGTGCTGGATTTAAGATTAGCCCAGACGCTATTCAATATATTACTTCTGGATTATTAGATCCATCACGCAAAAGAGTTCTATCTTATTTGCACAAAGCAATTAAGCCTGTTAACCAATTGCGCATGATGGAAGACTCATTGGTAATCTACAGATTATCAAGGGCACCAGAACGTCGCATATTCTATATTGATGTAGGTAACTTGCCAAAAGGTAAGTCAGAAGAATACCTCAAAAACATAATGAATCAGTATAGAAATAAAATGGTTTACGATGCGAATACCGGTGAGGTAAAAGATGATCGTAAACATATGTCATTGCTTGAAGACTTTTGGCTTCCACGACGTGAAGGCGGCCGTGGTACAGAAATTACTACACTTCCAGGTGGAGAAAACCTAGGACAAATCGATGATATTATCTACTTCCAAAAGAAGTTATATAAGTCATTAAATGTTCCAGTAAATAGGTTAGAGCAAGAAGCACAGTTCTCACTTGGTCGTTCAACAGAAATATCACGCGATGAAGTAAAGTTTCAAAAGTTTATTAATCGCTTACGTAAAAAGTTTTCTTGGTTATTCCTCGATGTGCTTAAAACACAACTCATACTCAAGGGTATTATTACAGAAAATGATTGGAAAGACATTCGCGAAAATATAGTAGTTGACTATATTAAAGATTCTCACTTTTCTGAGCTTAAAGATGCTGAAATTCTGAGAGAAAGAATGTCATTGCTGCAAGAGATTGATCAGTTTGTTGGTAATTATTATTCTATTGAATGGGTACGTAAAAATATTCTAATGCAAAGCGATGAAGATATCGAAGACATGAAAAAGCAAATTGATGATGAAAGAAGCTCTGGTGAAATGGTGGACGAAGACGATTTGTAAGTTAAAAATCGTTTTATTATAAATATAGTATAGGAATTATAAATATGAATGATATTGAAGATTTAGTTAATAGTTTACAAAACGATAAAATAGCTGATGCTAATAACCTATTTAATCAAGCCTTAGGCGCAAAGATAACTGATGCGCTTAACACCAAAAAGGTAGAGCTCGCTAATCAAGTTTATAACGGAATGGAATTAAATACTGATGCTAACACTGAAACAGATACAACAGAATCTGAATGAAGCTGCTACAGTAGTAAAGAAGCTTAAGGTTGGAAAGAAATCTCAAGCTGTTATTACTAAGAACGGTTCAAAGTTTGCAGTGACAATTGATGGCGAAGTGTTAGATTCTAACTACAAGTCTGCAGCCGAAGCAGAAAAATCAGCTAAAGAATTTGCTGATTTAATGGGAGCATAAATGAAGCTTATAACAGAACATTTAGAATCTGAGCTTAACTACATAGTAGAAGCCAAAGACGGTAAAAAGAATACTGTCATTGAAGGCATCTTTATGCAGGCCGAATCAAAGAATCGTAATGGCAGAATTTATCCACGAGATGTCATGGAAAAAGCTGTCAATAAATACGTAACAGAACAAGTAGCTAAGGGTCGTGCTGTCGGTGAGTTAAATCATCCCGATGGTCCTACGATTAACTTAGATAAAGTTTCACATCGCATTACTGAACTCTCTTGGGACGGAAATAATGTAATGGGAAAAGCACTCGTACTTGATACTCCTATGGGTCAAATTGTAAAAGGTTTGGTCGAAGGCGGTGTTCAACTGGGTGTTTCTAGTCGTGGTATGGGTACACTTGTGCAAAGGCAAGGGGTAAACGTTGTAGGGAATGATTTTATTCTTTCGACGGTGGACATTGTCCAAGATCCCTCAGCTCCTGAAGCCTTCGTTAATGGGATTATGGAAGGCGTTGAATGGATTTGGGATAATGGCATACTCAAAGCACAAGATATTGAAAAATATGAGACTGAAATCAAAAGAGCATCTTCATCCCAGTTGGCCGAAAGTCAGCTGAAGGTGTGGCAAGATTTCCTCTCAAAACTTTAACTCTAGATTATTAAGGAGTGTAATATATGTCTGAAGAGACTAAAACAGAAGAGTTAGATCTCATTGAGGACGTTACTGAAGTACAGCTCCAAGATGATGACCTCGTTGAAGACGTTGAAGTTGAGACCGAGGAAGCCATCGTGGAAGATGCAGATGTTTTAGAAGAAGCCAAAGATGAAGAAGATGCTTCTGTAGCAGCTACAAAGAAAGCTGCAGATGCAACTACTCAGGCTGAAGTACCTAAAACAAAAGCTGGCTTAATTCAAGCTATGTACAAAGAAATGTCATCGATGAGCAAAGAAAAGCTCGTCGCAGCATATGAAAAGTTCAACGCTAAGGAAAGCGATGACATGGATATGGATGACGAAGATGAAGACGAAAAAATGGTAGAGACTAAGGGTAAAGTAAAAGAGTCATATGACTTTACTGCTGACCTTGACGCTCTTGTTTCATCTGATGAAACGCTTGCTGAAGGATTCCAAGAAAAAGCAGCAACAATTTTCGAAGCGGCCGTTAAGACTAAGGTTAGTGCAGAAATTGATCGTCTAGAAGCTGAGTACACTCAGTCTTTAGAAGAAGAAACTGCTTCAATCAAATCTGATCTCGTTGAGAAGGTAGATGGTTACCTTAACTACGTAGTTGAGAATTGGATGGAAGAAAACAAGGTTGCCATCGAAAGTGGTCTTCGTACTGAAATCGCCGAGTCATTTATGGCTTCGTTGAAAGGCGTATTTGTCGAGCATTATATTGATGTACCTGAATCCAAAGTTGATTTGGTAGATGATCTTGCAGCTCAAGTTGTAGAGCTAGAAGAGCATTTGGCAACATCTACGCAGGACAATATCCGTTTGAACGAGTCTGTTCAAGCATTCCAGCGATTAGAAATTATCGCAAATGCATCTAAAGATTTAGCTGATACTCAAGTTGAGAAACTTAAGTCATTGGCAGAAGATGTTGACTTTGATGATGCTGAAACTTTTGCTAAGAAAGTTGCAACATTGAAAGAGTCTTATTTTGCAAAACCAGTTGTTAATAACAATGAAGAAGTTGTTGTAGGCGATGATGAGCAAGCTGAGCTTTCTCCAATCATGGCACAATATACTGCCGCATTAACCAAAACTTTAAAAAAGTAAATTAGGAGTAACTAATGTTTAATTCAGAACAAATCCAGGAAAAATGGGCGCCGATCCTCGAGCACTCTGAGATTCCTTCAATTCAGGATAACTACAAGAAGAGCGTAACTGCAATACTTCTTGAGAACCAAGAAAAAGCTCTCCGCGAAGAGCGTGGTGCAATGGGTTTCATGACTGAAACTGCTGCTAACGCTACTACTGGCGGTACTGGCAACATGGCTAACTGGGATCCCGTCCTGATCAGCCTCGTTCGTCGTGCAATGCCTAACCTTATGGCTTATGACGTAGCTGGTGTTCAGCCTATGTCTGGTCCTACTGGTTTGATCTTCGCTATGAAGAGCAAGTACACTTCACAGGGTGGCACAGAAGCTTTGTTTGACGAAGCAAATGCTGGCTTCTCTGGTAACGGTACTGCAAACGGCGGTGATTCTTCATCTGTTGCTGGTACTACTGGTACTGATGCTAACACTGACGGCGTAGAAGATAGTTTTGCTGTTGGCGCTGGTCTTGCTACAGCTGATGGTGAAGCTCTTGGTAACAGTGGCGATCCTTTCGCTCAGATGGCTTTCTCAATCGAGAAGACTAGCGTAACTGCTAAGACTCGTGCACTCAAAGCTGAGTACACTATGGAATTGGCACAGGACCTTAAAGCAATCCACGGTCTTGACGCTGAAAGCGAACTCGCTAACATTCTTTCAGCTGAGATCCTTGCTGAAATCAACCGTGAAGTTATCCGCACTATCAACGTTAAAGCGAAGCTTGGTGCACAGACTTCTAACGTTGCTGCTCCTGGTACTTTCGACGTTGAAACTGATTCCGATGGTCGTTGGTCAGTTGAGAAGTTCAAAGGTCTCATGGTTCAGATCGAGCGTGAAGCTAACGCAATTGCTAAAGACACTCGTCGCGGCAAAGGTAACTTCATTATCTGTTCTTCAGACGTAGCTTCTGCATTGACTGCAGCTGGTATGCTTGATTACACTCCTGCTCTTGCAGCTAACCTGAACGTTGACGATACTGGTTCAACATTCGCTGGTGTATTGAACGGTCGCACTAAGGTCTATATCGATCCTTACGCAACTCGTGACTACGTAACTGTTGGTTACCGTGGTACTAACCCATACGACGCAGGTCTCTTCTACGCTCCTTACGTTCCATTAACAATGGTTCGTGCGGTTGGCGAGGTTGACTTCCAGCCACGTATCGGGTTTAAGACTCGCTACGGTATGGTTGCTAACCCATTTGCGGGTGGCGCCTCTTCTAGTGAAACTGGTACTAACCGTGCAAACCAGTACTACCGCATCTTTGCAGTAGAAAACATCCTCGTATAATGGATGAAAAAAAGAAGTAAGTTTTAACTTACCATTTTTAAGGGGATCTTCGGATCCCCTTTTTTTATTGTATAAATATAGTTGTAACCTAATATGAGGTATTGCTATGCCATACGAAAATAATATAAGCTTTTCAGCTGGAGGTCAACCTGCTTCTACAGTCGAAAACTTAAATTTTGTAAATCCTGGATCGTTCAGGTTAGTGATAGACACTCTTAAGTACCCTAATGCACAATTTATGGTACAAGCTGCTGCTATTCCTACAATATCTGCAACTGGTGCACAGTATAGTACTCCACAAAGAAATATATTTGCAAGTCCAGATAAAGTCGAATATGAATCTTTGACTGTAACATTCCTTATAGACGAATACTTAACTAACTACATGGAAATACATGATTGGTTGTTTGGTATGGTATCAGAGGTTGACGATAAGGCCACAAGGAAAACGCGGGATTTATCTTTATTAGTACTTGATTCAAACAATAACTTAGTGAAGACAATTAAGTTTGTAGATGCATTTCCGACTAGCCTTGGATCGTTACCATTTGATATAACAATTACTGACGTTGAATACTTGTCTGCTGCAGTGACATTTGAATATAGTTATTTCAAAATAGAGTAAACTGTGATATAATATATAATTTTGAATTGATTTAGGAAATATTATGACTTTAGATAAGATACTTGAAATGTGGGCAAAAGACGCAGTAATAGATGATATACGGTTGGATGAAGCATCTAAGAATGGTGCTGCACTTCATGCAAAATACCTAGAACTACTCTCAATGAATAAGCTCTCGCTAAAAAGGCGAGAAGCTGAATTCAAAGTCTTGCTCAAAAATAAATGGCTATGGTATAATGGTAAACTTGATAAGGCCAGGATGGATGAACTTGGTTGGCCATATGATGCACTCAATGGGCTCAAGATTCTAAAAGGTGAGATGGATTATTATTATGACTCCGATCCGCATATCCAAGAAGCACAAGCTAGAATTGATTACCTGAAAACTGTGATAGATACACTAGAAGAAATTATTAATAATATTAGATGGCGACACTCTACAATTAAAAACATTATTGATTGGCGTCGGTTTGAATCAGGTAGTTAATGGACATCATAAAGGTTCGTAACAAAAATCATGCCTTTCTATACGTAGAATGTGAACCATCTATAGCTAATGAGATTGTAGATTTTTTCACATTCTATGTTCCTGGCTATAAGTTTATGCCAGCCTATAAAAATAAAATATGGGATGGGAAGGTTAGACTTTATGATGTTCGAACAAAAGAATTGCCTGCAGGATTATTTAAGTACCTACAAGAATTCGCAGCTACACCTGGTAGAGACTATAGCTTAGAAGTTATTCATGACAATTACTATGGTATGGCTGGTGCAATAGCAGAGTCAGATATATCATTCATAGATGATCTAACGCTATCGTCGCGTGGCGAACAGATCTTCCCAAAGGATTACCAACTAGAAGCAATTGATTATGCGCTTAGGAATAAGCGTGGACTATTAGTGTCACCTACAGCTTCTGGTAAATCACTTATCATATACTCACTAATTCGTGCGTATCTACAAAGGAATGACAAGAAAGTAATTATTATTGTACCTACAACATCTCTCGTAGAACAGATGTACAAGGACTTTGGTGACTATTCTGAGTTCGATGAAGGCTTTGATGTAGAGGAAACCTGCCATAGAATATACTCTGGAAAAGAGAAAATATTCAAACAGCGTGTAGTCATCACAACATGGCAATCAATCTATAAGCTGCATCAGCAATGGTTTTTAGATTATGGTATGGTTATTGGTGATGAAGCACACAACTTCAAAGCAAAGAGCTTAACGTCAATATTAAGTAAGTGCAAAGAAGCTGAGTATCGGTTTGGTACAACTGGTACATTAGATGGTACGCTTACACATAAGCTAGTGCTTGAGGGTTATTTCGGTCCTGCTTATTATGTGACTACTACTAAAGATCTTATGGATTCTGGATCTCTTGCTGAGTTGAGTATCGACGTGTTGCTTCTTAAATATAGCGAAGAATTCTGTAGGTTGATCAATAAGGCAAAGTACCAGGATGAAATCGATTTTATTGTTAAGCATGAGCCGAGAAACAAACTGATTACAAACCTAGCATTAGATCAGGATGGTAATACTCTAGTTCTCTTTCAGTTAGTAGAGAAACATGGTAAACCTCTCCATACGATGATATCTGACAAAGCACATAAGAGAAGAAAAGTCTTTTTTGTTGCTGGTAGTACTGATGTGGATACTAGAGAAAAAATAAGAGAGATCACTGAGAATGAAAAGAATGCAATCATTGTTGCTTCACTTGGTACATTTTCAACAGGGATAAATATACGTAACCTGCATAACATTATATTTGCATCACCTTCTAAGAGCCAAGTGAAGGTTCTGCAAAGTATAGGTAGAGGACTAAGAAAGAGTGATGATGGTAGAATCACTAAGCTGTATGATATAGCTGATGATTTGCATTGGAAATCTAATAAGAACTATACGCTAAATCATGCGGCTGAAAGAATTAAGATATATACTAAAGAGAAATTCAATTATAAGATTTATGAGATTGCATTATGACAGAATTAGATGATATTAATATTAAGCACATAAAGCTTACAGATGGTACTGAAATTATTAC
>Ga0255775_1001042_pt1 | contig 26795 bp, 29 predicted proteins | sample 011ome_26_FD_179973 | JGI IMG/M metagenome (GOLD analysis project Ga0255775, IMG submission 179973) | Coastal salt marsh microbial communities from the Groves Creek Marsh, Skidaway Island, Georgia - 011511BT metaG (version 2) | ecosystem: Environmental > Aquatic > Marine > Intertidal zone > Salt...
GTAGTAACCACCTTCACTGGGTTGACCCTCGATGATGCTCTCGCTGTCTTGGGCAGAGCCAAACCCGCCCTCGACGAGCAGCGTTGACCGCAGGAACGACACGATTCCTGCAGCCGAATCCAGGTCGTCCTCTCTCGAGTACAGAGACAACAAACCAGCGTTGTCATAGAGCATTCGCTCGTAGTGAGGCTCGCTAAAGTCCCGCATCGTGGCGTAGCGAAAGAATCCACCTTCGAGAGAGTCCCGGAGGTCCGATCGCGTGTAAGTCACCAATGTCCTGGCAACAAACTTCGCTGCCGAGTCATGGCCGGCTGAGCCTTCACCCTGGAGAAATGACAGGGCCGGCGCCACGGGGAACTTGGGTGCTCCTCCAAACCCACCGAATTCGATGTCCTCCTGGGCGATAAGAGCATCCACGATGACCGACAGTTGTTCTGTGGAGGGGAAAACCTGATTCTTCGAGTCTTTCTCAATAGCCGCAGCGGCATCGGCCAGTGCTCCCACGAGTGCTCGGGAGCTCTCGAGAACGTCCTCTCGTTTTTCTGACCACGCCGTGGTGACGGCCTCCACCACCTGGGTCAGGGAAGGCTGCCCGCCCCGGGGCTCTGGCGGGAGATAGGTCTGGGCATAAAACGCGGCACCCTCAGGTGTGGTGAAAACGGTGAGTGGCCAGCCCAAGCGGTCGGTGAACGCTTGCGCTTGAGCCATATACAGCGCATCCACCTCCGGATGTTCTTCTCGATCCACTTTGATGGCGACCAGTTTCTGGTTCACAAGGTCGGCCATCACCGGGTCGTCGAAGCTTTCTCTCGACATCACGTGACACCAGTGGCAGGTGGAGTAGCCAATGGAAATCATCACGGGGCAGTCGCGCTTCGTGGCTTCCGCGAACGCGTCAGGACCCCAGGGGAACCAGTCCACGCTTTGGTGAGCGTGCAAGAGGAGGTAGGGACTCAGGGCGCCATCAAGGCGACTCACACCGATTACCAGTTGCCATCCATGGGGTGTGTTCCCACCCGACGATCGGCATCCATGGCAGCAATTGCCGCCATCTCGTCCCCGCTCAGCTCAAAATCAAACACCGAGAGGTTCTCAATCATGCGCTCTTTGCGCACCGTCTTCGGGAACACGACCACTCCCTCTTGAAGGTGCCAGCGGAGCACAATCTGCTGAATGCTCTTGTCATGTGATTCCGCAATGTCCTGAAGACCAGGGAGCTCGGCCAGGTCATACTTGCCTTGCCCCAGAGGTCCCCACGCTTCAGTGATGATGCCCAAGGGTTCCTGGAACGACCGGAGCTTTCTCTGTTGGAAGGCTGGGTGCAGCTCGACCTGGTTGATGGCCGGCACAATGCTTCCCTCTTCCAGGACGCGCTCGAGGTGCTCAGGTTCAAAGTTGGAGACACCAATGGCTTTCGCGAACCCCTGGTGGTGAAGCTCCTCGAGAGCCAACCACGTCGCCACATACTCATCGCGCAGGGGAGCTGGCCAGTGGATCAAATACAGGTCCACATACTCAAGACCCAGAAGCTCGAGGCTGAGGGAGAGCGCCTCGGGCGTTGCCGTTGTTCCTTGATCTGAGTTCCAGAGCTTGGTGGTGACAAACAGTTCATCCCGGGCAATACCGCTCTTCGCGATAGCGCGACCTACGGCCGCTTCGTTGCGATAGATCATCGCCGTGTCGATGTGGCGATAGCCGACCTCGAGAGCATCAAGGACGATCTGTTCACACACATCGTCATCAACTTTGAACACGCCGAGTCCCAGTTGAGGGATGTGATCGCCGGTGTTGAGAGTCAGGGAGAGCTGGCTATCGGGGGTCTTCATGGCTCCATCCTCACACGCGAGAGGGGTGAAAGAAAAGGCCGGGGGAGGAGACTCCGTCGCTGTCTCCTCCCCCGGCACTTCTTAGTTTAGTAAGGGTTTGTCCCTACCGTGACGAGGTTGCGTTGACCTCATACGAGGTGTTGGTGGACTCGAAGAAGTTCACCAACTGCAGGGTGTCGTTTGCTGTCGCCATCCACTTGGCGGGGTTCGAGACGTTGTACTCGGTCTCGAAGCCAAGCTCCTCAAGGCGACGGTCAGCCAAGTACTTCACGTACTGGTTGATGTAATTCGCGTTGAGTCCGAGGATGCCGTTCGGGAGCAGGTCGTGGTTGTAGGCCTCTTCCATTTCCACAGCGTCAAGGATCATCTGACGAATCTCGGCTGCGAACTCGGGAGTCTGCAGGTCAGGGTTCTCCTCCAGCACGGTGAGGATCAGGTTGATACCGAACTTGAGGTGCAGGCTCTCGTCGCGCACAATCCAGTCCACCAAGGAACCGAAGTTACGCAGCAGGTTGCGCTGGCGGAAGCTCAGAGCAACCATGAAGCCGGAGTAGAACCAGATGCCCTCGAGGATGACGTTGTAGGCAACCAGGTTGCGCACAAAGTCTTGCTTACCCTCGGTGGTGCTGATGTCGATGGTGTCCTCGGTCATGCGACGGATGAACTTCACTTCGAAGTCTTCCTTGCGTGCCATGGAGGGAACATCGACGTGGGAGGCGTAGGCCTGTTCGCGGTCGATCGGGAAGGTTTCGAGAACATACTCGAAGCTCATGCAGTGGTTGGCTTCTTCCCACATCTGCTTGGCGAGGTAGAGGTGTGCTTCTGGTGCATTGATGTAGGGGTAGACACCAAAGGCCAATGCCTTGTTCACCAGCAGCTCGCTGGGGTTGAAGTAGCTCATCAAGAAGGTGATGGCGTGACGCTCTTCGTCCGTCATCTTCTTGAAGTCAGCGATATCTTCACCCAACTGAATTTCGTTGGGGAACCAGGTGTTGGCAACAGCCTGGTCGTAAAGGTCCATAGCCCACTTGTATTTCACAGGCTTGAGCAGCAGACCTTCTTGCACTCCTTGTCCGAGGATTCCCATTGTTTTTCCTATCTCTAGATCGTTATTTGTGTGTGTATAAAAGTCGGAGCTACTGGCAGCTATCGCACTGCAGAAGGTCCATCGGGTCTGTAGGGACGGCGTAGCCGTCGATGGTCGTGGAATCGAAGTCCATAGTGACTACTCACCGGCCTTCGGCGCTCCGCCAAAACCGAAGCCCTTCTTGGGTGCACCGGAACCAGCGGCAACAGGCTCAGCCGAGGCCGGTGCTGCTGCACCAAAGCCCTTCTTCGGCGCTCCTGAACCACCTGAGCTGTTGATTTGCTCAGACTTGTTGACCTTCACCGTCGACTGCTCGGCGGTGTGGCGAGGCTTCATGTGCAGGTAGTACGTGGTCTTCACACCACGCTTCCATGCAGCGGAGTAGATCGACATCAGGTCGTCCATGTCCCTGGTCTCCAGGTACATGTTGCGGCTAATGGCCTGGTCGATCCACTTCTGTGCCCTGGCTGCCACCTCGAGGAAGGCAAACGGCGAGAGCTGGAAGCTGGTCTTGAAGGTGTCCTTCAAGCTCTGAGGAATCGAGGGGATGTCCTGGATATCTCCCTGGCTACGCAGGATGTCCTCACGAGTGGACTCCCACAAACCGTGCTCACGCAGTGCGTTCACCAGGTTGCGGTTGACCTCGAGGAACTTACCGGAGCTGGTCGAGCGGCTGAAGATTTGGGAGAACTGAGGGTCAAGACCTGGAGTTGTTCCCGCAACCAAACCAATCGATGCAGTCGGAGCGATGGCCATCAGGGTGGCGTTGCGCATGCCGCCCTTGACCTTCTCGCGCAGAGCGTCCCAGTCCAGACGTGTCGTGCGGTTCACCTCGACGGGAACTCCGCGGTCGGCCTCGGTGAGGTCGACAGTGTCCAGGGGCACGATGCCCTGAGACCAGCGGGAGCCTTCGAAGTTGTTGTAGGAGCCACGCTCGCGAGCAAGGTTGGCGGACTCATCGATGGCGGCGTAGGAGACGTGCTCCATGATTTCGTCGATGAGGTCATACGCTTCTTCGCTCTCGTAGCTGTAGCCAAAGCGCTCGATGACATCGGTGAAGCCCATGACTCCGAGTCCCACGGCGCGGTTCTGCTCGTTGGAGTAGTCGGCCTCCTTCACGCTGGAGCGCGTGATGTCGATGAGGTTATCCAGCTGACGAACGGCCACGCGGGCACTCTCGTCGATCTTCGCCCAGTCCATCTTTCCGTCCAGAACGTGCTGGGACAGGTTGATGGAGGCGAGGTTACACACGGAGACGTTGTCGACATCCTGTGGCAAGCAGATCTCGGTGCAGAGGTTCGAGAGGTGGATCGTGCCGGTGTTGTTGTTGATGGCACGGTTGTTGATGGTGTCCTTCCAGGTCAGCCACGGGTGGCTGGTGGCCTGAAGGGAGATCAGGATGGCCTTGAACTGCTCGCGGGCACCGATTTTTTTGAACATGTTCAATTTGCCGGCTTCTGCCATCTCGACGTACTCGGCGTAGCGCTTGGAGAACTCAGCGCCGTAGAGCTCGTTCAGGTCAGCAACCTCGAGTGGGTCAAAGAGGTACCAGGGCTCGTCGTTCTCCACGCGCTTCATGAACTCATCCGAGATCCAAACGGCGGTGTTGGCGGTACGAGTGCGACGGTAGGGGTCACCGGAGTTCTGACGAAGGTCGAGGAACTCGGGGAAGTCAAGGTGCCAGTTCTCCATGTAGAAGCAGAGCGCACCAAACTTCTTGCCACCGCGAGACACTGCGCGGAGCACGGAGTCGATGGTGTGCATGAAGGGGATGGGTCCAGTCGAGGTGGTGTTGTTGGAGCGGATGGGAGATCCCTGAGCACGGAGCTTGGTCACGGCCAGGCCGATTCCTCCGGTTCCCTTGGTGAGCCACATGACGTCGCGGGTGGTCTTCGCGATGTGCTCGATGTCATCCTGCATTTCCATGACGAAGCAGTTGGCGAGCTGGGGGTAGCTGGTTCCACCATTAACGAGGGTGGAGCCGGCGGCCAGGTACTCGAGCTTCGACATCTTCTCGTAGAACTTGAGGGCGTGCTCGGTGGGGTTTTCCTCGTTGAGGGAGAGACCCATGGCGATACGCATCCAGAAGTACTGGGGAACCTCGAGGGGGTCACCGTTGCGGCCCTTGATGCCGTAGCGGTTGTTCAGGGTCACGACACCGATGTACTTCAGCAGTTCGTCGCGGGTGGGCTCCAGGGCGGCTGCGAGAGCGTCAAAGTCGAACATCTGGGTGAGGCGCTCGTCCAGCAGACCCTCCTCGACGCCGCGGCGGACGTTCTCCTCGAAGTGCTGTACGTGGAGCTGCTTGAGCTCTTCCGGCGATTCGTAGTCACCGAGAACACGCTTATAGATGGTCTTGACGAGCAAGCGGGAGGCCAAGACGTCAAATGCAGGGTCATCCTTGACGTTCTGCAGTGCAACCTGAATGACAGCCTCGTCGAGTTGCTGGGTGGTGATGCCATCAAACAGCGTCAGTTCGAGCTCACTCGCGATCTGGGTCACCCAGGTAATCGAGTCGTCCAGCCCCTTTGCTGCGTCCTCGATAGCCAAGTTGATCTTGTTCGCGTCGTAGGCTTCCCGATCGCCATTGCGCTTCACCACGGTGATGTTCACTGTTTTCTCCTCATTCTTTGGCCCAGGGACCACAAATCACGTTCTTTTCTGTTGGTTTTCTATCCCCGGTGGTGCTCAGAGGGCACTTTTTCCTTCGACAGCTTGACCACTATATATGGCACTTCTGACAATTCACATACCCCACATGTTGTGGGCGTGTCCTCCACACCTGTGGACAACTTTGCGCAGTTTTCCACAGCCCTGGGGAGACTTTTTCCGCCCTCAGAAGCCACTGTTTCAGCGACCACTGACACTCTGGAGGCGGGCGTAAGCTGAGCTAGTTGTGAACAAATACGCCGATCTGTTGAAAACTCCCGGAGTGGCCAGAATCATCTCTGCCCAGCTCACCGCGAGGCTCCCCTCGGGAATGATCTCCCTGGCGTACCTGCTCCACATCGAGCAGATCTTCAACTCCTACGGGCTAGCCGGTTTAGTTCTCGCCGCAACCAGTTTTGGTCAGGCTCTCGCAGGACCACTCACGTCACGGTGGATGGGTTACTGGGGGATGCGCCCCGTCATCATTCTCACGATCATCGTCTCGGCTTTCAGCATGGCCGGCATAGCGTTTGTCGCGATGCCCATTGGTGCCTACATTGCTGTCGGCTTCATGGGTGGTCTTGCGACACCCCCGATTCAGCCCGCCGTCCGCACCATCTACCCCACCATGGTGACTTCCAAGCAACTGACCCCGCTGTTTTCTCTCGACGCCTCCGCGCAAGAAATCATTTGGATCGCGGGCCCCGTCGTCACCACCTTCATCGCCACTCAAATTTCCACCCAGCTCGCCATCATCGTGGCGGGTGGCTTCCTGATCCTCGGCGGGCTCTGGTTCCTCTCCTGCAAGGAACTCGGCGAGGTCAAGATTCCGCAGAGTAAAAACAAGATGGGCGTTGTCCTGCGCAAACCCGCTGTCGTGCTCGCCACGGTTGTGGGCTTCTTGCTCATCGGCGCTGCCGCTGCGGTAGAGGTGGCAGTCGTGTCCGTGTTCGGTCACGGTGGCCCCGAGGCCGGCATCATCCTCTCGATCTGGGCTATCGGGTCCATCATTGGGGGGCTAGCACTCGGAGGCCTCGCGATTGGGCCCTGGGCGCTCGCCGCCCGCATGCTCGTCGTCTTTATCGGCATCGCGATGGCCGGAGCCATCCTCGACTTCTGGTGGATTGCCTTTGCCTTGCTGATCGCGGGAGCGGGGATTGCCCCCGCGCTGGCTGTCATGTTCGCCATCGTCTCCTCGAGCGTGAAGTTCTCCGACACTGCAGAGGCTTACGGTTGGATGGGCTCAGGACAGTTGGTGGGCGCTGCCTTGGGATCAGCGGTGGCGGGGTTTGCCATCGATGGATTCGGGTCAGTCGGTGGTTTTGTCGCCGCGAGTATCTTCGCGCTCCTCGGATTCCTGGTGCCAGCGCTCTTTAAGAGCGCTCACCCTGACCTTCGAGGTCGTGACGCCATGCCACTGCCCGACACAGAACCTGTCCAAATCATCAAGCGCTAGCGGGACGAACTACAGAAACAGCACCGGAACCATCGAGGCCACCAACGCCACGGCCATCACCGCAGTAAACACCTTTTGTGAACGTTGAGTCCGAAGCAAGCGCGCCAGCAGCGTTCCCACCACGACCCAGAGAGTGGCGCCTGGCATGGTGAATCCAATGAACATGGCCAGCGCAATCAGGACGCTCGCAGCACCGAGCTCCACGGGAACATAGGCCGTGACAAACGCGGCAATCACAATCCAGGCTTTCGGGTTCACCCACTGAAACAGGGTGGCCCGCCAGATGGTGGTGGGTGTCCCACCCTCCTCCCCCGGTTGAGGAAGTGCTGCGCGATAAATCCGCCACGCCATGTAGAGGACGTAGGCGAAGCCTGCGTACTTCATCACCTCATAGACGGCGGGGTAGGCGGTAAAGAACGCCCCTAACCCCGCGCTCATGGCAATAACCATCACCGAGAGGCCGATCACCATCCCGACTAGGTGAGGCAATGCACCTTTGTGTCCGAATCGTGCCGAGAGAGTCAGCAAAACCGTGTTGTTGGGACCGGGGCTAACCGACGTAACAAACGAGTAGATCGCCATCAAACCGAGTAGTTGCAGATCCACTCCCACAGGATAGGCCCCTACACTTCCGGGCATGAGCGCTCCGTGCACCGTCTTTGTGCGACTGACACCACTACCGGGCAAGCGCGAGTTCGCTCGCGCTCTCATCCTCGAGCTCATCCCCGAGATTCGGGCTCTAGACGGGTGCGAGGAGTATCGACTTTTCGACGCGGTCGATGGTGACCTGATGCTCTATGAGCGCTTCACCACCCGAGAGCACTGGCAGGCGCACTTTGGCGCACCCGCCATTATTCGACTAAAGGCCGAACTCGCGGATGCTGTAGTGCTCCCGGTGGAGCGCCTAGAAGCCTACGAGGCTTAGGGAACCGGGTCGCCCACAGCGCCCAGGAGATAGCGCTCCAGTGTTCCTTGGGCAGAGGAGGACCCCCCATGTTGGCCTTGAAACTGGCTGGTTCCATCGGTGCCACAAAGGCTGACAATGCGACTAGCTCCACCTGGGTGGGAGTCGATCCACTCGGTCAGGTCATAAACATTGTCGCCAATGATGGCCCAGCAGCTTGCGGGCGAGTTGTTGGAGCTAACGGTCTCGAGGCCAAGAACATCGCTGCCATAACTCGCTCCGGTGCCTCCATCTGGCTCCACCGGAATCATCTCCTCCGCGTCCATCTCGGTGACCGCAGAGTCGGTGCCCTCAATCCGATCCGACCAGGTCTCCTCCGCACCGGAATGACCGGCGAGGACTGTGATGACCACCGCGATGATGCCCACGACGACAATGACGCCACCGATAACGGCGGCTATGACTTTTCCACGAGATGATGCCATGCGCGCCACGATAAGCCAGATAACTGAAAGAACTGCGAGAGCCACCGCAACGGGAGGAAGCATCTCGCCCCATTCAGAGTGTTGACCAGCGGATCCCACCCGAGCTTCAAGGGCCTCACCGGATTGCTCGGCGATGATGGCCGTGATCGCTCCAAGAATTGCCAAAACCACTGCGGGGTAACGATAGTGCGAGCGCAGCCTCGGGATCGCAATCACGAGAATCAAGCTCAGAACCGCCAGGGGGATAACGATGACGACCGCGTGCGTGATGAACACATGGACCGGTAGCCCGGTAATCAGATCAAAAGGACCAGTCGAGGCAGGCGCTTGCGGCATGGCTCAAGTGTAGAAAGGGCAAATCTGTGGGCACTGTGCGACACCTCAGCATTTGCCAAGAACCCCGATAAGTTAGGGAACTGTGAAAAACAGCGCAGTGATTCCCCCTTCCCGGAAAATACGAGGCAGCCTCGACATCTCCATGGGACTTCTCATCATTGCCGCCTACATCGATCTCATCTCAGGTCAACTGGTGGAGGGCACGTTTACCCCTGGCACGCACTTCGCCTATCTGACGAACCAGACCAGCTATTCCAACATTGTGGTGTTGATAGCCGGGGGCCTTCTTGCCTGGTCTCGAGCCGTCGACACCGTCCTCTATGCCACGGTTCGCGCCAATTTCACTGTCTACGCCGTGGTGGTGGGCTTGGTCTATAACTGGTTGTTGCGAGAACCCGACCACTTCGGTTTCCACAACGAGGTCACGCACGTCGCTATCCCGATCTACCTCTTGGCGGACTGGATTATCCGCGCCAAGCGGCCACGCATTGGCTGGAACACAGTATGGATTGGGGCGTCCTACCCCCTGGCATGGGCTCTGATCACCCTGGTTCGAGGCCAATTTGTGGACTGGTACCCCTACTTCTTTCTCGACCCCACCGGGTCACTCGGCTGGGGAGGAGTCAGCGCCTACATCGTGGGCATCACCGGAATTTTCCTGGCCGCAATTGCCGGTGCTGTGGCGACCAACCACCTCCACCAGCGCACCTAGGGGAAGCTACTGGGGGCGCTTTCGCCACCAGGTAAGGCCATAGATCAGGGCGGCAATCACGAAGATGCTGACATAGAGCTCCCAGACATCCGACCAGATCGAGAGGATGGCGAGGGTTCCCAGCACCAACAGGACGGCCAGCCACACGAGGTGGGCGAGCAGAGACATCTCTAGTCCTGGTCCGGCTTCTTCCGGAGCGAGGAGAACACCCCGAAGAGCCCGTAACCCAACAGAAGCACTGTGGCGATGGAGGCAAGTAAAGGATCAGCGTCGAATGCTTGCTCCCGAATCGTCACCCACAGGGCAATGGAGAGCACGCCGGTGATCAGAAATGGGTTCTTCATGGTGTCAGCGTAATTGGAGGAACGGGTATCCCGATGCAACGCTCAGCACTCACGAAGGAAAGATTGCTTTCCCCGGGTTCAGGATCCCTTGAGGGTCAAGGGCTGCTTTTATTCGAGCGAGCACATCGAGGTTCTCTGCTCCCAGTTCCGGCAGAAGCCAGTCCTTCTTGAGGGCTCCAATCCCATGCTCACCCGAGAGAGTTCCACCTAGAGCATTTGCGGCCCAGAAGATCTGATTCATCGCCTCCTTAGGTGCGCCACGGTCGATCAGCTCACCGGGGCGAAGCGCCAGAATGGGGTGCAAGTTCCCATCACCGGCATGCGCGACCGTGTACAGGTCCACTCCGGTCTCCTCACCAATGCGATGGATTTCTGCTGCCATGGCTCCGAGCTGTTTCCGGGGGACACCAACATCACCCACATAGGCAACCCCATGACGACCAATCGCGTGGATAGCGTGACGCCGTGCTTCGACCAAGACTTCAGATTCGTCCGGATTGGTCGTCACGGCCATGCTGGAGGAAAGGCCCTCGGCCACCGAGGTGATGACATCCATCTCGAGGGCTGCGCCATAGCCATCTGTTTGGACCAGCAGCATGGCACCGCCGTGTTGGCGGTGTGTGGTGCCAGTGTCATCATCGATGGCCTGGAGGGTTTTGCCATCCATGAGCTCCAGAATCATCGGCTGAACTCCGGAGCTGACGATCGCAGATGCGCACTGTGCAGCCTGAACCACATCGTCAAAATAGGCCGAGAGGGTCGACACGGTGACCGGTGCTGGACGCAATCGAAGCGTCGCTTCCACCACGACTCCCAATGTTCCCTCTGACCCAATCATCAGCGCCGTGAGGTCATATCCACTCACTCGTTTGATGGTTGTGCCCCCGGTGCGAATAATCGAGCCATCCGCGAGGACAACGGTCAGACCCAACACCGATTCGCGGGTGACCCCGTATTTCGCGCACCGCATGCCCCCGGCATTGGTGGCGATATTTCCCCCGATCGAGCAGTACGTCATGCTGGCGGGATCGGGGGCATAGAACAAACCGTGGGGCGCAGCGGCTGCGCTGACCTCAGAGTTCAAAACTCCCGCTTGCACCACTGCAATCTGCTCTACCGGATCGAGCTCGAGAATCGTGGTCATGGACCCCAGATCGAGAACAATCTCGCCGGCAGACGCCGACGCACCCGCGGCAAGTCCAGAGCCTGACCCGCGGGTGACCACAGGAATTCCTTCCCGCGAGGCATAGCGAAGGGTGGCGACAACGTCGTCGATGCTGGTCGCGATAACAACACCATCGGGCAGTGTTTCGGGGACATACCCGGAGCTGTCCGTTCGGACTCGCTCCAAAGAGTCCAGATCTTTCAGAAGAACTGGATCGTCCATAGTGACCCCTCACCGTGCCGCGGAAAATCCCCGAAGGCTTCCCGGAGATATCCGCAACTGTAGCGATTCTGTCGGGACCAGAGCTGATCGGTACGAGCAACCTCACGACACCAATCGATAACTCTGGAAAGATGGTCACAACTGATTCAGAGGAACCCTATGAGCTCGTCCTGCATTGTCATCGCCACCTTCACGCCAAAGCCTGATCACTACGACGAGGTGAAGCGGGTGCTTCTCGAGGTGTCTCCTGAGGTGCATCAGGAAGAGGGTTGTGAACTCTATGCACTCCACGACGAAGTGGACGGCACTCTCGTCCTTATCGAGAAGTGGAGCAGCCGGGAGCTGTGGCAAGCTCACTTAGCCTTGGGCACGGTTACTCGCATCCAAAAGGGTGTGGAGGGTCTCCTGGAGGGAGACGTTGAGGTCCGCGAGATGTATGGCGTCACCGGTACCTCGTACCCGGAATCGCTCTAGGTCAGCCATGGCGCTGGTAATTAAGGAAGCGACACCGTCGCAGGTGGATCACCTGATGGAGGCATCCACCATCTTGTTGCAGTCGCTGTATCCAGAGGAGAGCAACCATCTGGTGGATCCGACCGATTTGAGCGCCGAGGGAAACCTCCTCTTAGGTGCGCAGGAGCTCGACACTTTCATCGGCTGCGTGGGCTATATCGAACGGGGGGACTACGCCGAGGTGAAACGACTGTTTGTCAGCCAGGAGTTCCGGGGCCAGGGCGTTGCTCGTGTGTTGATGGCGGAGCTCGAGAGCCGAGCGGTAGATGCCGGCCACACCATAATGCGTCTCGAGACAGGTATTCATCAGCCCGACGCGATGACCCTCTTTGAGACTCTCCGCTATCAGATCCGCGCACCCTTTGGTGATTACGTCGACGACCCACTCAGTGTCTTTATGGAGAAGAAGCTGACCTAAGAGGGCGAGCTCACGTCGGCTCTAGGTGTGGTTCACCGACGGGCGGGAATGACGCCTCAGAACCGACCGTCGTCAGACCTGTCGATGAGGGATCGAATATCGATTTTCGGCAAGCTCGCGCGCCGCTCGTCAATCCGTCGAAGCACCTCCTCTTTTGTCACTTCTCGCACATGTGTCGACGAGATAGTTGCGAATGTAGTCCTCAAGGGAGAGGCCGCGAGACTTCGCACGTTGGGTGAGAGTATCTCGGACACTCTCCGGAGCGTTAGGAATTCTGAGAGTCGCCATGGGATTCTCCTTCTGCAGGTGAGGCGAGCCTACGCTCAACCGGTGACGCCGTCACGTGGGAACTCGCGTCGTCACGCCTTTAGACTGTGGGCCATGGTCGCTCTCACCCTCCCCCGACTTCACTGGGGACAGGCCAGCGCCGCCCACAAAGCCCTCGTCGTGCATGGGCTCGGATCGTCCGCCGCCACAACCTGGCAGGTATCAGAGGCGCTTGCGGAAGCAGGATGGTCTGCCACCGCGGTTGACCTGCGCGGTCACGGTCTGGCCCCCCGAGCCACCCGCTATCGCATCGAAGACTTCGCAGAGGACCTAGCCTCCGCCTCTCCTGATGGCGGTGGGAGCTGGGAAGTGGTGGTTGGCCACTCCATTGGGGCCGCAAGCGCTGTCATGGCCGCCCACCGGGTTCCGACCTGGACCAAGAGGCTGGTCCTGTTGGACCCGGCTCTGGAACTAGGCGAAGCCACCAAGAATCAGGTGTTGGAGAACCAACGCCAGGGTCACCTGTATCAATCGGTTGACGACATTCGCCAGGCAAACCCGCACTGGCACCCGCTGGATGTCGAACTCAAAGTGCAGGCGCACAAGCAGGCCAGTTTGTTTGCTCTCGAGCACGCGGTGTTCGACAACGATCCGTGGAACGTCACCGAGGAGGCCACTTCACTGGCTATCCCCACCCTTGTTATTGGTGCTGACCCTTCTCAGGGATCCATGTTTTGTAACGAGTATGCAGCGCGAATGGTCGAGGCGAATCCGCACATGACCTATGTGGTGATCGAGGGCGCCGGGCACAGCGTTCATCGGGATAAGCCTCAGGACACCATCGAGGCCATCCTGAGCTATGTGAACTAAGCCCGTCCCTTCACCACACGAATGGGCGTGGTGGGCGGGCTGGGGTTATCGACCAGTCGAGCAAGCTCCTCAGCAAATTTCTCGCGAATCACGTGATCCGCACCGTCAACTTTGGTGGAGGCAACCCCGCGCATTCTCTCCAGGATGCGAAGCCCCGCTGGCGCCATGAAAGGGTCCCTGGTGCCCCATATGGCGTCGACCGGGATTTTTACCTGTGCCAAATCGGTCATCGCGGTTTGCTGTTCGATGCAGTTCTCCAGCGACAAGCTGATAGCTCGCCAGTTCTTCTCCGTCACCTCGAGAGCGCCCTTCATGGGCACCAGCAGCGATGCGGCTCTGGCGGCAGCTTCGGTGAAAGTTCGATTGGTCCGCATATAGTTCTGGAGCTTCCGATAGGCCTCCATTTGGAAGCGCTCCAACGGGTCCAACACAGTATTGCCCGGCAGATAAATCGGCGGCGAGACAAGAATCAAGTGGGAGAGCAGGGAGGGATTCTGGGCAGCAAAGCGCGCGGCAATTAATGAACCCAGGGAGTGCCCCACCAGGGTGGCCCTGCCGCTGATTTTCAGGGCACGAATGGTTCTCGACACAGCGTCCACGTGCTCCTCCAACGTGTAGGTCGCCGTGGTGGGGGCTGGTGACTTACCAAAGCCCAAAAGGTCGATAGAAATCACCCGGTGGTTACCGCGAAGGAGCGGGACAACCATGTCATAGGTCACCGAGGAGGATGCGATGCCATGCAGCAGGATGACCGGATGACCGTCGCCCTCATCGAGTGCAACGTGGAGCCGTGGGGCCCCGGTACCGAAGAGGAACTCGCGAATTCCCATACCCCTAGTATCGCTCTTCCGGAATGGCTCACAGCACATAGCAATTCGTTATCGACCGTAACCATGCTGTAACCGGGTCCGGCTCTAGGGTGATGCCATGACACTTGTGACCAAGCTCTCGGCCCTGACCCTCGCCTCGATCCTCTCCCTGACGGGGTGTGCGGCAAGCATCGAGTCCTACGAGGAATCCAGCGTCAGCATGGGCTCTCCCGAGATCGCTTACACCGAGGACATGGCTGTTGAGATGGACATGGCGCGCGCGGAGGACAGCGCTGGGTCCTTTGAGCCAGACATCATCCGCACTGGATACCTTTCGCTCTCTGTTGACTCTCCGGCCGACACCGCGAATGAGATCACTGAGGTGGTGGAAGCGGCTGGTGGACGTATCGCGTCTCGCTCGGATTACACCCCGGTGGACTATGGCCAGCCCAGTTCCTATCTCGAGGCGCGGATTCCCTATGAGGTCCTCGATACGACGGTAGCGAGCCTGAAGGAGCTCGGTGATGTTCAAGAGGTATCTCTCAACACCATCGACGTATCCCTGCAAAAGGTTGACCTTGACGCACGGATTCAGGTCTTGGAAGCGGCTATCACTCGACTCAACGAGCTTCTCGCCGAAGCATCAAGCACCTCCGACCTGATTGCGGTGGAGTCGGCGCTGTCGGAGCGACAAGCAGAACTGGATTCGCTGCAGTCACAGCGTGACTACCTCAGCGACCAGACCTTGTTCGCCACGCTCAGCATTTCGCTGATTACCCCGGAGAACGCAATGCCCGCTGACCCCGATGGGTTCTTGGATGGCATCGTTCGAGGCTGGGAGAGCATCTTGGCGTTCTTCGCCGGAATCATTGTCTGGGCAGGGATTCTGGTCCCGTGGCTGGGCCTCGGTGCCGTCATTGTGTTGGTGACCCTCGTCATCCGCCAAATCAGGCGGGGTAGGCTGAAAGGTGACAACACAGAAGGCTGAGGGATGATAGCGATTGCGTTTCGGGGTTTGACGAAGACCTACGGAAAAGTTCCCGCAGTCGATAACTTGACCGCAGAGGTTCAGGCTGGTCGCGTCACCGGTTTCTTAGGTCCTAACGGTGCCGGAAAATCCACTGCGTTGCGCTGCCTCGTAGGTCTCACACGTCCCACCAGAGGTCGAGCCAGAATTCTGGGGAAACGCTATCCCCAACTGAAAAATCCCTTGCACCACGTCGGTGCAGTCTTGGACTCCAGGGGTTTTCACCCCGGACTCACCGGTTATCAGAATCTTCGGGTGCTGGCGTCGGTCGGTGGGCTCCCTGGCTCCCGAGTGGATGAGGTGCTCGCTCTGGTTGAGTTGACCGAGGCGCGAGATAAGAGGGTCAAGGGCTATTCCCTGGGGATGAAGCAGCGACTGTCGTTGGCGGCAGCGCTCCTGGGTGACCCCGACGTCCTCATCCTCGACGAACCGGCGAACGGACTTGATCCCGCCGGCATTGCGTGGTTGCGCGGTTTCATTGCCACGCAGGCACAAGCAGGCAAAACCGTGCTCGTGTCCTCCCACCAACTGGCTGAACTGGAGAACGTTGTTGATGATGTGATCATCATCAACAAGGGCAAGCTGGTGGCCTCCGGTTCACTCCGCGACGTGACCGGCGATCAAACCCTCGAACAGGCTTTCCTTCGTCTCACCGGGGGTGCCCAGTCATGAGACTTCTCGCCGCAGAGTTCCGGAAACTGACGTACCAGCGGGCCATGTGGGGTCTACTCGGTGCGGCAGTCCTGTTTTCCGCCCTGGGAACAGCCGCCACCGCGGTCATTTTTGATCAGAGCTCGGACGGTTTGGGGTTCGGAACACTCGAAGACCAAATGGTCGTTGATTCTGTGTATGCAAACGCCATTTCGGGGTACATCTTCGCCGTGCTGGTGGGTGTGCTCATTGTGGCCGGCGAATTTCGACACGGAACTGCTGTGGCGACGTATGTTGCGGCCCCTCGTCGCGGACAGGTGTTTCTCGCGAAACTCATCGCCTCGCTCGCAGCGGGGGTGATCTTGATGGTTGTGTCCACCGCAGGCGGAATTGCTGCGGGCATCATTGCGCTCGAGTTTTATCCCGAGGCAGCTGATCCCAGCGTTGACATCTTTGTGAACACGTCCCTTGCAGCCATCGTTTCTGGCGCTGTCCTGGGGGTGCTGGGTGCCTCCATTGCGGCCCTCATTCGCTCCCAAATAATTTCCCTCATCGGGGTGTTGATCTGGTTGTTCGCCATCGAACCGATTCTGTTGTTACTTTTCCCTGACCAGGGAAAGTTCTTCCTCCAAGGGCTCATCACCGCCATCATGGCGCTCGATGTCGAATCTGAACAGTTCAACTTCGATACCGCTAATTTCACCGATCCTGTCTCGGCAACCCTGTTGCTTCTGGGCTACGCACTGGTGTTTGCCGTGCTCTCAATGATCGTGAGCATCAGGCGGGACGTCGAATAGGCTCGTTCCATGGATAACTCGAACGACGACATCCGGGCAGTCGCGATGTCAAGGCTGAAGAAAAAATCTGACTTCAAGAGCTTCCTCGTTGTGTGGCTGTTCGTCAGCGCAGTCGTGACCGCCATATGGTTCTTTGCTACACCGGGCATTGTGTTCTGGCCGGGCTTTGTTATCGGCGGCATGGGGATTGGAGCCCTCATGTCGTGGTGGGATGCCTATGGCCCCACCCGCGGCATCACCGAGAGAGACATCGATGCCGAAGTCGAGCGGATGAAGAAGAAGCCCTAAGGGGTTCCTAACCCACTGCGCAGAGTCAGTACTCGGCGCAGTGACTGCTCCACCTGCTCCTCCGAGACAACACCATCCACGACGGCCTGCTCCATCGCATCGAGCATCAGAGTGTAGGTCTCGTAGGTGGGGTCATTGGCGGGGTCCACGGCCAACATGATGAGGTCGTGGCCGGACACCAGTGCTGCCACTGCGAGAGTCGCGGGGTCCCGGTACTGCTCCTCCCCAGAGTTTCGGAGCATGCGCAAATCATCCGTGATGATGACACCTTCAAATCCCAGGTCCTCACGCAAGATACGGACCCAATCGTCGGAGAGAGTGGCGGGGTCCTTACTCACCGAGGGAACTCGAATGTGGCCAGTCATCACCAGTTCTGCTCCAGCATCGATTCCCGCCTCGAAGGGCAGGGCATGAGTGGTCCTCCACTGCTCCCAGGAGATGTCGGAGCTCGGTACTACACGGTGGGAATCGGCATACACAAGACCGTGTCCGGGGAAGTGCTTGAGTGTTTGGGCGACCTCGGGAACCTCAGCACTCGCTGCCACGGCCACGTGCTCGGAGGCCACCGCGGGGTCGGTGGAGAATGCGCGGGAGTGGATGTACGCACCAGAGCCCAGGCTCACGTCGGCCACCACCCCGAAGTTCACGTTTGCTCCAGCACGATCGACGAGTTGCTGGCGGGCGAGGAATGCTTCCGCGGTGGCAGTGACATCTCCCGCTCCAAGAACCCGGGCTCCAGGGAACTCGTCGCCAGGAATCCTGGCGACCGGGTTTCCTTCTTGGTCCACGGCAATAATCAGTGGAAAGTCAGATCCCTCGTGCATGGCGCTGATGAAATCTCTGATCGTGTAGACATCGCCTTGGAGATTTCCAGCTAAGAGGAGGAAACCTGCTGCCGGCACTTCCTCGAGAAACTCCTGGTGAACTGCGGGGTCCATGCCGGAGACGGTGACCACCAGGAGACCTGCAAGCTGGGTGCGAAGATCCATGCCCGCAATCGCCTCATCCAGACGCTCCTGAAGGGGATCTGCGGGCTCTGGCTCGGGTTCAGGAACGACCACCTCAGGTGACGCCTCTGGCTCGAGATCCAACACGACGATTTCGGGTTGCGCCGGGGCAACCGGGGTGGGAAGTGTGCAGGCCGTGAGGGCGAGGGTGAACCCCAGTATCACCGCGGAGAATGGTCGCAGCCGTGCCGAATTTATCCTCACCACAGAAGGCTACCGGCGCCCTCTGTGGTGGTGCTCCATGGTGCTTCCGAGTGGTGAGAAATCTGCCATGATGGTGCCAGGACTTTGTCAGAACAAACATCCAGAGGAGACCTCATGGCAGCGCCGCTTCGAGTGGGACTAATTGGCACCGGCCGTATCGGCCAGGTTCATGCCATGAGCGTGGTGAGCCATCCGGGAACAACTCTGCACCGCGTTGCTGACGTATTCGCCGAGGGTGCGAAAAAGACCGCGGACAGTTTCGGGGGGACCGCCACCGACAACCCTGACGATCTTTTCTCCGCCGGCGATGTCGACATGCTCATCATCGCCTCGCCTACCTCCACCCACATCGACCTGATCGAAAAAGCTATCGACGCAGGCATCCCCGCGCTCTGTGAAAAGCCCATCGACCTGGACATTCAACGCGTGGACACGCTGCGCGCCAAGGCAAACTCCACCAGTGTCCCGATTGGCCTCGGCTTTAACCGTCGCTTCGACCCGCACTTCGCGGATCTTCGCGCCCGGGTGAAAGCCGGCCACATTGGAAACTTGGAACAACTCCTCATCACCAGTCGTGACCCAGCCCCAGCCTCGACGGACTACCTTGCAGTGTCCGGCGGAATCTTCCGGGATATGACTATCCACGACTTCGACATGGCGCGCTATTTTGTGCCCGAGATTGTGTCTGTCACCGCTCAGGGCTTCAACCAGTTCTCCGAGGACATCAAGGGGCTTGGTGATTATGACGCGACGTCGGTAATCCTGCGCGGCAGCAACGACGAATTAGTGCTCATCAGTAACTCTCGCCACGCTGCCCACGGATTTGACCAGCGCCTCGAAGCATTTGGTTCAGAGGGCATGTTGCGAGTGGAAAACCTCACCGACACCAATGTCACCCACTACACCAGCGCTCACGTAGAGGCGAAGGGTCCCTACCAAAACTTCTTCCTCGAGCGCTATATGGATTCCTATCGCAACGAACTCGAGGAGTTCGTGAAGAGAATCCACGGCGAAGAGTCCAACACCCCCACCTTTGAGGATGGCCGCATGGCTCTGGTGTTGGCCAACGCCGCGGCCGAATCGGCTGCCACTGGGGCAACGATTGCCGTCACCGGCCACTAGAAGAATTTGTTAACACAAAGTATGATGGGGTATCCCTATCAGTGAAATGAATGACGATGTCTAATCCCACGACTACCGAGCATCTCGACGTGCTCACGATGGGTCGCGTGGGCATCGACATTTATCCCCTGCAGACAGGTGTAGGCCTCGAAGACGTCACCAGCTTTGGAAAGTTCCTCGGCGGATCCCCCACCAATGTCGCTGTTGCGGCAGCACGGTATGGTCGCTCCTCCGCCGTTATCACCCGCACCGGACCGGACCCCCTCGGGCGCTTTATTCGCACTGAACTCGAGCGTCTCGGCGTCAGCGCCCGCTATGTCGAGGATGTCGAAGGGCTCAAAACCCCGCTGGTGCTGTGTGAGATTTTCCCTCCAGATAACTTTCCGTTGTATTTCTATAGGGATCCCGTCGCGCCCGATCTGATGATCGAAGCGAGCGAGCTCAATGAGCAAGCCATTACAGATGCCTCTATTTTCTGGCTGACCGTCACGGGTCTCACCCGCGAACCCAGTCGCGCTGCCCACCACCACGCTCTGCAGGTGCGCTCTCGTGCCGCACACACCATTCTTGATTTGGACTACCGCGCTGAACTCTGGAGCTCTCCTGCGGAGGCGACCGCGGAAGTATCCAAAGCTCTCGCGGGTGTGACCGTGGCTATTGGCAACAAAGAAGAGTGCGAGATTGCGGTGGGAGAAACAGACCCAGACCGCGCCGCGGATGCTCTGTTAGATCGTGGAGTCGAGATCGCGGTGGTGAAACAGGGCCCCAAGGGAGTGATGGCAAAAACTGCCGGCGAACGCGTCGAAGTAGCTCCCTTTGCTGTGGACGTCGTCAATGGTTTGGGAGCCGGGGATGCTTTTGGTGGCGCGTTCTGTCACGGCCTCCTTGCTGGCTGGGACCTCGAGAAGATTCTTCGATTTGCCAACGCCGCCGGAGCGATTGTCGCCGGTCGCCTCGAATGCTCGACTGCTATGCCTTCTGAACACGAAGTACACGACGCTGTGGAGGTAGGCCATGTCTGATCTTGATTTCCAGGCTCTCCGAGATGTGAGGGCCAGTAACCCCGGCGCGGTTGCGACAGCGCTCAAGAACCGTCAGCGCCGAGAGCTCCTGGGTGCTGATGGCAAGCTGATGATCGTGGCAGCCGACCACCCTGCTCGCGCAGCGCTGGGGATTGGCAGCGAGGCGATGGCGATGGCGAATCGCGAGGACCTGCTCGAAAGACTAGCCACAGCACTTTCGAACCCCGGTGTTGACGGAGTGCTTGCCACCCCAGACATTATTGACGACCTCGCCCTACTGGGCCTGCTCGAGAACAAGATTGTCGTCGGCTCCATGAATCGCGGGGGCCTCCGGGGTGCATCCTTCGAAATGGATGACCGATTTGGGTCCTACTCGATGGAGTCGATAGGCGAAGCGGGACTTGATTTTGCCAAAACTCTGACCCGCATCAACTTCCAGGACGCCGGCACGGCAGAAACCTTGATGGCCACCGCCAACGCGGTCAACGACGCTGTTGCGGCGGGAATTCCGATTATGCTCGAACCCTTCATCAGTGAATGGGTGGACGGGTCCATCTCCAACGTCTTGACCCCTGAAGCCGTCATCCAGTCCATTGCGATTGTGAGCGCTCTCGGCGGCTCCAGCGCTTACACCTGGCTCAAGATCCCCTATGTGGCCGACATGGCCCGGGTCATGGAGTCCACCACACTTCCCACCCTGATTCTCGGGGGAGATCGCGCAGGTGACATGGAAAGCCTCTACACAGAGTGGGCGAGTGCGCTCACCCTGCCCGGTGTTCGAGGGCTTGTAGTCGGTCGCAGCTTGCTCTACCCGGCATCCGGTAATACTGGGGATGCCATTTCACGCGCGGTAGAAATTGTTCACGGCGGATAACCGCACCAACTAGAGAGGACAGCTCAGTGAGCCAGCCCATCATCAACCACTACGTCGGCGGAGCAGAGTTCGTCGGCGAATCCGATCGACTCGGTGACGTGTTCGATCCCGCCCTCGGTGTCGCCACCAAGTCGGTGCGCCTGGCCACCACCGGTGATCTCGATGCCGCCGTGCAGGTTGCAAAGACCGCCTTCGCTAGCTGGTCGACCATGTCGATGACCAAGCGCGTCCAGATTGTGTTCAAGTTCCGCGAGCTGCTGGAAGCCAAAAAGGGCGAACTAGCCGCCATCATCACCGAAGAGCACGGAAAGGTACTCTCCGATGCTCTCGGTGAGATCACCCGTGGTCAAGAAGTAGTCGAGTTCGCCTGCGGCCTCCCCCACCTCCTGAAGGGCGAGTTCTCCCTCAACGCCTCCACCGACGTGGACGTCTACTCTTTGAAGCAGCCCCTCGGTGTCGTGGGAATCATCAGCCCCTTCAACTTCCCCGCCATGGTGCCGATGTGGTTCTTCCCCGTCGCGATCGCTGCCGGGAACACCGTCATCGTGAAGCCCAGTGAGAAAGACCCCTCAGCATCCATGTGGATCGCGAACCTCTGGAAAGAGGCAGGTCTTCCCGATGGCGTCTTCAACGTCGTCCACGGTGACAAGGTTTCTGTCGATGCATTGCTGGAGCACCCCGACGTCGAGTCCATCTCGTTCGTGGGGTCCACCCCCATTGCTCAGTACGTCTATGAGACGGGTGCCCGCAACGGCAAGCGCGTCCAGGCTCTTGGTGGAGCGAAGAACCACATGCTGGTTCTTCCCGACGCTGACCTGGACTTGGTCGCAGACTCCGCCGTCAACGCGGGCTTTGGTTCCGCAGGAGAGCGGTGCATGGCGATCTCCGTAGTCGTGGCCGTTGACCCGATTGGTGACGAACTGGTCGCCGCGGTCAAGGAGAAGATGTCCGCGATCAAGGTCGGCGATGGCCGTCGCTCGTGTGACATGGGACCGCTCGTGACCGAGGTTCACCGCGACAAGGTCGCGTCCTATATCGAGATCGCCGAAAAGGATGGAGCCACCATTGTTGCTGATGGTCGCACCGTCCAGCCCGATGGCGAGGCTGCTGGTTTCTGGCTGGGACCCACCCTGATTGATCACGTCCCCACGTCCTCGAAGGTCTACAAGGAAGAGATCTTCGGGCCAGTCCTCTCGGTGGTGCGTGTGAAGTCCTATGAAGAGGGTGTCGCCCTGATCAACTCGGGAGCCTTCGGTAACGGAACGGCAATCTTTACCAACGATGGAGGTGCCGCCCGGAAGTTCGTCACGGACATCCAGGTCGGCATGGTGGGAGTAAACGTCCCGATTCCTGTTCCGATGGCCTACTTCTCGTTTGGTGGATGGAAGCACTCGCTCTTTGGAGACTCGAGGGCTCACGGCGAAGAGGGTTTCCGCTTCTTCACTCGCCAAAAGGTTGTCACCTCACGCTGGCTAGACCCCAGCCACGGCGGACTCAACCTCGGCTTCCCCCAAAACTAGACATGGCACGCGTTGCCCTCACGGGCGGAACAGGTTTCCTCGGAAGCAACGTGGCAGAAGTCCTGATGGACGCGGGTCATGACGTGTTGGTGGTGACCAGAGCAACCCCTGCCATGGAGGTGCCCTGGTCGTATGCCGTCGTCGACACCTCCGATAGCGCAGCTCTGGAGGAAGTGTTGACAGGCTGCGATGCCGTTATTCACGCGGCCATCGCCAATGCGTTTCATCTCTTAGATTCTCAGGCTGCCTATAGCGCGTATCCGGGGCTCACCCAGGCTGTTACCCACGCAGCCTTGACCGTAGGGGCACAACCTATCTACATCTCGTCAGACTGGGTGATGGATGGGGCTACCCCAAAGGCTCCCGAGACTCACTACGGTCGCCCCATCAACACCTATGGCTTCCTCAAAGCCCTCGGCGAGCAAGTCATCCGCGATCTTGCTCCAGAGAATGGTGTGATTGTCCGCATCGGTGGAGTGATGGGCAGCCATAGGCTTCTGGAAGACTTACCACGAAACCAGGATGTCGGTTTTGGGTATTTCGTTTCGGCGCTCGTCAAGACCCTGCGTGCCGGTCAGGAATTCATGGTGTTTGGCGGCGAGGGCGTCAACAAGGTGGCAACGCCGTCCCTGGCCTCTGAAATTGGCGCCACAATCCACCGCATCATCGACCGCGGAGCGTCGGGAGTCTTCCACGCGGTCGCTGACGATGCCATTACCCGTGAAGGGTTGGCGTCACTGACGTGTGACGTATTTGAACTCGACTCCTCGCTCGTCACCTCGGGAGAACCTCCCGAGGCTGATCGCATGGCAGAGCCAGTGCCCATCGACACCTCGTTGGATAACGCTCGAGTGAAATCAGAGCTCGGCGTAGGACCCGTCAGCGTGCGCGACCTCGTGGAAGCCCTCGCAGCAGAAGCCGACGGAAAGCTACACCCGGTCACCCCCCTGCGCTAGCTGGGGGGCAACCGGGTGTGTGCTTAGGAGTCTGCGCGAACCTGCTGGATTTCGCGGGTAAGGGTGTCCAGTTCGGCACCACCGGCCATAGCCTTGGTGAGTTCGTCAAGCTCGACCTTTGACCGCTCATATTCGCTCGCAAGCTGACCACGGTTGAGCAGGTAGAAGTAGTCACCAACCAGGTAGGCGTGATGGGGGTTGTGGGTGATGAACACGACCGACACTCCGCGATCCTTGGCAGCGAGGACATACTTGAGCACAATTCCGGACTGGCGAACACCCAGAGCCGAGGTGGGCTCATCAAGGATGAGCACATTTGCACCGAAGTAGACCGCCCTGGCAATGGCGACGGCTTGACGCTCTCCGCCGGAGAGGGTTCCAATCTGCTGACCGGTGTCGCGAAGGTCAATACCCATCTCGAGAAGATTCTGCTTGGCGATTTCTTTCATCTTCTTGACATCGAGCCTGCGGAAGGGGCCCCAACCCTTGGTGATTTCGTTTCCCAGGAAGAAGTTCCTCCAGACCGACATCAGAGGAATGGTGGCGAGGTCCTGGTAGACCGTTGCGATTCCATTAGCAAGGGCATCACGGGGCGAATCGAAGGAGACGGGCTCACCTTTCACCTCATACACGCCAGAGCTTGGCTTGTGCACGCCGGAGAGTGTCTTAATGAGAGTTGACTTTCCCGCACCGTTATCGCCGAGGATGCAGGTGACGGCACCTTCTCGAACCTTGACGGACACATTCGAGAGGGCAATAACGCTTCCGAAGGACTTACCGACGTCCTTGAGCTCCATAGCTATAGCAGTCATCGTTTAGCTCCCTTCGCTCGATTGCCGATATAGGTGTTGACGAGCACTGCGGCGAGGAGGATGACACCGATGAAGGTCCAGCGCCAGTCCTGATCCCACAGGGCGTAGGGGATACCGATGTCGGCAATACCCATGATGGCGGCACCGATTGAGGCTCCAATGGCGGATCCTGCACCACCCATCAAGAGCGTTCCACCTACAGCAGCGGCGATGATGTAGAAGAACTCCATTCCGACACCCTGGCCGGCCTGCATACCCTGCAGGCGCAGCACCAGCATGACGCCCACAAACGCTGAGGCAAGCGACGACATCATGAACAAGGTGATCTTGGTGCGGTTTACAGGAACACCCGCGTTACGAGCCGCGTTCTTGTCGCCACCTGACGCAAAGATCCAGTTGCCGAACTGGGTTCTGGTCAGCAACCAGGTCGCAAAGATTGTGGCAAGGACCCACCACAGAATAGAAATCTGGAAGTTCGAGGTCCCAATAGCCATCTTCGAGGCAAAGATTACGTGAGCAGTGTCAAACCCGCTGGCGTCTTCCACGTTTGCTACCCGGACCGTTCCCGTGAGCTCTTTCGTGACGGCCAGGTTCGCGCCGCGCAAAACGAAGAAAGTCGCAAGCGTGACGATGAAGGAGGGAAGACCTGTCTTCACGACGATGACGCCGTTGATGAATCCCACGAGTAACGCAAAGACGAACACGATGGCAATGGCCACCCATATGTTGAGTCCGTATTCGGTGGCGAGCAGACCTGCCATGAGACCCGACGTTCCCACCATGACACCGGTGGAGAGGTCGAACTCGCCTCCGATCATGAGGAGGGCCACGAAAACGGCGATGATTCCAATCGGTGCTGCAATATCGGTCCAGCCGGCAGTTCCGCCGACTCCCGCAAAGTTTCCGGTGGTGTCAACGCTCCAAAAGAGGAAGAAGATGACAGCCGCTCCAATGAGAGCCCCGAGTTCGGGTCGCTGGAGCATTTTGGTCGCGAGCGATGTCTGCGCTACGCGTTCGTCTTGTGTTTGAGTCGCCATTGTCTCTGTTTCTCTTGGGGTAATTCGGGGGTGTAGTGCACTTGAGGGGGTTGTCTAAGGAAATTCCTTAGTCAACCCCCTCAGCGCATAAATGGTGTTACTTAGCGGGTACCCGCAGACACCAATCCGATGACCTGTTCAACGTTACTTGCGTCAACGAATCCAGGACCGGTGTACATCGGCAGTCCACCACCAAGCGCGTGAGCGTTGGTGACGTTCAAGTACAGCAACACGACAGAGAGGTAACCCTGCGCGTACTGCTGCTGGTCAATGGCGAACACCATGTCTCCATCAGCAATAGCGTTGAGTGCATCCTCGGACATGTCAACAGTTCCGATGAAGAGGTCGCGTCCGAGCTCCTGAGCAGCAGGCAGTGCAGCCTTGGCAGCAATGTCAGCGTTCAGAGCGAAGATCGCGTCAATGGTGGGGTCAGCCTCGAGAGCAGCCTTGATCTTTGCAGATGCGGCGGTCAGGTCCTGCAGACCACCATCAAGGTTGAAGTCGGTAACGGTTCCCGTGGAGGTCTCGCGAGCACCTTGGCAACGCTCGGTCAGACCGACGTTAGCTGCCTCCTGAATGGGGCAGAGGATGTTGGTTGCGCCGAGCTCGTTGAAACGGTATCCCGCCTCGCGACCAGCAACAATTTCATCCTGTCCAACGTGAGTGAAAGCACCCAGGTCCTTGAACACGGCAGAACCAGAGTTCATGGTCACAGTGGGGATTCCAGCGTCAGCAACGGCAAGCATGGCCTGCTCGATTGCACCGGGGTCCGGAGCGGAAGCAGCTACACCATCACAACCAGCGGAGACAGCACCATCGATGATGGCAGCCTGACGAGCGGAGTCGTTGGTCGAACCCTGGTAGTCAATGGTGATGCCCAGGTCTTCTCCAGCTTTCTCAGCGCCAGCCTGTGCGACTGACCAGAAGGTTCCACCATCACCGTGTGTGTACACACAGATTTTGATGTCACTGTTCGCGGGTGCTGCACTTTCGCTAGAGCCGCCGTCAGTTCCCGCTGCACAACCAGCGAGAGTGAGAGCAACGACACCAGCGAGAACGGCGAATTTCTTGATATTCAAATTCGGACCTCTCATCCTTGAGTTACTGTTTTTCGTGCGGCAATCTCCAAGTGGAGAGCACATAAATAAGTCTATCGACTTTGTAAGCACAAAAACAGCACTTATCTACCAGGTTGTTATCGAACCGCAACCTTTCATATAGTTGCGCCGAGAAGCCCGAAATTCGCCAACTTACCAGAATTTTCGGTCATAGCGATCCGCTCACAGGTCTTACCAAAGGTAGATTTTTGTCACGACAAGGATGTGACAACCTCCCCCAAACGCCCTAGAGTTTGTCAGAACAAAGTTGTTGATTCAGCCGGAGGAGCAGCCCCATGACCGCAACCGGACTTCTAC
>Ga0255775_1001044_pt1 | contig 26739 bp, 32 predicted proteins | sample 011ome_26_FD_179973 | JGI IMG/M metagenome (GOLD analysis project Ga0255775, IMG submission 179973) | Coastal salt marsh microbial communities from the Groves Creek Marsh, Skidaway Island, Georgia - 011511BT metaG (version 2) | ecosystem: Environmental > Aquatic > Marine > Intertidal zone > Salt...
TGATTAAGAAAAAGGAATTATTTTATTTTGAGGAATTTGTCTCTCAATATGATACAAATAAATCAATGACAAAGTTTAATGAATTCATTAATTTTGTTTCTCATAAATATAATATTTCTATTGAAGAGCTCAACCAAGAATACGAGTCATTTGTCGATACATTCAAAAGTACCCTAAAAAATGATGTATCTGATGACTATAAAAATTTTGTAGATAAAAATGAAGACACTCTAGAAAAGCAATTCTCTAAAGAACATTCATTTCAAACAAGTGTACGAGGATTGAAAGTACGCGGTGTTTTTCCAACCCAAGAAGAAGCAGAATTACGTTGTAAAATGCTGCGAGAAAGTGACCCGAATCATGATGTATATGTTGGTCCAGTTGGAACGTGGTTACCTTATCATCCAGAAGCTTACAAAACTGGTAATGTAAATTACCTAGAAAAAGAGCTCAATGATTTGATGCACGAGAAAAAGAAAAATGAAGATAAAGCAAAGTTAAATTTTGAAACCAGAGTAAAAGAATCTAAGGTGAATGCGATTGAAGAAAATATGAAAAAGGCGAATAAGTATAATAATAAATTAACTCAAAGTATCAATGAAAATGGCGAACTGATTTCTATTGAAAATATGAATACACAAGAAAAAACATTAGGAGTAAATGCTTCACTAGAAGAAATTCGTAAAGAATTATTTGAAGAACCTGAAACTCAACGTGATAATCAAAATGAGAATAATCAAACTGAGAATAAATAAAACAATTATATATAATGTCTTTTCGTAGCATAGAATTAGAAGATATATCCTTAGTCACATTGTCTAGGACATTTTACATTGATGATATATCATCAACTCGTTGGAATTATGTAGATATTAGTAATTCGCTAAATAACGAATTCCCACAAGGGAATCCTGAATATTTGGCTTTATCTAATTTAAGAGAATATAAGAATCGTGAAGGATTGAAGATATACGATAATCCATATGCTCGTACTATAATTGGTAGAACAACAGGTTCAAATACTGATTTTACTACATATGATTATGAAACGCGTAAAATGCGTCGTAAAGCAGAATACTTACAATATAAAGGTAATAGTCTTACTAAAAATGAATTATATAAACAAAATATTGGTTTAAATAATACAAAAAAAATAAGTCAAACTAAATTAAAACAATTAAGAGACACCAATGCCATTCTTAATTGTAATACGAAGGTTGGCTCTTGTAATCCAATTGTATATGACACAAGTATTTCATTTGTAGATAAATTATAATTATTCTCTTAATCTTGGAAACATACACATTTCTAGAGATGGAAATATTTCACCACTCATACATACTTGACCTTCATATATTTCACCACAAGACCGCATATCTTTATCATATCCTATATAACAATAACCATCATCTTTTGCTATTTGGTTACTTTTATAATTAATTTGATTAGATAATTGACGAATCCCACCTGTTTCCTTCTTTTTGTTGGTTTCTTTTTCCTTTTCTTTTTTTTCGCGGATTTTTTTTTCCTTTTTAATACTTTTATTAAGTTGTTTTAATTCATTATTTATATTTGGATTTGGTTTTATAAATCTATTATAATAATCAATTAGGTTATCTTTGAAATAAATAATAGAACCCACAACACAAGCTAAAACAAACAATAAAAATGTATAAAACATCCAAGAAGAAGGTTCTGTTTCTAATACTGGTAGTTCATAAGAAGGTTCAGTAGGGTAATTCGTATTTGAATTTTCGGGATAGTTATTCATGGAGTATTTATTGGTTGAATTGTTTTTTGTTAAATAGTTATTCGTAGAGTCATTAAAATCATTATTTGTATAATTATTACGTTGATTTAATACATTTTTATTTACTTCATTTGAAAAGTTCGCATTTTTTCCATATATTTCTTCGTATTTTTTACTAAGCGTCATTTAATATATTTATTATATTTTATATACCGAATCATATAGTTTTTGTTTTTCGGTTTTTACCTCTTCTATCCATACTTCTTTCTTTTTTATATCCTCAAATATAATTTGGGTATTGTTATATAGATTTTTAAATAAACTTGTATTTTCAATTAATTTTATTTGAGTGTTTATTTCTTTGGAAAGAATCAAATGAATAGATACATACAACAAACATTTGAATGATTTATTATTAGTGACTTTATATTTTATTTGAAAAAGATTAAATAGAGACATGATAGCCTGTTGAATTAATTGTCTACATGATTTAGATTTTTGAATTACAATATCCCATAATATCCATATTATATTTTTATTTTTTTTGTCATCTTTAAAATCTACTAAAGACCTTCTCTGAATAAATATATTTTTCTTTTTTTTGTTTAAGTAAATATCGTATTCAATGATCCAATCAATCCAATAAAGAATACTGGTAATGTCTTTTGTTATATTTATATGATATACATATTCATTCATTGGAATATAAAATTCTTTAGGGTCTCCTTCTTTAAAAAATGGTTTGATATGTTCTATGTTGTCCGCTTTTAAATTATCATATATACATTCTAAACTAAACACAAGTGGTATATTAGATAAAGTATTTTCATTTTTTGTCTCACATAAAATAATAGTAATGGTAAAAAATAGATTACGTATATCATCATTGTTTTTCATATCCATATCATTTTTAATACTTTGATATATATGTTTGAATTCTTCTATTTTTTTAGACAAATAAATAGGAATTTTTACATTATGAATATGTATATATTTACAATAAAATACTATATATATTTTCCATAAATCAAATATATATAAACTGCATATCATCTCAGCTGTCCAATGTAAAGCATCGTCTCTTTTTTTATAATATAAACACGATATTAGTTCTTCAATGACCTTACTCTTTTTATGATTTGAAAAAGATAATCTTGTAAATGTTTTTCTATTATCTACAATATTACATTTATCCATTCTTATAAATGTAATAAAAAAAAAATAAAAATATATAACAAATGATACAATTACTAATTATACTCATATTATTTTATTTATTTTTTATAATAACTCGTTATGAAGGGTTTACCTTATTAGAAGAAAAATCTTATGTTAGAATTGATAAAGATATTGTTGATCCATTTTATTGTAAAGTATATGATGATTTATACAATACAATTGATATTCATAAAAAGGAATGTGAAACTATTGTACCTTACTTAAATGAAAATAGCGATGTATTATGTCTCGAATGTCGTACTGGACATATTGTTCAATTACTTTCTAACTTCGGTAATATAACTGGATTAGATAGTTCATCGTTTATGATAGAACAATCAAAAAAAATCTATCCAAATTTATCCTTTCAAACTTTATATTATGACCCATACAAATACAAACACAAAACACACATTATATGTCCTCTTTATTGTTTTCATTCACAATTAGATATAGGACATTTTTTAAGTATATGTTATAATTGGTTAATACATAAAGGATATTTATTTATAAGTTTATTGAAACCAACCGATATATCCCAAATGGTTCAACATAAACCTTCTTATAAGTTTCAACATAATTATACATTTTCCTTAGATGTAGAAGATAAACCTGGATATAGTATAATAAGCGAACATATATATGACAAACACGGGACTATAAAACGAAAGAATATTTGGAATTATCAAAGCATACAATTAGACAACCTAATTTACGAGTCAGGATTAAGAGGATTTAAGTTTATAAAACAAGATGAACATATAGCAGTTTTTTCTAAATCGACTTAACGACTATATTTACCAATACTAACAAATGAATCAATTATATATATAAGAAATAAACCTAAAAAGCAATACAAGACAATTTCTTCGTTTTTTTGGTTTGTTTTTATTTCTTTTTGTTGTTCTAATATTTCTAATATATGATTTACTTTCATTAATAAAGGATTGGGAACTACTTTTTCTTCAATAGCTTCATAGCCCGTTTTAAAGATAGGTGCTTCTTCCTTATGATAAAATTGTGCAAGTTCTTGTTCATTGTCTTCTTTTAAGTTTTCATGTATATTTTGTATTATACTTGGTTCTTCTTTTGTTTTTTCCATAGATGGTTTTAATAATTTAGATAAATTATCCTTATTTACTTTAGGTTTTTCATAGTTTAAAGGTTCATCTTCTTCTGATTTTATTAATGCCGCATTAAAAGCAAAAGCCATACTTAATTAAAGGTAATATATTTTTTTTATATTTAAATATAAAATGGGTAAAAAAAAACTTTCTTTTATGGATTATTATGATTCGCTAAACAATAATAAAATTTTTGCGGGAGTAATCATTTTGATTATGAATATATGTTCTAGATATGCTACCTTAGAATTAAGCAAATCACAAGAATATTATGTGAAATATATTTTTGGTAAACATTTGCTTATATTTGCAATCATATGGATGGGTACAAGAGACATAATTATATCTATTGTATTAACCATAATATTTTTAATTATGGCTGATTATTTATTGAATGACCAAAGTAAATACTGTATAATACCTTCTAATTGTAAAGTAGAAGACTTTACAGAAAATATAACCCAAAAAGATATCAACGATTCTATTCGTATTTTAAAAAAAGCTCATGCGCAAAAAAAGAGTAAAGATTCACTAGTTGAACATAGTCTTTACAAAGAAAATTTTATTTGATATATATATAGTATGATTAAAAGTGAAATATCCATAGTGATAAAACCTATTTCGTCTTTGTATGATTTATTACCAAATGATAAGATGCCGATATATCTGGATGAACTATCAAGAGACTTTGGAGAATTTATACAAAATAAAAAAATTAATGATAATGATAAATATATTGATGACAAAATAAATAAATTAAATTTTGAGTCTTATATTAAAGATTATGAAGGCGTATTTAATTACATTATAATGCCTTATAAACAAAGCGTTTTGAAAGAAATATATCCATCTATAGATGAAACAAAAATAATCAATTATGAACATAAAAAAATAAACAAAGATGACTATATTAAAAACATAATAGAAACTAATTTAAGAAAAATACAAAAGGAAAATATAAGTACTCAATACGTCAAGGTGGTATATCATATTCCTTTGTATGATGATAAACATTTGGAATTTAGATTCGAAGTAAAAGATACTAAAACAAAACTCGTTCTATATAAGGATATATTTGAACAAAAAAAATTGGATAAAATAAGCAAATTGCCTTTTGTTACCAGTATAGAAATAAATAGTAAAAATGAAGACTCTCTGGAAGGATTATTGGATATTTTAAAGAAAGGAAAAAGTAAATCCAGAAAAATATTTTTTTATGAAACGTTATATAACTTTAGTCGTAATAGAAAAATACGTGAAGATTATTCTTTACAATCTAAATTCTATAAAATACTTATATTGTATTCCACCGATTTTCTAGAGAAGGATATATCTACTTTGAATAAAGATTATTATTATGAATTACCAAGTGTAAAAATAGATGAAAAATATTTTACAACAGAAGAAAAAGAGGATGAAACGTTTAAGGATGTTGTAAGCAAATATAAATTAAATGGAGAATATAGGTGTATTGGTAAATTGACAAATATTCGTAAAACAAAATATAAATTTACATTAAAACTAAAAGAGTTAATTTTTGAAGAAAAAAAGGAAGATAATATAGTTTTTTATATAAATATAGATACTTCTTTATTAGGAATTTTGAATCGTTATTCTATTGAAAATGAATCAACAAATATAATTAAAATATATTTTACAAATGGGAATTTAAAAGTTTTTAATGAAAATGAAATTAAACTGTTGAAACATAATAATATTGATAAAGTATTAGACGAAGGTCAAGAAGTTTTTTTACCTAAAGAATATCATATAAGTGAAGAATCATTTGAAGATTTCTTGACAAAAAAACCGACTCCAAATGATGTGATAAAATATTTCAAAAGTCCAACTGAACTTAAAAAATACGAGGTTTTTTTACAGCAAAATTACCAGAAATTAAAATATGAAGTTCCTAAAGTTCTTGAAAATAAATTTTTTACTTATTACAAAGATGTTGATGTATTGACACGTTTGTTGTTCCAAGAAAATATGTTATTTCATTTGAAGCCACGTAATATTTCTAGTATATCCAATACACAATACAAGCTTAAGTTAGATAGTCCTATAAAGATATATCAGTATAATGAAAATGATAAAAAGGATGAATTATACGAAAACTCGTTAAAATTATTATTGAATAATGAAGAACTGAAAAAACAATATAAAAATATAATTTTTTCTAAAAAACCCGATTACGTGATATATATAAACTTATTGTTAAATAAAAAAAACTTCAAAAAAAACACATTATATGATTGTAAGGAAATTAAATTTAAATTATTGAAACATACAAAACGTCTCATTACTGGAGGTAAAAAAAAATTGAAATTAAATAAAAAGATAACATATAATAAACGATGCTTATCCAAAAAGTACTATCAACGATGTTATTCACGCCGAAAAGTTTGAATGTATATAAACGACTAAGTATTCGTTATATACATAAACACAAATATAAACTTATGAAAAAATCGATTGAATTTTTGAATGAAGATGCCACCAATGAACTATTATCTTTTTTGAAATATAAACATATAACGGATGATACCATCAATTCTTATTTGTATATATTTATTTATGAACTATTTTATATATCTATTATGGTAAATATTAATCCTAACGAAAAAAAGGACATTTTTAAACAAAGCACAATACATTTATTATTGTATGTATTTATAAAAAAGATTATATTTGATTAATAGAAAAAGAAAAATGCAAAATTGTATAATTTTCGTATTTGAAACATAGTAATTTTATTATATCTCAAAAATATTTCGATATCGGGATTTTTATTTAACCAACAACTATAAATGGTAACATAATTATATTGTTTATATAATTCTCTTTAAAAATAAACATTATAATTATTCACTATATGATTTAACCTTTTATAATGGAGATAAAATAAGTAAAAAAGAAAATATATAATTTTGTAATTTTAATTGGATGTATATACAAAATTATATATATTATTTAACATTTATTATTTATCATATTTAATATAGATGAAACCGCATCGTCGAGTTGTTTATAACTATTATTTGCCTCTTGAAGAGTTTTTTCTAACTCGTCTTTCTTTTTAATATTATCGTTTAATCCATTTTCTTCCGTAGTTATTTTTTTGTTAATTTCTTTTTGTTGTTCTTTTAAACTGACAATCATTTCAGATTTTTTTTCAATAATACGATTTATTTCATTGATGTTTATTTTCATATTTTGCATTTTTTGTTGTAATTGAATATAATTACCTTCCATTGTAAAAGATATAAAGAATATAATTTAGACTGCTAAACGAATTGTATTTTTATCACTTTTTCTTTTTCGACGATTTGTAGATGGTGCTGAAGTATTGCTTAGATTTTCTAAATCTTCTACACTAATAGTGCTATCATTTTTTGATTCTATATCCACCTTTTTATTTAATTGATTTAGAAGTTGATCAATATTTTCAGGTCCTTTCATATCTTCTCTAGCATTAGAGGATTGATTCATACCAAAATCGCTCATAAAGTTGCTTAATCCAGGACTTTTTTCTTCCATAGAACTTACTGCGGCCTTGGTGAACTTATTCATCAAATCAGGATTTTGGCGCATGATATCGTCCATACCTGGAATAGCTGATTTAAACATCGTATTGGTCATATGAATCATCATACCAGACCCTGCTAATTGAAATAATATTTTTAATTCAGGTGCCATTTTAGCCTTAGATTTATATTTTTCATGTAATTCAGAAAAGATATCATCATAATCTTCTAAATTTTCATTAATTTGTTCTGACCATCCTTCTAATTTAATATCAAATGGGTCCAATTTATTATTTAAAAATTCTAATCCAGTAATAAGTGTGGTTAGTACCTTTCCTTGAAACTTAATACTATTACTCCGCTCTTTTTCAAAGATAATGTGTTCATATTCACCCTTCATTTCATCTAATGAAGAATCCATACTATATCTTTTGGATAATGTTACTCCTTTACTTTCAAGTTGTTCCAATTTTCTTAAATAATTAAATTTTTCTTTCAGTAAATCTTCTTTTGTTTTATGTTCTACTTCTTGAACTTCTTTTTCGATGTTGATTTCACTTATTTTTTTAAATGGTATACTTTGTTGGGTATCCATTTTTACAGTATTTTTACCTATGCCTACATCTTCTATTTCATTTAATTCGGACAATTCTTTGTCTAAAGATATATCTTTAATGGTGGATTTTTGTTTATCATTCATAAGTAATTCAGCACCTGAACCAAAATCAACATCATCTATATTTAAATCCAAATCAATAATTTCTTCCATTATAATAACTTATATGTTATTGCTTTATATTTAGCGCATTACTAATTGTTTTTTTAAAGCATCTTTTAATTGTAAAAAACAATCTGCTAAATCATCTTTTTTTTTGTGGGATAAAAAATGTTCAAGGTATTCAACATAATCTTGTTTCAAAAGTTTTTCGGTAATTTGAATACTTAATTTTTTACGTTGACTATAAGTAGTTTTTTTTGGAATATCATAGTCTTTTAATTTGTGACACGCATTCCAGTGATATATATCATTAATACCTTGTTGAATAAAATACATTGTAATCATTCCTTGTAGCGTTTTCATTCGTATTGCATTTTGACCTATTTGATTTTCAATAATAACTCGTTCTACTTCATAAGGCGTAAAAATATCGTGAAACGAGTTACACATAGTTTTTCCTAAATCAATTAAATTCACCTGGTTTGATTTTTCTTTACATAATTCTAATACGTCCCATTTCAAAATAGTTGAATTATTTGAGTCATAAATAATATAAGCCAAATTTTTGATTCCAACATCTATGCTAACATATATCATATTGGTATAAGATATATGTATATATTTATATTAATTTATGAATTGTCTCTGACGCATAGCATTCAACCTTTCTCGAGACAAATAAACATCTTTCATAGAGGATTCGCTATATCCTTTGGGTTTACTATCGTCGTGAATGCCTAAAAATAAATAGGGAGGATTATGAATCTCTATAGAGGGTTCTATTGATTGAAAGTTTCTTTTCATTATAAGGTCAGCATGTTTTACCAAAAACTCTCGGTAAGATTGATTGTTTGTTATACCATATTGTTTCTTTATTTTTTCATTGTTCAAAGAATTTTGCGAATAATCGGTAAATGTTCTACTATTCATTAATATATATTTATAATTTATTTCTCTTCATTTGGTTGTGGTTCTTCTGTTTTTTCTTCTGTTTTTTCTTCTGTTTTTTCTTCTGTTTTTTCTTCTTCTGGTAGTTTAGATACTTCAATAGGATTTTCTTCAAAGGCTAAATCTATGACAAGTGATTTTTTGTTATTTGCTAAACGAATCAAGTCATTTTTTTTCATTTTTGGGTTGGTTTTTATTCCCTTATTGGTCAATAAATCTCTTAATGATTTTACACTCATTTTATTGTAATCTGTTTCATATGTTGGTTCTTCATTTGAATTGGATTCTATAAGTTCGTCTTGTGGTTTTTCTTCTTCTTCTTCATATTCTTCTTCATCGGAAGAACTTGAGATATCATCATCATCATCATCATCATCATCACGGTCACTTTCTACTTCAACAACTAACGATACGGGATGGTTTTGTTTTACAACGGTTCGATCGCTCTTTGCTTCTGAAGATTGTTGTAACAGTTCATACAATACTTTCGCTTGTTCCATTTGAGCGGATTCGATGTTTTCATATTTTCGTTTGAAATAATAACATACCAAAGTGATTAACAATAAATTTATAATTAGACCTGTGAAGAAACCACTAATATCTAATAATCCCATTATAGATAATACTTATAATCTTTATATACATTTTAAACGAAATCAAAATAAATAATCTGGATAATTCAAGTCTTTTAATATTTGTTTACCACCGTGTATATAAGAAATACCCTTTTTTATTTTGTATAAATATTCTATTTTATCTTTGTGTTCTATAACATTCATTTTGTAATTAGAGACATACTTGTCTAATTCTTCACAAAGTTGAATATAATGGGTAGTCAAAATAAAATCAACACACGAATAACTCTTTAATCCTTTTAGATATATTTTTGCACATAATATGGCATCATTTGGATTTGTACCAGAATATAACTCATCAAAAATACATAAATGTCTCTCATTAGAATGTTTTTCTACATGTTCTAAAATATCTTTACATCTACGTGCTTCGGCTTGAAATAAACTATCACGACCAGATGTATCTGGAATGTTCAAATAAGAATGAAAATGATTATATAAACGAATATTGGCGCGTTTATAACAACCAAATCCTATTTGTTGAGACATAATTGTGTTCAGTAAAATAGATTTCAGCAAAGTAGTTTTACCAGAGGCATTTGGTCCAGTAATAATAATCTGTTTGTCCATTGTGATATTATTTTTTATAGGTTTATCATTTATATTTGCTAAATAATAGGACCCTTTCATTTTTGTATATGTCTCTTGGAACGTAGCCATATTTATTTTCTTGGAAATATGTGTTTTTTGTAAAGAATATATATCTTTGATATAGTGATTCAAATCATAAGCATAACAAAACGCATTATGATATGTTTTATCATAAAACAACGCATAATAAATATACATAATATATCCAATTTGACTTAAACGACTAAATGTATTCTGATAAGGAAAAATAAGTGATAATTTATTTAAAATATTTTGAATAATATTTTTCTGATGATTATTTTGTTCTATAAATAAAGAATATGATTTATATGGAGACAAATAATGATTAAGTCTTTGTATTTGGTCTATAGCATTTATACAATAACCTTTGTAACCGCTAATAAATTCTGAAATATAATGGATATTATTATAAAACTGAATGCACGAAATAATGTTTTGATAAATTTGAAAAATATAAAAAATAATAGAGGCAAATATAGAAGTTCTCTGTTGAAATGTAATAGATTCATTTGTATAAAATAATTTATATAGATTTGTATTTTTCATCATATTTTGTAATAATTCACTATATTGAGATGTACTAATTTTAATGTTTTTGAATCTTAATATAAAATAAGGAACAATAAAAATAAAAATAGGAGTAACCAATGAAAAAATTGGAGAAGTTATATTATAAAAACTCAGTGCCTGTAAAAATAAAACCGAACGATTGAGTGGCTCAAGTGCTGAAATATTAATGTATTGATATTTATCATTAAAATTTGTTTCAGAACGAAATGTCATATAATTCTCCATCATAGATTCGCAATCAACAAATGAAACATCTAAGTTTTTAATTACAAGTTGACTATCTTGTAAAAACTCTTTATTAGGCGTATAATAAGATGTCCATTCTAAATGAGTGTCTCCTAAAATTTTTTTGTAAGCATTTTTCATATCAATATCATCTTTTATAGTAGATGAAACATATTTATGATCTATATATTGTATTGGCAATTTGAACTCCATTATATAGTTATTTTTTTTTATAAGATAATATAGAACGAATATAAAAATAGGTTTTATATATTATAATGTATTATTCTTATGATAAAATGATATTGCTGTCTATGGATTATAGTCCATATGAATTTCCTGAATATACCAAAGAGATCATTACAAAAATAAAAAAAAAGTTATTTATACACAACAAAAGTGAACCATTCAAAATAACTAAAATACCCAAACAAGAAGATTATTGTGGAGTCATATGTAAATTATTAAATAAATTAACCGAAAAAAACTATAATAAGTTAAAATTAGAATTGTTTGAAATGATCGAAAATATAACCACAACAAAGGACATTGATATTATTACGAATAAAATATTTCAAATTGCTAGTTCTAATATACATTTATCCAAATTATTTTCTTTATTATACAAAGAATTAATTGAAAAAAACAATACTTTTTATGAGATTTTTCAAGAAAATTTTTCAAAACATAGCAAACTACTAAGTGAAATAGAATATATTAGTCCAAATGAAGATTACGATAAATATTGTGATTATGTAAAAAAGATAGAACAATTAAAGGCTAGTCTATTATTTTTTAGTAATTTAATGAAATATAATATTTGTTCTTTGGATAATTTGGTTGAATTATGTAAAGAACTAATGAAAACACTAAAATGTGAAATGGAACATAAAACTAAGATGGAATATAAAGAAGAATTATTACAAAGTATTTTTATCATTATAAAAGAATTATTAGATTATTTATTATTTCATTCAGAATGGGAAGGATTATATAATAATATAAATCAAATAAAAACACATCCAAACGTGAATCCAAAATTAAAGTTTAAGTGTATGGATATTATTGATTTTGTAAAAGTTCATATTCGATAATAATTTAATACTTGATAACCATTACGCATATTCCATATTACAGATTTATCTTCCATAAAGAAATCTTTATTCGAATTTAAAAATATTTTATTTTTCCACTTAAAAGGAATGATAGAAGGACTAAATGCACCATCATACTTGTATTCTTTGCCATTTATAGTCAATAAACAGCAAAAATGGGTTTTATTCGTGTCTCTTAACAATAAAGAATCTAATATATATTTTTTTTTATATTGGTCTATTAAGTAAATATCCTTGTTATTTATTATCTTTGATTGTGTGTGGTTTAATTCTGCCCAAATAATATCTGTATTTGCATTTACATAACCATAATCTTTCATATAACTATATAATAAAACACCATTTTGGACATGATACGCATATTTTTCATTTGATAAATAATTCAATAAGGTCATTTGATAATTATATGGATTTCCATATTCTTTTTTATTGGTAATATTAGGTTTATATTCTTTTGGAATTCCTTCGTGTATTTTTTCAATTAAATCATTTGTATTCATAATTTTTGCCAATATGTTTCCTTGTAAGGTTGCCTCTATAGCTATGTTGAATAAAAATAATGGTGCCTTTAGTTTTTTTAAATAGGGATTAAGATTTTTCATTTTACCTGTAATCATATATTGTCTAAAATACTTATTGAATTTACGACCTTTATCGCTAATATAATTTATCATAAATCCTGTATTAAACCAACAATTATAATATGATTGTTTAGGGACAATCAAATTATTTATATTTATAATATGGTGTTTGGATAAGTTATCTAAAAATAATGCTTGAGCGTCTATATTCCAATATGATACACATTCACCATTTTTTAATTTGATTTTAGGATTGATATAATATTTCAAAATAGAATCTTTTAGGGTGTATTCTTCTACATCTATGTTGATACATTGTGTAATAGCATCAAATATATCATATTTTGGACTATATCTCGATTGAATCAATATTTTATTTATCTCTGGTGAATAAGATGAAACACTTGGATGAAGAATATTAGAAGATACCTCTTTTTTAGGTATTCGAAAACTTTGAATACTAGGCTGTTTTATTCTTTTTAATAATTTACACGTTTTTTTATCCAATTTGTATTTACTAGATAATCTACAATGGTCAGTATATATACACCCTTTGTAGCATTTGTCTCTTTGTAAATGAACGCATTTTGATTTACACTTTTTCGTCTTATTTGGCATTTATATATATATATATATATTATAATTATGGAAAATATGGCATCTGTATCTTCTGGATTAATGAAAGACTATATGTACGAAACCAATTTAAATTCTGTAGAAGAAAACGGACAAACTACTGATCTATATAAAATACGTGTCCATTTTAACGATTCGCATTATGATTTATGTATTGCGATAGGAGATATAAAGTCTTTGGATAATATAGAATATAAATATGTTTATGTTGTCAAATATGAAAATGTTGTCTCTAAGTTAGGTCTATATGAATTTGTCCGTGGTGGAAATACTACAGAATATAAAGAAGGAACTATGCTCATTTTTGATAATTTTATGAATAAACTAAAACTAGAACAAATGGTTCAAACCAAATATGAATACATTCTAAGCAAAGATTTTAAAATGCTTATTCAAATTAAAAAAAAAATAAATAAAGACAAACAGCAATTTGAACAAAAATACAAACCATTATTTGAAATATTAAAAAAAAAATATGCCAAAGATTACGATTTATTGGTTTCTACATTCAGGTTTTATGACACTAATGGTGTTGTAGATTTCATCCAAGACAAAACCATCATAAATTATGATTTAATAAACCAATATAAATCAAGGTATACCAATATGACCTACAATGATTTTTTACGAATGATATTTGCGGATCCTTTAGTATTATTGGATGAATTAGATTCTTTTGATGAAAAAAATAGTCTAGAGACAAATATGGTAAAACCAAAATTACAACCTGAACAAGATGCTAATGAAGAAGGTAATGAAGAAGAAGGTAAAGAAGAAAATGTCAATGAAGGTAAAGGTGATGAAGAAAATGCCAATGAAGAAGGTGAAGAAGAAAATGCCAATGAAGAAGGTGATGAAGAAAATGTCAATGAAGGTAAAGGTGAAGAAGAAAATGCCAACAAACAAGGTGAAGAAGAAAATGCCAATGAAGAAGGTGAAGAAGAAAATGAAGTTGAAGAAGAAGAAAATGAAGTTGAAGAAGAAGAAAATGAAGTTGAAGGTAAAGAAGAAAATGAAGTTGAAGGTAAAGGTGATGAAAACAATAAAGATTCCAACAAACAAGGTGAAGAAAAAAATAAAGATGCGAATGAAAATTTTAATTCAGTAAAATCGAACAGTTCTTTCATAGTCTCTTCAAATTCAAATTCAAATAAGTCAGGTGGAAAAATGAAACTATTGAAAAGAAAAATGAAGTTATAATATATGACATTTACACAGAACACTATAGAAAATATTCAGTTTTTAAAGAACAAATATTCTTTAGATACAAATAAACCGAATATAAAATATACTTTGCGACAAATACATAATATATTTAATAAAATTCATATAAAAGATCATTCTTATGTAGAACATTCTAATGTATCTGTTGTTGAAAATCCTTCACTTTTTTTTCCAAATGTAATTGTAAATCATATAAATAAAACAAAATTTCATGAATATATATTTAAGATACATAAACAAAACTATCGTTTTATGATAAAATTATATAGCGAGACATCTATACATATAAAGGAGTATATTAAAAAAATAAAGACAATTATTATATTGTTTATTCGGTGCAAACCTTCTCTACAAAAAACCTATAATAATATTACGATTTATTTGACAGACTTTGAAAAAACAAAGGAATATATGAATACTGGTTTTACATATGGGAATAATATTGTCTTATATCGTAAAGAAGAATGGTTTAAAGTATTTATTCATGAATGTATCCATTTGTTTGATTTTGACTTTCATAGTCATAAAAATTATTATAAAATGAAACGATATTTTCCAATACAAAGTCAGTTTTTATTATTTGAGACCTATACCGAATTTTGGGCAAGAATTATAAATATTTCATGGTTGTCGAGAAATAAATCATTTCGTATATTTGAACATAGATTTCATAAGTATTTTAAAAGAGAACAATTATATTCATGTGTAATGACCAATAAGTTTTTGAATGAACAACACCTAACATATCGAGATTTGATTCAACATAATAATTATAAAGAAAAAACCAGTATATTTTGTTATGTTATATTGACCAGTTTATTGTTTTTTTACATACAAGAAACTATGGATTTTTTTGAGTCGGAAAATATGTTTCGATATGAAAAAAGTGTTGACCAATTTATGAATTTTATTATACATTTACATAAAAAAGACAAATGGTTGAAACATTTAGACCAAATCAAGTATACTTCCACTACAAATCGAAATATGGCTTTGTATGATAAAAATTGAAATAAAAATCATATTAAATAATAATAGAATGAATAACCTATCTGAAGAGCCTATAATTATTCCTCATATTGCAGATTATAAAATAGAAATTAAAGAAGGAATCCTCATACTTACACCAAAAAAAAAATATATTACAGATTATGAAATGAGTAAAACCAGTTTTACTAAATCAATCATAAAAGAATGTATTATAAAAGACTCTAATCATATAGTTATATCTACAACAAAAACATTTGGAGGTATACTTAATGATATATGGAAAACTATGCCTACTGAAAAAATACTAAAAACTACAAATTTTAATATGAAATTAACAAACGAAAATGGTAAAAAAGGTTATAATTGGAATAAATATATTAATATGTCGGTACAAAGTAAAAATGCGAATGGATGTCTTAAAGAAATACTACATATGGTTAAAGAAAATAACTATAGTTTGTATTTATGTGTTTTATTGAAAACAAGTAAAATCGTTTATTTAAAACTATAAAAAGTTTTTTAATAATTTTACATTAAAAATTATTAAAAAAATTAAAAATATTCATTTAGGCTTTTACACTTTTCTCAAAATGTGGACTCATAAACTTTTGTAGATTGAAATAAGTAAGTTCATCCGAATTGGATACCTTGAGTAGTTTCTTTAGTTTAGCATCAGGAATAATCTTGCGACCATTCGTTTTGTCTTGAAGACTGTTCTCACGGATATAAGCAGTCATTTCCTTGGTAACATCCGTTCGTGCCATCATAGTACCCTTATCTTTTTTTAGAAAACCAGCCAGTTCATCACTAATTTTGGTAGGTTTTACAAATCCACTTGGGGCTCTTGAACCCTTGTTTTTATTTTTTTTTTGTTTGATTTTATCCAATACTTTCATTTCTTTGGATACTTGTTTTTCTAAAACTTTTACTTTGGATTTTACCTTAGATAAAAGACCATTCATATCTACTAGTAAAGAAACAACACCGTTGAATGATTCTTGTAGAGAACCTTCCGTTTGAGGAACCACTACTACATTATCTACTTCTTTTGGTTTTTCTACCTTTGCCTTCGGTTCAACGACTTTTGGTTCAATGACTTTTGGTTCAACGACTTTTGGATCTACAGATTTGGATTTTTTAGATTGTTTTACAGCAGACATTATACATAAGCATATTATATGTTTTTATATTGTTTTTACGCAATTATTATATAACAGACTGATACAGCCACGGTAAGGATTCGGCAGCGCGAGGATGAACTAAAGTAAATGTAGTCAAAATATAAAAAGCACAAAGAGATTGTTTTTCATTATCTATATTTATATTATTGATTAAGTTGTCACAAATACTATAAATATAGTGTTTCAAAGTATTATTTTTAATATTAATATTACGATTTTGAAATAAATACAAAGGAATATGTAAAAAAGGATTTCCAGTTGGCGGACATAATTGTCTCCTTTGTTCATTGGTCATTTCGCTTCTATAATTCCAAATATCATGTATTTCATAAATAAATTTCCTTAATTGCTTGTTGTTCAACTTAGTAACCCATTCAATTTGGGTATAATTTCCTAAAGAATCTAATTTTTGAAATATAGAGACAAACATATTATCTATTGTTTGCTTGATGGGTTTTACATTTTCATCTACATAATGAAATATTTTATTGTATATTTTTCTTTGTTCTACCATTCGTATAAAGTATTTTGGAAAAGGTTCCATCGTATATGGGTTATTTATTTGTTTCTTATCTAATAAAGTACTAATTGAAATTATATTGAATCCATATACAAAATTATGACTATCTTTATAACTTATAAAATATTTGTACTCTATATCGTTCATAGACTCTATTGTTAGAAAATCCTCAGTATTATTGCATAAGCTTCTATTAAACATTGCTGGACCTTGCGTTTGGTTTAGTTTGAATACAATATAATTTCTAAAAAAATAAATTATTTTTCGGATATAAAAACTATGTTTCAAATAATGATAACATTCATATAACATATCTTTTTTTGTTTTTTGCTTAGGTTTGTAAGAAAATCGCTTCATAATGCGTTTCATTTCTTTTATGGTATATTTAGATTGTAAAAATTTATTATATTGCGAAAAAGATTCGACCATTTATAATAATAACGATATTTTTTTATATTTAATTTACTATTTGGATAGGTATTGCTAAGATTTTATAAAACAATTATAAAAATTGATTTAAAGATTTTAATAATAATTAAGTAACAATGACAACTATTATTGTAAACGCAAAAGACTTCTCGCCTAACTCCAACATGATTTTCACCAAACCAAAAGCAAATAGTGTTGGTGGGAAAAGTGTGGGTATTATAAATAGTCTAACTAAAAAAGCATTGCACATTCAAACACCTCTTATGATGAATTGGGGTGTAAACGTATATGATAATGCGAATAATTCTAAAAGTTATGACTTTACATTGCAATTCCCTCGCGAAGATTTTGGAAACGATGAAACAAAGAGTTTGTTGAATATGTTGATTGAATTTGAAGAAAAGGTAAAATCTGAAGCTAAAAAAAACGCAAGGGACTGGTTTGGTAAGGCAACTATGTCTTCTGAAGTCATCGATGCTCTATGGAGTCCAATGCTAAAATATCCAAAAGACCAAGAAACTGGAGAGCCAGACAAAACTCGCAGTCCAACTCTCAAAATAAAACTTCCGGCATGGGAAGGAGTGTTCAATTTTGAATTATTCGATATTGAACAAAATAGTTTAATTCCTAATGAAGATGGTCGTGGTCCTGAAGAGTTTATTCAAAAAGGAAGTAATGTAGCGTGTATTATTCAATGCGGTGGCATTTGGTTCGCCAATGGTAAATTTGGGGTAACTTGGAAGTTGTACCAAGGAGTGGTCAAGCAAGTAGAATCACTTGAACGTGGTAAATGCCATATTAAAATTACTACTACTGAAGAAGTAGTCCCCCCTGAAGACGAAGATGAAGATGTTCCAAAACCATCCAAATCTCTATCACAAGTTACCTACGATAGCGATGGTGAAAATGTAGAAGTATCAAAAGATGAGGAACCAGCGGAACCAGAAGAACCAAAAAAAAAACCTAAAAAAACAACTAAAAAGAATTAGATAAATGAATAATTATATTTGATATTTCATTATGTTCAAAAATATTGGACTGAATCATAGGTATACCTTGATTCATTAAAATAGTTATATTTTTTTCATATAAAAATGAAAAACTTTTTCCGCCTATTTTAAACTCAATTACATCACCCATATTTTTTGTTTTGTTTTCTAAATATATATGTATATGATTATATATATCTATTGAAATATATTCAGGTATATTAGGTTTTATTTTTATTTTTATTTTATGAGTTTCATACCATAATTCGTGGTGCCATAAAGGGATATAAAGGTCATAGTCTTTCATATAATATAATTCTTTTTGAAATAAATGATCTAAGCATGGATTTAATTCAAATACTTGATAACTATGTATATGTTTTTCAAATGGGTCATAAATATATTGTTTTAAAAGAATAAACAAAGTATGTGTATATTCTTCGTCACAATAAAACAATGGAGACAAATGATTCAAATCGTCTAATAAATAATCATAAGCTTCTTTTACATCGACAAAACATTCCGATGTTTTATTTTTATCAGGATGATGTTTCAAAGAAGCTTTTAAGTATTTTTTACGTAATAAAGCATAGTTTAAATGATTATGTGGGTCAATATTCAAAATTGCATATGCTCTTTTTTTATCCATACATTATTTAATACTATTCTTTTAATATTATTAAAAAAATAACAAACCTTTCCAAATGATATATAGACCGGTAGTTATTGTTGTATTTTTTTATAATATCAAATAAATCTGGCATCACCCTTTCTATATCATACGTGGACATATAGTTCATATTTAACAAACGATTTAATATAAAGTAAAAAGATTCGTGTATGTTTATATTGTAAGTCAATAAATTATACAGTAACTCCCTTAATAAGAAATAATCGATGTTCTTCGAGGCAATCATTTCAATGATTGGTTCACATAATGGAATACACATTTTTTTTTTACTTTTATCTTTCAACGATACTATTTTACAATGTTGCTTTATAGTATCGGGCAAACACGACATATTTTGTGTACATAGTATAAATTTAATATTTGGGTCTCTCATAAAAATATAAAAAATATCCAACAATTCATCCTTTATATTATGTACGTTCATACATAATATGATACATTTACCCATATTTTCTTTACAAATTGTTTGTATTTGTTGATACAATGCTACCCACAAACTATATTCGTTTGTACCCAATAATTCAAAATCTACTTCAAAATGAGCATCGCTTAAGTTAAAATAATATTTATAGTCATTTAAGTTGATTTCTATTTTTCTTTTATAGTTCAGTTCCGTTTTACTATATGGTTTTATCATATTTATTGCATAATTATATTTTGAACTATTTTCCTTTCCATAAATAAGTATATGTTCCATATTTATACTATATGAAAGTGATATTTAAATATATTATACTACTATTACTATGAACTTATTTGTTCCTTATAATATTTTTGAAATAAATAAAATAGTATTTCAAAAACCAGTAGAAAACAAAATAAAATATTATAATAATTTTTATAGAATATTATACAATGAAGGTTATTATACCATACAAAATGTAATTATTTCTATACCAGAATCACATATAATTACAAATTATCATAACAAAACTTACAAAATTAGTTTCAATAATGACTTATTGTATTCGTTGTTTTATATTGAATATGAATTATTAAAAAAGATAAATTTAATTACAAACAAAAAAATAGAACGTTTATTACATAATGATTGTATGTATAAACGTTATGTATTACATTTGAATAAACCTCCCAATAAATTATTTATACGAATATCTGGTATTTGGGAATCAAACGATAAAATTGGTATTACTTACAAGTTTATTTCTAAATGATCTTTGTCTACCATAAAATGGTCTAATATAGTTTGTTGTACACCTGTAATGAAAAGAGAAAATACACCAATGATATACAATATACTAGAAATATGACTATTCGTTTCTTCTTTATAAAATAAATTATATATCATGATTATCAAAAAAGATAATACCATTAAATTTGAAAACATAGACCATGAATAATATATTTGTGGAATTTGTTTTTTATTTATTCGTTCCAAATATTTATATGAAATTGTGGTATCCCACATCATCATCATAACTAGCAATGATAATGGATAAATAACATTATTTTCTATTTTGGAGTCAATGCATATGTAAGAAATTACTGAAAATATAATAATCAAATTTCCCCAAATGCTTGTGGTTGCATTACCAAATGAACCATCTTTTGAAGACGTAAGCATCCCTATTATCATTTTGACAAATATACCTATCATAGTAAAAGTTATTAATACTATTTTTGGAAAAAACAATTCACTTGTTTCTTGACTATTATTCATATTATAAGATTATATTTTTTTTGTAGATATTCTTTTATATGTTCTACATTTCGACTATCAATGTCTAATGCGTAAAATTTGGGTTTTTTCATTTGTGGTGTTTTATGGTAAATATATTCTCCATATTTTCCTTTTCGAATCGTGGTATGTTTACCAATTGATATATTGATATTCATCAATGACTCCATAAGTTCATTAGGAAATGCTTGTTCTTCAATAAATTCTTCTATTTGATCATAATGTATCCAATGTATCAAAGAAGTGGTAACTTTGTTATATTCCATATAATAACCAAATTGTCCGCTTTTTATAACGACGGGGTGTTTTTTGTATGTCCCACAATGTAAACTTGATTGTTTTGATTTTACCATATCAATGACGACTTCTTTATCTACTTCCCGTTTAAATTCAGTAAAGATGTGTCTCCAAATACCTATTTCTTCTATAATGTCTAATTGAGTTTCCATTTTTTTTGTATATGAATAGTCAAATAAATGATTATAATATTGATAACAAAATTCAACGACTTTCTTACCAGTATTGGTAATTGTAATTTTATTGGTCTCATCATTCGAATAAGATCCGGATTTTTGTGTGATAACATTATCTATTAATTCGTATTGAGTTGTTTCAAATACTTTTCCCTTTATTTTTCCTTTTACAATATAATGTTTGTCATAAAGTTTTGTTAAAATAGACGCATAAGTAGATGGACGACCAATAGATTCCTTTTCTAGTTTTTGGATCAGTTGAGATTCACAATAATGATACATTGGGTTTTGTAATATTTCTTTAGCAACAATAGAACTATAGTTTATTTGTCTCAGTTGCGAAAAATACAAGGAAATATTTTCGTTTTTGGGTGTACTATTTAGTTTTTTCCATCCTTCGAACAAAAACATAGGTTCTTTGTGTATAAAATATAAATCAAGTGGTGCACTTATTTTATAATTCGATGTTTCTATTTTAGCATCACTCATAGAAGTTTGTAACGTATGTATATAAATCAACTTGTATAACTTATTGATTTGGGAAGTTTCAAATGTAGTTTCGGTCAATTTCAGATTGGTGACACGAATACCTTCGTGAGCCTTTTTTGTCGAACTAGGGATTTCTTTATAATAATCGTGTCCAAAATGTTGTTTAATGTGCAGTTCTAACGATTGTTTGAATGTATCGTTATAACTTGGAGTATCGGTTCGCATATAAGTAATACAACCATTCTCATATAATGCTTGAGCATAACTCATTGTGTGCGATGGACTAAATCCTAATACTTGATGTGCTTTTTGTTGTAAAGAACTAGTAATCAAAATAGAAGGTCTTTTTTCATTTGTAATATTTTTTTCAATAGGATACATTTCAAATATATGACTTTTACATTTTTCTAAAAAATCATCCACTTTATCCATAGATTGTGACAAATGAAACTTTACGTGTTTAGAAGTAAACCATCCTTCCACTTTATAATGGGTCTCCATACTTTGTTTTTCATATTCTTTTTCTTTTTCATAAATCATATGTAGTGCTGGAGTTTGACACCTACCAGCACTTAATTTATTTAAAACATATTTCCATAACTTGGGTGAAATGGTAAATCCAATATACAAATCTAATATTTGCCGAGTTTGTTGACTATATACCCTGTTCATATTCAATAGTCCTTTGTGTTGAATGGCGTTTTCTATAGCTTCTTTTGTAATTTCACTAAATAGGATTCGAGGTGTTGTCTCCACATTTAATTTACATACTTTACAAATATGCCATCCAATAGCTTCACCTTCTCGGTCGTCATCAGTAGCTATGATAATCTCCGATGCTTGTTTTATTTCATATTTTAACATCTTCACGACAGTCGGTTTTTCTATTTTATAACTTACTTCATACGTTTCCATATTGAGCTGTTCCAATGAAGAAAAGGACGTAATGTGTCCACAACTGGCCACCACTTTATACGAAGGTCCTAAATATTCTTCGATTTTCTTACATTTGGATGGTGATTCTACAATGACCAATGTTTTCATGTTTACACAAATAAAATTTATTTGTCTATATCAATTTTTTTGGCATAATATTCTTTCCAACTAATATTTTCAACTGGAGAAATAAAGTTGGTTTGTTGTATATCTTCTATTTTTTTATCAATATAAATTTTTTTTAATAAAGTTCCAATTTCATAAGAAGCTTCGTGTTGGTCACGTTTACCTTTCTCAATGCTTTCTAATACATCTAAGAAGGTATATAAAATAGTTACATCCAAATCATTTTTCAAAAGTTTATTGTAAATCAACGTATAATTTTGAAATAAAAAGAAGCATTCACTTTGTAAGGCATTGTCCAATGTTTTGTAATGGGTTGTTTTTAATTTGCGTTTGATTTGTTGAATTTTTACAACATCTTTTCGAATGAGTGAACTATGATTTAATTGTCTAATTTCTTCGGTGTGATCGATTGTATCATTGACATCTATCATTTCTTGTAATTTGATACGCTGACTATTATTCATTATTATATTATATAAAATACTTTTTTATATTTAAATATAGTATAATGGATATGTTGGTAGGTACAATACATTCACTTAATCATTTTGTGGATGTTCCTATTCGTAATATGTGTGGAGGTAAAAAACGAAAAAAAACATATAAAAAGAAAAAAAGAAAGAAACCATATAATGCAAATCGTTTTAGTAGGAGGGTCTAATTGGCTTGGTAGAGATTTAATGCGTAAACTTTTATCTGAGAAAAAACAATTTCATTTTACTTGGATAGACAATCTTTCTTCAGAGTATTCTTCTCGTCATTACACGTGGGATTTTGAATATTTAAAAGACGATTGTTTTGATTTCCAATATGGAGACATCACCAGTTATGATTTTTTGAAATCTATTATTTGTAAGGATTCTATTATTATTTATAATGTATGGACACAACCACAATGTGTAATTGGTATGGACAATATTGCGCGATTATCAAGAGAATTAGATTGTAGACTCATTTATACTACTCCTAAATCTTTGATAGATTCATTCAAATACATCATTCAAAAAAATAAACTACAAGGTGTAATTGGTATTCAATACAAAGGAGAACTTGTTGGACAATACGACATTTTCAATAAACGTGACCCTATAGATACAATCCAATATTATAAAAAAATAGGAAATAAAATAACTCATGCTTCGTTTGAATATTATACAATGGATAGTGCAGTTCATTTTATTTATTTTTTTATAATACAACCAATGGATGATAATTTGTTTATTCAACAACCTATATTAATATATCAGTAAAGTATAATATATTACTAAAGTATATAATGAACCCCAAAGACTTGACTTCTAATAATGAGAATAGTTATGCGTTTATGCGTAAAATGTTTGTTCGAAATATTATTCGTGACCAGTCAATTAAAACCTACAAAGATACTTCTTCCTATATTCATCATAAAAAAATGGTTTCTATAGGTAGACAACAAAACAAGCATTTTCATACCAACAACAACAAACGAGAAATTATCCAGTCTTTACGCAGACTTCGATCTCGTTCGTGATTTTTTTGTTTTGATTGATTTTTTTGTTTTGGGAGATTTCTTAATTGCCCCAAACGACCCCTTTTTAGCAAAATAACCATATTTTTCTAAACGTTTTTCCTTTTTTGCCGTCATATGTTTTTTTCGAGACACAATTTCTCCCCATTTGTTTTGTATTAAATCTTTTTTGGTTAAACCACCTGATGTTTTTTTTGCGTTTCCGTGCCAAACTTCCGCTCGTGACCCAAATGTTTTCATTATATTATATATAAATATAAAATATTTATTGCTTATCGGTTTCTTCGTTTGTATAAATATCGTTGATACGAACTATATTTATGATTTTTTATAATAGAACAATTACCGGTTTTGTGAGACAAATATAGACTGTAGTCTAATGTTTTGAATGGTTTATTATTTATTATTAATACTCCACCATGATATACGGAGGATTGTTTCGAAGGTGGAATATATTGTTTATTTGGACAACTATAATTCATTATATATAGGTCTATATAATTATACGACTCATGAAATCTCTAATTTTTGCTTTTCTATCACTTGAGACATTATTTGACCTTAAAAGGACTTTTATCAAATTCACATAATATTGTGAATTACAATTTGAAATCAAATTTATATTATCGTAAAAATTATGAGAATATATTATGTTATAAGCATTTTGTTTGTTTGTATTTTGATAAGAAATTTGTTTTCGCTGTTTTATCATTTTGGCTTGTAACATTTTTTTTGATCCATTACTTTGCTTATCGTTTGTTACTTTCAAACGTTCTAATCCTTCACAATTATTACACGGAACACTAGGATCCCAAAGAATTAAATCCGAAAAATTTATATTGGTATTGGCAAACATATTCGTGGTATTTACCCCGTTGCGGGCAGTTACTACAATAAGCATATAATATATTAATCTATTAATAATTGCATATAAAAATCATTATTTATTTCAAAGTTTGTACTAGCATCTAACGTTAAATTAGATGCTTGTAAACTTATACAACCATTAAACATATTTGTAAAATTTATACAACGAGACATTTTCCAATTGTAAATATCTTGACTAAAACTAAATGCGTTCATAAATGCACCAGAAGCATCTATAATATTGGATACATTCCAATTGTTGACTCGACTATTAAAACGAATTGCTCCTAAAAACATAGAGTTCATAGAGGTTACATTGGATGTATTCCAATTTTCTAAGGACTGATTGAAATTTATTGCTCCCTGAAATACAGAATTCATAGAGGTTACATTGGATGTATTCCAATTTCTTATATCTACATTGAATGTGGTTTCATTTATAAATAAATTATCTATGTTGGTAATTGCGAATGTATCCAAAATTGTAAAATCGTGATGTTTTAATTTATATTCGCTTATTTGATTTTTATATAATAAATAAGCATCTTTTATAGTATTATTGGTTACATTGCCATTGGCATAATAAAATTCTAATTTCGGACAATTTGAAAATATGTTGCTACTATCACTATCTTCTTTTTTCATTATAATTTGGTAATTTAATAAATTAAATGTAGTTTTCCAATTATAAAAAGACTGATTCAAGACGCTACATCCATTGAACATAGACGTCATATTGGTAAGCTTAGTAATCGTCCATTTTCCCAGAAACATATTAAACGATGATGCATTTTGAAACATAGATTCAGTGGTAGACACACTGGTTATATCCCAGTTACTTATATCTTGATTAAACAATGATGCTCCTTCAAAGGTAAACCTCATTTGATTTATTTGTGAAACATCCCAATTGTACAGTGGTTGATTGAAGGAGGATGCCCCTGAAAATACATAGTTCC
>Ga0255775_1001064_pt1 | contig 26379 bp, 21 predicted proteins | sample 011ome_26_FD_179973 | JGI IMG/M metagenome (GOLD analysis project Ga0255775, IMG submission 179973) | Coastal salt marsh microbial communities from the Groves Creek Marsh, Skidaway Island, Georgia - 011511BT metaG (version 2) | ecosystem: Environmental > Aquatic > Marine > Intertidal zone > Salt...
GACTGGCCGGACGGCTACTTGTAAAAGTAGTCAGTATGAGAAATGACGCGTCACTGCGCGTCTAGTCTTCTTAGTGTATATCATGCCATCTACGTTGAGAAATTTTAGGCAGAATCTTCTAAAAAAAAGCAGTCTCGGCTTTACTCCACTAGCCGGCATTGACCATAATGCTCGGCTGCGCTGTTGTCATCCATGATCCAGACGCAGCGCGTATAGGCTTGCAAACTGCATGCCTTGATACTCTGACACCTTTGTTCGTTTACACCTATACACCTAGCATCAAATAAACTAAGAGCCCCAGCATGGATCAGATCGTTGTTCGCGGTGCGCGCACCCACAATCTCAAAAACATCAACATAACGATCCCAAGGGACAAGCTAGTGGTGATAACCGGGCTCTCTGGCTCTGGTAAATCGTCACTCGCCTTCGACACGCTCTACGCCGAGGGCCAGCGCCGCTACGTTGAGTCCCTTTCGACATACGCCCGCCAATTCTTATCGATGATGGAGAAGCCCGATATCGATCATATTGAAGGTCTGTCGCCGGCAATATCGATAGAGCAAAAATCCACTTCCCACAATCCCCGGTCGACCGTAGGCACGATAACCGAAATTTACGACTACCTTCGCCTACTGTTCGCGCGCGTCGGCGAGCCGCATTGTCCCGAACATAATTTGAAGCTCGAGGCTCAGACCGTCAGTCAAATGGTCGATCAGGTCATGAAACTGCCGGAGGGCAGCCGCATCATGGTGCTCGCACCGATTGTGCGCGACCGGAAAGGCGAGCATCTGCATGTCTTCAGCGAACTGCGCACGGGCGGTTTTATCCGCGCGCGTGTCGACGGCATTGTCTGCGAACTCGACTATCCACCCGAACTCGAAAAAAACAAGAAGCACTCGATCGATGTCGTTGTCGATCGTCTCAAAGTCAAACCCGGCATAGAACAACGCCTTGCCGAAAGCTTCGAGACCGCGATTCAATTAGCTGACGGCCTTGCGATGGTGAGCCGATCTGACGCAGAGGGCAAGGAGCTTGGAAGCGAACACGACCTCGTGTTCTCCTCACTGTTCGCCTGCCCGCAGTGTGGCCATAGTATTCAAGAGTTAGAGCCCCGCTTGTTCTCCTTTAACAATCCAGCGGGCGCCTGCACGTCGTGCGATGGTCTCGGGCTCAAACAGTTCTTCGATGAAAATCGAATCATCGTCGATGAGTCGCTCGCACTGTCCGAAGGTGCTATTCGCGGATGGGACCGGCGCAACCTCTATTATTTCCAGATGCTTACCTCCCTCGCCGAACACTACGGATTTTCGATCGATGTGCCTTTTAACGAGCTTAGTAAGACGCATCGAAACGCGATTTTGAATGGTAGCGGCAAAGAGGTCATCGATTTTTTCTACATTAATGACCGCGGCGAGACGCGCACCCGCAGCTACCCATTTGAAGGCATATTGCCCAATATGGAGCGTCGCTACCGCGAGACAGAATCTACGCATGTCCGCGAAGAGCTTTCGAAATACCTGAGTTCGCAATCGTGCCCCGACTGTGCAGGCACGCGACTCAAACGCGATGCCCGATTTGTGCTTATCCAAGGCAGTGACTTGCCAACGATAACCAGCATGACCGTTGCCCAATCACACGAGTATTTCTGCAAGCTCAAACTGAAGGGTAAGAGTGCCAAGATAGCCGAGAAAGTACTTAAAGAACTGCAAGACCGACTCCAGTTTCTTGTCGACGTTGGACTTAACTACCTAACACTCAACCGCAGCGCCGACACCCTGTCAGGCGGCGAGGCTCAGCGCATCCGCTTAGCCAGTCAGATTGGTGCCGGGCTTGTCGGCGTAATGTATATCCTCGACGAACCTTCGATTGGACTGCACCAGCGCGATAATACTCGGCTGTTAAAAACTCTGTTTCATCTGCGCGACCTCGGCAATACAGTGATTGTGGTCGAACACGACGAAGACGCTATCCGTAACGCTGATCATGTCATCGATATTGGCCCAGGGGCCGGAGTGCATGGCGGCGAAATCGTCGCACAAGGCTCTATTAAGGATATTCTCAATTCAAAAGATTCGCTCACGGGCAAGTATCTGTCGGGCAAGGAAAAGATAGAAGTCCCAGCCACTCGTGGCAAACCAGATCCGGACAAGCAGCTGCGCGTGCTTGGCGCGACTGGCAATAATCTAAGAGGTGTTGACCTGAGCATCCCCATTGGGCTTCTAACCTGTGTCACTGGCGTCTCGGGCTCTGGCAAATCAACGTTAATTAACAACACGCTTTACCCCCTCGCCGCGAGTAAGCTCAATGGCGCAACCACTCTAACTGCTGCCAAGCACACGTCGGTCGAGGGACTGGAACTACTCGACAAAGTCGTCGATATCGATCAAAGCCCGATTGGCCGCACCCCGCGATCCAATCCCGCGACTTATACCGGAATCTTCACGCCCGTTCGCGAGCTCTTTGCAGGAACGCAGGAAGCGCGCACTCGGGGTTATAAGCCCGGGCGTTTTAGCTTCAACGTCAAAGGGGGGCGCTGCGAGGCGTGTCAGGGCGACGGCGTAGTCAAAGTCGAGATGCATTTTCTACCCGACGTCTACGTCGCCTGCGATGTCTGCCGAGGCAAACGCTACAATCGGGAAACTCTAGAGGTTAAGTACAAAGGCAAAAACATAAACGAAGTCCTAGATATGACCATCGAGGCCGCGCGCGAGTTTTTCGATGCCGTACCGGCGATAGCGCGCAAACTCCAAACTCTGATGGATGTCGGCTTGTCTTATATCTGCTTGGGTCAAGCGGCAACAACGCTTTCGGGAGGGGAAGCGCAGCGAGTGAAGCTGTCGCGCGAACTCTCTAAACGCGATACAGGCAAGACGCTCTACATACTCGATGAGCCGACAACCGGCCTACACTTTCACGATATCAAGCAGCTTCTCGCGGTTTTGCACCATTTGCGTGACCAAGGCAATACTATAGTCGTCATTGAGCACAATCTCGATGTAATCAAGACTGCCGACTGGGTTGTCGACCTAGGCCCAGAAGGGGGCAGCGGTGGCGGTATGATTATCGCCGAGGGCACCCCAGAACAGATTGCGAAAAATAAAAAGTCGCATACAGGCGTCTACATCAAGCAACATCTCGCTTCAGGTGTCACCTAAACAGCAGGCGCCATCACGCTGTAGCTCGCTGTAGACGCCTAACGGCGAGCGATCCAGAGTAACCGCCTGAAATGCTCACAACGTGATTCGAGCTCGTTTCCCCGATTTTCAAACGCATTCGCTACCGTTCTCCAAAAAAATTGCACTTTTGTCGACTAATTCTCTCTTTCGCATTTCTTTTTCTGTCACACCTCTGTAAAATTCGCGCCGTCTAATAGTCATCAAAGCGCAATGCTTTGTCGTCATGCTATGCGACGCTGATTTGCGACTAACAAAAGATCATGCGATTCGAGGGAAGGCAGTACAAGAATCAAGCTGGCGTTGGAAAGTAACCTCACCCAAAGATTATCGGGTTCATTAACGTAATCAATTAGATAAAAACAGTTTAAGCCTCGGCTTTAGAGTCGATGCAAACTTCATCTATCAGGAGAAAGCTATGCAATTCCCACCCACAGCCAGGAAGCTGTTGCTGACGTCTATTGTCGTCGCATTAGGCTACTCGACTGCAGCGATCGCACAAGACACCGCTTCTGCGATTCGCGGCAAGCTACTCGACGCAGCAGGACAGCCGCTTACGAACGCTACAGTTGTCGTGCGTGACACTCGCACGGGCGCGACGCGCACACTGCAATCAAACTCATCAGGCACTTTTTATGCGACTAACCTCCCCGTAGGTGGTCCATACAATGTTACGGTGAATGGCACTAAAACCGTAACTGTCGACTCGATCGCACTGGGTGATATCTACAACCTAAGCATTGAAATGGGCGAGACGCAGATCCAAGAGATTATTGTTCTTGGCGGCACAAACACCTTCGTCGACGTGGCTGCAGGGCCATCTGCCTCTTTCACAACTTTCGACATGCAAACATCGGTTGCTTACGATCGAGACATCAAAGATGTGTACTCCATCGACCCACGCATGAATCTTGACGGCGACACTCAGGTTAACTGCGTAGGCAAGCATCCACGCTTTAACAGCATCAGCCTCGACGGCATCAGCCAGAACGACCGATTCGGCCTAAACAGCAACGGGTATTCGACCGCGACTGGCATGCCTTTCCCCTACGAGGGTATCGCTCAGGTTTCAGCAGAGCTTGCGCCTTTTGACGTGACTTACGGCGGCTTCACCGCATGTAACATCAACGCGGTAACTAAGTCTGGAAGCAATGAGTGGACAGGCACCGTATTCATGGAGCGCACGGGCGATCAATGGCGCGGCGACTCTCTTGAGGTAAATGGCCGAGTGCAAGATTACTCCAGCAAAAGTTTCACTGAAGACACAAAGGGCTTCAGCATCGGTGGCCCTATCATGGAAGATAAACTCTTCTTCTATGGCGCCTACGAAGAATCAGAGCAGCCACGCTTTCTCGCAGCGGGTTACGCCGGCTCAAACAACGGCGTTGAGCGCCCATGGCTGAGCAAAGAAAATCATGACCGCATTGAGCGCATTGCCAAAGACCTCTACAACTACGATCCCGGTGGTCTGCCTGCCGATGGCACACAGACTGACGAGAAGTACATGCTCCGCGTCGATTGGAATATCAACGAACAGCACGATGCGAGTGTAATTTACAACTATTATGACGGTATTCAGCTGCGCTCCTCCGATGGTGACGACAACGAGTTCGAGTTCGCAAATCACTTCTACAACAAGGGTGCTGTGTCTGAAACGACTACCGTTCGCCTGCGTTCGCAGTGGTCAGATGCGCTCTCTAGCGAAATGTTCTACAGCAAAAACACCATGGATGACTCGCAGGTTACCGTGGGCCCCGCGGATTTTGCTGACATGCAAATCAGTATTGGTCGCGATACTGTTTACCTCGGTGCCGACGACTCGCGCCAAGCTAACGCCCTCAATACTGAGTCTGATTTCTTCAAAATTGCAGGCGAATACCTCCTCGGCGATCAGGTACTGACTTTTGGCTATGAGCGCGAAACGCTTAACGTCTTCAACCAGTTCGTGCAGCATGCGCGCGGCGGAGAGTACGATTTCTTCGACGACTCAGCAGCCAACTCAGCTGCTTGTCAGGCTCTTACTGCTCAGGGTCGATTTGATGATCCTAGCTGCGGATTGTCAGGCATAGACCGCTTCGAACTGGGTCGCCCGAGCCGCATTTACTACGGCAGCGGCGGCGGCACTAATAACGCGGCCGACGCAGCGGCAAGCTTTGAAAACTCGCTCAACACTGTTTACCTGCAGGACGAGCTGTATATCGCTGACTACAACTTAACTGTTGTGGCTGGCCTTCGTTACGACTGGTTCGAAAGCGACGACAGACCCAATTTCAACCAAGCCTTCACATCAGCGAACGGCGGCCTGCGTAACGATACTAATATCGACGGTCTCGACCTTCTCATGCCTCGACTTGGCTTTACCTGGGAAGCTAACTACAACCTAACAGTTCGCGGTGGCGCAGGCCTCTACTCAGGCGGCAATCCTAATGTCTGGATTTCGAATGCGTGGAGTAACGACGGTCTGACGAACGTGCAGCTACAGAATCGTAACTTCAACGGCGCTCGCTCAATCTTCAGCAATTGGGAACTCAGTGGCGAAGGCCGACCAGGCTACGATGTTCCACAGGAAATGATCGACCAAGTCGCTAACACGACAGCTGATTCGGCAAGCAACAGTTTCCTCGTGCTGATCGATCCAAACTACGAGCAGCCTTCGGAGTGGAAACTCGCTTTGGGTGGTACCTATACGTTTGATAGTGGCCTGAGCGTAGACGCAGACTTCCTCTACTCTATCGCGAATGACGCAGCCTACTATGTAGACGTCTCTCAAGAGCAAATAGGTGTAACGACTACCGGTCAGCCGATCTTCGATTACGCAACCGGCCGTGACAACTTTATGCTCACTAACTCTGATCGCGAAGCGAAGTCGACGTCTTTCTCGTTAGTGGCGCGTCACGACTATGACTTTGGTTTGGATTGGATGGTTGGCTACGCGTTTACCGACGCCGAAGATATCAGCCCAATGACTAGCTCTACGGCCGGTTCGAACTTCGACAACCTCGCGGCTAACACAATCGTAAATCCAGAGCCAGGCATCTCGAACTACAACACGCCTCACCGCATTACGGCGCGTCTGTCTTACGGGAAAGAGTTCTTCGCGGGCTATGAGTCGCGTATTACAGCGATGTTCTACCGCAAGCAGGGTCAGGGACAGAGCCATGTAATGGGCTCGGTTGATCTCGAAGGCGATGGCGCATTCGGACGTCACCTCCTCTATGTACCCGGTCCTAACGACGGCAACGTTGTCGTTGGCCCTAACTTCGATGTCGCGGCGTTCCAAGCCTTCATCGAACGTGAAGGCTACGGTCAAGGCTTCGTTGACCGCAATGAAAACAATGCTGCATGGTCATCACGCCTCGACCTGCGAATCGATCAAGAGATCCCCACGTTCCTCGGCGCAAGCAAAGGTCGTGTCTATCTCAAGATCTACAATGTCATGAACATGTTAGACGACAGTAAAGGGCTTCAGTACGACGCCCAGTTCTTCTCCCAGCAAGTGGTTGACTCTAATGTCAATGCGCAGGGTCAGTATGTCTACAATACGTTCACCGACCGCGGTCTGACTGATCTGCTAGAGAACCAGTCACTGTGGGAAATGCGTCTTGGTATCCAGTTCGAGTTCTAAATACTAAGATTCATAGAATGATCTAGTCGAGAACCTATCGACTTAAAAAGCCCGCCTGGCATCAGGCGGGCTTTTTTTATGCCGATGCGTTGCAATTTCCTACATTTAATACTAAGTTCGGCTTTAGCTTATGATGCAGATGACACGCGTGTCAGAGTCCCTCCCCCCGCAACACCGACAGGCACGCATTCTATAATAAGAAGACGGAGCAATGTTTTGTGAATGATTCAGTGAATTTACAACTAACACGCAGACGTTTTATCAAGGGAGTCATCTTCTCCGGCGCGGCGGCAACGTCGGGCGCTGGCGTCTACCTCGCTGCCAATGCGCAGTCGGGTAATGGCGGAATGGAGCGCTTGATAACACTCACAATCAATGGCCGAACGCGACGTGTTGACGTGCCCCCTACAGAAACCCTGGCTAACACCCTTCGCTATAGACTCAATCTCACAGGGACTAAAATCGGCTGCAATCGCGGCGAATGCGGCGCCTGCACCGTGCTCATCGACGGCGTACCTAATTATGCCTGCTCGGTGCTGACGCACAATGTGAAGACTAAGCAAGTGACATCTATCGAAGGCGTAAAAGCCGAAGATGGGACACTGCACGCAGTGCAGCAGGCGTTCATTGCCGAAAACGCACCACAGTGCGGCTTCTGCACGCCAGGACAGATCATGTCAGCGGTTGCGCTGCTCGCGAATAATCCACGGCCGACGAAGGCGGAGGCAGCTCAGGCGATGTCTGGCAACCTGTGCCGCTGCGGTGCTTATGAACACTATCTGAATGGCGTCCTGCGCGCCTCGGGGCAAATAGCATGAGTACACACATAGGATTCGACTTTACGCCGCCCGACGTACCCGGAAAAGTTACGGGCGAAATCAAATATGCCGAGGACTATAAACGCGAGGGCATGGTCTTTGCTCGGTTATTAACCAGCCCGCTACCCAGCGGCAGAGTCGTTGGCATCGACGCCAGAGAAGCACTGCGGATGGATGGCGTTCTCGGCATATTCACCGCCGACGACCTCCCACCGGTAGCGCCACCCGCCAACCCTGCTCTGGCATCGGAATATGTCAGCTTTGTCGGCCAACCTATTCTTGCAGTCGCGGCCGTCACCGAGGAGATCGCTGAATCGGCCATCGAGAAAATACGCGTCGATTTCGAACGCCGCCCGTTCGTGGTTGACCCCCTCGAGAGCCTCTCGCCTGGGGGCGCTAATGCTTACCCAGAGGGCAATACGTTGGTACGAACGGAGGAAGAAGGCCCGGAAGGTACGCCTATACGCGGCGCCGAAATTCGCGACGTAAAATGGCCACAATCGGCAATCGATGCGCTTAGAGCGGGCAAAGAACCCAAAGGGGCTGAATTCACCACCGAATGGAGCTTCGGCGACCTCGATGCCGGCTTCGCTGAAGCAGCTGTCATCGTCGAAGAGCCGTTCGTTACCATTGGCTACCCGCATCACTCACTCGAGTCTCGCACCTGCATGGCTTACTGGGAAAATGGCAAATGCTATTTCCATGGCTCTTCGCAGAGCCAAAGTGCTAACGATAATGGCCTCGCACGCATGCTAGACATCGATCCTGCCAACCTCGTGTTTATCAATGAAGCAACGGGTGGTGGTTTCGGCTCAAAGATTGGTCCTTACCCTTACATGGCCATTTCGGGCAATTTCGCTAAACGCCTGAACAGACCTCTGCAGCTTAGAATCACGCGTGAGCAGGAGTTTTACATCGGTTCAGCGCGCTCAGGTATGCAGGGCTGGATCAAAATGGGCGTGAAGGCCAACGGTAAAGTCTCAGCAATCGACCTTGTGGTCGTCAATGATGGCGGTATGACCGGGGCCGGCAGCGGGAATTCCTCTGCGCAGCACGTCACCGTGGCCTATCAGCCTGAGAACATGAGGTTCCGCGGTATCTCTGTCTATACCAATACTACGCCTCGCGGAGCACAGCGTGGCCCTGGTCAGAATGAGATGGCCGCGGTACTCGCGCCTATCGCCGACAAGGCCGCGAAAGCTATCGGCATGGACCGCGTCGCATTCCGCCGCATGAACGCGATCGACAGCGATGGCTTTCAAGGTGGCGGGCAAGGGCCAGTTACCAGTGCTTTCGTCCGCGAAGCGTTGGATCAAGGCATGCGCACCTTCGGCTGGGAAGAAAAGAAGGCTCTTGCCAAACAAAATGGCAGCAAAGTTCGTGGACTCGGTGTCGGCATTGGCTACCACGGCGCTGGTGGTCGAGGCTACGACGGTCTGGTGCGTATCGGCACCGACGGCAAGCTCTACATTCACAGCGGCGTCGGCAATCTAGGCACCTATTCCTACGCAGGCACCTGTCGCGCCGCTGCTGAGGCGTTACAAGTACCGTGGGAACGCTGCGAAATAGTGCGTGGCCGCACCGACAATCATCTGCCTCACAGTTCGGGACAGGGCGGTTCGAATACCATCTTTACCCACACCCGAACTAACTGGGTAGCCGCTCAAGATGCAATAAGTAAATTGAAAGAAATTGCTGCGCAGGATCTTGGAGGCGAACCAGAGGATTACACGATCGGAGACGAACGCGTCTTTGCAACCGCCGATCCAAGCCGCGGCCTAAGCTATGCGCAGGCCGCCGCCCGCGCGATCGAGCTAGGTGGTAAGTTTAGCGGCGAGGTGTATCCCGATGATATCAATCCAATTACCCAGCGCGCAGTCCAAGGTCTGGCTGGCTCTGGTCTAATTGGCGTTGCCAAAGACAACATCCCTGGCGAGGGTCAGCCTCCCGGAATCCTCGTTGGCTTCTGTGAAATCGAACTCGATAAAGATACTGGCAAACTCGAAATTTTGGATTACACAGCTGTCGCTGATTGCGGCACTGTTGTACATCCAAAAAATTTCGAAAATGCGATGCGCGGAGGCGCTGTTTGGGGAGTAGGACTTGCTGCGTTTGAGCGCCACGTCTACGACCCTCAGAACGGGCTGCCAGCTAATACGGGACTTTACCAGAGCAAGCCACCGACCTATCTCGACGTGAATGTTGAGACCAAAATGGGAGCAGTCAACATCCCCGACCCACAAAACCCAACGGGCGGTCGTGGTATTGGTGAGCCTACTCAGGGAGCGGCCGCTGCAGCGCTTGCCAGTGCGATTTCGGATGCCCTAGATGGTCACGTGTTTAACACCGCACCGACCACAACGGACATGATTATCAACCACTTGGCGGGTAATGATTACAGCACCAAGTATCTGAAAACTAACACTTTCTGAGGTTAACTATGCCATCTTATGACGTAATGCCAAATATGGAGCTGTACCAACCGGTACGGGTTGAGGATGCCCTCGACATAGCTAGCCGCTACGCAGATCGTGGTTGGCTGGTAGGCGGCGGGCAAGACACGTACGGCTGGCTCAAAGACCGAGCAAAACGAGCCGATGCCCTAATCGATCTCAGCGCGATCGAGTCGCTACGCGGTATCCGGGAGACGCCCGACGGCGTAGAAATCGGTGCGCTAACTACGCTCACCGAAATCGCCGAAAGTGGCCTGCTCAAACAACGTTTTTCTTTACTCTCTGATGCGGCGTCTGTCGTTGCCAGCCCACAGATCCGCAACATAGGCACGCTCGGCGGCAATGTCTCGCAAGACGTGCGCTGCTGGTACTATCGCCGCGGCCTTTCTTGTTATAGAGCAGGAGGGAATTTGTGCTACGCCGACACGCCTCAGGGCATGAACCGCGAGCATTCACTTTTCGAAACAAGTCGCTGCGTGGCTGCTGGCGCCTCTGATACAGCGCCGGCCCTCGTCGCTCTCGACGCAACGATGGTGCTGCGCTCGGTCGACGGAGAACGCACGCTCTCGGCAGAAGAGTATTTCGTTGGACCTGCAGTCGATATTGAGAACACCACTGCGCTTCGCACAGGGGAAATTCTAACTGCGGTTAGGCTTCCCAAAGAGTGGGCCAACGCGTCGTTCTACTATGAAAAAGTCGCAGATCGCAATGTATGGGATTTCTCGCTGGTGAACGTCGCTGCGGCATTCAAGGTCTCAGACGGAACTATTCAAGAGTCACGCGTCGTTTGTGGTGCGGTACAAGCTACGCCGAGAAGGCTGCAAAGTGTTGAGCAAGCGATCCGTGGCAAAGCCAAAGGCGCGGTAACTGCTGCCAGTGTTGCCGGAATGGCATCAGAAGGAGCACGTGCTCTAGCCCACAACGGGTTTAAAATCCCGCTGATGGAAAATTTAGTGAAACGAGCGATTAGCGCATAGGTTCGAGTGATAGCGCTGCGCTGATTTGCGCGGTAATTGACTAAATGCCAATCGCCGCGCATAAGGTATAAAAAAAGGGCTTTCCCCATTACGGGTTAGCCCTTTTTTATGCACTCGACAGAGTGCTGTTTTTCTAATTTAGAATAGGTTTCCGACCCAATAGCCTACAGTCATGATGACAATATAGCAGGCAAGGATTCCTAGAACGACTGGCTGTAGGTGCGCGTGAACTTGATGATCTTTAACGTCATGATCTTCTAGCATTTTATCTACTCCTTCGTAATTGAATAGAGTATCCAGAATAACCAAAATCGGTCCACGGACCATGATCTAGATCACACTTTGGCACGCGCCGCAGCAGAGTGCCTTGCCGCTAGGATCTCTGAAGTTTCTGTTTAGATATTTGAAAGACCGAGTCAAACCATGTTTTTTCGTCGTTCAAATTCGGCACCAATTTGAACGACTCGCCGCCACCTTCCATGAATTCTTCGCGGTATTCAATACCTATCTCATGAATGGTTTCGAGACAATCCGACACAAACGAGGGAGTCACGACAGCGACTTTCTTCACGCCCTTCTCGATAAGTGCTTCTAAATGTTCGTCGAGATAGGGCTGTATCCAGGCTTGGTTTCCGAAGCGAGACTGGAATGCTATCGAGTAGCGATCTTGGCTCCATCCCATCGCGGCGACAATTCCTTTCGTGGTGGCCACACACTGTGCGCGATAGCAGAGCTTGTTTTTCTCGCCAATCGATTCGCAACAAGCGCCCATCTGACAAACATTATGTTTGTCCGCCTTCTTAATATTCGACTCAGGAAGCCCGTGATAACTGAATATTACATGCTCAGCGTCTGCGTCCCTTACGTGTTTGCCTATCAACGCCGCCCACGCTTCTATAAAGGGAGGCTCTGCATAGAGGTCATCGACGAATTTTAGGTTGGGCGTTGTAACCCACTTTTTCGCTGCTTCGCGAACCTCATGAAAGACTGAGGCTGTTGTTGCAGTTGAATATTGAGGGAATAGTGGCATGACCAGGATGTCATGACACCCCAGACGCTCGAACTCTTTCATCGAATCCCACACAAAAGGCTCACTGTAGGCCATTCCGTTGAGCACAATCACCTCTTCGCCTGCGTCCCTGTAAGCCTGCTGGACGCTTGCTTGCAAACGATCTGCATACACTTTTAAGGGAGAACCTTCATCCATCCAAATCGCGGCATAATCTTTTGCAGTTTTAGGCGCGCGAAACGGCAGGATTATTAAATTACGTAGCAACCAGCGCCCGATGGGATTGAAGTCGAAGACGAAGGGATCAGAAAAAAAGTATTTATAGAATTTCCTGAGCCCTTTCGCTGTAGGCTCCTCTGGGGTACCAAGATTGAGGAGTAATATACCTTTTGTCGCCATGGGGTCATCCTTGTGTGAAACTTGAGCTAAACGCCTAAACGCTAACTTGCTTTGACTCTATTGTACGATGCCGAGACCTCAAAGGGTTTAACCTGCGCGCAGAAAGTTGGCCTATCTCAATCGCCAACCTGTTTGCGCGTGTCCTCCTCGAAAAGCAACTCCAGCTCGCGTCGCCCCTGACGTGCAATATTTCTAAGTTCCTCCATGTCTTCCAAATGCTGAGCAGATCGCTCTAAAAGCTCCTCGTCGTGCAATCGAAAACGTTTGGCGACCTCGAGCGCTTGGCCCTCGGTATAGCCAAGCTGCTCTAATGTCTCGGTAGCGGCCTCTAAGCTGCTCGCGAAGGTTTCCCTTACTACAGACTCTACTTTGCGCTTATAGAGCTCATAGGCATGAAATCGATCGACGGCGCGCGCGATTATCTTAATACGCACATTCTGCTCACGCGCGAGGTCAATAATCGCTAAGGACTGAGCGACGTCATTGACTGCAACGACAAGTATTTTTGCGTGTTTGATGCCTGCGCTGCGCAGCAGATCGACGCGAGTTAGATCGCCATAGAACAGACGGTTACCAAACTGCTTGACGAATTCTACATGCGCAGAATCTTTGTCCATTGCCGTAAAGGGTATGTGGCGCGCCCGCAACAGGCGTCCGATAATTTGTCCGAAACGACCAAACCCCGCAATGATGACCTCGGGCTGATGCGAATCCCAATGTCTATCCTGATCGGGCTGCTCGACGCTGCGGCTGCGCCCAATGCGCCGGTAGAGGGTCACGAGCGGCGAGGTAAAGGCCATCGAGAGGCCGACGATAAGGGTAAGCTGCTCGGCCAATGCCGCATCGAACAGCATCGCTTGCTGCCCCTGAGACAAGACCACAAACGCGAATTCACCGCCCTGTGAAAGGATCAGGCCCAGCTGAATGCCCTCTTTTAATGAGACATGCCGCCAGCGCAGAATCGCCGTGATGATGACTGTCTTAACAAAAACCAGCCCTAGTGCCAACACAACGAAGCGCAGCGGCCTTGCCCAGAGCAGCTCGAGATTGAGCGTCATGCCGATAGCGATAAAAAACAGCCCCAGAAGCATCCCTTTAAACGGCTCGATATCGGACTCGAGCTGATGCCTGTAGTCCGAATTCGCGAGCATAATGCCTGCGAGAAAAGCCCCCAGACCCATCGACAGGCCTACAGCATTCATCAATACAGCAATGCCAATCACAATAAGTAGGCTTGCCGCTGACATGACCTCACGGTTGTTTGATCGCGCCACGGCGGCAAGCAGCTCGCTCAAGCCGAAGCGACCAAAAGCAACCACCCCAACGAGCGCCAGAATCGTGATATACCACGCGGAGGTTGAGGCGCCGGTTGTGACGGGTGCAAGCACACTGACCGCGATGAGGATGGGGATCACGGCAAGATCCTGTAACAGCAGAATCGAAAAGCCTTTCCGCCCCAACGGTGACGCGAGTATTCGCTCCTCACTCATCAATTGAATCGCCAGCGCTGTAGACGAAAGTGCAAGCGTCACGCCGAGAACAAAGGCAAGTGGAATCGCCATCAGCATGACCATCCCGAACCCAATAACCAGCCCAGTCAGTAACACCTGCGAACCACCGAGCACAACAATATGATTGCGCATGCTCCACAACTTTTCTGGCGCAAGCTCAAGCCCGATAACGAATAACAGCAGAATAACGCCGTATTCGGCAAAATGCAGAACAGACTCAGGATCCTCGATAATACCTAGCGCGTGCGGCCCCAGCACGATGCCCGCAAACAAATAGCCGAGTATCGAACCCAGTCCCATGCGCTTAAACAGAGGCACAGCAATGACGGCAGCGAGCAGGTAATACAACGCATTAATCAGCAGGCTGTCGGAGTGCATTCGTGTTTCCCTAGATTCTTTGGCTTGTAATGGAAATCTTTATCGGTGCGGCGGCACGGTTAGTGTTATCGCAAAAGTGCTTGACCAGCCGCGTTTGAGGGCAGCTTTGACCGAGTAGCTCAACTGCTATGTCGGCTGAATGAAAACCGGTATCAGAATTATTTGTTACTAAAATGCTCACTTTTTGAAAAAAAATGCAGTAGACTCGGGGACAGTGTGTGTTTTCGGCGAGCGGAAAACAACCGCTTTTTGGTCCCTAATCAGACATTTATTCTCTTCCAAAAGGGGAACGGTATTATGAGCAAGACTTCTTCATTCATTCTCGCGGCGGCTATCACCGCTGCCTGCGGCTCTGCCGCTGCGGGGGAGCGCGTTGGCGACTTCGCGCTTATTGATCATAAAGGTGCCTTCCAGAGCATGGCATGGCATGACGATGCTGCTGCCATCGCAATCTTACCCCAAGCGGTTGGCGCAACTGACAAAGCCTCTCTTGCCGCGATGCAAGCTCTGCAAACAAAATACCAAGATCAGGGAATTGAGTTCTTCCTACTCAATCCAGGTCTACAAACTGACCGCGCAGCAGTCGCGGCGGATATCGGGCCTATCGATATGCCCGTGCTGATGGACGACGCGCAGCTCGTTTCAGAAATGCTTGGCCTCACCCGCCTTGATGAAGCAGTGCTTTATGATCCCAGTACTTTTGAGCTTCTCTACCGTGGCCCCGCCATGGGCATAGAGAGCGCAATAGAGCAGACGCTTGCCGGTCAAAAATTCGACTTAATCAGCACAGCGACAATGGGTCAAACAATCGATTACCGCAATACTGCCGCGCACGCCGACCTCTCTTACGCTAACGACATCGCCCCTATCATTGCAGAGAATTGCGCCGAATGTCATCGCGAAGGCGGTATCGCGCCTTTTGCAATGGACAACAGCCTAGCAGTACAAGGCTGGTCACCAATGATTCGCGAAGTGGTCATGACCAAGCGTATGCCACCTGGTCAGATCGACAACAAAGTGGGCCACAAGATCAAAAACGAAATGAATCTCAGCGATGAGGAGATGCAAAAACTCGTTCATTGGATCAATAACGGCTCGGTTGTCGAGGGCAACGAAGATCCTCTGACAGCCCTTACTTGGCCCGACACCAAATGGACTCTTGGCGAACCTGACCTTATTGTTAAGGTTCCCCCACAGACTATTCCCGCTACTGGGGTTGTCGATTATATGGACATACCAATCGATCTCGGTCTCACAGAAGACCGATGGGTACGCGGCAGTGAAGTCGTGCCTGGTGCTCCTAGCGTGCTTCATCACATCATCACGACCGTTGTACCCCCAGAGGGCGCGCCAGATTTCCAGCAAATTCTGATGGAAATTCTAGCCAAACTGCCTCCAGAAAAATCATTGGCAATTCGCACGAAGCTCTTTGCATCGATAGCCGCAGGCGAGCGTCCGGATATCGACGCGATCTTCCGTGAGGCCCCCGAGATCGACGTTGGCGCCTTTTTAGGCGGTGGCAGCAATCCAGACAGCGCCAGTATCGCAGGCTTCGCGCCAGGCAACGCAGTAGACCTTAATCCTGAGGGCGTTGGTGGCCTATTGCGTGCTGGCTCTAAACTCAATCTCCAGATGCACTACACGACATCTGGCAAAGAGACGACAGATGAGACTGAAATCGGCATCTATTTCTACCCGGAAGGATATATTCCAGAGGAGCGGATGGGAGGTGGTGTTGGCAATGCTTTCACTATTAACATTCCTCCACAAGCGAAAGACCACGAAATGCAGCTTGTTACTTATGTACCGGAAGACGCCGAAATTTTCAGCCTGATGCCACACATGCACTTCCGCGGCAAACGCATGAGCTTCACGGCCGAATTCCCAGATGGCAGTGAGGAGCTACTGTTATCTGTTCCTGCTTACTCTTTTAACTGGCAGCTTAAGCATGAGCTTGCCGAGCCTTTCAGAGTGCCAGCGGGAACGAAGATTGTCGCCACGGGTGCCTTCGATAACTCAGCACAAAATCCTTACAATCCCGACCCATCGATCGAAGTCAATTGGGGAGAACAGAGCTGGGAAGAAATGTTTATGGGCTTCTACACTTGGAAGAACGTTGAGCAGGGTGGATCTGAGTAGTTAAATTAAGCACTTGCGCGAGGGAATTTCTTCCCCTCGCTGAGCTTTATTTATTCCTAGAAGCAAAGAAAATAAAAATGGCGAACTCCCAAGGGGGTTCGCCATTTTTTTAATTAGCTTCTCGCGACATTCTCTTTAGCCGCTAAGGGTTATCACATCTGCGACGGAGTCCAGTCGCACTCTTCGCACTCGGGTGAAATGCCGTTCTCCGCAAGCACAGCGAAGATGAAATCACGCCAAGTCTCGTTAGGCTGCCAAACGGAATTCATATCCGCCTTCGCTTCAGTAATATCGACACCTTCGTAGATAACACGATACAAAAAGCTGAAAGCAGTTGCACGCGCGTTAACCTGACAGTGCAGAAGCGTTTTCTTGTCGGTGTCGCGGCGCAAAGAGTCGGCGAACGCATAGAAATCCGCGGGTAGTGGATTATTCCACGTGACAGGAATATGCATGTACTCCATGCCTAACTCTTTTACGATCTGATCTGCGTCAGGCAAGGCATTTGGGTTATTAGTGAACGCGATATAAACAATTCGTTCAAACCCGTTTTGGGCAATAGCTGAGAATTGCTCCTTAGTCGGCTGACCCGAGCTCGCAAACGTCGCGCTGTATTGCCTAAAGTTTGTAATATCGGCAAGTGATGGGTCGGTAGGCTCGATGGCGAGTACGCTGGCGCTTAGCGCGCTAAGCAAGGACGCCGCAGCGATCGATGAAGTCAGGTTTGAACGCAATCTTGTGAGCGAACGAATCATAAGTACAGCCTCTTAAAAGATTAGTAACAGGAATATATCAGTTTTTGACAACCTTCTGCACACTCACGCATGGAGCGAATTTAGAATATCTAACGCCCTCGCCGCCTCCGGTGTTTGCACGAAAACGTGGTCGTGGAATGCGGCCGCAATGACATTAGCGCTAATCCCCGCCTCGCCAAGGCGAGTGGCTACTACTGCGGTCAATCCTACCGCATGCAAACTCGAATGAACGTCGAGGGTGATCCCCGTAAAACTTCCGTCAAAGCTCAGACCTAGCTCTGTAGCGCGTCCCACTGGCAGCAAGACGCTCAGGCCCTCTTTTTCTTGAAACGTCGCGAGCGCTTCTGTGGCAAGAGTTGGTGTTCTCACAAGCTGGTCGGGTGTAAGTGAACAGAATGCCCACTCCCCAGCGAGCCTACGCGGGGCGAGTGACTCTAACAGCTGTTCTAAATCGGTCAGTCCATTCATTACTCTTTCAGATCACTCGTGTCAGATCTTAGCCAAGCCATTGGTATATCGCTTTCGAGACTTCCGTCGAGGTTGAGCACGCGGTTTTGCAGCTCCCCTTCTTGCCGAAACCCGAGCGACGCGTAAAAGGCTAGTGCTCGTTTATTGGATTCACGCGTGATTAGTTCAACTCGGTTAATGTGCGGCCGCTGAGTGTTAACCGAAGATAAAAAATGCGTGAAAATATCACGCCCTAAACCTTGTCCCTGTAGACTCGGATGCACGGCTATCGTGAGGTCCGTAAGAATATGACTGAAGCAGAAGATTTCGGGGCTATAACTGTGAATTTCGGCGACAATCTCTTTGCGCTCGTCGACGGCTACAAACCCAAGGCCACGCGAGATCGTGGCGTGAAGAAAATTTTCAACGTAACTACGAGTGATTTCTACAGGCAGGCGCGCTAGACCACCGGGACTTTCGGCAACCGCACGGTATAACGAGTGCACGCTTGAAAGATCATCAATCGCCGAAGGCCGCAATACGATAGAGTTAGCTCTGACCATAGAATTGTCCCATGACTTGCTTTATTTCATCGCCATCAACGAGCCTGAATCCACGCGCCGTAAACTCATCGAGCTCTTTCTGCGTCGGAAATGTAAAATAACTACCAGCGTTTGCGTCCGTTTTTTGCGACAGGCTCTCTATCGGTTCCCCGCGACCAATTGCATTGACAGTATCAGCGAGAAGCTCGCAGCCATCTTTATACAGCCCCAACACGTGCCAGAGGTAAGATTTTGTCTGATCTACCTGAAAAGAAGTCGTGGCGACGATTCTTCCGGTGTCGATACCACTGTCATCAATCGTGTGTAGCGTCATATTGAGCTCTTTATCACCGTTGAGCATTGCTCGAAAAGTCGCCATCACGCCTCTGTAATTAGGGAGCCTGCCAGAATGTAGATTTATCACACCATGGGTTGGAACGCTGATAGCCTCTTCTCGCAAAATTACCCCGTAGCGAATCGATAGAACGAGATCTGGCTTCGTCGCCGCGAATTCTGGCAACCCTGTGGTATTAATTGTATTTAATTCGCGGATAGGCGCGGCGAGAAATCTCTCCAACCCCTTAAAAGTCAGCATCGCCCCCGAGTTCGCCTCGTCTCCGTCGCAAAGAGGGAAAATGATGTCATTAACCAGCGTCTGCTCAAAAAATCTTAGAGTATCCAACGCCTCTGGTCTTCGCACCTCGACCGCTGCCTGCGGTGACGCTTTGCCAACCTGCGAAGACAAAAAAACGGTGACACGATATGCCGCAAGCGCCGGCAGTAAATGATTAAGCGCAACGCAGCTCGCCAAATCGCGGTTACACAGCAGTGTGATATTCATATGAGACGCGAACCGTTAGGCACCGCTGCCGTTGGCATGGTTAGCACAACTGCACCCTCTGCGTTGTGAAAGCCGGTGACCAAGCATTCGGACATGAATGGACCGATCTGCTTAGGTGGGAAATTAACTACCGCAAGCACTTGGCGCCCTAGAAGAGACTCTCGATTGTAGAGGTCGGTAATTTGTGCACTTGATTTTTTAAGGCCAATTTCAGCACCAAAATCGACTTGCAGTTTATACGCAGGCCTGCGCGCCTCGGGAAATTCTTCGACAGAGACTATCGTACCCACGCGAAGATCCACCCGCATAAAGTCATCCCATTCGATAGTTTGTGACCTGCTCGGCGCTGGCGTCATTTCTGGTTTATCGGCATTCAATTTGCTCAATGTCACACTCCCTTTCTGTTTATTCAGCCGTAGCTTAATCCAAATATCGCCAAGTCGATATCTTCGCCGCCTGCCCTCGATACACTCCGCTCTCGTCGATCACATTCCAGACGACGGCGTCGCTAATCTCAAATCGACGACCGCTTGCGCTCACGCGGATGCCGCTATAATTCTCGATAAATCCATTGCGGGTTACTTCTTCGAGTAATCGTATGCGATCCTCATCTCTGGTTTGTCCAGAGGATTTACGCGACGGCAGCCGAACAAAGTCTTCAAAACTTCGCTCGAATAAGGTGAGGGCCAGGTCGTTGCCAAAATTGAAAAGTGGATCAGCCTCAGTACCATGAGAGAGAAGCGCAAAATTTGCTGTTAAGATTTCATCAACACTGGGCTCTGAAACCCCACAGATAAGAGGCCGGCCGAGAGCTGCGTGGTAGCTACTAGCCAACAGTTTTGCCTGCTGTTGAATAGTCACTAAGGTCCAATCTCTTCTGGTTTGAGGAACTTCACGCGGTTTTTATACCAAGACTACGAGCTATACGTCGAAGAATCGCAAGTCGGCCGACATCAGGCAGATCGAAGTCATGCGTCGCAGGTATCCAAAACGGATTTCTAAAATGAGGTTTATCTGATCGACTATTCATCGGAGTGTAATAAGTGCAGTTTTCAAAGTAGTAATGAGTGACTTGTGAATGACGGCTTCGGCTCAAATCTGTTTGAGCAGCACCGCCATGAAGTAAATTGGCATGCCAAATAAGCGCCTGCCCCTGCTTAATAGTGCCGAACTCAGGAGTCAGGGCTTGGGCTTCGATAAGCGCTTGGATATGGGTTTCGTAGTGACGGTAGTTTTCATAACCGGGCTCAAGACCGAAGTCTTGCATCGTGTATTCCTTTAGTTTGTGGCTCCCAGGATAGTATTGCAGAGGGCCATTGCTTGCATCGATATCTTCAAGCGCCACCCAGACTCCCGCCATAAATCCTTTGGGAATAGAGTTGAAATGAATGGTATCCGAATGGGTCAACTGGCGCGTACCAATAGGGAAGTTCAGGGTCTGAAAAGGCAGTGCCGCGCGGCCAAAAAGCTGCTCTAGCGCCGCAAGCGCGATTGGTAAAACTGCTAATTGACGCACCTCATCCACTGTTTTCCATGCGTCCTGCACTCGCGCAGGAGCTGTCGGATTTTGCAGCCGATCATCTGGGTATAAAGACTCTACTTTCGTGAGCAATGCTGCAATAAAGTTCTCATCGAGACCAAGATCGATTACCAGATAGCCATGTGTATCAAAGTGTGCGATCTGCTCTTCAGTCAGTGGTGGCGCTGACTTTTTATAAGTCATAGTCGGTCTCTGGTTGCCGCTTGCTTTCATGATTTGGCGCTCTCCTCGCTTGGGCCTTACTTTAAGCTAGGTACAGCTAAAGCGACTAGCCTTGTGCACTAAAATATAACATAGTGAGTCGCTACGCCCCTACGTCGCTTAAGCAGTAAAATGAGCACTTGAAACCATCCATATTTAACTGAGGACCTGACGCTTTATGCATAAATTCACGAGCGTAATCTGCCTATTGAGTGTTGGCCTGTTCACTTCAATGTCAGTCGCTGCAGCAGCTACCGAGAACGACAGCGTTGCAACACAGGCTCTTGAAAGAGGTCGTGCGCTATTCCTCGATAACTGCGCAGAATGTCATCAAAGCAACGGCCGTGGCCTAAAAGGAATCTATCCTTCGCTGGCAAGTAGCGAGGTCGTTCGCGGCAGCGGCACAGACGTCGCGCTCCAGCTGATTATCGGGCGGGGAGAAATGCCTTCATTTGCTGGCGCTATGAATCCGCAAGACATGGCAGATGTCGTTAATTATGTGCGCAATGCTTGGGGTAATACAGGTGACTCTATTGACGCTATATCGATTGAGAGGCTGTTGGACTAGCTAGCACAAAATTACGTTGAGCGTTGGTAATAAAAAAACGCCGGCGAGAAAGACCGACGTTGAATTACAAGGAGAGTGCTTAAATTAGCTTAAAGGGGATAAAGGGAAATATTGTTTCGCCTATATTAGTGACAAAGAATTTGTAGCAGCCTCACCAAGCAATCACTCAGCTTACGCTCTCTTGACCGAGATGCAATCAGCACCCTAGACTTGCTTAATTCCAGCGCGTACCTTCAAGGCTTAAGCGCAAGTAACCCGGTTTGAATTTATGCGCCAGCCCTCAAGCTCTAACAACGCGACCCTCCAAGACACAAGCGATGGATTGGAAGTCGCAATAGATCCCCAGTTCCAATTCTATCTCCGCGAGCCCCCTCGCATCAGTTATTCACAACCCGAGGACCCTTGGTTTCGTCGCCGCCTGGTCTCTACCCTTGAGGCAATGCTGGGTCGAAATAAAATTGAAAAAACCTATTACCGCCTCAAAGAGGCGCCGTTTAGCATAGCTGATTTTTTTGGTTCAGCCTTACGTGAAGCTGGAATCACCGTCGAGCTTGACCAGAGCAAACTGGCAGCCATTCCGCGCAATGGCCCACTTTTGTTTGTAGCTAACCATCCTTTTGGTGTTGTGGATGGCATGGTGCTCTGTGACATCGCGGCGCAAGTGCGTGGCGATTTACGAATCATGCTGCATTCGCTTCTATGCCAAGACAAACAGCTTGCTCCCTATTTTCTACCGATAGATTTTACGCAGGACAAACGCGCGACAAAAACCAACATTCGCTCCAAGCAACTTGCTCTCGAGCATCTCTCAAAGGATGTTCCCGTGCTGATATTCCCATCGGGCACCGTTTCTACAGCAAATAAGTTCGGTTTTGGCGAAGTAGAGGATGCTCCCTGGACGACATTCGCGGCAAAGATTATCCGTGAGGCGCAGGCGACGGTCGTGCCTATTCATTTCCACGGGCAGAATAGCCGACTATTTCATGTGGCCTCGCATATCGCTGAGCCCTTACGTATGGCGCTGTTGGTAAGCGAGGCACTTAAGAAATTTGGTAAATCCGTAAAAGTAGACATCGGGGACCCGATACCATTCGAAGAGCTAAATGAGCATGGGTCACGTCAAGCCTTAACTGATTTCTTATATGGCGCTGTACGAGACCTCGGCCGGGGTAGTTTGATTTAATTGGCACGCTATCGTAAGTAAGAAGCACCATTCACATCGATGACGGTGCCTGTTGAGAACTCTGCGCCTTCTGATGCAAGAAAGAGCACAGCATGCGCGACCTCCTTGGGCTCAGCTACGCGGTTGAACCCGCTCTGTGCACGTATCTCATCGCCCTCTGCGCTTGCCAATCGCGCAGCAGTTAGTTCGGTATTCACGAACCCAGGCGCTACCGCGCCGACGAATATTCGGTGCGGCGCAAGCGCCACGGCGAGAGACTGACTCAGCGAAGTAAGTCCGGCTTTGCTTGCACCGTAGGCAGGTTTAATGGGTTCGCCGCGATAGGCCCCTCGGGATGTGACATTCACTATGCGCCCACCGCCATTTTTGAGCATGTGCTGGACGGCGCAGTAGCACACGTTTGCAGGCGCGATGAGATTAGCCGCTAAGGTCTGCTCCCATGCCTTCTGCCACTCTTGATAAGTTGTCGAGTCAATCGGATGATAGTCGCCGATACCGGCATTGTTAATAACAATATCGAGACCGCCGAGTTTTTCCGCAGCCGCGTCGACAACGAGGCGCACTTGCTCTGGATCTGCGATATCAGCTCGGTGAATACTGTGGCCCGCGCCGGGCAGCTGCGCTAACGCTGCGGCCGCGGCCGCGCCGTTGGCTCGATAGATGATTGCAACGCGTGCACCCGCCGAGGCAAATGCCATGGAGATGGCTAGTCCAATCCCGCGGGAGCCCCCTGTAACCAAAACCTTCTTTGCATCGAAATTCACACCGTTCCCCTTGCCCACACGCTAAATCGCCTTGTGATTATACCCTTCGACGCGCGCACTTAAAGAAAGGGGTATCTAGCCGATGCCGTCCATCTTCGCTAAGCGACCGATAAGCTCTTCAACCCGAGAGCTGTAACCCCACTCGTTGTCATACCAGCTCACTACTTTGACTAGATTACCTTCTAAGACCTGAGTCAGTTCGCTGTCGAATATGCTCGAATGCGAATTTCCGATGATGTCACTGCTGACTATCGGCGCCGTGGAGTAACTTAGAATTCCGCGCATGGTACCTTCCGCCGCCGCACGCATCGCCGCGTTGATCTCCTCTACGGTGACATTTCTGTCGAGTTCGGCGACTAGGTCAACAACACTGCCATCGGCGACTGGGACTCGCATCGCAAGGCCATCAAGCTTACCTGCAAGCGCAGGTATAACGAGTCCTATCGCCTTGGCAGCGCCTGTCGATGTTGGCACGATATTCGTCGCGGCGTTGCGCGAGCGCCTTGGGTCGCCGCTGTTAGGCGAATCAATTAGTCGCTGCCCCGAAGTGTAGGCATGCACTGTCGTAAGTAGACCTCTGCGCAGGCCAAAGCTATCGTTCAATACTTTAACCAGTGGCGCAGCGCAGTTAGTGGTGCAGCTTGCATTGCTTATTATGCGCGTGTCTTTTTTCACTACGTCGTCATTGACCCCCATCACCAGTGTCGCCGGAAGAGGATCTTTAGAAGGCACTGTCAAAAGTACTCTCCCTGCCCCAGCTACGAGGTGCTTTTCGAGGTCGGCAATATGTCGAAACACACCTGAACTTTCGATGACGTAGTCAACGCCGAGTTCGCGCCAAGGAAGCTTTTCGGGGTCGCGTTCGCTTAGTACCCTAAACGGATCACCGTTTATTTCCATAACCTCGCTGTTCACACTCACCTCTCCGGGAAAGGTCCCATGCGTGCTGTCGTATTTAAACGCGTAAGCTAATTGTTCGGGGCTAGCTAAATCGTTCACCGCGACGACATCATAGTGGCCGCGTAACTTGGCAATCCGCATAATCGTGCGGCCGATGCGACCAAACCCGTTAATCGCTACGCGTGGAAGCCGAGAATTGGTGCTGACAGTAACCATCTAATTACCTCGGTTGTTGATGGTGCGACTAAGAACTCTACTAACCAACAATGACCCTCTATTTAACAAATAGCTCTCACTCAATTGGCGAGTAAGGAGATAAAAAATTCAATCCTCTAGGCAATAGCGCATTCGCTGAGTTCCCACAGCTCTTTTGCCAGAGCAGGATCGACTGCCCATTGCGCCACACCGAAGTATCGTGGCGTGTTTTCGTCTGCCAGGTCGGCGACATCGCAGTCTTCGCAGTACAGGCCACCTTTGCCATCAAGCTGTTCACTCGTGGCTGCCCAAAGCGTAGTCGTGCATCCCTGAGTAGTCGATTTGAACAGTGAGGCCGCGAGCTCAGAAAGATTACCGCTCTCATCAAGCCACCCCAGTGCAATCATCTCTTCGTTATCTAAATAACGCTGCAGAGGCGTCATAATTCCACCGGGGTGCACAGAAAAAGCGCGTAGCCCTTGCTCTGCATATTTCATATCGAGGCCGAGCGCAAACAAAGCGTTAGCAGTTTTCGCCTGCGCGTAGGCCGTCCATTTTTCATAGGCTGTCTTTTCAAAATTGATGTCATCGAAATTGACGCCGCCGCGGCGATGAGCAATCGACGAGAGGCAAACCACCCGGGGAGCATCGGCTGCGAGCAAGGCGGGTAGTAGGCCTTTAGTGAGGAGAAAGTGGCCCAAATGGTTTACTCCGAACTGCGACTCCCATCCGCCCTCTAAACGCGCCTCAGGACACGCCATGATGCCTGCGTTATTAATCAGTAAATCGATCTGCGTCTCGTCCTCGAGCATTTCAGCGACAAAACGACGTATGCTCGCGAAATCACCGAGGTCCATGGATAACGGGATAACCTCACCACGTTTTATGGTGGCTAACGTCTCTGCGGCTTTATCGAAATTTCGCACGGGCACGTAAACTTTCGCACCTGCCGCTGCCAGAGCGCGAGTCGTTTCCAATCCGATACCCGAGTAGCCGCCAGTAACCACCGCGACTTTTCCCGTCAGATCTTTCCCTGCCAAAATATCGGACGGTTCGCTTTTAGGATCCAAACCTGATCCTAATTTGGCTTGCACTCGGCTGCTCGCATTTTTAGTCATGGTCTCTCCGTTGAGTGTTTTATGCTGTTAAATTCCCATGAGCTTATCAAAAGCTAAATAGGTTTGTGCCTTGTGCACCAGCGCCAGTAATTACCCTGCCCGGCCTTTCCAACATTTCCTCAGCCATCATTCGGGCGAGTGTTTCAGAGTCGTTATTTGTGTTCGCAATAAAACGAGTGTTATCAGCAACAGTCCTGCCAATAATGATGCCGCGCACCGGCACACCTCGCTCATGTATAACGGTGTAGGTTTCGACTCTGGCATCGCCCTCAGGCGTTTCAGTAAACCGGGGACTCAACATAGCGTCGATCTGGTCTTGATAACTCGCTGGGTCTTCGCATCGCCATTCACCTTCGACCGGTGTTGCCGAATAAATGCCAGTAGCATGTTTGCTCAAATAACCGCCGTTTGCCGTGATCATGCCAAATGTCGCGCGTGCGCTAGCCGAGCTTGCTGTGCGTCGACTGCGAAGTAGCGGAACGAGCGTTGCAATCGCATGCATCGAATAATTATTGCCCGGTCCCCCAAAGAATGGCAGACCACCGGTAAGCGTTAGTCCTCTTGAATCATTAGTCTGAATGCCTAACGCTGCGCAGGCGATCTCGACCGCAGAGGGGAAACACGAATAGATATCGATCAGATCGATATCCGCCATTTCTTTTCCTGCCATCGCGAGCGCTTGCGCCGAATTGATCGCCATAGCAGGAGAGCTGTAATAATTCACGCGTTCGGTGACTAAGAGCTTCTCGCTAGCCTCCGCACAGCCGTGCAGAAACACCCAGCGCGCGGGGTCGATACCCAAGCGCTTCGCTTGTCCAACAGAGGTCATTACCACCGCTGCAC
>Ga0255775_1001073_pt1 | contig 26122 bp, 21 predicted proteins | sample 011ome_26_FD_179973 | JGI IMG/M metagenome (GOLD analysis project Ga0255775, IMG submission 179973) | Coastal salt marsh microbial communities from the Groves Creek Marsh, Skidaway Island, Georgia - 011511BT metaG (version 2) | ecosystem: Environmental > Aquatic > Marine > Intertidal zone > Salt...
GCTGAATCTATTAATGCAATTGCATTTGATGAGTCAATAAAATTACCAGCATATCCAGCAATTCTTTGTGTTGGATTAGATCCGTATATAATAAAACCAAAAGGTCTGGAGCTATTTGGCGTTACATTACTACCGTTATCGTCATAGAAACTGGCAGTAAAACCATTTACTGTTTTACTGCTAATTGATACATTAATATCATCTCCAAATTCATTATCAGTTACAATAAAATAATCAGTATTTGGTTGTGCTGTATTAAATGCAAAATCTAATGTTGAACTTCCACTATTCCAGTTGCTCCAACTAATGCCATTTCCACTTGCATTTGATGTGGAAATTACTCGTCCAAATGCAAATGGTAATATAGCTGTAGATGATCCACCAGTTGGAAACCTGTCTGAAATGTAAGCTGAATCAATAAGAGCTATAGCTTCAGCAGAATCTAAAAAATCATAAGTTGTTTGTCTTGCTTGAACATAAGCTGAATCTATTAAACTAATAATAGCAGCCGAGTCAGTTCCAGCTGTTGTTCTTGCTGCAATATAAGCTGAATCTATTAATTGAATTGTACCTGCAGAATCAAGTCCAAAAAAATCACCAGAAACACTTATCCATTGTGATGATGAACTGTCAACATAATAAACATATAGAGTTGTATCAGTTGTATCAAACCATAAATCTCCAGACGATGGAGAAGAAGGTGCTGAATCAGAAGAAGTAACTGAAGCTCCACCTCCAGAAGTTTGTCTTAACTGTACATAAGCTGAGTCTATTAATTCAATTGCAGCTGCAGAATCTAGAAAATCATATGTAATTTGTCTTGCCTGAACATAAGATGAATCAATTAATGAAATAACTTCTGATGAATCTAAAAAATCATAAGTTGTTTGTCTTAATTGAATGTATGCCGAATCAACATTATTTGTTATAATAGAAGAAACACTTGCAGAATCTAAATCTGACTTTGCATTAATTAAACCAACAAGTGTTGAATAAGCAGAATCATCATCATTTAAAGCTGCAGCTATTTCGTTTAAAGTATCTAAAGTTCCAGGGGCTCCATCAATAAGAGCATTAATTTGTGCAGTAACATATGAACTATCAGCATAAGTAATTTGTCTAGCTTGAACATAAGCTGAATCGATTAAAGCTATTGCTTCAGTTGAATCTAGAAAATCGTAAGTTGTTTGATTTGATTGTATATAAGCTGCGTCAATAACACCTGTTACTGTTGTAGAATCTAAATAATTAGCATCATTAGTAAAATCACTTACCAATGATGGAGTACCAGTTAATGAACTATAAGAAAAATCTTGAGGTGTTTGGCGAAGTTGAACATGAGCAGAATCAATTAAGTTAATAACAGTAGCTGAATCTGTTCCGCTACTTCCAACTGTTGTTTGTCTTGCTTGTACATATGCAGAATCTATAAGAGCAATAGTGTCTGCTGAATCTATTCCGCTAGAACCGCCACTACCCGATATACTTGATACATCTGCAGAATCAAGTAATTTTGTGATAGTTTTATTACCAAGTTTAATAGATCCAGAGACTTCAAGTTCTTTTAAATTTGCATTTAAAAAAGTATTTGACGGAACGACTGGCATTTATCTGCTTTCTTTGTGTTTATACTATTTATTATTTATTCTTCAGGAGCTTCAAATATGTATATAGCTCCAGTATTGAAAGTTGTTATAGAAAGACCTGGATCGCCAGTTATTCCGTTGTATGTATTACCGCCACTAGTTTCATCATAATCAGGCGCACCACCTACAACAACACCGCCGTCGCTTGTAGTTATTGAATGTCCCATGTCTTCACCTTGCTTTGATCCAAGTAGTTCGACAGGTCCAGTCCAACTTGATGTATCATCATCATATGTATAAGCAACTATGTTACCAGCGTCAGTAAAGTGGTATCCATCTCCTCGAGGTGGATCATATAATGCATTACCAAAAAATACAGTTTTTCCGTTACCAGATACAGCCACATCAGTGGTTCTAGCAAGCCCTGTACCATTATTAAAATCAGTACCAGGAAAGGATGTTACTTGTGACCAAGATCCTCCAGATTCATCAAAAATAAAATTTGTATGGGTAGTAGAATTATATGTTGTCAATGCACCTATTACTAATCTAGTACCGTCATCAGAAAAAGCAAGGCCTCCAAATCCAAATGCATTAGTATCACTTTTAGTAAGAGTTGTAGGTGAACTCCAAGTAGAACCAGATCTATTATAGATATATACTTTATTTACACCATCTCCTTGAACAAATCCTGATATTGCTAATTTATTACCATCTGCGCTAAGGGAACTAGTTATACCAAAATATTCACTTGCTCCAGCTGAACCTGTTAATTTAGTTTGTTGGCTCCACGAGCTACCAGATCCTGTAAATACATATACTGCTCCAGCATTACTATTCTGCGTTCTGGCTGAACAGACTATTGTATCCCCATCTTTATTGATGGCAACAGGTCGACCAAACTGATCTCCAGCACCTATATCGCTACCAGTAATTGTTGCTGCTTGAGACCAAGTACTACCAGACAATGTAAATACATATACTTTACCAGCATTAGCACCACCATCATCTTCTTGAGGTGCACCTACAACTATTGTATTACCATCTCCAGAAATATCAACACTCATACCAAAATAATCATCTGCTGCTTTATCAGATGCTTGTATTTTTGCAGATTGAGACCAGCTACCACCTGATTTTGTAAATACATACACTGATCCACGACCAGATTCATCTCTATAAGAACCAACTACTACAGTAGTATTATTTGCATCAATGGCAACATCCCATCCAAAATAATCATTTGCTGCTTTATCTGATGCTTGTATTTTTGTTTCAGTTATTGAACCAGACCAATCATATGATACACCAATTGTTAAAGTAAAACTACTTATTGCAGGAACTATATTAATTCCATCTGATGCTTTAAAAGTTATAGTAAATGTTCCGCCAGAAGGATAACCGTTAGATTCTATAGCTGCATCAGTTAATCTTGTAATAGTGAAAACATTATCTGATTGAGAAATTGTTGCAAAATCAGAAGCAGAATCAGAAGCTACATATGAATAAGTTATAGGAACTTCTTCTGGGTCTGTTGCATTGAGAGTAATAGTTGTAGCTATGCCGGCATTTGAATCTAATACATAACTTGAATCAGGCAATGAATCAAAAGTTGGTGTTGTGTTAACAAGTGCAATATTATACCAGCCAATACCATTCCAAATAAAAAGGCGATTAACAGAAGTAACAAAACCAAAATCTCCTGCTGTGTTTCCACTTGCTGGTAAAAGATCAACAGATGCATAATTTGTTGCTATTAAGCCACCAGCTGATGTGATCGAAGATGCAACTGCTGAATCTTCAACAATTTGTGTAACTGATGCAGAATCTACAATGCTTGTTACAGTATTGCTACCAACTTTAATACTACCTTGTACTTGTACTCCTTTAGTAACACTAAAATCTTTTTTTATAGATGGCATTTACACAAAATCCTTTATACTCGAGTACCCGTGAATATGTATATTCCACCAGCTTGCGTAGAACCTCCAACATTAATTTCATGAGCTCCTACTACAGCTGTACCACCAGCTCTAGAAAGAGCTACAGAAACTCCAAACTCATCACTTGACACCAAATCGCTTGTAAGAGAAGTTAGCTTTTTTTGTTCAGTTGCTGTGCTCCAAGAATCTCCTGTGCGTTGATACACATATACTTCGCCCTTTCCACTATTAATTTTGTGAGATCCTACCATAACAACACTTCCTTGTTCATCTATTGCTACTGATACTCCATAATTAGCAGAGGAAGCAGCATCTGATGCTGTTAATTTAGTTTCTAACCAAGCTGATTCTTTGTCGACTGAATATTGAAATATATCGTCAGAACCATTCCCTACTGCATACATTTTAGTTTCATCTGGAGAAAAAGCAAGGCCATTCCAATCATCAGCTGCTAATTGGTAAGACGTATTATATGTCGCAGTTGAAATATCCCAAGGTGTTCCTAGCAACCATTGATAAACACGATTATTAACATTTCCAATGGTAAACATTCTTCTCCCAGTGCTATCAAAAGCAACATCATTGTGCCAGGACTCTTGAGTGAAAGGGAAGTTTTTATTAGAATATGAAGCGGTCGAAAGATCCCAAGGTGTTGCTAAATCATATTCAAAAAGAGTATTAGGGGAATCTTGTCCACACAAAAATAATTTTGTTCCATCTGGTTTAAAAGTTAATCCTCTTGGCAACGTGTTTTGAGAACCAACAGTAAGACTATTATTGCTGTATGTCATAGTGCTTAGATCAAAAGGAGATGACAAATTATATTGATAAATAGCATCATCAGCAACTCCAGAATGGTTTACAATATATAATCTAGTTCCATCTGGTTTAAACTTCATTCCACGCGGAACTGGTACTTGAGTTGAAACATCTACAGATACATTATCATATGAAGCTGTAGAAACATCATAAGCAGTAGATAAGCTAAATTGAAAAACTGTATCTTCTGCAAGACCAATCATAAATAATTTAGTACCATTATCATTAAAATCAAACCCATACACTTGTGATTCTAAATTATCAAAATTATAAGTTTTATTATTGTAAGACGCATTAGATATGGTTAGTAAATTACCATACTCATAAATATATGCAGCACCAGCATCTGTACCTGCAGTGTCTTCCCTTTTAGATCCAACAACAATCGCATTACCATCTGAAGTAACATCTACAGATGAGCCAAAATCGTCATCAGTGTTAGGATCACTTGGCTTGATATAATCTCCAAATTGTGACCATGTAGTTCCAGATCGATCAAATACATAAACAGCTCCACCTCGTGTTCCACCAGAGATATCTCTGTTTTCTGCACCTGCTACAATTCGATCGCCGTCAGGAGTAATAGAAACATCCCATCCTAAAAGCATATCATCACTAGCATAATCATCAGCGTATATTATAGCTTCTTGCTGCACATCTAATCCTTTTACATTAAATTGTCTAATAGCATTACCAGTATATCCTGTAACGTACATTTTTGATCCAGTTGGATCAAATGCCATTTGAAATGGTGTTGTTTCTCCAGTTGTATCGATGTTAATATTATCGTATGTCATTGTAGATACATCATAAGCAGTAGACAAAGAAAATTGATAAACTTTATTATTTTGGTTACCTACTAAAAATAATTTTGTACCATCGCTGTTAAACTCTAATCCTTGAAAAAGACTATCAGTTGTATAAAACCGTGGTGATACTTCATTGCTATATGAAAAAGATGATATATCCCATGCTGTCGATAAATCAAATCCATGAACATAACCTTCCCACCCTACAATAAACATTTTTGTTCCAGCAGAATTAAATGTTAGACCCATCGGCCTAGTTTCAGTTTGAGCCAAAGTAACGTCAGAAGTAAAATCTATATCATAATTATTATAAGATCCAGTACTTAAATCATACGGTGTAGTAAAAGCATATTCAAAAAGTGATGAAGATGCTCCACCATGGCTATTTGGTGTTGACACCCAAAGTTTAGTTCCATCATTATTCCAATTAAGACATGTTGGATAAGGGACTTGAGTAGATATATCCAATGAAACATTATCATACGTTGCCGTTGTAACATCATACGCTGTTGATAAACTATATTGATAAACTGCATCAGTTGAGCTACCAGTCATATAGAATTTAGTGCCATCATTATTAAATTCAAAGCCCATAGGATTACCATCTTGACTACTAACAGCTAGCTGAGCTTGATACACTCCGTTCTCAATATCATAAAATTTATCACCATTATTTTTATATACCCACACTGCCCCGCAATCACTTCGAGTTGGGCTATTAGTTTTATCTTTTTTAGGAACACCTACTGCTATTCTTTCTCCAGTAGCATCAATAGCTAAGCTCCAACCAAACCAATGATCATTTTCAGTAGAGTTGTAAGGATCAACTGGAGGAAAATGTTCTATTTTTTTTGACCAAGTACCACTTTCTTTCTTCCAAACTTGAAAACTACCTGTGTTTTGTGTTGCTCCAGTTTTTTGTTTAAAGGGAGAGCCTATTGCTGCTATTGTACCATCACCTGATATTGCAACTGAAGTACCAAACTGATCATTACTTGAGGAATAAAAAGTATCATTTAGCCTTTGTTCTAAAGACCATGTTGATCCGGATCTTGTATATACACTTGCTGTGCCTTTATAGCCGTTAAAGGTATCACCCTTAGCTCCTGCTATTGCTGTATTACCATCTCTAGAAATATCTACGTTACCACCTAGCAGCGGTGCTCCAGTAGTTGTAGTTGTTACAAATCTTGAACCTTGTTGCGAAGATGTAGACCAATCGTAATTCACTATTATGGTGAGAGTAAAATTACTAACTGCTGGTACAATATTAACGCCATCTGATGCTCTAAATGTAATATTAAAAGTTCCGCCAAATGCATATCCATTAGAATCTAAAGCAGAATCTGATAAAGCAGTAAGAGTAAAAACATTATTTGCTTGACTTATTGTTACAAAATCAGAAGCAGAATCTGACAAATAAGAATATTGTATTGTAGCGCCTTCTGGATCTGTTGCATTAAGAGTAATAGTTGTAGCAGTACCACCACTCGAATCCAGTGTGTATGAAGATTCAGGACTACCGCCTGAATCAAAAGTAGGAGAAGTATTAATTAATGCTATACCATACCAGCCAACACCATTCCAAAGATAAAGACGATTATTCGCATTAACATACGCTAATTCGCCAGAAGTATTACCAGATAATGGAAGAAGATCTGCCGAATCATAAGTTTTTGTTGATGCGCCTCCAGCAACTACAATAGATGAAGCAACACTAGGTGACGTTACTATAGCATTAACTGTGCTCGAATCAACTAGACTCGTAACTGTTTTATCACCAAGAGTGATCGACTCTTCTACTTCTAAACCATTATTAGTAACAAAGTCTTTTATAATTGCTGTTGACATGTTATTCCTCTTTAATTATCAGCTTTCTCTTCTGTTAAAGATTTTACAAGAGAACTTGTAAATGCTTTTTCAGCTGTAGTAACTTGATCAATTTGAAACCGTAAATTGGCAGCTTTAGTTTGTAAGTCTCTAATTTGACTTACAAAATATGTTTGCTCTTTATTGAAATCTTCTATTTTATATTCTTTGTCGTCAATTATAACCACGTTCGAATTATCTTGTTTTTCCATTATAAATGTACTCCTTGTACTTTAGTTGTTTATGCTAATGTTCTTATAGCTCTTAATTTGACATTTGTATTTGCCTTCGTTGGACTTAATTTGAGTTCTACATTGTTTCCGTTAATTAATGCATCGAATGTACCAAGATCAGAATCGAGTAATATCTTTGCATAACCTGTCATAGCTACATTTGTTCCATTGTGTGTTAGTAAAATTTCTTGTGCATGGTAATCGCCAGTACTAGCAACTGTAAGTTGTGCTACATACTTTAATGTTCTGAAATTTGTTTTATCAAATGTATGTATAGTTTGAGCTGAGTCGGTTGTTGTTAGATCTGAATCAACTGCAATAATAAGACCATTACTATTAGCTGCACCTTCAGACATTGCAATTGCTCTTAACTTAACATGAGTGTTTGCATTAGTAGGTGTTAATGTTAATTCTACATTATTTCCAGTAATTTGTGCATCGAACTCACCAAGATCAGAATCAAGTGTTAACTTTGAATAACTTGATATTGCAATATTTGTTCCATCATGAGTTAGTAGAATTTCTTCAGCATGATAGCTACTTGTATCGTCATTTTCAAGTTGTGCGGTGTATTTTACTGTTCTATATATTGATTTATTAAAGCTATGTACAACTTGCGAAGAATCAGTAGTTGTTAAATCTGAATCAATTTGAAGAAGAATATCACTACTATAAACTTGTCTTGCTTGTACGTAATTAGAATCTATTAAATTAATGATAGCAGCAGAGTCTGTACCAGCAGTTGTTCTTGCTGCAACATAAGCTGAATCTATTAAATTAATGATAGCAGCAGAATCTGTGCCAGCTGTTGTTCTTTCTGCAACGTAAGCCGAATCAATTAGACTAATTACTTCTGCAGAATCTACAGAGTTAGCTTGAATAAGACTTATAGTGGCTGCAGAATCTGTGCCAGTTGTTTGTCTTGCTTGTACATAGGCTGAGTCTATTAAAGCCGTTGCTTGTGCTGAATCTAATTTACCTGCAATTTGATTTGTAATTGTAGTGCTGAAGTTTGCATCATCTCCTATTGCAGCAGCAAGTTCATTTAATGTATCTAGAGCTCCAGGAGCAGCGTCTATTAAGTTATTAATTTGAGTTGTAACAAACGCTGAATCAGCAAAGTCAGCATTTGTATATGTAGTTTGCCTTGCCTGAACGTAAGCTGAATCTATGAGAGCAATTGTTCCAGCAGAATCTATGGCTGAACTTGCCGCAATTGTAACTGTGTCAGTATTAGCATCAGTTGTAATAGTTATATTTGAACCAGCTTCTAGTGTGAGTCTATCGCTGAGAGATGCTCCTGTTGCTGCAGTGTATACATATACAGCACCTGGGTCTCGAGCACCAACAGCTAAATAAGTTGCATCTTTTGTAACTGCAACAGATTGAGGTTCAGCTCCAAATCTATTATTTTGACTTGAAGTTGTATCGCTGCTATTCACTGTTGATTCGAGAGCCCATGTACCTCCAGTGTTTTTCCAAATTTGAACTTCACCTTCAGTTGTAGAAGAAGCATCTTCTCTTGAAACACTTATAAAGACTCGAGTTCCATCTCCACTTAAATTTAATCCCTGGCCAAATAAATCACCAGCATTCTGAGTTGCAGAATATAGTCTTTGTTGTTGTGTCCAAGTTGAACCTGATCTTGTAAAGATGTATACGTTTCCTGCTTTAGTTTCTGAGCTTTCTCCATCAGCACCTGGATCTGATACTGCAGCAACAGTACCATCTGCATTTATACTAACTGCGGTACCGTATGAATCATTTTGTGATGAAGGTGAATTGCTTGGTGTAAGTTCTGATTCGCGTGCCCATCCGCCGCTGTTGACCCAAACCCAAGCCGATTTATCAGTATAAGCTCCAAAAATAATTCTGTCTTTATCTTCAGAAGCTAATTCATTGCTTGTTCCTATCTTAGCATCAGTAGGAAAATCACTAGTGCTTTCTTCAATAGTTTCTGCTCTTGTCCAAGTAGAACCAGATCTAGTGAAAACTTCTACAGTACCCATTCTTCTAGTAGTGCCATTAGCAGATCTTCCCTCTTGATGACCTACTGTTATCATATTTCCGTCTTCTGATATATCTACAGAAATACCAAAATAACCTCCAGAAGAAGACACACTAGTATCAGGTGATAAAGTAGCTTGAAGCGACCATGTAGTACTAGATCTCGTATAAACGTAAACTCTTCCATTAGTATTAGAATTTCTCGCTGAAACTGCGGCTGTATCACCATCAGCGTCTATGGCTACAGCCCATCCATAGTTTAAATAATTTACAACATCAGCACCTGGTGGATCTAATCTTTGTTGTACTGACCAAGTACTTCCATTATAATAATGAATAAACGCTCTACCAGCTTGTGTAGCACCCGGACCATTATTATAGGGAGAACCAGCTACAACATAAAGACCATCGTCTGAAACGTCTGTGGAGTGGCCATAACGTTGACTAGACACACTATCGTTAGGCTCCAAATCTCCAGTTTCAGTAGAAGTAGACCAATTCGCTCCACCTTCGCTATTATCGGCTACGAGATCATCTTGACCGCTAACTGATACAATAGTGAAAGCTGAAACAGGATCAACTTGTCTTGCTTGTACATAATCAGAATCAATTAATGCAATAACTGCAGCAGAATCTGTGCCGGCAGACTGTCTTGCCTGAACATACGCGGAGTCTATAAGAGCTATGGCTTCTGATGAATCTAAGAAATCATAAGTTGTTTGTCTTGCTTGTACATAAGCTGAATCGATTAAAGCAATTGCATCTGTGGAATCTAAATCTGACTTTGCATTAATTAAACCAACAAGTGTTGAATAAGCAGAATCATCATCATTTAATGCAGCTGCTATTTCATTAAGTGTATCTAATGTTCCAGGTGCTCCATCAATTAAATTATTAATTTGAGCTGTAACAAATGAAGAGTCTGCAAAATCTGCATTTGTATATTTAATTTGTCTCGCTTGAACATATGCACTATCTGCAGTGGCTTCAACTCTAGCGTCTGCTCGAGCATCTGTAAAATATAGATTACTTCCTTCAGTTAGATCGGCAGTAGTTTTAGTTCCTAAATCTGTATCAAAATCTGCGCTTTTGTATGTAGTTACAGAAAATGTGCCAGTAGTAGAATTATATGTCAAATCACCACTAGCTGATATTGCATTTTTAGCATCACTATCAGCTCTTGCTGTTGTATAATATAAATTAGTTCCTTCCGCTAAATCTGAAGTTGTATTATTAGATAACGATATACTTACTGGAGTTGCGCTAGAATCTTCAGCTACAAGCGTTCCAGCATCGTTACGAAGAATTAAGTTATCACCTAAATATATTGAATTACCACTTAGATATAAATCTTTAAATTTATTAGTTGGAGAACCTAGGTCATATGCACTATCTGTATCAGGAATAATATTGCCAGATACATTACCTAATTTATTTTGAATTATTACATTAATTTCAGCAGAGTCATTACCAACCGCAATACCTCCAGCAGTTGTTCCATCTCCTACATAAAGTTTTTCTGTATCAGTAGACCATATAGGTTCACCAGCCCCAGGGGTGATAGTTAATCTATCAGAATCTGTACCTCGTCTAAATTGTAATGCCATGTTATCCTCTATAACCTATTTATATTGCACCGTAATCAGATATTAAACCTGCTGGTGCGTTTGGTGTTCCATAATCTACTGTAAATGCAGCAATAAGTAAATCAATAGCGTTAGTTGCTGTAACAATGATACTTCCATAATCTACTCCTTGAGGACTAGAAGAGCCTCCTGCAGGAACATTTGTAAGATTATTATAATTTAAATAATAAGAACCTTCTTGACCATCTAATGTGTCAGCGTTTACATTAAGATTATTAACAAAAGTTTGATCAACTGCTGAATCTATTATACTTACTACAGCTGCTGAATCTAATCCACTACTAATTGATGAAAATGTAATTGTATCAGTGCTAGCATCAGTGGTTATAGTCATACCGCTGCCGGCAGCAAGTGTAAGAGTATCTGCTACTACATCTGCTACAACGTCTGATTGTCCAGATACAGATATAGTTTTAAAAATTGGGTCTGTGCCACCAGTCGAAGACTGTCTTGCTTGAATGTATGCAGAATCAATAAGATTGATAGTTGCTGTGGAATCTATGCCGGAAGGACTAGCAGTAATTGACTGAATAGTATTTCCTGAATTTTTAAAATACAGAATACCATCGGCGTAGTTAATTGCTAATTCGCCATAATCAAGATCGCCTGTTGATGGTATACGTCCAGAAATACTGGACTTTTTTAGCTTTATGCTAGTCGACATATCGATTCCTTAAAAAAGGTTTTTGTTTTAAGTCCTTAAGTTAAAAAACTCTTGGACTATTTATTAATAAGTTCCACCGTCAATTTGAGAAATTTCTACTGCTCCTGCTGTTACTGTAAATTGATCTGAATCAAATGATGCCACACCTTTACTGGTAGTTGTTGCATTTCTACCTGCAACAAGAAGATTGCCACCTGAAACAGTTGTTTCAATACCTTGACTAAAATCACCGTATATATTGAAAGATTCACCAATGGTTGCAGCAATTCCTGATCCTTGACCATTTACATCATCACCGCTATAAAGTGTAATATCATTTGCTGAAATAACGCCAGAAGCATCTGAAAAGTGTGTTGAATTAAATGTTGCGACACCTTTAGTGCTTCCATCAGCAACCGCATCCGCGGCTGTTATTGTAATTGTTGAGCCAGATCCAGATGTTGATATTCCTTGTGATGAATTACCGCTAATAGTAATTCCACCACCATTGTTTCCAGAAATACTACTTCCATCTGTATTAAATCCAATAGATCTAGTTGTTACATGGCCAGAAGAAATACTAAAGTTTGCTGAATCAAATGATGCAATACCTTTATTAGATATTGTAGCATCTTCTCCATCAATTGTGATAATACCTGAACCTTCAGTAATATCAATTCCTTCACCGGCTGTGAGAATTTGTCCTAAGTCAGAATCAACACGGGCAGTTGTATAATAGAGATTATTGCCTTCAATAAGATTAGTAGTAGTTTTAGCATTAAAACTATTATTAAATCTAGTTTCTGTATAATACTGATTAGTACCACCTAGTCTTTCAGGTACATCATCTGCGTCTTTAGTTCCAAAGTCTGAATCAAATCTAGCAGTAGTATAATAAAGATTTGAAGAATCTTCACTTAAATCCGCAGTTGTTTTGCTAGCAAAATCTGAATCAAATCCAGCATAGCCACCAGTAATATTAGTTGCTGTAATGTTTCCAACTTGAAGATTTGCAAAATTAAATGATGCATGTCCAACATCAATATCTAGATCAGAATCAGGTTCTGGAGTATAGCCATCATAAAGTTTCCAGATTCCATCAGTAGCATCACGGAAAAAACCAGTATGTGCATATGATCCTGTATCATTATAGTTAGCAGCAAAACCAACATCAACAACTATAGTTGGAGAACCAGATGATTCTAGCTGATTTAAATAGAACATATTATCTTCAATAGATAATGTTGTTGAATTAATAGTTGTTTGAGTTCCGTTTACTTGAAGATTACCATCTACAACTAAATTGTTTGTAACTTTTAATCCAGAAAATGTTACTGAATCACTAGTACCAACTTCTTGACCGACTGAAATCAAACCTGAAGCAGAATCGTATGTTACACCAGTTCCAGCTTGTAAATGAGCTCTAACTTCTGTAGCACTTGGACCAGTATAAGTAAGTACACCAGTTGAACTATTATAAGCTAAAGATCCATCACCTCCAGCGTCTGTTACTGAAATTGCTCCTCTAGCACGAGCATTTGTAAAATAAAGATTTGTAGAACCTTCGGCAACATCGTCTGTATCAATTGTACCGCTACCACCAAGAGATATTGTTGTACCATTAATTGTTATTTGTGAATTTGCAAGTTCTGCATTACTTATTTCACCAGTTGCAAGTGTAACACTTTTACTAGAAAGATCTAATGTACTTGCTAATTCATCTGCATTAACTCCACCATCTTTGATAGTTACTACACCAGAAGCTACTGCAAAGTTATCAGAATTAAATTGTGCAACACCCTTTGCAGATGTGCTAGCATCATTACCACTAATTGTAACTGTATTATCAGTTACAGTAGTTGAAATACCTGTACCACCAGTAAATGTAAGATCAGAATCAAGAAGATTGACTGTATCATTTCCAGTATCAGCTGCTATTGAAAGATTAGTTGATATGTTAGCAGTACCAGCAGCAGTTAAACGACCTTGCTGATCAACAGTAAATGTTGGAATGGCTGAGACAGAACCATAAGAACCAGGAGTTACTGCAGTATCATCAAGAGTAATAGTAATTTGATTATCAGCAGTTCTTGCAGTGCTTATTGGTGCACCACCAAGAATTGAAAGAGTATCAACATCTAATTCAATAGTGTCTGTTCCAGCAGAATCTGTTGCAATTGTAAGAGTGGCAGCTCCTGACACTTGATCAACATATTCTTTTGTGGCAAGAGAGTTTGTACCAAATCCAGCTCTATCTTTATAGCCTGACGGAACATTTACTGCGCCTGTACCATTTGGAGAAAGAATAAGTGCGCCATCTGTATTAGTAGTTGATATTGTGTTACCGTCTATAGTAACATTATCAACATTTAATACATCAATTTTACTTGATGCATCAACTATGATTGCACTTGATGCTGTGAGTGTTCCAGGCGTATGATCTAATTTATCGGTAAAATATACACCACCAATGACTTCGATTTCATTAGCATTACCTGATGAATCTACACCACCGGTACCGATATATAATCGATCACCACCGTTTCCTTCTGTACCCGCAAGATAGGAGTACGCTAATTCACCTAGTTTTAAACTACTAGGAGCACCTCCGGTGCCAGATCTTTTAATTCTAATTATTGATGCCATTAATAAAAGCCCCCGTCTGAATTAATATCCTGGCCTATAAGTTCATTTCTAGCCTGGAATGTGTTAGTAGCCGAATCAAAAATCAAAAGACCTTCTTGTTGAAGAGTACTTAAATCTACATCACTTAAATCACGAATTCTCAAAGTACCAAAACTAAGAGTACCACTACCGTTTGTTTTTATAACCTCATTGTTATTGCCGTCTTCTGTAGGATATTGGATACCAGATGCTTTAAATACACCACCAACTGTTGCTGAATCTGCTATCTCAATGCCGGCCTTTACTACAAAATTCTGTTTAACGGCCATGATCTACACCTACAGTAAAATTATTAATACTATTTATAATGTTACGCATCTACGCTGAGCCTTTTTGATTTAAAATGTGTATTAGTATAAGAAGGAGAAAGCGTTAATGTTACATTACTATCTACAATACTAGCATCAAAAGTCCCAAGAGACGAATCTGTTTTAACTTCTGCATATTCTGTTAAAAAGACATTAGTCCCGTTGTGCGTTAATAAAATTTCTTGTGTATGATATTTGCTATCAGAATCATGTTCTAATTGTACTATGTATTTAACTGATCTAAATTCATTAAGAGGAAAAGTGTCAACAACTTGATCAGTTGCTATAGTGGTTAAATCTGTTATTTGTGTTAATAAACCTGTTGCAATAATTCTTCTACTGTTAGGAATAATATCTCCTGCACTATCAACATTATTAAGAATTACTTCTCCGCCAGAATCGCTTAAAGAAACTGAACCTACATATAAAGTTCCTGCAGAAAGATAAAGACTTCTAAATTTATTAGTCGGAGAACCTAGATCAATTGTTTCATCAGAATCTGGAATAATATGATCGGATACTTTAACTGGACCAAGTATCGATACACCAGATCCACTATCAATAAGATTATCGATATCAGTTGTTTCTACAAGAGCTAATACATCGCCTGAATCGAGTATTGTTGGAACATTAGTTAAATTAGTAAAGTCAAGATAGTAACCAGCAGATTCACCATCAAGTATGTTAGCACTAACACCGGCTGAAGTAACACTGCGTATCGGTGTTCCTGTTACAATCTTTTTGACAATAGTTTGGCCTTCAGAAACTTTTATTTCAGCGTTTCTAGCAACCTTAACTAGGATTTTATCTGTGGCCATTTAAAATACTCATTTCGTCACTGATGGAGTTACTTGAACTCTTCCTTCTAAAATTCTTTCAACAACAGTATTAGAATCACTGTCAACAAAAGAAATTTCTACATCATAGACATATCTTCCTGTTTTAAGTGCATCAGTTTGAGTATTTGATAATGATAGAGTTACGATTCCATCTGTGGCTGGATTAGCAATAAGCGTTGTGAAGTCATGCGTATCAGCACTATCACTGTTATAATTCTTTTTCATCTTTGCAGCAACAGAATAATTTGATAAATTCTTTGCAGCTCCAGTGTTATCTGTGAGATGAAGTTCAAATGCTACGTCAGCACCTTGATCGATGGTAAATTCTTCGTATTGGGCCATGAAATACTCCAGTGATTTCTTTGTCGGACGCGCACGCCCCTGCCGTTTAAACTATTTATACAAATTAACGTTTATAAATAGCTTTATGAAAAATAATCCTATACTTAATTTTAAGCAAATTAGGCACTTTCGTCAAGATAAGCATCCTGAAGAAGAGATGATTAAATCTTTAATTGCCGAAACTTATAATTTAGTTCCTTCAAAACAAAACCTAGTTCCTTATAAAATTCATGTATTTGGACCAAATCATTCAAAAGAAAAAGAAGCGTTGTATTTAGCAACTAAAAGTAAGAATGTTTATATAAATTATAACACTCTTGTTAATTATCAAATATTTGCTTCATATGTTTTACTATTTACAAGTCGTTTGTGTGATAATCCAAGTGAATCTGTAAAAAATTCAATTAAAAGAGGCGTGAGACATCTTAATTGCGATTTAAATGAATATAAAAAATCTAAAATAGTTCCTTGTATAGAAATAGGCATGTTTTGTGATAATTTAGCGCATATGTGTTTAAATAATAATTTAGATATAGCTTATACAGCGTGTTTTCAGCAGACTATAAATCATCTTATGCCAGAAATTAAAGAAGACATTTATTTATCTATGAGTATTGGATATGCTGACGATACTTATCCGTATAGAAAATACAAATATCAATGTAAACCAAATATGAAAGAGGTAATTGATTGGCATTAAATTTAGTATGTACAAGCAAACCTTGTGATGGTTTATTTTATTATAGTTATGAATATACACAATATTTAAATATGTCTGGAATTAAAACAGACATGATTATTATAACACATCCGCGTTTTAAATCTCAAGATTATATAAATTCTATAAATCAAAAATACACTTCATTTAAAAATGTAATTTTTAACGATTTTAAAGATGTAAAAACCACCTTAATAATGGGTAGAAGTATTCTAACACTTCCTTTCCTTGACCGTAAATCGTATTCGCAAGATCAATTAATGATATTGCATCTTCTTTTTAAAAGTAAAATTATATCAGTATATTCTGAAAACCATAAAATAAGATATTATCAGGCTTTAAAATACTTTAAACCAGAAGAAGTAATAGACTTATGTGATTATGACGTGTATCCAAAAGGAATAGGCAAGCATTTCGAAAAAAAAATATTTTTTGATATACATAAACCAGTCACAGAAAATTATCAATTTGAACATCTTTTTATAGGTACAAATAAAAATTACTATGATTCAGCTAAAAAATTAGTTTATAAATATAAATCTCATGGCATAATAATATATGATAATTATGAGTATGATTCTAGTTTAAATAATATAATAGCGCCTGTTGAAAATTTATTAGGAACATTTAAAAAATATGTTTATACTAAAAATATAATAGACCCTGCCCCTAGACTTATTCAAGAGTGTAAATATCACAATAAAGAAATTATATATGAAGCTTCAAACAGAGGAGCAGAAACTTATAAAAATAGACCTATAGAAAAACCAAATGTGGAGCATATAATAAATGAATTATGAAGGTTGGGATCAAGACTATCTTAAAAATAAAGAATTATATTTAAATTTATTTGATAAAGCAATTTTAGAAGATAACGAAAAAAATATAGAATTTTTAGAAAAAAAGATTTCTAAATATATTGGACGTAAACATGGAATAGCAATTAACAGTGCAACAGACGCATTATATTATTCACTTAAATGTTACGATATTGGTCCAGGAGATGAAGTACTAGTAAGTGATTTTTCTTGGATATCTTCTGCATCTTGTATTCTTATGGCTGGTGCAACTCCTGTATTCTGTGACATCGATTTAAATTCTTATCATATATCATTTGATGAGATTAAAAAGAAAACTACAAGTAAAACTAAAGCAATTGTTTACACTCATCTCTTTGGCAATATGACTGAAACACAAGAAATAGAAAACTATTGTAAAGAAAATAATATAATATTTATTGAAGATGCAGCTCAATCACTTGGATCAAAATACAAAAATAAATACGCAGGATCAATTGGTGATATTAGTTCTTTTAGTTTTAATCATAATAAAGTTATATCTGGAATATCTGGTGGAGGCATGATATTTACTGACATAGACTTAACTGCAGAATATTTACGCAAAATAAGAAGACATGGTAAGGGTAAAGATTATGAAATGCTTGGTTATAACTCAAAAATGTTTTACATGAATGCAGCATATATTGAAATGAGATTTGATAGAATAAATGATTTACAAATGCGTAGAATACAAATAGCTAATAAATATCAAGAAGAGTTAGAAGATTTACCTGTTGTAACTCAAGTAGCTGATGATAATTTAGTACACAATTATCATAAATACGTAGTAAGATTTGAAAATAAAGAAATAAGAGATCAAGTAAAGAACGCTTTAAACGCAAAAATTCATTATGACTCGCCAATATCAAAAAATAGCATGTTTAATCTAACGCCATGTCCAAATGCGCAAATAGCAAGTGACACAGTACTTTCTTTGCCTTGTCACCCATACGTAACTAAAGAAGAAATTAGTCAAACTTGCATGACCATAGGAATTATAGCATGAAAGGTAGAAAAATTAATATATTTAAAACAAGAGCGATAGACTTTTACTTGTCAAAATCTTGTAATAAATCTTGTCATTACTGCACCGCTTGGACTTTAGAAATGAGAAACTTAACAGTTGATATGGATTTTTTAAGTAAAACTTTAAAATGGCTTTCACCTTATGCTGTTAGAATACAGCTGCTTGGTGGTGAACCGGGCCTCATAAAAAATTTAGATGAAGTTATTGCTGAAATTAAAAAGCATAAAAACTTAATACCTGTTGTTTTATCAAATTCATTTATAAGAAAACGTTATCCACATGTACTTGATGATCCAGATATTTTATACTTAGAGCATTTAGTATTAGATTTCCATGAAGATAGAATTGAAAAACTTGGTAATTTTGATTTTTTTAAGGAAAACGATTTAAATAATTATAATATAATAATAATGACTCCTAACTATTTTAAGTACAGAGAAAACCATGATTTAAGTATACTCGATCATAAAAATACTCAATTCAAAAAATTTAATTCAAGATCACCTAACTTTATAAATATGAAACAAGCTCCAGAATTTGATAGAAGAATGTGTGCAGCTTTTCCAAAAGTGCCCGTAATAGATTTTGAGTTACAAAGAATAAGGCACTGTAGTAAAAAAGTAATTAATGGTTCTAGAAGATATGTTGTAACAAAAGAAAACATTGATAAGATGATGAATTATGAACTCTTTGCATTTGAAGAATATTGTAAAAAGTGTTTTGAGCCAATTGATAAAAGATCTAATGAACAAATACTTGATATAATTTCTGCAGCAAAGGTAATATAATGAAAAAAATATTATTAGTTTCAGGCTGCAGTTTCACTACTGCTAATTACAAATCTACTCAACACCCAGAAAGAGAATTTTTATGGAATAAATGGCCAAAAATTCTTGCTGAAAAACTTAATATGGATTGTATTAATTTAGCTCAGTCAGGAGCAGGAAATGAATTTATTTGTAATAGTATCATTGATAAAATAGAATCAATGGATAAATCAAGTATTGGATTAGTTATTCCTGCATGGTCACAGTGCCGAAGAAGAGATTATCAATTGCATTTTAGTAGAAGTAATAGAGAAGTTTGGAGATCTGAAATGTTTGATACACTTGGTGATATAGAATATTGGATAAAAAAAAGTTTTAGGATTTATTATTCTTTTCAAATATATTGCGAATATTTTAAAATACCTTATAAACAAATACAAATGATAGAATTATATAAAGATAATTTAAGAGAAGAATATTCTGAACTTAAATATTATGCATACGATGAAGAAAGTATAGACTGGAAAAAAATAAATGAGAAAAGAAAAAAATACAATGAATATGCAAAATCTTTAGTATATTATAAAAATTTTAAAAACTTTGTAGGAGAAACAACACCAACACAAAGCTTACAGGATATTTTAACAGATAATAGAAAAAATAAACAAACTCTTAAATGGTTTAACATTTCTAGTAAAGATAGTCATCCAAGCGAATATGGACACAATTTAATGGCAGAATATATTTATGAAAATCTTTAGTGTAGCGTTCAGTCCACACGATCATAATACGTATGACGGTGAATGGCATAATCAAAGAGAAAGATATACACGTAAAAAACACAATATCCCTTGGCATTACGATGCATATCCTCATTACGACGATGCAGATAAAATGAATTCGAATGATGATAGCGCTGGTCAAAAATTTTATAAAGAATACTGGAATCCTAACAATTACGATATATATGCATTCACCACTACTATAGGAGGAATGAATCAAATAACAAACTTACAAGTTTTTAAAGACGATATTGATTGGCATCCTAATGGGCTATGGGATTACAAAATGCTTTGCGATAATTTATATTATATTGATCATCATCAATCACATGCTGCATACGCATATTTATTATCAGAATATTCTCAATCTGATATATTAGCTATTGACGGAAGAGGGTGGAAGTATAATTGTATTTTTATTAATAAAGATAATAAAATAATTGATTTATCTAAAGAAATGAATATAGGAACTCTATGGAATTTTGTAGCTAAAGAGCTTGGCTTTGGAAACTTAAGTGCAAGTAAAGTTATGGGTCTTGCTGCTTATGGTTCTTATAAAGAAGAAATTCATATGGTATTAGACGGATATTGGGATAATATTAATATCGATACGTGGAAAGATCAATATAAAATTATGCAAAAACAACTAAATAAAAATGAATTTGCTAATATTGCATGCACTTTACAATTAGCTACCGAAGAAAAAATAAGAGAGCATGTTTATCCATTAAAATCTTGTAATAATATTTGTGTAGCTGGTGGTGTTGCTTACAATGGATATATCAATGAAATGTTATATGAAAATTGGTCTAGTGTATATGTTCCTCCTGCTCCTGGTGATGAAGGCCAATCTATTGGTACATACATGCACGCTAATTACGTTTTAAATAAAAAAACACATAAACCTTCTGTTTATGCTGGTAAAGAATATAATTATGAAGAAGGGAAAGAAATAAACTTAAAAAAAGTTGCACAAGCAATTGCTGACGGCAAAATTATAGGTTGGTTTCAAGGGAAATCGGAGAGTGGTCATAGAGCACTAGGTAACAGAAGTATCCTTGCAGATCCTCGTAATCCAAATATTAAAGATATTATTAACAACGAAATAAAAATGAGAGAAGATTTTAGACCTTTTGCTCCTTCGGTTTTAGAAGAGCATTATAAAGAATGGTTTGACACGCCTGAACCAAGTCCTTATATGTCCCGCATAGTAAAAGTTAAAAACTCTAAAAAAGTTCCAGGAATAACTCATGCTGATGGAACTTCTCGCATTCAAACTGTTAATGAAAATCAAAATAAAAAATATTATGATTTAATAAATGAGTTTTATAAAATTACAGGTGTGCCAATGCTTCTTAATACAAGCTTTAACTGTAGAGAACCAATAGTTGAGACTCCTAGAGAAGCTATAAATACTTTCAACAAAACTGAATTAGATATGGTGGTAATTAATGGACGTTATTTGTCTAAAGTGGGGTGATAAATTTAATCATGAACACGTCAATAGATTATACAATATGGTATGTAAAAATTTAGATTGTGATTTTAATTTTATTTGTTATACAGAAGATTCAAATAATATAGATTCTAATATTATTATTCGTCCGTTGGCAAATTATGATTTAGAAAAATGGTGGTGGAAACTTACTCTCTTTGAACACGCTACTAAAAACATAACATTATTTTTAGATTTAGATGTAGTAATACAAAACAATATTACTCATTTAAAAAACTATTGTGTTGAAAACATGTTGCGTTTAATAAAAGCGTATTGGAAACCGTTTGAACTAAAAGAATTTGATACAAATTTAAATTCATCTATTATGATATGGAAAGGCGATTATACAGATATATGGAACAAGTTTAAAAAAGATCAAGATTATTATATGTTAAAATATAATGGAATAGATGGATATTTAGATCACAATCAACATGAAAAACTTTTATATTTTCCTGAAAAAATAGTATATTCTAGACTTTATGGCTATGATAAAAAAAATTATTGGGATACAAAAAAATATGACGAACCTCCAAATGATTTATATTATAAACCAAATTTTGATATTTGCATTTTTAATGGATGGAAAAGAAGAAGATATGAAGGAGAAGGGCTTAAAAACGGTAAGTATTTATTAGATGACAAAGGATACGAAGGTTTTGAAAAATATTGGAATTGATCCTGCTATATATGCTAGTATGAAAACAGCAGCCGAACTTGGATTTGATTTCTCTCATTTTCTCGATAGCTTTTCTCAGTCTCAAATAGAATCTAAATCTTGGTTAGTTAATATACTATCTATGATTGATATCAAAAATGCTCATGTCCAATTGTTTGGAGGGTGGAATGGTATTCTAATTACAAGACTGCTCACTCAAAATTTAAACTTAAAAAGAATTCATAATATAGATCTTGATGAAAAATCAATTATTGTGTTTAGAAGATATAGAAAATTTACTAATGATAAAAGATTAGAATCAACTTGTGGAGATGTTAGAACACCTCATAAGTACGACTCTAGCATTGATATTGTCATTAACACATCATCTGAGCATATGCCTAACTTAAAAGAAATCATAAAAAATAAAGAATACAAACCTGAGTGTTTATTTGTTTTACAAAGTAATAATATGTTTCACATCAAAGATCATATTAATTGTGTTAATAATGAACAAGAACTGATAGAAAAATCTGAGTTATCAAAAATACTATATAAAGGATCTTTAGATATGCCAAATAGTTATAAAAGGTTTATGGTTATTGGATATGTCTAGAGTAATTTATAGTCTTTATATTGATATTCAAAATCCAGTATCTCATTTTAAAAATCAAAAAAAATTTAATGATAATTTAGAGTGGTTAATTAGAAAACAAGAAGAATACGCTAAATTATGTAATGCTGATTATATTCATTTTACTTATGACAATAATTTTATTGAATATTCTAAACAGTTTGGTCCAGAAATTTCTGAATATAATATCATAAATTTTTATAAAATGCATTTATTATATCAACTTGATTATGATGAAATACTTTATTTAGATTTAGATGTTATACCTGTTACAAATTTAAATTTTTTTGAGGAATGGGATTTATCAAAGGGCATAGCTGTAATGTCCGAAGAATGGAGATTGCGTGATCATCACAGAACTCGTCATAATGTAAGATCGCCTTTAGCAAAATATTGGAATGCTTACGCGTTACTTGGTTATAGCAAAGAAGTGTTTAATACTGGAATCATAGGAGCTAACAAAGAATCTTTAAAGGAATTAGATTATTTCAAAGATTTTGATAAAACATTAAAACAAATGAAACAATTAATTAACGATGATTTTTGGCTTGAAGATATTCGTAATTTATTTGGTTATGATAATGAAACAATATTTGCATGTAGAATAAAAAAATATCAACAATTATTTGGTACTGGTTGGCATCACTTTATGGATAAATGGAGTTTTATACCAAAAGGAACTAAATTTGTCCATTGCATCAGTAAAGATTTTGAATATGTTAGGAATTGGTGTGAAAAGAATAGTTTATAGCATATATACAAATGAAGTTGATGAACACACTTCTACCAATGATTTTAAAAAATCTCAGTTTAAAAAGTATAAAGAAAAAATAATAAAATCGCAAAGAGATTATGCTAATCTTTGTAATGCAGATTATAAATTATTTAACACTAAAATTACAAATTACGATAATATACAATTTGAAAAGATATTTCTATTAGAAAAATTATGTAAAGAATATGATGAGATATTATATTTAGATTTTGATGTAATTCCTCACACAAACAAAATCGTATTTAATGAATTTGACTTAAATACTATTTGTGGTTATTTTATAAAAAGAATAATAAACATAAGAAATCTTCCAAAAAAATATGAATATGGTCCATTAAATATTTTTACTAAAATATGTTGTAAACAGGCTATGCTTCTTATTGATGATATTACTAGCGACAATTCAATACTCAACACTGGAGTTTTATTAGCAAATAAAAATTGTATAAAAAAATTAAAATTTAAAGAAAGATTTAAAAAAATAAATGAAACTTATAAAGAAGCTCTTAACGACAATTTATATCCTGAAGAAATAAGTAGTTGCTGGAAACCTAATAATGAAATTTATATGAATTATTTAATTGAAAAGTATAATATTCCTTATACAGATATAGGAATACAGTGGAATTTTATGCTAGATGAAGAATGCCCTGAACCTACAGCTGGGGCGCACATGCTTCATCACATAAATAAAGAATTTGAATTAAGCTACTCTTCTATTGGTTCTTCTTCAACTTCTTCTATTATTTCTTCAGATATTTGAATACCAATTTTTATAGCAGCTGCTATAGTAGGAGCTTTTCGAAGTTCTGCTTTTAATGCTCTATTGCTTGATTTTTTTATTTGATCAACTTCAAATAATTTAAGCTTTGTCATAAAAAGTTTTTCTTTATCTTCTTTTTCATCAAATGGTTTAAAAAGTAAAGATATTAGTGTTTCATATAGTTCCATACTTACTTCGCCGGTATATAATAAACCACGATCTTTTCCGTATTTTATAACAGTTTCTTCAAATGCTGCATTTTGCTGTTTTATATGTTGATAAGTATTTTCATGTAAAGCATCAATATTGATATGAGTTAATAGTTTTTTCCAAGCAGTATCTTCTGGATTTGCTTCAACATACTCAACTCTTGTTTCTTTACCATCTGGTGTAACCCAATATGATTCAACCATTGTTCTTTCATTATTAGAAAAATGTGCTGTTAAAAATTCGTGTCCTGGAATAGCCATTGTTTAACCTCTTCTTATTCTTAAAAACCACGTTGATACAGTAACTGCAGTACCATTTGGAAACTCTTGTGCTCGATAATCATTAGAATTTACAAATCTTGTTTGATAATTACCACCGCCATTTAATTTAGTATTAACCATACCAGAACCTTTATTATTTCCAGTTCCGTTTACACTATATAATATTCGTGATCCTGTAGTATTTACAGTATGATGTCTTAATTCTGCAAGTAACATTGAGTTTAGTGCCGAACCGCTGTATTCTTGTAAGTTATTACTACTATCTATCTGTAAAGGAGCAGTGAATGATGGTGCAGATCCTTGATTTGTTCTGAACAAATAATAGTTACTAATAGTTGTTGGTTGATCTAAAGTTTCTGGAATTCCACCAGATGTATATGCACCAGTGTTTGCTCGTGTATCGGTAAATACAGGAGTACTTGATATAAGAGTGTGGCCAGAAAGAGATGTTGAAGTATGTATTCTATAAGTTCCAGATTGATCACTACCATCAACAAGATCGTCAATAGCAGGATCTATAAAGGTGTCAAAAACATCAGTAGCATTCATCGCTCTAATGTCACTTCCATCATAGTACACTGGATATGCTTTACTATTTGTATCAGTTGGTGTACTAACACTATTATTAGATTGAGATATCTTATCATAGGTAACTGTAACTGTACCTGGTTCTGCGGTTTCACCTTCAGTAGGAAATCTATCTACTCGAGTCGAATAAGCACCAGCTGTCATTCTTGTGTCAGTCATATTTGGTGATATGTTTCCACCACTACTAACAACACTAACATTTGCACTAGGATTACTACCATAAATGTATACAGCTCTATCAACTATTTGATTAACTTGAGCGGTGCTCATTTCTCTTAAAGCTGAACCGTCCCAATATAACGGTGATCTTACTGTCATAATTAAGCACCTGCGCCATGTATTGTTTTAAGTGTAGTTCCTGCTGAATTTTTAATTAATAAAGTTGATAATGATTTTAATTCTGCAGAACCTACTGCATCATCTGCTAGTTTAGCTTGAGTGACTGAGTTACTCGCTAAATGTTCTGCATCAATAGATCCAGCTACATAGTGTTCTGAATTAATAACATCATTAGCAATTTTAGTTCCATCAATAATATCTGCAGCTAAATGTACTCTGTCAATAGAACCATCAACGTAATGCTCTGAGTTGATAGAGTTATCAGCTATTTTTGAACCATTAACTGCGTCTCCTGCAATCTTAGCATTGGTAACAGAGTTAGATGCAAGATGTTCTGCATCTATAGATCCAGCTACATAATGTTCTGAATTAATAACATCATTTGCGATTTTAGTTCCATCAATTGCATCATTAGTAATATTAGCTCTATCTACAGTGCCACTAGTAGGAGCACCGCCAGTAGTATATTTTAATACGTGATTTTCAGTTCTATCTTCGAGCTTAGCCATTGTAA
>Ga0255775_1001082_pt1 | contig 25916 bp, 22 predicted proteins | sample 011ome_26_FD_179973 | JGI IMG/M metagenome (GOLD analysis project Ga0255775, IMG submission 179973) | Coastal salt marsh microbial communities from the Groves Creek Marsh, Skidaway Island, Georgia - 011511BT metaG (version 2) | ecosystem: Environmental > Aquatic > Marine > Intertidal zone > Salt...
CCGCATAATCAGAGTTTGGATAATGATTAGTTGCATACTCAGAAAATAAATCTATTTTGTCTAAAGGCCAATACCTAAAGGTAGTATAAATGTCTTTGTCTAATAAAAATTTGGCCAGCTGGTCTCGGTGTTGAGTTTGTATCCAGAAAAAATAATAAGATGAAGTGTGGTCAAAATCTGGCGTAGGTGGCAGGCTAATATCGCCTACATTGGTCAGAGCTTGACAGTAGGTGTTAAAGATATCCTTTCTTCTATCGAGAAAACTACCTAGTTTATCGAGTTGCGACAGCCCCATGGCGGCGGTAACGTTATTCATAATCGCACGCCTACCAGTGCGATTCATTTGGAACTCCCACCAATTGGCGGCTCCTTCTGAAGAAGAGTCTAAGCCACTTTTACTTTTAACGGGTAACCCTAAATAAAGATTTTCTTCAGCTTCGATGCGTTTGTCAGGATTAGCAACATACATCATGCCACCATCAGCAGTAGAAAGGGTCTTCATGGCGTCAAATGACCACATACCCATGTCGCCCAATGTGCCACAAGCTTGACCCTTGTAAAAGCTGCGAACTGCACAGGCTGAGTCCTCGATTACGATAATGTTGTGCTGTTGACACAGTTTAATAATTTCATCCATGTCGCACGGCATTCCACCATAGTGCGTAATATACAAAGCTTTGGTTTTATTGGAGATAAGTGGAGCAATGTCTTTAGTGCGTACATTTAAAGAGTGCTTGTCCACGTCGCAAAATACCATTTGTGCACCAGATTCAACTACTGCACTGCCGATTGAAGGAAAAGAGATGGTAGGTACAATAATCTCATCACCTGGCCCAAAGTTAAACAATTTGGCGGATAAGAAAATTGCCTCCGTACAACTGGTAGTGGATAAAAATTTATCCTCATTTTCCTGTAGTGATGCGGCAAAGCCTTTTTCAAACGCTTTAACTTGATGACCTTTCCCTAGCCAATTGCTGGAAAATACAACGCCAACCGATACTAATTCTCTTTCTCCAAGGCTTGGCTGGAATAGGTTAATCATGTGATTTGATTATATAAAAAATAGTGTGTCTATTTTGACACAAATATAAAGTTAAAAAGGAGAGTTTGATTGTGAAAAAGTTAAAAGATTGGTGTCTTTTTCAGATAGTTTGATGGCTTTAATTGGTAATCGCCAGTTGATATCGAGTTTAGGGTCGTTAAAAGCAAAGCCTTTGTCATTATTTGGTGAGTAATAATTGTCTACTTTATAGGAAAAAGTTGCATAATCACTTAGAACAACAAACCCATGAGCAAAACCACGAGGAATAAATAATTGATGTTTGTTTTCTGAATTTAATTCAATAGCAACATGTTGGCCAAAAGTTGGGCTATTTTTTCTAATATCAACCGCTACATCTAATATACAACCTGTAATAACCTTAACAAGTTTGGCTTGAGCATAAGGCGGTGTTTGATAATGCATACCTCTTAGTACACCTTTGTTGGATTTGGACTCGTTATCTTGTACAAAATTTACTTTATAACCTATAGCTTTCTCAAATAAATCTTGCCTAAAGGTTTCAACAAAATAACCGCGTTCATCGCAATGAATGGATGGCTTAATAAGTACAACTTCTGGTATAGGCTGTTGAATGAATTCCATTATGATTCGTTGGCACGCTTAAGCAAATATTGACCATATTGATTTTTAATTAATGGTTGAGCGAGTTTGATTAGTTGCTTTTTGGTTATATAACCCATTTCAAATGCAATTTCTTCAATACATGCTATTTTTAAGCCTTGTCTATTTTCAATGGTCTCTATAAATGTTGAGGCTTCAAGCAGACTTTCATGGGTTCCAGTATCAAGCCAAGCATATCCTCTGCCCATCAACTCCACCGAAAGACTTTGTTCTTCAAGGTACATTTGATTAATTGAAGTTATTTCTAGCTCGCCTCGACTTGATGGCACTACCTGCGTGGCTTTTTTAATAACATTATTTGGATAGAAATATAGACCAGTTACTGCGTAATTACTTTTAGGGCTGCTAGGTTTTTCTTCAATGCTTAGTGCATTGCCGCTTGCGTTAAAATCAACCACTCCGTAACGTTCTGGGTCGTGAACATGATAGCCAAAAACTGTGGCTTTATTATTGGTTGCATTCTTAACTGCAGATCGCAACATATCAGGCAATCCATGGCCATAATAAATATTATCACCTAAGATTAAACAAGTGTCATCATCGCCAATAAATTCCTTACCAAGAATAAAGGCCTGTGCCAGACCATCGGGAGAGGGTTGGACTATGTATTCAAATTTCATGCCAATTTCTTCGCCATTCCCTAGTAATTGTTCGAATCTAGGCAAGTCTTCTGGCGTGGAAATAATTAAAACCTCCTGAATACCTGAAAGCATAAGTGTAGATAGCGGATAGTAAACCATCGGCTTATCATAAATTGGCATAAGTTGTTTGGATACACACTGAGTGATAGGGTAAAGTCTCGTCCCCGAACCGCCCGCTAAAATAATTCCTTTCATTATGGCTAAAATTTGTTGCTGAATTCTGTTTTAATATACTAAACTAAAAGTATGCTATTTTTAGATTGAATGACAAAAAAAATAAAGAATTTTTATAAACTTAAATAGGATAATTATTAACAAATGACAAAGAAAATAATTGCTACTGTTGCTCAAGATTTTATTGTGCATACAATCACCCGTAGTTTAGCACGCGGTTTACAGCAAGAAGGGCATGAATTGCATGTTATTACTTTTAAAGAAGAAGATAAGTTAAAAATTAAAGCATACAACAGCAATATTAATGTGCATGTGTTTAAACAGCATTATCGCTGGATTCCAAAAAATATTAGAGGGATGATTTTGGCGCCAATATTAGACAAGTTTATTATTAATATGTGTGGCAAAAAACCCGATTTGGTGTTATCCAATCTTTTGCCTGCCGACCGATTATTGGCATATAGTCGATTAAATGTTTATATGGTGATACATAATACTATGAGTAAAGAGGTGGTTGATTTAGACTTGGATTTATCTAAATTGGCAAAGATTTATACCAAAAAGCCAATTATTGGCGTCTCTGAAGGGGTTATGACGGATTTTACAAATTTATTTTCAAAATTTGCGATAAAGAAAGCACATTATATTTACAATCCAATGGATTTTGAAATGATTGAAACTCTGGGAAATAAAAAAACACCCTTGCCCGATAATTACATTGTGCATGTGGGAAAATTTACCAACCAAAAACGCCATGATATTCTGATTAAAGCCTATCATCAAAGCGGTGTTGAGGAAAAATTAGTGCTTGTAGGGAAAGGAGAATTGGAGGTAAAAACCCAAAATTTGGTAAAGGAGCTAGGTTTGGATGGTAGGGTAATTTTTGCCGGATTTCAGCCTAACCCATACCATTATATCAAGCACGCAAAGCTAATGACACTTTCGTCAATATACGAAGGCCTTCCTACGGTAATTTTAGAGTCATTGATTTTAAAGACGCCAGTTGTAAGCACTGACTGTGAATCAGGTCCAAAAGAAATGTTACCACAAAAGAATTTAACACCTGTCAACGATATAGAGGCATTGGCTTGTAAAATTAAAGACGCAGTAGAACATATTGATAATTATAAGTGCGATTTAAAAAAGGATTTTCTTTTGAGAAATATTACTAAGAAGTATCTTGAGCTATCGAAGTGATGTAGTCAAGTATCGCCTATCAATAAAAAATAAAGTTTATGACTCCAAAAATCAAAATTAGTATTATTACAACCGTTTACAATGCCGAAAAATATATTGAAAGGTGTGTAAAAAGCGTTATTAATCAAACTCTACAAGAGATAGAGATGATTTTGATAAATGATGGCTCTACTGATTATTCCCAGCAAATTATTGATCGACTTGCATTAATAGATGACAGGCTAGTCGTTATTAATAAAGAAAATGGTGGTGAATCTTCAGCGCTTAATGCTGGCTTGGAGGCTGCAAGTGGAGAGTATATTCAACAACTTGATGGAGATGATTGGATTGAACCTACTGCGTGCGAAGAGACGTATATGTATGCTAATCAACATAATCTTGATATCGTAGTATGTGATTATTATAGAGATAACGACAACGGCAAGGTTCGATATGTTAGAGATTTAAATTGTGGAAAAAATATTTATTCTGGAGAGGAATATTTAAAGTGTTTTCTAGAGAAAAAATCAGCATCTTTGGCATGGCCTAAATTAGTAAAGGCAAAACTATGTAAAAGCATTAAACGCCCTTTGAATAAATTTATGAGTGCAGATTTTATAACAGTTTTTAAATGGGCCTTAAAAGCTGAAAAGGTTGGAAAAATTGATAAAGCATTTGTTCACTGGATAAATAATCCAGAGAGCGTTACTAGAAAGTCGCCCTCTAGGCTAATGTATCAAACATTTGAAATTTATGATGAGATGGAAGATGTTTTAAAAAGAGAAGGCAAGTATGCGGCATATAGAAATAACATTGCAGTAATGCGACAATATTCTTTTATCGCATTTTTTACACAAAAACCTTTTTATACCGACGATAAATATCAAAGAGGATTGGACTATATGTTGTTATATTTAAAGCGACATGAAATTCCCGATAAGCTAGATTCTTCTAGGTATTTCTTAGTAAAATTATTAAAGAAATATCCTTATAAGCCAGTGTTTTATGTACTAAATCTAATTTTCTATTGGTCGCCTTTCTGAAGTTAATTGATTATGGGTTTATAACCTTAGGGAGTAAGAGGCTTATAAATAATACATAGAATGCATTAATATGCTCTTCTCCAAATGCAATATGACTAAGGCCAAATGTTGCATATCCAGCACAAAGTAAAATGCCTGCCAATGAATAAAAGTAGGTGTTTTTATTTTTTAGCCCTCGATAAAAGATAGTCGCAGGCAAAAATAATAATAGTAATAACATAAATAAGCCAATAATTCCTGCGGATACTAAGTTGGTCATATACTCATTGTGCAAGTGAGTAAAGGCTTTAATAGTGCGTTGATGGTTAAGTGCATATTTAGACACTACCTGGTTAGCATTGCGATATCCATAACCTAGCCAAGGTGATTGACTAGCGGCTTTTAAACCCGATTTCCACATTTCCATTCTTAATCCAGCAGAGGTGTAAGACTCAATGCCAGAGTGCCATTGTTCGATTTCAGAAATAGCTTGAGTCACTTTTTCGCTTACATTGGTTTGGGTGCCGAAAAATATTGAGAGGAATGAAAGAGCTAGCGCTAAAAATACTTTTCTATTTTTGTAATTTTTTAAATATGGTTTGTAAACTGCATTTATATAGATAATAAATAGCACCACCAATGATAACCACGACCCACGACTAGCTGATAAAAAAATTGCACTAACACCAAATAACACAGCAATAATGGTCAACATTCGCTCTTTAGGTGTCTCGATGAATATCTGTATAGTTGAGAGAAGTAGCATAATAACAGCGATATCACCAAATATATTTTGATTAATCACGCCTGATGGCCTAGGGTGCCCCATCAGGAATTGACTAATAGTAATAAGGCCAATAATAATTAACCCTAGTTTTAGGCTTAGCAGTATTTTTTTAAGTGTTAAGTCCACCTGTAATATTGTTAGAGCAATTAATGGCACTAGTAAAAAATGCAGTTTCCTTCCTAGGTGGTGAAATTCAGCATTCCAGCCATCAGCATATAGCATTGAAAGCAGCATAATTAAAAAGTAACCTGTAGTTAACCAGGAGAGTAGTTTTAATTCTGGTAATTGAAATGGATTTTTCTTTTCGGTTGCTATAATATAGACACCCAATACTGCAAGAATTAATAAAATCAGGTTGCCAAAAATTTTAACAGAATTGATTAAAATAGGAAATAGTAGCAGTAGGGCAACAACAAAGTTTGAGTACTTTTTTTTTGGTAGTGCTTGACTCATAAGTTTATATTTAGTTTGGAGACTATAAGATTTGATTTTATAGTAGTTTAAAACAATAGGTAAAACATAAGATAAGATGCTGTTTGGTTTATATTGAGCATATAGCAGGAACTCCTGCAACATAAGGCAGCCACAGGTGAAAAGAAGATATATGAACTATATTCAAAAACTTCGTTTTTTGTTGGACAAGAAGACCAAGAAGCATTTGGCTTGGCTGGTGGTTTTTTCTGTATTTGTTTCGATTGTGGAGGCTGCTGGAATCTCGGCCATTATGCCATTTATTGATGTCGCAGTTAATTTTGATCAAATTCACCAAAATCAATATTATCAACAAGCCTTCCAGTTGTTTAATTTTACAGATGAAGTGGATTTCACTATTGCATTTGGCTTAGTATTGGTAGGTTTTTATATTGTCAGGGGTGGAATAAATTTACTATATAGCTATGCAATGGCGCATTTTAGCGAAGGCCTATATGCACAAACCACACAGAGATTGTTTGAGGTATATTTGGCAATGCCTTACAAGGTTTTCTCTGGAAAAAATAGTAGTTATTTAACTAAAGCGATTGTAACAGAGGCGTCTTTAATGTCTGTTGTGATTAATGCTGTCTTGTTAATGATATCTGAGATTTTTGTAATTGTCTTTTTGTATATATTGATGTTATTGGCCAATTGGAAGATTACACTCGTGTTTAGTGTTATTCTTATTATTAAGATGGTATTTCTTACGCAGGCAGTTTCTAAGAAAATTAAGTCAGCTGGAAAAATTAGGGCAAATATACAAGAGAAGTTCTACGAAATTATTAATCGCTTATTTGGCAATTTGAAGCAAGTAAAGCTGCAAGATGAGAATCGATTACAAGCTGTTAGTCACAATTTTTCTGAAACAGTGGGTGCCTATGCAAAAGCTAATGCGACATATAATTTCTTGCGCACACTTCCTCGGTTGTTTTTAGAAACAAGTGGCTTCTCTTTAATTGTTATACTTTTAGTCGTCCTGCTATATGTGAACCAATCTAATATCTCACATATTTTGCCCGTTCTAAGCCTATTTGTATTAGCCTTGTATCGCTTACTACCTTCAATTAACCGTATTGTTGGCGCTTACAATGATTTAATGTATCACCATAGGTCAATTGATATTGTAGATCAGGAGTTAAAAACTCCTCAAGAAAGTTTAGGTAATAAGGTTATTTGTTTTAACCATAATGTTAAATTGAAAAATATTGGGTTTGATTATCAAAATAAAATAGTTTTTAGTAGCATTAATCTGATTATCAACAAGGGTGAAAGAGTCGCATTTGTTGGAGAAAGCGGCACTGGAAAGAGTACATTGGCTGACTTGATTATTGGGTTGCATCAACCTAGTCAGGGGGAAATTGTGATTGACGGTAAAACATTAAACAACGCTAATTTACAAAGCTGGCGTTCGAAAGTTGGCTATATTCCTCAACAAGTGTATTTATTTGATGGCACAATCGAGGATAATGTGATTTTTGGCAGAGTGTTGGACCAGATTCTATTGAAAAGGGTATTGAGGCAGGCAAATATTTTTGATTTTTTGCAGACCAAACAAGGTGTGCATACACTAGTGGGCGAGGGCGGTATGCAGCTAAGTGGCGGTCAAAAGCAACGCATTGCTATTGCTAGAGCGCTATATGGCCAGCCAGAAGTATTGTTACTGGATGAAGCAACGAGCGCCTTAGATGAAGAAACAGAACAGAAAATTATGGATGAAATTTATAAAATTAGCAGAGAAAAAACTTTAATTATCATTGCCCATCGTTTAAGTACGATTAAGGGCTGTGATAAGATATATCACTTAAAAAATGGAGCGATACATGTTTAACAATAAATCAATTTTAATTACAGGCGGTACTGGGTCATTTGGGCATGCTTTTGTACCAATGACATTGGAAAAGTACAATCCAAAGAGGCTGGTTATTTTTTCTCGAGATGAAATGAAACAATGGGAAATGGCCAAGCTTTTTCAAGACGATCCTCGTGTTAGATTCCTTATTGGTGATGTGCGTGATAAAGATCGCTTATATCGTGCATTGGATGATATTGATTATGTAGTGCATGCGGCGGCAACTAAGATTGTGCCTACCGCAGAATATGATCCATTTGAATGTGTTAAAACCAATGTGTTTGGCGCTATGAATTTGATTGATGCCTGTATCGACAAAGGGGTTAAAAAAATTGTTGCTTTATCGACCGACAAGGCTAGCAGTCCTGCTAACTTATACGGTGCCACTAAATTAACATCTGACAGATTGTTTGTTTCTGGAAACTCATATAGTGGCAGTCATGACACTCGCTTCTCGGTTGTTAGATATGGTAACGTTATGGGATCTCGTGGCTCTGTTATCCCATTTTTTATGTCAATCTCTGATAAGGGTGTTTTGCCAATTACAGACAACCGAATGACTCGTTTTATGATTTCTTTAGAAGAGGGCGTGGGATTGGTTTGGAAAGCATTCGAAGATATGGAAGGTGGAGAAATTTATGTGAAAAAAATTCCGTCTATGAAAGTAACGGATGTGGCATTGGCAGTTGATAAAAGCGCTAAGCAAGAAGAGGTGGGCATTCGTCCAGGTGAGAAGCTACATGAGCAAATGATTGGAGAGGAAGATGCGTTGTATACCTATGAGTATGACGAGTATTTTAAGATATTGCCTTCTATTAATAATTGGTCCAAAGATCCGGTAAGAATAGCAGATGGCACCAAGGTCGACCCTAGTTTTACTTATTGTTCTGATAATAATACCGAATGGATGGAGATATCCGAACTACAAACCTGGATTGAGAAAAACCAAGACAAGATTGGAAATATCTAAATGATTCCATACGGAAAACAGGATATTAACCAATCTGATATTGACTCGGTTGTAGAGGTTTTAAATTCTGATTTTTTAACACAAGGCCCAAGAGTGCCAATGTTTGAACAGATGGTTGCAAAATATTGCGAGGCAGAATTTGCTGTAGCAGTTAATAGTGCCACATCTGCGTTACACTTGGCTTGTTTGGCATTAGGGCTGGGTAAAGGTGATTGGCTTTGGACAAGTCCTAATTCATTTGTTGCATCGGCTAATTGCGGTATATATTGTGGCGCAAAAGTTGATTTTGTAGATATCGATCCTAATACTTACAACCTATCCCATGTGGAGCTAGAGAAAAAACTTATCCAGGCTGAAAAGAATGGAAAACTTCCCAAAGTTGTTATTCCTGTGCATTTTGCGGGGCAATCGTGCAATATGAAAGCTATTCATGCTTTGGGAGAAAAGTATGAATTTTTTATTATTGAAGATGCGTCCCATGCTATTGGTGGTAAGTATCTAGATAATCCAGTTGGCAATTGTCAATATTCTGACATTACAGTATTTAGTTTTCATCCTGTTAAAATTATCACTACGGCCGAAGGCGGTGTAGCAACAACAAACAACGAGCAATTAGCACAAGCCATGCAGTTATGTCGTAGTCATGGCATTACTCGTGATCAAAATTCAATGACCAGGTCTTCTGAGGGTGATTGGTATTATCAGCAGATTGATTTGGGTTTTAATTACCGTATGACTGAGTTACAAGCTGCATTAGGCGTTAGTCAAATACAAAGACTTGATAAGTTTGTTAAGAGTAGGCATATATTGCAAGAGCGATATGATGCTATGTTGTACAATTTACCAGTACTAAAACCAATACAGGATTCGAATTGTTACTCTTCTTTGCATTTATACCCAGTTCAGGTTGCTCTAGACAGTTCAGATAAAGATCGGCAGAAGATTTTTATAGAGTTAAGAAAAAATGGAATTGGTGTGAATGTGCACTATATTCCTATACATCAGCAACCTTTTTATCAAAAATTTGGCTTTAGAGAGGGGAGTTTTCCTTGTGCAGAGGGTTACTATCGACATACGATTAGCCTTCCCTTGTTTCACACCATGACATTCGACCAACAAGACCAAGTGGTAAGTGTATTAAAAAAATCGTTACAAATATGTCAAAAATAGCCTTAGGAACTGTGCAATTCGGCATGGATTATGGTATTGCTTCTGACAGTGGTAAGGTTGATTTTAAGGAGGTGCAGAAGATTTTAGGTTATGCGAATCATCAAGGTGTCAATCTGCTAGATACGGCGCCTGCTTATGGTGGCAGTGAGAGTATGTTAGGCAAAGCTAATGTACAAGATTTTGCTATTGTAACGAAAACTAGGCATTTTCATAATCTTGTTATAAGTGATCATGAAATAGATTTAATGAAAGAAGATTTTAAACTTTCTTTGTCGAATTTAAAGCGAAATAAGGTTTATGGTGTATTAATACATAACGCAGATGACTTATTAAAAACTGGTGCGGATAGATTGGTAGAGCAGCTTAACAACTTAAAGCAGGCTGGAAAGATAGAGAAAATAGGCGTTTCTGTTTATAGTGATGAGCAGCTACGTTTTATCCTAGATAATTTTGATATAGATTTAGTGCAGCTACCTTTTAATATACTAGATAGAAGACTTATTGATAGTGGAATAATATCAAAACTGAAAAAACAAAATATTGAAATACATGCTAGATCAGTTTTTTTACAAGGATTGTTATTAATGGATCAACAAAGCAGGCCGTCTAAGTTTAGACAATGGGATTCATTATGGAGAATGTGGCATGATTGGTTAAACGATTATGACATGACAGCACTTGAGGCCGCTATTAGGCATGCAATTCTAACGCCTGAAATATCAAAAGTGTTAGTTGGTGTGGACACTCAAGAGCAACTAAAAGACATTGTTAATGCTACTAAAGGTACGCTACCTAAAGTTCCAAAAGAGCTTTCAACTAATGATATCAATTTATTAAACCCGTCAAATTGGAGTAAGTTATGAAAGTTGTGGCGTTAGTGCAGGCAAGGATGGGCTCAACCAGACTGCCTGGAAAAGTGTTAAAGAAAATTGTTGGAAGGCCAATGATAGAAATTTTATTGGCGCGTTTGTCTAAGTCATTAGAGCTTGATCAAATTATTGTGGTGACCTCAACTGACAAAAAAAACGATAAGCTTCAAAAACTTGTAGAATCTTTGAATTATGTGTGCTACCGTGGTAGCGAAACAGATGTTCTTGACAGGTATTGTCAAGCGGCTAAAGCAGTTGATGCAGATGTAGTGGTTAGAATCACAGGAGATTGCCCATTAGTAGATGCAATGTTGGTAGACGAGTGTATAAAAAATTACAAGTGCAGGCAAGTGGACTACTTAAGTAATGCCAATCCGCCAACCTATCCAGACGGTCTAGATGTAGAGGTAATATCGTTTAAAGCATTAAAGAAGTCCGATAGAGAAACAAACTCAGAGTTTGATCGAGAGCATGTGACGCCTTATATTCGCAACTCTGATGATTTTATAAAGGCCAACATGCAGTATGTGAAAAATTTATCCAGCCAAAGATGGTCGGTAGATGAGCCAGAAGACCTAATAGTTGTAACCAATGTATTTGAGTACTTTGCATCAGATATATTTTTTAATTGGAAGCAAGTGTTAGAATTACAGTTCTTACAGCCTAACCTATTTAGAGAGAATCAGAAAATTAAGAATAATGAAGGGGCGATTATGGGTACGGGTCAAAAACTATATAAGAGGGCAAAAAAAGTTATTCCCGGCGGAAACATGCTATTATCCAAAAGGCCAGAAATGTTCCTGCCTGAAAAATGGCCATCTTATTTTAGTAAGTCTAAGGGGTGCAAGGTTTGGGATTTAGATGGTAGAGAGTACATCGATATGTCAATTATGGGCATTGGTACTAACATATTAGGCTATGGGCATCCTGAAGTTGATGAGTCGGTAATTAAAACCGTTAAAGATGGTAATATGTCAACTCTTAATTGCCCAGAAGAGGTTTATTTAGCAGAGAAATTGGTAGAGATACATCCATGGGCAGATATGGTGAGATTTGCTAGGGCAGGCGGAGAGATTAATTCTGTGGCAATTCGTATCGCTAGAGCTTCTACTGGGAGGGATAAAATTGCGATTTGTGGTTATCACGGCTGGCATGATTGGTATCTATCCACCAATCTTAATAATGATAAAAACCTTGATGGACATTTGTTGCCAGGTTTACAGCCTAACGGTGTTCCTAGAGGGCTAACCGGAACAACTTTGCCGTTCAATTACAATGATATTGACCAGTTAGAGCAACTAATTAAAGATAATGATGGCGAAATTGCCGCTATTAAAATGGAGGTTTCTAGGAATGAAGGGCCACAAGATGACTACTTGCAAAAGGTAAGGGATATTGCAACTGAAAACAACATTATTCTAATATTTGATGAATGCACCTCAGGTTTTAGAGAAACCTTTGGTGGCTTGCATAAAAAGTATGAAGTAGAGCCTGATTTGGCTATTTTTGCTAAAGCGTTAGGTAATGGTTATGCAATTTCTGCTTGCATTGGCAGACAGAGGTTTATGCAGTCAGCTCAAAAGACCTTTATCAGCTCTACTTTCTGGACTGAGCGCATTGGACCAACTGCAGCATTAAAGACACTTGAGATCATGGAAAGAGAAAAGTCATGGGAGGTGATTACTCAAACTGGCAATGATATCTCTAATCAATGGCAGAATTTAGCGAAAAAGCATGGCTTAAGTATTAATACTTGGGGTCTTCCTGCTTTGAGTGGCTATACGTTCAACTCTCCCAATGCTCTTTCTTATAAAACCTTAATCACACAAGAGATGCTAAAACAAGGCTATCTTGCCGCAAATAGTGTTTATGTTTGTACGGAGCACAAACAAAAGGTAGTCTCTGGATATTTTGAGGCGCTTAACCCTATATTTGCAACCATTAAAGAGTGTGAAGATGGGCTGGATGTTAACTCTCTTTTAGAAGGCCCTATATGTCACAGTGGCTTTAAACGTTTAAATTAATGAAAGTTATTTTTCGTGTTGATGCATCTCTAGAGATGGGTACAGGCCACGTAATGCGCTGTTTGACTTTGGCCCAAGCATTGAAAGATAGAGAAATTGATGTAGCATTTATTTGTCGACATCATCCGGGAAATTTAATTAACAAGATTAAAGAGGATGGTTTCCGTGTTTATGAGTTGGCATTTCTTGTTAATAAGAAGGTGACTAATGACAAACTATTTCATGCAGCTTGGCTAGGTGCAACACAACAGCAGGATGCAGATAATTGTATAGAGATTCTCGGAATAACAGAAGTTGATTGGCTAATTGTCGATCATTATGCTCTAGACAAGAGATGGCATTCGCAGTTAAGACGGATTGCTAAAAAAATAATGGTTATCGACGATTTGGCAGATAGGGTTTTTGATTGTGATATTTTGTTAAATCAAAACTTGGATAGTAATAAAAAAATATATCAAAACAAAATATCAAAAAATTGTCAATTGTTACTAGGCTGCAAATACGCCTTGCTCCGCCCAGAATTCTCAAAATTGAGAGGTGAAGCGTTAAAAAAAAGAGATGGTACTAAAGCAATAAGAAACGTATTAGTAAGTATAGGAGGTGTCGATAATAATAATATTACACAGAATATATTGAAAAATTTAAATAATAAGTTGAATGTTGTTGTTGTATTGGGCCAAAACTCCCCGCATAACCAAATGATACAAGACTATGCAAATAATAGATATATTAAAGTGATTGTAGGGGCAAAAAATATGGCAGAATTAATGCTTAATGCTGACTTAGCTATAGGCGCAGGTGGCGCTACTTCGTGGGAGCGGTGTTGTTTGGCTCTGCCTACGATATTATATGTTATTGCAAAAAATCAGAAAGAAGTTGCGCAAAGTTTAGAAAGCGTTGGCGCTGTTAAAATTGCAGAGGATTTAAAGAATGATTTAAGCTGGATCTTGCAAGATTTAGATGCCTGGAAAGATATGTCTGACATTGCTAGTATGATTAGTGATGGTTTGGGTGTGGATAGGGTGGTTAAGTATATATTGGAGTAAACAGGGTATGGATAAGTTTAGAATGGTAAAGGTGTCACAGTTAGGTGTTAATGATGAGCATGCAACACTTGTTTTGTGGTCAAATTTAGAAGGGGGTAAGGTTTCTACTGGCGATGTTTTGTGCACATTGGAAACCACTAAGACAGCGTATGATATTGAATCTGAAACCGACGGCCATATTGTTTATTTGGTATCTGAAGGCGATCAAGTGTCTGTTAATCAATCTATTGCTATTATTGCTAACTCCAAGAAGGAGGCCTTTGAGGAAAAAAAGTCTTTCCAGGCTAAATTAAGTAGTAAGCAAAAGGAGGCAGACTCTATTAGAGCGACAGTCAAAGCTCGTGATTATGCCTTAAAAGAAGGTATAAATCTTAACAGTATTCAACCAATAGATGGAGGAATTATCAGGTTGTCTGATTTGATTGAACATATTTCTAAGCCCAAACAACAAAATAAAAGCATTGTTGATATCGTAATTGATAGTAATTTTACGCCGGTAGTTGTGTATGGTTCTGGCAACGGGGCGATTACATTGTCAGAGTCTTTAGAGTTGGGTAGTGAGTATCGAGTTGTGTGTTTTGTGGATGATGATAGAGGTCATAAAAATTCTCTATGCGATGTGCCTGTGTTTCATAGTAGCAAACTACCAGAAATACGGGAAAAGGGTATTTGTCATGCTGCAACAGAAATTATGCGCGGTGATGTTAGACTGGGAATAAAAGAGCGCTTAGAAAATATGGACTTTGAAATGATTAATGTCATACACCCAAATTCATTTGTATCGCCGAGTGTAAGAATGGGCAGTGGTAACTATATAAAATCTGGCGCTGTAGTAGAGACAAATACAGTAATAGGGGATTGTTGTATTGTTGATAACGGTGTAGTTATTGCACATGACAATATTATTGGAAATGGTTGTCATATAGCTCCTGGAGCGGTTTTTGGTAGTAGTATAGAATTAGGAGATCATACAGTAATTGGAATTGGTGCAAGTATTTCAACAAGTATAAGAATCGGAAGAAAGTGTATAGTTTCTGTTGGGTCATCAGTTACCAAGGATATTTTAGACGGTATAATCATTGAGGGTGTTCCGGGAAAGCCAATAGGAAGAACAATATAGGATTATGGAGAAATTGAGATGAATTATGTAGAGCTATACAGAAAGTCTTATCTCATTCGGCAGTTTGAGTCCCGCCTCCTTGAGTTGTTCTCTCAAGGAAAGTTGTTTGGAACCACACATACATATGTCGGGCAAGAGGCTGTTGCTGTTTCCGCCATTTCTCAGTTAAGTGATTCTGATATTGTGTTTAGCAATCATCGATGTCATGGGCACTATCTTGCAAAAGAAGATGATCCCAAGGGTCTGTTGTCAGAAATTATGGGGAAAGAAGGAGGTGTTTGTGCTGGAAGAGGCGGCAGTCAACACTTGTGTAAAAACAATTTTTTCTCAAATGGAATTCAAGGAGGGTATTTACCAAACGCCCTAGGTATGGCATTTGCAGAGAAATATAGAGGTACGGAAAATATAGTTGTTGCATTTATTGGAGATGGGACATTGGGAGAGGGAACTGTCTATGAGACATTAAATTTAGCTTCATTATGGAAAGTGCCATTGTTAATTGTTATTGAAAATAATAGATATGCACAAACAACCCCAATAGAGCAGAATTTAGCTGGTTCAATAGCTGGCAGAGTTAAGGCTTTTGGTATTGAATATGGTGAAATTGAAAGTAATAATATTTCTGAACTTTATCCTAGGTTTGAAAAAATAATTAAAAAAATTCGCTTAATAAAAGAGCCGCACGTTGAGGTTGTGAATACATACAGACTGAATGCACATAGTAAGGGTGATGACTTTAGGGATCAAAAAGAAATAGATATGTGGAAAGATAGAGATCCATTAATTTATATTAAAGAACTCCTTAAAAATAAAGAAATTCAGGATATAGAGAAAGAAGTGAACGATAGGCTATTCTCTATTGAAACAGAGGTTGAGAAATTGCCATTTTCCACTATTAAGTTCCCAAAATTCCAATGACGTATCTTGAATCATTGAACACAGCGCTGCATGAATTAATGCAAAATGATAATGTTGTTCTAATAGGCGAAGATCTACTAGACCCTTACGGGGGTGCTTTTAAGGTTAGCAAAGGGCTTTCTACTGAATTTCCCAAGCAAGTAATTTCAACTCCAATTAGTGAGCAAGCCATAACCGGCGCGGCAGTTGGCATGGCTATGCGAGGAATGAAACCTATTGTGGAAATTATGTTTGGTGATTTTATTACCTTGTGTGCAGATCAAATTATTAACCATGCAACTAAATATCATTGGATGTTTAACGCCCAGGTCGATGTTCCTGTTGTTATTCGAACTCCAATGGGAGGTGGCAGAGGGTATGGCCCAACTCATAGTCAGTCTTTAGAATCAATGTTCTTATCGGTACCAAATTTGACCATTGTGGCACCATCAATCTTTCACGACCCTGGAAAAATGCTAAAAAAATGTGTAAACAATGCAAACAATCCGCTTTTGTTTATAGAGAGCAAGGTCTCTTATCCTAAAAATCTTATACAAGGTAAGGATTTAAATGGAGTGCATATAGAATATTTGCCGGAATCAAATAATGATAGCCTACTTCTTGAACTATACCCTGAAGAGCAGTCAGATGTTCTTATTATTACTTACGGAGGAATGTCAGAAGTTGCTGCAAATTGCGTGTATGAGTCGTTCATAAGTGAAGAAATTATTGTAACTGTTTTAGTTCTTGGCTCTGTCAAGCCGCTTGACACACAGTCTATTGTGACGCTTGCAAGAAAAATCGGACGAATTTTAGTTTTGGAGGAGGGTTGTATTACTGGTGGCTGGGGTGCTGAAGTCTCGAGTATTATTCATGAGAGATGTTTACATTCATTAATTAAACCTGTTTCAAGGCTAGGGTCTAAGGATTTTCCAATTCCTGCTTCCATGCCAATGGAATTAGAGATCTTACCTAATTTAGGCTGTTTGCAGAAAAAAGTTGTCGAATTGGCAAAATGAGAAATAAGTGCATAAATTGTGAAAGATTGAGCCTGTTAAGTTTAGTAGGTTGATACGATGAATTATCTAGTAGCAACAATAAATTCGTGGAATATAGGTGTGTATAAACACCATACATCTAAGTTAAATGGTAACTGGTTTTTGGTGAATAACAACAAGGATTTGACGTTAGAATATATCAGAAAAATAAATCCCAGATATATTTTCTTCCCTCATTGGTCTTGGGTTGTTCCAAAGGATATTACGGATAATTATGAATGTGTTTGCTTCCATATGACAGATTTACCGTATGGTAGAGGAGGAAGTCCGTTGCAAAATCTCATTATCAGGGGGCATAAAGAGACCCAAATAACAGCCTTAAGAATGACACAAGAGCTGGATGCTGGGGATATTTATCAAAAGGTGTCGTTGGATCTCTCTGGGTCTGCACAAGAAATATTCACAAAGGCTGCTGGTAAAATCTATTTAATGATTAGTGAAATTGTTCAAGGATCCCTTGTTCCTGTGCCACAAATAGGAGAAGTGACGTTATTTGAAAGAAGAATTTTGGAGCAGAGCGAAATTCCTGGCGATTTAGATCTTGAAAATGTATATGATTATATTCGTATGTTGGATGCAGACTCTTATCCAAAAGCGTACATAAATTATGGAAATTTTCGTTTATTGTTTAATACAGCAATATTAAAAGATGGTAAATTAACAGCTTGTGTTGAGATAGAAGAGGTAGTGCGTGAATAAAGTACTAGTGGTGGCAGCGCATCCAGATGATGAAGCACTGGGTTGTGGCGCAACAATTATAAAGCATACGCGTGATGGCGATGTGGTGCAAATAGTATTTCTTGCGGATGGTTTTGGCTCTCGTGAAGGCGGTATTCACAGGGATAATTCAGCCCAGCAAGCTTCTAAATCTTTAGGGTGTAAGAATCCAGTTTTTTTAGGATATCCTGATAATCAGTTGGACACTGTTCCTTTGTTAACGCTTGTAAAAAAAATTGAGAGCATTGTTGGAGATTTTCAACCCAATATTATTTATACACATAGCTTTAGCGATTTAAATATTGATCACCAAATCACACATAAAGCAACCATCACCGCTTGTCGTCCACAACCTGAATTTTGTGTGAAGGAAATTTATAGCTTTGAAACATTGTCGGCTACCCATTGGCAGTCACAATCGATGAACAATGCTTTTATTCCAAATCATTTTGTTGATATTAGCGATTATCTTTTAAAGAAAAAAAATAAGGTGTTAGAATGCTATGACAAGGAAATGAGAGTATATCCCCATGCACGAAGTTACGAATCTATTAGGGCTCTGGCAATGCATAGAGGGGCAACTATTGGTCTTGCATATGCAGAAGCTTTTCAGGTAGAGCGTCTCATAAAAACAGAGATAGTATCCCTTCGAACGGCTAATGTAGATGATATGCCCCAATATTATTATTGGGTGAATGATGATATTGTTCGTAAAAATTCATTTGACAGTAAGCCGATAGATTGGAAAGTGCACCAAAAATGGTTTGACGAAAGACTTCATAGCGACGATTGTTTTTTATATGTTGCACATAGTAATAATGAAAATATAGGTCAAGTGCGCTTTGATTATAAGCAAGACGGAGTTGTAAGCATTCATTTCTTGGTCAGTCAAAAATTTAGAGGTCGTGGATTGGCGAAAAAGATGCTGTTAGCTGCTGTGAATCGTATCTTAAGAGATTGCAAGAGGCTCAAAATCATTGAAGGGAAGGTTAAAAAGGACAATGAGCTATCCCATAAGATTTTTTCAGACTTGGGATTTTGTATATATGATAGCAATAATAAATTAACTATTTATCAAAAAACAATATGATTATTAATGATAGAAAAATATCACAAGCGTGCGAGCCATATATTATTGCTGAACTGTCTGCAAATCATAATGGAAATATTCGAAGAGCGCTCATGTCTATTAAGGCTGCCAAAGATGCTGGTGCTGATGCGGTTAAAATTCAAACCTACACTGCTGACACTATGACCATACCTTGTGATAAGGAGGGCTTCAGGATTGAGGGCGGACTTTGGGATGGTTACAATTTATACGATCTGTACAAAGAGGCTGAGACACCTTATGAGTGGCATAAGACTTTGTTTGAATATGCGAAGGATATTGGTATAACGATTTTTAGCACACCTTTTGATGAAACAGCGGTTAGCTTACTGGAGGAGTTTAATACTCCGGCATATAAAATAGCTTCTTTTGAAATTGTAGATTTGCCTTTGATTAAAAGAGTGGCCCAAACTGGAAAGCCGATGATTATCTCAACAGGCATGGCCAGCTTAGAAGAAATTGAAGAAGCTGTTGTAACCGCCAAAGAAAGCGGCTGTGATGATTTGATTTTATTGCATTGTATTAGTAGTTATCCAGCTCCTGTAGATCAGTCCAATCTTAGAACAATTCCAGATTTGTCAAAAAGGTTTGGTGTTTTATCTGGATTGTCAGACCATACAATGGGAACTGTTGTCGCTACTACAAGTGTTGCATTAGGCGCTTGTTTGATTGAAAAGCACTTTACCTTATCAAGAAAGGACAAAGGACCGGATAGTGAATTTTCATTAGAGCCACATGAGTTAAAGCAATTATGTCAAGATACAAAAGATGCCTGGGCAGCTTTGGGCAAGGCTGGCTACGAGAGAAAGGAAGCAGAGAAAAGTAGTGTAGAGTTTAGACGATCAATATATGCAGTAAAAGATATTAAAAAAGGTGAAATATTAACTAATAAAAATATTAGAAGAATTCGCCCTGGTTTTGGGTTAGAGCCAAAACACTATGAGAAGGTTTTGGGCAAAAAGGCAAAATGTGATATTGATTACGGAACTCCTCTACAATTTGACTTGATTTATAATGCTGGATAAGACTTTATATCTTCTTAGGTACAGTGCTCTAAATGGCATTTGGCAGTTTGTGTCTCGTATTTTAATTGCTATTGGTGGACCAAGGTTGGCAGCATACTTAAGTTATATAAGTATTGATTGGGGTGATCTAAATCAAAAAAATAGAACAATTCTATGTTTATTTAGAGAGTCGTTTATTAAAGATGTGTCGGAACTAAGAAAAAGAACAGGTTTTAATTATCCAATGGTTATGGCTGGGTTTACTAAATTTCAATCATATTGGACACCAGAAGAGATGCAAATCCAAACCTTGTATCAAAATCACCTTGATGAACGGGCGCTTGAAAAAAGCAGAATTTATGCAAATACCTTAATTAAATTAGTTAATAAGAAAAGCAAAGTATCTGGAATTTTGTCAGGAAATTTTGATTATTGGCAAGATAATGGTTTTAAGCAGCATTGTTCTGACAACAATATTCCTTTCTTAGTGCTTGTAAAGGAGACACCCTCTGCTCCGAGGTGGATAAGAAGAGATTTTGAATGGTACAAGGATTCAAAATATCATTTCACTGGAGCAGCAATGGCTGTTGCTGGAAAAGCAAACAAGGATTACATTTTAAAAGCCGGTTCTGTTGCTTTAGATGAACAAATATTTATCACGGGTCTTCCTAGATATGATGCATGGCTTGATATTCATACTGATATTTCTTATCAAAATAGAAAATATATTACTCTATTGACATTTAGTCAAGGCTATGATGCCGACAATACTTTTATACAAGTATTGAGTTTGTTTGTGGCACTAGCAGAGAAGCTTAGCAACGAGCAATTCTTAATTAAGTGTAAGGATGCTGAAGATTTTAACTATGTTAGGACATTGATTGATGTGCAAGACGTTCTTGCTAATTTAACTATAGATTATCAGGTAGATTTGTTTGATATTTTGCCCAACTCAAAGGTTACAATTGGCTACAATTCTTTGTCTTTGTTTGAAGCGGCTATAGCTAAAACTCAGATGATTATTCCTGCTTGGGGAGAGTGTAGGTATAGAGGCGATGGCGCCATGTGTTCGTTGGATAACAAAGATGTGACAGAGCTTATCGATTTTGCCTTTACTCCTAATGAGTTTAGTAGAAAAATAGAAAGAAGTGCCCAAAATTTACACTTGCCAGATGATGAGAGGGTGCTTCGTTTTATTAATATGAATAATTATTTATACTTTCCAACCAGTTCAACATGTAGTGATGAATTTGTAAAATTTGTCAATAAATTTATTGATTAGCCTTATTTTTTATGAGAGTTGGATTTACCAATATTTTTTCTTATAGGCCTCATTTTGAGCATTTGCTGTATATGCAAAACCTTCTGGAAAAAGACGGACATAATACATACTTCTTAACTTGCGATGCCAGTGTAGATTATTGTTATACCTTGGGTTATAAAAAGAAAAACAGGATTACGGAATGTAGTAAATGTGTAGTAGGCGGCATTAGATCTTATAAAGTTAAAAATATTTCATCTATTAAAAAACACGATAATATTCTTACGGAGCAAGAGTTAGATAATATGTCTTTATCAAGTAGTTGTACATTAACTAGGGTAGAGGAAGATGTTGAAATTAACCTGTCCCAGTTGATAAATATACGTAAGAAGTTGCGAAAGCCCATTAATGATACTTACCTCTCAACCATTGAATGGATTAAGGAGAATAAGTTAGATGCAATTATTTGTTTTAATGGCAGGATGGATTTAACAAATGCTGTTATTAAGGCGTGTGAGCATTTAAAAATTCCGTATATCACCCATGAAAGATCTTGGCTTGGGGATGGTATACTTTTAAATATAAATGCAAACTGTCTTTCTTTTAAGGACATGCATAATTTAAATTTGGAATTTTTTGACAAGCCTTTAACTAAACACCAGGCCTCTATTGCTGCAAAGATTACATCACTTAGATTTTTAAGGAAAAATCATTTTGAGTGGCGAGTATATAACAAAAGCGCAAAATCAGGAGGCTTGGGCAAAAAATATAAAATTTTAGTTCTTCCTAGTAGTAGAAATGAGTTTATGGGGCATCCAGAATGGAAGAGTGGATGGAGTAGTAATACCGAGGCATTAAGTGATTTTATTGAATATTTTAATGTTAATAAGAGCGATGTTTTAGTTCGATTCCATCCTAATTGGTCAGAAAATATTGCTTCTGTGGATGGCAATAGAATTGTTAGTCATTACCAGGGCTGGGTTGATGAGTATAGCATAGACTATATAGGTAGTGCTGATCAGGTTGACACATATGAATTAATAGATGATGCGGATATTATTATTGTTAACAATAGTAGTGCAGCCGTTGATGCTGGAATTCTAGGAAAGAAAGTCATTCTTTTAGGTCAAGCTAGGTATTCTAATTGTGCCTTTGTAACAACTTTTCTGAACAAGCAGGATTTTACCAAGCATAGTGATGTCTTGTGCAAGAATGTTGAAGTGAAAAGTGTGATTAAATCAGCACTGCGATATCTTTATACAGAGATTGCTAGAGCGCCACAATACTATGATTACGTGAAATTCAAAACACCCACTGAATGTTTGTTTTTTGATGGTGGTAGCGCCAATGTTATTATAGACATGCTTCAAAATAACAAAATAATGGCGAGCGATCAAAAATATGATAAAGATGAGATAGATGAAAATCAAGTAATCAGTCAAATACAAAGTCAAAAATGGCGACAATTGTCACAATATAGCGATACTTCAAATTCTGATAAAAACAAAGGGTTGAGTATTAAGCGTATGTTGTTATTTAGGCCTGTTGCATTCTTTAGAAATTTTTTTAAGTTAGGCGATAGATAATGACTTCATTTAATACATATTAAATAAAATAGATATGAATTTTTCGATACTAATGTCAATTTATTATCAAGAGCGCGCTCAATATTTCAATCAAGCCATGTGTTCTATCTGGCAGGAGCAGACTATTAAGCCCACTGAAATCGTGCTGGTGCAAGATGGAAAACTAACAGATGAGTTGTATAGTGCTATTGATGAGTGGAGCTTTAAACTTGGAGAAGTGTTGAAAATTGTGACGCTTAAAGAAAACCTGGGTACTGGTGATGCAAAAAATGCAGGTTTAAAGCAATGCACCCAAGAATTGGTTGTTATAATGGATACAGATGACATTTGTCTTCCCGATAGGTTTGAGAAACAATTAAATATATTTAACAATTACGATGTTGATGCATGTGGTGGCTGGATTAGTGAATTTCATACGGATGAAAATCGCATTGCTTCTTACAGAAGAGTGCCCGAAGCGCACCATGAGGTTGTCAAACTTTCAAAAAAACGGATGCCTGTTAATCATGTTACTCTTATGTGCAAAAAGGAGATTATGTTAAAGGCTGGCGGGTACCAAAAAATGCTTTGGCTTGAGGACTATTATTTAGTTGTTAGAATGATTTTGGCTGGCGCAAAATTCTACAACATTCAATCTACTTTGGTCAATGTTAGAAGTGGTTTTGAGCAACTCCAAAGGCGCAGCGGAATAAGGTATGCTCTGAGCGAACTACAACTACAACAAGAATTTTTAAGATTAAAATTCATCAGCCATATTGAGTTTTTTATCAATGTGATTGTTCGATTCTCCATTAGAATAATGCCAAGAGTCTTTATTGGAATCGTGTATCGAAGACTGAGAAAATTGTAGTGAGTAGCTCGAAAAAAATTCAAAATATACAAGGACTTAGGGGAATTGCCGTATTGTTGGTCGTATTGGCGCATATGTTACCTACTGAGCAGAAGTACGCTCAGTTTGATTATATTTTGCCAAACTGGCTTGAGATTGGCGGCTCAGGTGTCGATCTATTTTTTTTAATAAGTGGCTTTGTAATGGTGGCTGTGACCCAACAGGCTTTTCAGTCTAAGTTAGAGATACAAAGGTTTTTGTATCATCGATTCACTCGAATTTATCCATTGTATTGGTTTTACACAACCGCGGTCTTAGTGGTATGGCTATTGTTTCCGCATCTGATTAATAATAGTCAGGATAATCAAGTAAATATTTTAGAATCTTTTCTTCTTATTCCTCAAAACATCTACCCCTTGTTAATGGTTGCTTGGACGTTGATATATGAAATATATTTCTATTTAATTTTTGCAATTCTATTGTTTTTTCCAAAAGAAAATCTTTTGTTAGGACTGGCGGTTTGGACTGTGACTTTAATAGGAGGATACTATTTTCTACCTGTTGATAATGCATTTGTAAGTATATATTTCGGCCCATTGGTTATAGAATTTATCGCAGGATGTCTGGTTGCTAAATTTTATTTTAGTCAAGAAATTCGAGGCAATGCAACTATTATTGCGTTGGTAGCATTAATTTTTTGGGCAGGCGGGTATGCTTTGCTACAGCCAGAGGGTAGAGGCTGGACTAGAGTTTTGGTTTTTGGAGTGCCATCTGTATTAGCACTTTATGCTGCACTGCTTTATGAGAAAAAACACGCAGTTACTATGCCAAAATGGCTGTGTCAAATTGGAGATGCCTCATACTCTATCTATCTATCGCATATTTTAGTATTAGGGGTTTTAGGTAAAGTTTGGCAGTTAAGTCCTTTAGAAGGTTATGCAGATAATATTGCGGCACTATGTTTTATGTTTGTGAGTACTCTTATTATCGGCCGTCTGAGCTTTTCTTTGATCGAAAATTTTATACAGAGCAAGGTTAGAATGGCGGAACAAAGACTCTTATTTAATTGTAAAGTTTAATACAATGAATGTGTTAGAATTTTCTGCACAGGTAAAATCTCCTTATTTGTCTATGTTTTTGATATGCAAGTATTTCTAGCAGCTTTTGCTCTTTCTTTATTATTGTCCGCTCTAATTGTACTTCTGGCAAATAAGAGGCAATGGTTTTTGAATTGTCATGATTCAATAGGAGTGCAAAAATTTCACTATAAGCCAACGCCTCATGTTGGCGGATTGGCGATTTTTCTTAGTATTTCAATAATGGTTATATTTTTACCCTATGATATGCAAGATAGCTTGATACCAATATTACTAGTTGCTGCTCCTATATTTTTGATTGGACTGGTGGAGGATTTAAGCTCGAAAGTCACCCCTCTTATACGTCTAATGTTTATTTTTATCGCTTTAAGTACTAGTTTTTTTTATTTAAAAATTGGGGTTTTTTCCTTAGGCTTTCCATGGGTAGATGGCTTACTATCCTATCCGATCATTGGTTTGGCTTTTACGTTACTTGTGGTTGGTGGTGCAGTAAATGCTTTGAATATAATTGATGGTTATAACGGCTTAATGTCAGGCTATGCCATATTAGCTTCAGCGGCAATGGCAATTGTTGCTTATCAGTTGAATGATGACTTAATAGTGCAGCTAAATTTACTTTTAATTGCCTCTCTATTTGGGTTCTTTTTACTTAATTTTCCATTTGGAAAATTGTTTATGGGTGATGGCGGTGCGTATTTTGTCGGTTTCATGCTTTCAATGATAGGCTTGGTGTTTGTTAGCAGGCATGATGAAATTTCTAACTGGTTTGTCTTAGGTTTACTTATGTATCCTATGTATGAGTTGTTGTTTAGCATTTATAGAAAAAAAGTAATTGAAGGTACACTTGCCAGCCAGCCAGATGGGTTTCACTTGCATATGTTAGTGCATAGGCTTGTTGTTGTAAATAGCCCAAAAGCTAACAAAGCAATGGATAACAGTAAAACGTCACCATTTTTTTGGCTGTTGTCTTTGGTTAGCATTATTCCCACGGTATTTTGGTATGATGATAAGCTGGCACTAATAGGATGGGCGTGTATGTTTATGGTGGTTTACACAATCATCTATTTTTATATTAGCTCGAAGGTGCGCCCTTAATTATGATGAAAATACTGGTAACAGGCGGGGCAGGCTATATTGGCTCTCATACTTGCATTGAGCTCATCAGAGCAGGTTATGAGGTTGTGGTAGTTGATAACCTATGTAACTCTTCATTGGAGTCTTTAAAGCGTGTAGAGAGTTTGATTGATTGCGATATTCCTTTTCATAAGGTAGATGTGCGTGATAAAGTGGCCCTTACTCGAGTATTTGAGCAATATTCAATTGATGGAGTGATTCATTTTGCAGGCTTGAAGG
>Ga0255775_1001083_pt1 | contig 25915 bp, 30 predicted proteins | sample 011ome_26_FD_179973 | JGI IMG/M metagenome (GOLD analysis project Ga0255775, IMG submission 179973) | Coastal salt marsh microbial communities from the Groves Creek Marsh, Skidaway Island, Georgia - 011511BT metaG (version 2) | ecosystem: Environmental > Aquatic > Marine > Intertidal zone > Salt...
AAAAAGAATGATTCACACATTGAAACGCAGGTTACACGTGTACGCACGCGGGCGTGCGCGCGCTGCACATTACAGCAGGTATCGTCAACAAAAAGGTGGATAAATAGGTGTATAAAATACACAAAAAAACATTAAGTATTTGTAAATATTGTAAATTTATTGATTATGTGGTGCGGGTGGAGGGACTTGAACCCCCACGCCGTTAGGCGCCAGAACCTAAATCTGGTGCGTCTACCAATTTCGCCACACCCGCACTGCCAAAGCATCGCTTTGTTGCAGGCGACTTAGCAAATGATTTTGCCAAGCACCAGACCCAAAATGCGTTTTTTATGAAATTTTTCTGCCCATAGTCAGGGCATGCAATACGTCTGGCAATTCGTCCGTGATCCAACCCGATCCTTTGAATCACGCCCGCACTGGACAGCCGATCATGCCCAGCCAGCCCGATATCGGCCCAACGCATATCGCCACACGCCTGCGGTCCCCGCGCCGGCGCGTGACCGGTTTTCTAGCGGTGAAATGTCACCGTCATATTCGCAGGAAAAACGGACCCCAAGGCGTGACCTCTGTCATAATTGGCCTACGCATCTGGTGGCAATTTGGCGGTATCACCCCATGACTAGACCTGCACATCCGCGCCCTGTTCCAACAACAACGGTACAATCGCGGCGCGTTCAATATCGCGCATCCCTTGGGCCGTGACCAAAATTTGGGACGATGGGCATTTCATAGCCGATTCATTTCCGCACATTTTTTAATCACTTTGCCTAATTTTTAACAAACAATCTTTGCTGATGCCAAAAATTTGGACATTTTTTTCCAACTCTTCTAGGACGCGCCGCAACAACATGATTAACAGGGCCCAGCATCACCCAAGTGAGGAGACCAGAATGAAAAAGATCGAAGCAATCATCAAGCCCTTTAAACTTGATGAGGTCAAAGAAGCGCTTCAGGACGTTGGTGTTCAGGGCCTTTCGGTGATCGAAGTCAAAGGATTTGGCCGCCAAAAGGGCCACACCGAATTGTATCGTGGCGCCGAATATGTGGTCGATTTCTTGCCCAAGGTGAAAATTGAAATCGTCCTTGACGACGACCAAGTTGACAACGCCATCGAAGCCATCATCGACGCTGCAAAGACTGAAAAAATTGGCGACGGTAAAATTTTTGTCAGCACCATCGAACAAGCCATTCGCATTCGTACCGGTGAATCCGGTTCGGACGCACTGTAACACATCACATATTTTCCAAAGAGAGGACATGACATGAGCGCACAAGACTTGCTCAAAATGATCGCAGACGAAGGGGCGGAATACCTAGACGTCCGTTTCACTGATCCACGCGGCAAATTGCAACACGTGACCGTAATCGTTGACGAAGTTGACGAAGGCTTCATCGAAGAAGGCTTCATGTTCGACGGTTCATCCATCGCAGGTTGGAAATCCATCGAAGCATCAGACATGAAACTTATGATCGACACAGCCTCTGCTTATGTCGATCCGTTCTATGCTGAAAAAACCATCTGTGTGCATTGTTCCGTTGTCGAACCCGACACAGGCGAAGCGTACACACGCGACCCACGCTCAACCGCACAAAAAGCAGAATCCTATCTGAAATCATCCGGTATCGGTGATGTGGCTTACTTCGGCCCAGAGGCAGAATTTTTCTTGTTTGACGACGTTCGCTATTCCGTAACACCATCCAAAGTGTCCTATCAAATCGACGCAGAAGATGCGGCATGGAACACAGACGCGGAATTCGAAACAGGCAACCTAGGCCACCGTGCAGGTCACAAAGGCGGCTACTTCCCCGTCAACCCAATCGACGCAGGCCAGGACATCCGTGGCGAAATGCTGTCGACCATGAAACGCATGGGCATCAAAGTTGACAAACACCACCACGAAGTGGCCTCTGCTCAGCACGAATTGGGCATGATTTTCGGCACATTGACAGCACAGGCTGACAATCTGCAAAAATACAAATATGTCATCCACAACGTGGCACATGCCTACGGCAAATCGGCCACATTCATGCCAAAACCAATGGCAGGTGACAACGGTTCCGGTATGCACGTGAACATGTCCATCTGGAAAGACGGCAAACCCTTGTTCGCAGGCGACCAATACGCCGATCTGTCTATGGAAGCGCTGTATTTCATCGGCGGTGTTCTGAAACACTCAAAATCCTTGAACGCACTGACAAACCCATCCACCAACAGCTATAAACGCTTGGTCCCCGGTTTTGAGGCCCCCGTTCTGCGCGCCTATTCCGCACGCAACCGCTCTGGCTGTGTCCGTATCCCATGGACAGAAAACCCCAAAGCAAAACGCGTCGAAGCACGCTTCCCAGACCCAGCCGCAAACCCATACCTGTGCTTTGCTGCACTGTTGATGGCCGGCCTTGACGGGATCAAAAACAAAATTCACCCAGGTGAAGCAATGGACAAAAACCTGTACGATTTGCCTGCCGAAGAATTGGCAGAAATCCCAACAGTGTGTGGTTCACTGCGTGAAGCGATGCAAGCGCTGCGCGAAGACCATGAATACCTGTTGGCCGGTGACGTCTTTACCAAAGACCAAATCGAAGCCTATATCGCTTTGAAAGAAGAAGAGAACCAGTCATACGAAATGACACCGCACCCCGTAGAATACGCGTTGTACTACAGCTGCTAATTCGGGCGCATCTCAACACATCAAGGCCTCCAATGAAATTGGGGGCCTTTTTGTTTTTCGCGCAAATTAATCCAGGCGCAAACGTGTGCCACAGGTCGCGAGGGCCAATACGCAAACCCACGACGGACCCAGCAGCCGCGGTAGAATTCAGCTCCGATCCGTGCTCCGAACCATGCTTCTAACCGTACTTCTAACCGTGGCTTTCATTTTTGCAAAAATACTCAAATCCCCTCCGTCGCAAACCGGTAATCCAGACCTTCGACAGACCTACAATGGCAATTCACCAACGCCCTCACGCGCTACAACCATGGTATGGATCCCAAACACAACCGCCTGTGTTTTCGGCAATCGAATCAATGTTTGGCGTTCGGATCTTACATAGTCCACATTTGCCAATTGCGACCGCGCTTGGACCGAATGATGCCCATCGGGCTGAAACAATTCAGGATCACGATAATATAGCGCATTGAACCGCCACATCGGTGCATCGTTGCGTATGGCATCAAACAACCGCTGCACACGCTTTGCAATGCTGTCATCATAGGGGGCCACAGTGTCATGAATGCCCGTCAAAGGGCGCATAAATTTGTCCGATAATCGCCATGAGGCGGGAAAACATAAAACAGCCGCCGATAGCAGATGTTCATCCCCCTCTTTTTGCAAAATACAAAAATCGTTTTGTACAATCGCGCCCAAACACAGCAGCGGATCAGACCAATCTAGTGCAACCCTTTGTCCATCGGGACACACCACCTCTGTGTCGCTCACCACAAAATCGCTGTGCTTGGCAATGAATTGCAAAACCTGTTCTAACAGCTCGCGCACAGCAGGCAGAGCGCGCGCATCGCATGCAATCACATCGTCGCGCCGCTGTAACATCAAATCCCGACGTAATGCCATCTGTGCGCCATAGGCATCATCAACCCACAACCAATCCTCTGGGTCCAGCACCATCATCCCGGGCAAAGGCCGCGGTTGTGTGACATCGAATGGAATATGTGATTGCAAAATGACTGGCATCACTGGATTTAATACCAAGTGGTCCGCCCAAACAAGGCGAATTTCGCCAAAAATCATGTCGCAAATTGGCGCGCACCGGGATGAATTCGGTCTGACACTGAATTCAGTTTGCAAACAGGATGTGCCCATGAACACACATTTTAGCGAAACCCGCAAAATTGATCCAACCCGTGGATCAAAAACCGCTGATAACACGCCAAACAACCAAGATCGCGTTGAAATTGGCCCCACCCAACTGGCCTATGGCGAATGGGCGGTGGCAGGGTTGGAATTGCCGGATTTGCAAGCCATGCGGGCCTTTCGCCACAAACGATTGGTCGATCACATCAACGCGCGTGGATATGGCGGGGTATTGGTCTTTGACCCGCTCAACATCCGGTATGCGACTGACAGCACCAATATGCAGCTGTGGAACACACATAACCCGTTTCGCGCACTGTTGGTTTGTGCCGATGGCTATATGGTGATTTGGGATTATAAAAATTCGCCCTTTTTGTCGGAATTTAACCCCTTGGTGCGCGAACAGCGCTCGGGCGCGGATTTGTTTTATTTTGATCGCGGCGACAAAGTTGACGTGGCGGCGGATAAATTATCCAATGAAATCCGTATCCTGATTGCTGAACATGGCGGCGGCAATATGCGCTTGGCGGTTGATAAAATCATGCTGCATGGCCTGCGCGCGCTAGAAGCGCAGGGTTTCCAAGTGATGGAGGGCGAGGAATTGACCGAAAAAGCCCGATCCATCAAGGGCCCCGACGAAATCAAAGCCATGCGTTGCGCATCGCATGCCTGCGAAACCGCCGTCGCCGCCATGGAACAGGCCGCCCGCGCCGGTGTTCCCAATGGCAACATGAGCGAAGATGACATCTGGGCCGTGTTACACGCCGAAAACATCCGCCGCGGCGGGGAATGGATTGAAACGCGTCTACTGACATCAGGGCCCCGCACAAACCCATGGTTTCAAGAATGCGGCGGACGCATTGTGCAAAACAATGAAATCGTGGCCTTTGACACCGATCTGATCGGATCCTATGGCATTTGCGTCGATATCAGCCGCACATGGTGGATCGGCGATGATGCCCCCCGCCCCGATATGGTATCGGCCATGCAGCATGCCCATGACCACATCATGACCAATATGCACATGCTAAAACCGGGGGTGCATATGCGCGATTTGACGTTTAACGCCCATCAACTGGCCCCGCAGTATCAAAAACAGAAATATGGCTGCCTGATGCACGGTGTGGGTCTGTGTGATGAATGGCCCCTGATTGCCTATCCTGATAATTTTGTCCAAGGGGCCTATGATTATCACCTTGAGGCCGGCATGGTTTTATGTGTCGAAGCCTTGGTCAGCCCCGAGGGAGGCGATTTTTCCATCAAGCTTGAGGATCAGGTTTTGATCACCGAAACAGGCTACGAAAACCTGACGCGCTATCCCTTTGATGATCGTTTGATGGGCCGCGCCTAGGGCGTTTCGCTGTCTGCGCGAATTTCAATCGTATTTTCGCGCAGCCAATCAAACACCTCATCCCGACGGGTGCGCGCGATTGGGATTTCTATCCCGCGCACGCTTAGCACCGATTTCAGCCCCCGATCCACCGCAAAATCAATCACATCGCGCCGCACCCAATAGGATCGGTGGGGCTGGATACTGGGTATGTCAGCCAATATAAACATCAAATCACGCAGTCTTGAGCGTTCGGCCACATCCCCATGGATTGTCGCCATACAGACATGATGTTCACGCCCTTGGATGTATAATAATTCATCTATTTCAACGTCTTGCGATCCGATCCTACCAGATTGCAACCGCGGTGTTTCTATGGCGATGCTGCCAAAGACATAGCGGTGATAAAACCATTCGAACGCAAACACGCTCAGCATTGAAAACACCGCATTGGTCCAAAGCCCCGCGCTGTCGCGTGCGGTGGCCGTGGGGGTCGTGTAATGCGTCACCACACCTTGGAACACCATCGCAACCGCCAAGGCTGCGACAACACCCCAGCCGGCGGGATAAATCACATATGCCTTGGACGCCTGAAAATTGCCGGCCAACGTCACAAAAACATAATGCGAACAGACATAAAATAGGGTGACAACCAAGGTCATCGCACCTTGCACCGCCCAGTAGCGTGGGCTTTGCAAATCGGTCCCAGCGACCGGCCACAACAAAAAATAAATGATCACGCAATAGCCCCAATATGATGGCATCCGCGCGACTTGTCTTAATTTTTCAAAATTGGTTTCCAAGTTTTCACACATTGGAAATGTAATAACGACCTTTAAATCTGAATTTTTCAAAATCTACACCCACCCGTTCACTTTTGCCTAAATCCCAGAAAAAACTAGCAACGTCAAATACCTTTGTTGCATGAAATCAGGTAAAATTTTTGATAACGATCCCAGATCTTGTCGCGGGGTCAAATAACCGTTAAACGCATGCTCAAAGCGCAAAAGAAAGGTTTTCCACATGATCCCCCGCTATTCCCGCCCTGAAATGGTTGCAATTTGGTCACCAGAAACGAAATTCCGAATTTGGTACGAAATTGAAGCACACGCCTGTGATGCCATGGCCGATTTGGGTGTGATCCCGCGCGAAAATGCCGATGCCGTGTGGAAAGCCAAAGATGTCGAGTTCGACGTCGCCCGCATCGACGAAATCGAAGCGGTGACAAAACATGACGTCATCGCATTTTTGACCCATCTGGCCGAACACGTCGGATCGGATGAGGCCCGTTTCGTACACCAAGGCATGACCAGTTCCGACGTGTTGGACACCTGTTTTAACGTCCAGTTGGTGCGTGCAGCGGATATTTTGATCGCAGATATGGAAAAATTGCTGGCAGCCCTGAAACGTCGTGCCATTGAACACAAAGACACCGTTCGCATTGGCCGCAGCCACGGTATCCACGCCGAACCCACGACTATGGGTCTGACATTTGCACGCTTTTACGCGGAAATGGATCGCAACATGCGCCGTTTGCAAACCGCCCGCGCGGAAATTGCAACCGGTGCGATTTCGGGTGCGGTTGGCACATTTGCCAATATTGACCCCCGCGTCGAAGAACATGTTTGCGAAAAACTGGGTCTGGAACCTGAACCCATTTCCACCCAAGTGATCCCGCGCGACCGCCACGCGGCGTTCTTTGCCGCGTTGGGCGTGGTGGCCAGTTCCATCGAAAACATCGCGATCGAAGTGCGCCACATGCAACGCACCGAAGTGCTGGAAGCAGAAGAGTTTTTCAGCGCGGGCCAAAAGGGCTCATCAGCCATGCCACACAAACGCAACCCCGTTTTGACCGAAAACCTGACCGGTCTGGCGCGTTTGGTGCGGATGTCTGTGGTGCCGGCCATGGAAAACGTGGCGCTGTGGCATGAACGCGATATTTCGCACAGCTCGGTCGAACGCAACATCGGTCCAGACACAACCATCACCTTGGATTTTGCACTGGCGCGTTTGACATCCGTGGTTGATAAATTGGTCATCTATCCGCAAAACATGTTGGACAACATGAATAAATTCCGCGGTCTGGTTATGTCGCAACGTGTGTTGCTGGCCCTGACCCAAGCGGGCGTCAGCCGCGAAGATTCCTATCGTCTGGTCCAACGCAACGCGATGAAGGTCTGGGAACAAGGCGCAGATTTCAAAACCGAATTGCTGGCCGATGCGGATGTCACAGCCGTGCTTTCGCCCGCCGAAATCGAGGAAAAATTCGACCTAGGATATCACACCAAACACGTAGACACGATTTTCAAACGTGTCTTCGGAACGGAATAATCCAAAACTGAATAATCCAAAATGGCCCACCTGAAACATGGTGGGCTTTTTTAGAATCGCAGATTGTGATATGGATGACCCATAGTTTTTTATGAGGTGTGTGATGAAATATTTCGTAACTGCATTCGTATTCATGGCGTCATTGGCCCCTGCTTGGGCTTGCCCCAAACACGAAACAACGGCGCAGTCGTGCATGACTGGCTATGTTTGGGACGCAGAACAAAGCCAATGCGTGGCGCAAATAATAGGCTAATCCCAATATATTAGCAAAGATTTAACCCATGGCTTCTAAACCTTGGATCATATCCGATCCAAGGTTTTTTTATGTCCGCGCTGAAAGAAATTTCCAACCGCCCCCCATTGTCGCGCCAGCAAAAGGCCGCGATTGTTGTTCGTTTTTTGATGCAAGAGGGCGCCGATATTGACCTCAGCACGCTGCCCGAACCCCTGCAGGCGGCCCTGACCCAAGAAATTGCCAATCTGCGTCTGATTGATCGCGAAACATTGGCCGATGTGGTCACCGAATTTGCCGGCGAATTGGACAGCATCGGCATCGCCGCCAAGGGCGGCTTGGGCGAGGCATTGCAATTACTGGACGGCAAGATCACCCGCGACACCGCAAAGCGCCTGCGCCAAGACGCAGGTGTGCGCCTGTTCGAAGATCCATGGCCCCGCATCCGTGCCCTGCCCAACGATGAATTGATCCCCCTGCTTGACCAAGAAACCGTCGAGGTGGCCGCCGTTATCCTATCGAAACTGCCCGTGTCAAAGGCCGCGGAAATTTTATCAAACCTGCCAGGGGATCGCGCACGGCGGATCAGTTTTGCTATATCTATGACAGATGCCGTAACCCCCATTGCCGTAGACCGCATTGGTCAGGTGATTTTGGCCCAGATTGACAATCGCCCCGAACGCGCCTTTGCCGAACGGCCCGAGGACCGGATTGCCGCGATCCTGACGGCCGCGGATGATCGTTTACGCGAAGATGTGTTGAACGGGTTGCGCGACAGCGAACCGGAATTGGCGCAGCGCGTTGAACAGGCAATATTCACATTTGATCTGATCCCAACGCGTATCGCGGCAACTGATGTTCCCAAGGCCCTGAAAACGGCCGATGTCGGCGATCTGACGCTGGCCTTGGCCTATGCGCAATCCACTGGGCAAACCCAGATTACCGAATTCATTTTGGACAACCTGCCCAAACGCTTGCGCGCCAGCATCGAAGAAGAGCTGCAAGCAATCGACACTGTGTCCCCAAAACAGGGCAGCGCCGCACAAACCCGCGTGGTTGGGTCCATCCAGAATCAGATTTCATCAGGCGACGTCAGCCTGATCCAGCCCGATCCAGACTGAACCGAAATTATCGTGCCAGTTTTTACAGAGCCAGTGTTTACAGGGCCAGTGTTTACCCAGCCAGTGTTTACCGTGGGAACGCTTAGCGCGTGATATCGGCGGCCAAAACGGGGCCGTGATCTGCGCCCTGAACAAACACCGCAATATGATCGCCAAATCCGCTTAAGCTTTGTTCAAATTTCGGCGCGCTATAGGCAGACAGCGGCGTCAAACGGGTCACAATATTGGTATAGGTCCACTTATGGCCCGCGTTTTCACCCGCTTGGATACTGACCTGCTGGGATGGAATAAATTCAGCCACATAGACAATCGGTTGTTTGACCTGCGCGGGCGGCGTTCCGGTGATCGTCACAGACAAACCAGCTGCACCGCGCGTCAGCATGACACGGACACCTGTTTCATCATGCGATTGTGTTTTAATCGCTTGGGCCACATCCATGGGTTTGGATCCCACAACAAATTCACGCCCCTGCACGACAACCTGCGGCGTATAGACCATTTTTGCGCCATGCCGTTTGGCATATGATTTTTGGCGCTTGGTAAATTCGGCGCGTGCAAAGATATCTCGCCACCCGATATAATCCCAATAATCAACATGAAAGGCCAAGCCCACAATACCAGGGCGTTGCGCCAAATCTTGAAACAACACATCCGCAGCCGGACAGGATGAACACCCCTGCGAGGTATAAAGTTCGACCAATACGGGTTTGTCCTTGGCCAGCGCGGATCCAGCAAATACGCCCGCCGCGATGAAGATTCCCCCAAGACCCCGCAAAATTTGTTTCACTGTGCACCTATGTGTTTTTGATAGAGATGTTCTAAGCTGTTTTAACAAAAAACGCCAATCAACGATTTGCGATCATTTGTGACAATATACAAATGCGCAATCGTGCCAAACAAAAACAGCTTGATTCAGCGATACCCCCCCTTAGCCGCCAACACCGCCAAACGACACATCCCAATCGCATAACTGTGCCCCAGGCGCCGCGCGTGGGGCAATCACAACGACCTGACCCACCACATCCTTTGGGATATTGGCCGTGCTTGGCTGTACACGCACGACATTGCGCAATTTCGACAGGGTATACAGCGCCATCCGCCCATGCTGATCACTGAGCTGTGCAAAGCCTTTGGCGCGGTGAATGTGTTGGGGCATATTCGCCAGCCAGTCATGGACCTGTTCAATATCGGCCCCATCGGGGACGGATACCAATTTGCGAACAAACTGCGCGCTGACTAAGTCGGACTGCATCTGCACCAACGGGGTAGCGGACTGCGACCTGCGCGCCGTAGTTTGGGGCAATACCGCGCCCTGCACCACCTGTCCCAATCCCGTCACATGTGGCGGTGTTATCCCATCCGGCGCGCTGAGGCGTTTCAACACCTGCGCGTTGTCCGGACACATACGATTGGGGGCCAAACATTGGGCCACCGTGATTTGGTGCGAAAACAGTTCTGAAATATATTTATTTTCCAACGCGGCACGCGCCTGGGACATTTATGTCCGTCAACAATGACACAGACATTCTGACATCTGATGCGTCAACAGTGGCGACAAACGATTTGGGTCTGAACTATAAAATGACAGATACCCTATCGACACGCGTCAGCTATCGCACTGAATACAACTCGGATCCATCTGATGGACGCAAAAACACCGACAACACATTGGGTGTGTCTTTGGTTTTGGGCTTCTAATCCCAATCCCTTTGGTTCGAATTTAGGTTTACACATAATACATGAAAGGGGCCAGAAATGGCCCCTTTCTTTATGGTCGTTTTCGTTAGGATCCCAGTGCTTGGCTAAGTGCTGGTAAAAACCGGTTTTCATAATCCGACCCAACCAAGGGTCCGGTAAATTTGAACACGATTTTACCTGATCCATCTAAAATAAACGTCTCGGGCGGGCCAGTGACACCCCATTCAATCGCTGTGCGTCCGGCCGGATCAAATCCGACGGCGGAAAACGGATTGCCATCGCGGCCCAAATATTGCGACGCTTTGTCGTCGTCATCTTTGAAATTCACCCCAATGATTGGGATGCCTTGCGACGCAAGCTCCAGCAAAACAGGATGTTCCGCACGACACGGCGGACACCACGATGCCCAGAAATTAACCAATGTCACCTGACCAGTGGTGATCATTTCGGCCGTTGGCGCATCATATCCCGTCACAGACATATCAGGGAATTCCGGTGCCAATTTGCCAATAAACGTTGATGGCAAATCATTGGGGTTGTCGCGCTGCATTCCGACATAGAATGTCACAGCCAGCACCATGAAAATCAGCGGCGGCAAAACCATCAAGATGGGGAATTTCCGCTCAGCCATGTTTTTTGACCCCTTCGATTTGTTCCAATGTCCGGCGTGCCTTGGCATTGCGCCAGACGACAAACACCACAAGTGCGGCCATTAAAACCAAGGTCGAGATATAGGACCCGTATACTGCAACTGCATATTTTCCTAGTTCAGGCATCATTGGACTATCCTCTTTCACGGGCAACCAGCGCGCGCGCGCGGCGGTTGCGAATTTCTGCGCGTGTTCCAACCAGCGTCAGAACCAAGAACAATAAAACAAACCCGGCAATGCAAAACAGCAGCGGGAAATAGAACACATCTGAAATGTTTTCCTCTTTGTCCAACGACAGGGTCGCGCCCTGATGCAGGCCTTGGTTCCAGAAATTGACCGCATATCGGCTAAGCACAGCAAACACGGACCCAACGATGCACAAAACAGATGTCAGATCGGCGGCCGTGTCGGGGTCTTCGATCGCGGACCACAGCGCAATATAGCCCAGATAGAACAAAAACAGGATCAGAAATGATGTCAAACGCGGATCCCAGGCCCACCAGGTGCCCCACATCGGTTGGCCCCAGAATGCGCCCGTGATCAGGGCGATCAATGTCATGACCACGCCCACATGCGACGCAGCCTTGGCGGCCAATGCGCTGACGTGATGGCGCCGGATCAACCAGATCAGGGCTGCCACCAACATCATAAACCACGCGTTAATCGCAATCAGCGCAGATGGCACATGGATATAGATGATTTTGACGGTTGATCCCTGTTTGTAATCATCAGGCGTCACGAAATATCCCCAATACAGGCCCGTTACCAAACAGATCACTGTTAACACCGATAACGCCGGCAATACTTTGCCAGACAAATTCAAAAACTTCACAGGATTTGCATATTGCCACAGTGACATCCCTGCCCCCTATCTTAGATTTATTTTCAAAACAGCTGCGGATGCAAAGGGCAACAATGCCCCAACCGCACAGGTGATTCCACCCAGCATCAGGATTGGCGTTGTCGTGTCCATTCCCAAAACACCCCGGCGCGCCAATTCAGCCCCAAATATTAACGTGGGAACATATAGCGGCAAAACCAACAGCGACAACAATAATCCGCCGCGTTTGATCCCGACCGTCAATGCACCGCCAAAGGTACCAATCACGCTCAGCGCGGGGGTACCCAGTGCCAGCGACACAATGATCCAAACATATCCCTGCGCAGGCAGCCCCAGCAAAACGCCCAAAAACGGTGCCGCAATGACCAATGGCAGCCCCGTGGTGATCCAATGCGCCAAGGCCTTGACCATTACGATGCCCTCTAGCGGCAGAGGCGCTGTGGCCAACAGGTCCAGCGATCCATCTTCGAAATCCAGTGCGAAAATGCGATCCAATGACAGCAGGCAAGCCAGCAATGCCCCGACCCATAAAATGCCTGGTGCGATTTTGGACAACAATGCCATTTCCGGCCCCACCCCAAAGGGGATCAAAACCACAACGATCAAGAAAAACGCAAGGCTTAGGCCAAAGCCGCCGCCCGCACGCAGAGCCAATCGTAAATCACGGATCAACAGGGCAATCATAAAAATGCCTCATCACTGGATTGTGGTGCCGGGTCAGTGGCGCGGAATTGGGATAAATCCAGCACCTGCGCATCCGCCCCCAGCCCCAAATCAATATGGGTGGCCATCACAGCACAGCCCCCCTGCCCGATATGGCGGCGGATCATGGTGGCGAATTGGTCAACCGCATGGGTATCCAGCGATACGGTCGGTTCGTCCAGCATCCAGATGCTGCGGCCCGTGACCATCAAACGGGCCAATCCCAAACGGCGTTTTTGGCCGGCTGATAACATACCGCCCGGACGATCAATCAAATCCATCAGATCAAAGGCCGCAAGCGCGGGGCCAATATCACGGGTGCCAAACACCTTGGCCCAGAATTGCAGGTTTTCACGCACCGTCAGGGTCGATTTGATCCCATCGGCATGGCCTGCATAAACGGTAGTTTCAGGGGCAACGCTGACCTGACCCGTTTCAATTTTTTGCAATCCGGCAAGCGTGCGTAACAATGTGGTTTTGCCCAAGCCATTTGGCCCACGCAATATCAACGCCTGCCCTGCGGCCAGCGTGAAATGCACACCCTCTAGCAAAATGCGCGACCCGCGCGCGACCGATAGGTTTGAAACAGTTAAGGTCATAGAGGTGGCTTACATCATTCCGTTACATATCAAAAGCTGAATTTATTTACGTCGTCGTCAATAATGCGGCTGCGACACGACGGCCTTCGGACAGCAAGATATTATAGGTGCGACAGGCGGCGGGCGAATTCATAACCTCGACACCCAGTCCAGCATGTTCCAGCGTGTTGCGCAAATCTGTGGGAATATGGGAAATTTCATCCCCTGTGCCGATGAACAAAACATCAACCTGTTGCGCCAAATCCAACAAGGGTTGCACATCATCATATCCCCCCCAAGGCTTGGCAACCGCACGTGTGCACAAAGCGTGGCCCATAATTGGCTGCCCCCCCACACGGAAAAACCCTGGCCCATACCCGTCAATCGGGGTCGCATCGGCAAATTGAATTTCATTAAGCTGCATATCAGACCTTTCAATCGAAAAACGGCAAACCCTTGATAGCAGAAATCGCAATAATCGCATAGGCAACGCCGCGATAAAGCTTTTCTTTCTCGGGGTCGAACAAACGTGCACCAATCACATTTCCCACAAGCATCGGCAAAATCATGATGAAACCGATCATAATCGGCACCCATGTCAAAACACCACTCAGCGCCATCGCGGGCAGCGCCACGAAATCAAAGGTCATCAAAAATAACAAATTATTGGCACGAATAACGGAGGGTTTGTGTTCGCTGGCCATATAGAACAAAATCACGGGTGGGCCCGGAATACCGGAAATCCCGCCTGTGATGCCTGACATTGCCCCAATGCCATAGACATATTTCGGTTTCAGTTCGCCGCGATACCGCAGCCCAAGCCCCAAAACAACCAACATAACCAAAGCAATCGCAGAAACGATATAGCGAAAAATGGCAGGATCAAGCTGCGCAAGCAACCAAAGGGCAATCGGAACGGTCAACGCCATTCCAACCACCAACCGAAACAGATCAGGCCGATGCGCATCGCGCCATGCCCGTGGCACGACCGGCAGTGGGCCAAAAATATCCATCACCGCCAAAAGACCAATGGCCCAAAATGGCGATACATATTGCCCAGCGACGGGCAGAAATATCATCGCCGTGCCAAAGCCTGCAAATCCACGCACAACACCGGCCACGAATGCGGCAAATGCAATCCAAATCAAACCATCTGTTTGCAACGCCTGTTCCCAGGCTTGGAACAGAGCGCCATCAATCATTGTTGTGGAACCGATGTGCCCGCTTCGGCGTTGGGTTTGGACCAATCACGTTTGACACCCAACCACAGCAAAATGGTTGATGCGACAAAGATCGAACTATAGGTCCCGACGATCACACCCCATGTCATCGCAAAGACGAAGCCACGGATCACATCACCACCCAAGACAAGCAAGGTCACCAGCGCAATCAACGTTGTAACAGAGGTCATCATTGTCCGGCTAAGGGTTTCGTTGATGGACAGGTTTAACACCTCAGCCAGTGGCTTTTTCTTATACTTTTTCAAATTTTCGCGGATACGGTCAAAGACAACAACTGTGTCATTCAACGAATACCCAACAATCGTCAGCAAAGCCGCGATGATCGCCAAATCAAATTTGATCTGCAATTCAGAAAACACGCCAATGGTCAAAATAACATCATGCACCAATGCAATCACAGCACCCAGTGCAAATTGCCATTCGAACCGCAACCAAATGTATATCAACACCGCCCCAATGGCCGCGATCACGGCAATGACTGCGGTTTGTATCATTTCGCCAGACACCTTTGGCCCGACGCTTTCGACTGCGACAAATTTCAAATCAGGTGCCACCTGCTGCAATGCAACCAAGGCCTGATCCAATGCTGCCGCTGATACAGATTCTTGGCCATCTAGGGCCTGAATGCGCACCATGGCAACATGCTGATCAGGACCAAAGGACGGATCAAACACCTCGGAAATGATTGTATCGCCCAGATCCAGCGATCCCAGCGCTGCACGATATTGACCAACATCAATGGGCTGCGCGCTTTGCGTGCGGATGGTCGTGCCGCCACGAAAATCAATGCCATAATTCAAACCCTGCAACAGGAATGACACAAAGGCCACCACCATCATAACGCCCGAAATGCCCAACCAAATGCGCCAGCGTTTAAAGAAATCCCAATTTGTTTCTGCGGGAACCAGTTTCAAACGCATGATCACACCTCAAGTGTTTTGGGGCGGCGGCGGTCAAACCAAGTGACCACAATGACCCGAGTGACAAAAATCGCGGTAAAGACGGACGTCAAAATACCAATCCCCAATGTGATCGCAAACCCACGCACGGGTCCCGATCCGGCGGCAAACAAAATCACCGCTGTGATAAAGGTTGTGATGTTTGCGTCTGTGATGGCTGAAATCGCCTTTTCATAGCCCAGTTCAATGGCGCGTGCTGGGCCTTTGCCGGATTTCAATTCTTCTTTGATCCGTTCAAAAACCAAGACATTGGCATCCACAGCCATACCGATGGTCAAAACAATACCCGCAATCCCGGGCAAGGTCAGTGTCGCACCGATCAGGGATAACATGCCAAAAATCAGTCCCACGTTAATAATCAGCGCGATATTGGCAAAAACCCCGAACAATCCATAGGATGCCACCATGAAAAACAACACCGCAATGCCCGCCACAATGCAGGCAATTTTACCCGCTTGAATGCTGTCTGCGCCCAGTTCTGGACCGATTGTGCGTTCTTCTAGGAAATTCAGACCTGCGGGCAGCGCGCCTGCGCGCAACAAAACGGCCAGATTTGTGCTTTCTTCGACAGAAAAACTGCCGGTGATGATGCCAGACCCACCGGGAATATGGCTTTGAATGACTGGGGCCGATATGACTTCGCCATCTAGCACGATTGCGAAGGGGCTGCCGATGTTATCAGCGGTGTAATCGCCGAATTTACGCGCGCCCGTTGGATTAAATCGGAAACTGACCGCGGGACGGCCGTTTTGATCGAAACTGGGTTGCGCATCCACCAGCTGTTCGCCGGTTACAACGGGTGCAGCGTCAAGCGTGTAAAACACACCCTCTTGATCTAGAGACGGCAGGATTTCATTGCCGGCACCGGCAATCGCATTGGCATCCGATCCACGTGAAATCACCGGTTGGAATGTCAACTGTGCCGTTGTGCCAATCAGTTCTTTCAATTCGCCAGCCGAACCGATGCCCGGCACCTGGATCAAAATGCGATCGGCGCCTTGGCGTTGGATGGTTGGTTCACGGGTACCCACTTCGTCGATGCGGCGGCGGATGATTTCCAATGACTGACGCACGGTGCGGTCGTCTGTGGCTGCTTTCTCTGCCTCGGACAGGGTGATGATGATAGTATCACCTTGGGACGATACACTTAGGTCTTGCTGACCAACACCCGTCATAGAGGCAATTGGTCGTGACAGTTGCGACACCAAATCAACAGCCGTTTGAATTTGATCGGCATTTGCGATTTTGACGTGCAATTCGCCCGCAGGGCTGTTTTGCAACCGGATTGTACCGATTGTTGCACGTTCGGGGCGTAAAATATCGCGCACATCGGGCCAAAGCGCCTTCATGCGTTGGTCATAGACATCGCTGACTTTGACCTCGGCCAGCAGATGTGCGCCGCCGCGCAGGTCAAGTCCAAGGTTGACCAGCCCCGAAGGTAAAAACGACGGCCATTGTGCGGCCGCCGCTTGATTTTCGGGCGTATCTGCCCCCATTTCAATGGCCATCTGCGCATCGTTGACAGATTCAACGCGGCTGTAGAACGCATTGGGCAAAGCCAATGCCAGACCCAAGGCGCACAGGCCCCAGATCACGATCCGTTTCCAAAGATCGATGATTAGCATAGGGGGCCTCTTTCTGTTTAAGCTTCGCTGGCGGGTTCAGTTTTGGACAGAACCTGTGCGATCGTGGATTGCACAACGCGCACTTTGACGCCTTCGGCCAATTCAAGCTCTAGTTCGTTGTTTTCTTTGACTTTAACCACTTTACCGATCAAGCCACCTTGGGTGACCACCTGATCGCCACGACGCAGGTTTTGCACCATGTTTTGATGTTCTTTCATCTTTTTCTGCTGAGGACGGATCAGCAGGAAATACATGATCGCAAAGATCAGGATCAGAGGGATAAATTGTCCAAACGCTTCCATAGTGCATGTTACCTTGTTGCTAGAATTCGGTGGGAACCTATGTGCTTGCCCAAGGATTTGCAAGGTATGAAACGACGTTGTGATGATTGTATTGGTGGCAGCGTTTTAGGCAGGTAGCTGGTTCGCGCTTGACCTGTGTTTCGTTTCGCGCGTTTACTATAGGATGTAGGCAGCGTTATTTTGAGTATTTTTGCAAAAATGAAAGACTATGGTTGAGATTTATTTGGATGTTGTGACCTCTTGGTGGTTCTGGGGTCTATTGATTTTGGTGGGGCTGTTTTATGCGGTTCAAACGTCATTCGATTTGCCCAAGCGGATATCTTGGCCGCGCAATGCGGTGCGCGATCATTATGTCGTTGGGGCCTTTGCGGTTGGCGGTTTTCTGTTGGCGGGTGCCTATTGGATGTATCTGCATGACATCATCTGGTCCTTTCATGCGATGGTGGGGCGATTGCGTACACTTGCTGACGCGCCGACAGGTGAGAACATCGCGGAAACGTTGAATAACCTTGCCCAAGGCAGCGCGTTGTTATTGGGTGCATTGGTTGCGGCGGCGACGTTGGTGTTCACCCTGTTGCGCACGTGGATCAACGAACGCACGACAAAAGCGGCCGAGCGCACCACCCGCGCCACAGAAGAGGGGTTGATCACAGATCGTATCAATGCGGCGGTTGCCAGTTTGGGGGCGGATAAAGAGGTCAAAACAGATGCGGGACCGGCAACCAGACCCAATATCGCCGTGCGGGTTGGTGCCATATTGGCCCTGGAACGATTGGCCAAGCAAAACGGGGATGTGCATTGTCAGATCATGGAAATTCTGTGTTCTATGTCCGCGAAGAAACAAGGGGCTATGCGGATTATGAAACACGATATGCAGAGAAGCCACGAGAGGATATATAAATTGCCCTGACCGTTGTCGGGCGGAGATCGGAAAGGCAGATTGCAATCGAGCCCGCTGGATTGATTGATTTGCGGGGGGCGCATTTGGAGGGTGCGGATTTGCAAAACGCGAGATTGCAGAGCGGGCTTTTGAATAATACGGTTTTGAAACAAGCGAACTTGGAAAACGCAGATTTGCGTTGGGCGAACTTATTATCTAGCAGACACAATATGACTTTAAGACTCCGCACGAACAGCGAGGGGAATGAAAAGAACGATGAGGAGATCTTAAAAGTATATAACACTAGCATGTTAGAAGGCTCTTCGTTGAAAGGTGCAAACCTAAGTTCAGCAAAAATGCATGAAGATTCTTTGGAGCAAGCATTTGGCGATGGCAGCACCATTTTATCTGAAAGCACACAGAGGCCTAATAGTTGGCCACAAAATAGCTTGCAGCGCGACGACTATGAGTCCCAAAAGATGCAATGGCAATTCCGTCGCAGAGATTAACGCTTTGACCAGACAGATGAGTAGACAAATACACCAACCAGACGGGGGCGTGATTCCCCCTACCCCTTTGGCGCCAGTTGGTGCATAAAGCGGCCATTGATTCATTGAAAAAGGACCTGTGCCATGCATGATATTCGTGCCATCCGTGAAAACCCTGCTGCTTTCGATGCCGCTTTGGCGCGGCGTGGGGTGGTTTCGGCGTCGTCCGAGGTTTTGGCATTGGATGAAAAGCGTCGTGCCGCGATTTTGGCGGCAGAGACAGCGCAGGCCGAACAGAATAAGGCATCCAAAGAAGTAGGCGCCGCCAAGGGCCGTGGGGATGAGGTCGAGTTTGAGCGGTTGCGCGCGCTGGTGGCCGAGAAAAAGGCCGAAGTTGCGGCGATGACGGCTGAGGCCAAAGCGCTGGATGAGGCGCTGAGCGCGGCCTTGGCGCAATTGCCGAACCTGCCGGATGCGTCCGCTCCGGATGGGGCGGATGAAAACGACAATGTTGAAATTCGCCGTTGGGGCGAACCGCGGCAGATGAATGATGCCAAAGAGCATTATGAATTGGCCGGTGTGCAAGCGGGCATGGATTTCGAGACAGCGGCCAAACTGTCAGGATCGCGGTTTGTGTTGTTGCGCGGTGGCGTGGCGCGCATTCACCGTGCCTTGGCGCAATTTATGCTGGACACACATGTGACTGAGCATGGATTAGAGGAAACGATGACCCCTGTTTTGGTGCGTGATGACGCGATGTATGGCACGGGTCAGTTGCCCAAGTTTTCCGAGGACAGTTATCAGACCACGAATGGCTGGTGGTTGATCCCCACATCCGAGGTCACATTGACCAATACGGTAGCGGGCGAAATCGTAAGCGAGGCAGATTTGCCGCGGCGTATGACGTCGCATACGCTGTGTTTCCGCTCTGAGGCGGGATCGGCGGGCAAAGACACCGCCGGCATGTTGCGTCAGCACCAGTTTGAAAAGGTCGAAATGGTCAGCATCACGCATCCGGATCAATCGATGCAGGAACATGAGCGTATGACGGGCTGTGCCGAGGCGATTTTGCAAAAGCTTGGTTTGGCCTATCGCACGGTTGTGTTGTGTACAGGCGACATGGGCTTTGGCGCGGTCAAGACGCATGACATTGAGGTGTGGTTGCCGGGGCAAAATACCTATCGCGAGATTTCGTCGGTATCAAGCTGTGGGGCGTTTCAGGCGCGGCGGATGAATGCACGGTTTAAGCCAGCAGATGGCGGCAAGCCCGAGTTTGTGCATACGCTGAACGGGTCTGGTTTGGCCGTGGGTCGGTGTTTGATTGCTGTGCTGGAAAACGGCCAGCAGGCGGATGGATCGGTTGATTTGCCCGCGGTGTTGCATCCCTATCTGGGGGGGAAAACGCGATTGGCGGCGGATGGGTCGCTGGTTTAAGCGGCACACATTATTTGACGGGTTGAGGGGGGCTTTGCCCCCCTTTTGCGTTGCAAAATTCCCCCCAGAGTATTTTCACAAAACTGAAAGCGATTGTGTTTTGCAGTCGGGTTAGTCGAGGTGTTTTTTCAGGCGACTGCCGCCGGCTGCATTGGGGTTTTTGCGGTTTTTGTATGGGTTTTTATCGCCTTGTCCACGCATTGTCAGGCGGATGGGCGTACCTGGCATGTCAAAATCAGTGCGCAGACCGTTGACCAGATAGCGTGTGTAGCTGGCAGGCATTTTATCGGGCAGTGAGCACATAACAACAAACCCTGGCGGGCGTGATTTCGCTTGGGTCATATAGCGCAGTTTGATACGGCGGCCATTTGGTGCGGGGGGTGGGTGCATTTCGACCATCCCCTGTAACCAACGGTTGAGTTGTGATGTCGGAACGCGGCGGTTCCAGATGCGGTGTGCGGATAGGATTGCCGCGTGCAGGCGATCCAACCCTTTGCCCGTTTTGGCCGAAATTGTGACCAAAGGGGCACCCCGCAATTGCGGCAAGAGCCGGCCAAAAGATTCGCGCAGCTCATTTAGTTTTTTATTTTTTTCGTCCTCGATGTCCCATTTGTTCACGGCGACGACGACGGCGCGCCCTTCGCGTTCGGCAAGGTCAGCAATGCGCAGATCCTGCGTTTCAAAGGGAATGGCCGCGTCCAGCAAAACGACAACAACTTCGGCAAAGCGGACGGCACGCAGGCCATCTGAGACGGACAGTTTTTCGACCTTGTCCTGAACTTTGGCACGTTTGCGCATTCCGGCCGTATCAAAGATACGCATGGGCGTGCCTTCCCAATCGATGTTGAGGGAAATGGCGTCACGGGTGATGCCCGCCTCGGGGCCGGTAAGAAGGCGATCTTCGCCAAGGATTTTATTGATAAGGGTTGATTTGCCTGCATTGGGTCGTCCAACGACGGCCACCTGCATTGGTTTTTGCCGCGTGGGTGCGGCATAGCTGATGTCATCATCATCACCAATTTCACCATCAATATCGACATCGAAATCAGCGTCAAATTCGGCGGCGGCCTCGGCTTGGGCCTCAAAATCTTCGGCGATGGGTGTGAGGTATTCCAATAAATCGGACAGGCCTTCGCCGTGTTCGGCCGACAAACGCAGGGGTTCGCCCAAGCCTAGGTTCCATGCCTCAAGGACACCTGCATCGGCGGCGCGGCCTTCGCCTTTGTTGGCGGCCAGAATCACGTGTTTGGCGCGCTTGCGCAAAATTTCTGCAAATATTTCATCAACCGGCGTAACGCCCACGCGGGCGTCGATCATGAACAAGCAGACATCGGCCATATCAACCGCGCGTTCTGTCAGGCGGCGCATGCGGCCTTGCAGGCTGTCGTCTGTGGCGTCTTCTAAACCTGCGGTATCGATGACGGTGAATTTCAGGTGCGCCAGTCGCGCATCCCCTTCGCGCAGATCGCGCGTGACGCCTGGTTGGTCATCCACCAAAGCCAAGCGTTTGCCGACCAAGCGGTTGAATAAAGTCGATTTCCCAACATTGGGACGGCCTACAATGGCCAAAGTGAAAGTCATAGAGCGCTCCGAACGGCGGGTTACAAGCCGGTCACATACACCAGTTTTTCATCAACGGAAAGCGTACAGTTTACCATCGGTCGAAACTAGGTAGAGTGTTGCATTTGCGACAATTGGTTGGGTTGTTGCCCCTTGCGGGATGTCAACGCTGTTTTGCAATTGCCCTGACATGGGATCAAAAAACCGAATTTTTCCGTCATTTGACGCCAATACCAACTGACCCCCTGCCAAAATTGGCCCGTGATGGGCATAGGTTTGTGCTGATTTGGTTGGTTTTTCTTGGGTAAAGCCGGCCAACTGGTATGTCCAGATGACGGATCCATCGGATGTGTTCAGGCGCACCAACTGGTTCAAATCATTGACAAAGAACACCGAGTTTCCAGCAGCCCACATGGGCCCTGTTGCACCCTGAGCGGTGGTCCAAATGCGATCCCCATTGTTCACATCGATAGCAGCTGTCGCGCCAGATCCGTTGGCCACATAGACGCGTGACCCCGCAATCAATGGCGGTGTCGCGATATCATCCACGACCCCAACTGCACGTCCATTGCGACCACCAGTTAAAACGGTTGTCCAATAGACCAGCCCACCTTTGCGGAATGCGGCCTGAATTTCGCCACTGCCATAGCTGAACAGGGCAAATTTATCTGTAACGCTGGGCGCCAATGCACCGGACAGGTTATTAACATCCGACTGGCCATCAATCTGCCAGCGCACGCGACCGGTGTCGGCCTCGATCGCCCAAGCGGTGGCATCATTTGACACCAGATACACCAAGCCCGCGTGATAGGTTGGCGCCGTATTGCCCGCACCCAACAGCTGTTGGGTCCAAATCACGGCACCTGTTTCAGGATCCAGCGCATGCAATTCGCCATATCCGGTCGTGACATAGATGCGCCCCTGACCATAGGCCAAGCCACCACCAATCACATCGCCCAAGGTTTCGGATGCCGGTGTCAAATTGCGCTGCCACAGAATTGCGCCCTGATCAGATACGGCCGAAACTTGCATATCAGCATCCATCGCAAAGACGCGGTTTTGTGCAAAAATGGGATCGGCGACAATCCGTTTGCGTTTGTCGTCCCCTGCCCCGATATCGGCCGCCCAAGCCACGGATGGCTGCGCAGACAATACGGCGTGGGTTGTGCGCGTCATTTGCGTGCCTGCGGCCTGTGGCCAAGCGGAATTGCGCACCGCACGCGGCGCACTAAAGGGTACAACCTTGACGTCACTGGGTGCCGTGTCTTGGGGCGCGGCATAGGATACCGCCGACCACAAACTGTCACGTTTACCGGGTAAAATAACCTCGCGTTGGGTGCAGCTGGCAAGCATGGCTGACACGACAAACAGGGCTGTCAGTGTTGATTTCGTCATCTTGCACCTTTCCGATCGATAGCATGTGCTATGGCATAATCTGCGGCATCGACTGCCAAAATCGCCCGCCAGCCTAGTTTGTTACGTCTTGGCCTAGCGCGATCATGACCTGTGTGACCCGCTGGCGCAAGCCTTGGGTGATTTCGGCATCATTCAAAATCGCGTTATACCGTTCTATGGCGGCATCAATGTCGCCTGTTTCCAGATCAAGCACCGCCAATTGTTCAGTTGCTAGCAATCGCAATGGGTTACCAGGTGTTGCAAGGGCGGTGAACCCTGCGACGCGGTCATAGGTGTCCAAACCACTGTCGGCGCGCATCAAACGTTTGAAATTCACCAAATCACGATAGCTTTGATCAACATTGGGATCCAAAGCGGCCTGTTCCAACCGCGTGATTGCCGCGGCGGATTGACCGTCTGACACCAATTCGGCCGATTGCATCATGGCCACAATGGCCGCCGTCGCCCCATTGGGTGCCGCAACCGTATCCAACGCATCGACGCGGGCCTGTGCATCGTCTTGTTCCAAGGCGGCCAAGACGCTGGACCCAAAGTCCTGCGCTGCGGCTGTGCGTTGCGCTTTGACATATTCGCGATACGCTGCGCCGCCCACAATCAAGATCACGGCTGTAATCGCAATCCATCCGTATTTGCGAATCAACCCGAACAAACGATCGCGGCGGACCTCTTCGGTTACTTCTTCGATAAAGCTGTCTGTATTGCTCACATCTGCCCCCGTTGATAGATGCCCAATTCTTAATCGCAAAACACACAAAGGCCAAGAGCAAAGCCCCAACTTGGCGCGAATTTGCAAGAAATTGCTGCGCATGCAAGAAAAAGTGGAAAAGAGTTTAATCTAAACTGGCGGGTTTAGCGTATTAATGGTAGGTTCACGCACCTGATCACCGGTAGGTGGTCACTGCGGAAACGCCACTGCGAAAAAAGGATTATCACAAACCATGCGCATTGTTCCCATTATCACAGCTGTTTTGGTATCAGCGGCCTTGTATGTTTTCGTGTTTGAACGGGATCGTTTGTCATCATTGACCCAAGGTGACACAACACCCGCGTCCGTATCGTCTGACACACAAACTGACGAACCAACGCAGGCCGATGCCAGTGATCCCGACTCTGGGGTTGTGAAAGTGGTTGTACAAAAATCCCAAGCGCGCATGATCGACAGCGCCGTCATTTTGCGCGGTGAAACCCAAGCGGCGCGGTCCGTCACCGTGCGTGCGGAAACGTCAGGTCAGATCATAAATGATCCACTGCGCAAGGGACATGTGGTCACTGCCGGCGATATTTTATGCCAGATTGATCCGGGTGTGCGCAGTTCTGCGCTGGCCGATGCGCGTGCGCGACTGGCATCAGCACAGGCCCGCATCCCGGAAACCGCCGCCCGCGTCGCCGAGGCCAACGCCCGTCTGGATGAAGCGCGGATCAATTTTAACGCCGCTAACAAATTGTCGGAAACAGGATTTGCGTCAGAAACCCGTGTCGCATCGGCCCAAGCGGGCGTGCGATCGGCCGAGGCAGCGGTTGCCACCGCCACCAGCGGGCTAGAGGCCACAAAATCCGCCATTCAATCCGCCGAGGCCGCCGTTGAAAGCGCGCAAAAGGAATTGGACCGTGTCACCATCACAGCCCCCTTTGGCGGATTGCTGGAAACGGATACCGCCGAATTGGGCAGCCTGATGCAACCCGGTGCGGCCTGTGCCACCATCGTGCAGCTGGACCCAATCAAGGTTGTGGGCTTTGTTCCTGAAACCGCTCTATCGCGCGTCACCATCGGTGCGCCAGCGCGTGCGAAATTGACAGGCGGACGTATGGTCCAAGGATTGGTGACCTTTATTTCACGATCAGCCGATCCTGTAACGCGCACATTCCGCATTGAAATTGATGTGGCAAACACGGATCAATCCATTTCAGACGGCCAAACCGCTGAAATCGTCATCGCCGCCGAAGGCGACAATGCGCATCTGTTGCCCCAATCATCGCTGACACTGAATGATGCAGGCACCTTGGGTGTGCGCATCGTGGTGGCTAACACGGCCCGCTTTGTGCCGGTCACATTGGTACGCGACACGATTGATGGCGTTTGGGTCACAGGTCTGCCCGCGCAAGCGGATGTTATCGTCATCGGTCAGGAATATGTCCGTCATGGTGTCCGTGTTGCCCCAACCTATCAGGGGGAAATGTAACAATGGTCGGTATCGTTGATTGGGCGTCACAACGCGCCCGTATGATTTTGGCAATGATTGCCGCGTCCCTCTTGGCCGGTATATTCAGCTATACGGGCCTGCCCAAAGAGGGCGAGCCTGACATCGAAATCCCTGCCCTGTTTATATCTGTCCCCTTTCCCGGCATTTCCGCCATCGACAGCGAAGCGTTGTTGGTCCAGCCAATGGAAACCGAATTGGGCGATATTGACGGGTTGAAAAAAATGACCGCCACAGCGGCCGAAAACTATGCCGGTTTGGCGCTGGAATTCGAATTTGGGTGGGACAAAGCCAAAACAATGGCCGATGTGCGCGATGCGATGAATTCGGCCGAGGCGAAATTTCCCACAGGGGCGGAAAAATATTCGATCAACGAACTGAATTTTTCCGAATTTCCCATCATTATTGTCAGCCTGACCGGTCAGGTGCCCGAACGCACCATGACCCGCGTGGCCAAGTCATTGCAGGAAAAAATCGAAAGCATGGATGCCGTGCTTGAGGCGGCGATCACCGGCAACCG
>Ga0255775_1001091_pt1 | contig 25786 bp, 11 predicted proteins | sample 011ome_26_FD_179973 | JGI IMG/M metagenome (GOLD analysis project Ga0255775, IMG submission 179973) | Coastal salt marsh microbial communities from the Groves Creek Marsh, Skidaway Island, Georgia - 011511BT metaG (version 2) | ecosystem: Environmental > Aquatic > Marine > Intertidal zone > Salt...
CGATAGACAAGATAACTTTGCGTAGAGTACGAAATTATACATTGTAAAACACGAAGACATAAATGAATTGTTTTTGTTTTTCATCATCGGTTTCTAATACAAGCGTAAACTTCCCGTCACAGCGTCAATGGCACTCGCTGGTCCCGGACCAATAGCGAGCACGGTAGTCGTGCCGGGATCGACCTCTGTTCGTCCGGCGTCGACAACCAAATAGTGAGGCAATCGATTTCTTTTCGCTTCCGCCATAATTCCCTCCAATTTACTTTTTGATCCCACGCCGAGGGTGACTTTCTTTGATCCGTCGGCTTCCCAGCGGCCAAGTAGCATCGAATGACTGTCCGCAAACAACTGCGAAACGACGCCCACCGCCGCGTGCGCGCACTGCGCGCCCAACTTTCCTCCCGACATTGGCACATCCGTGCGCGCGACTAAAACCATCTTATACTCCTCCGCACTCGTGCCAACGTCGGAAATCTTCGTCGGGTCGCCATCCTCGTAGTCGTCGTCTAGTATCTCTATGATTGGCCCCGAACGCTTCGCCGCCTCGGCGCGCTCGCGCTTTATGCGTCTCGCCGCCTCGCGCTTCGCCTCATACGCCCGCGTGGCGTCCGCAATGCGCGACTTTACCACGTGTTCGGTAAACCACATCGCGCACGCGAATCCACCCGCGAAGCCAAACGCGGCAAACCGAAACTTTGGTTTGAGAAACCACACGCCGCCGCCCAACCCGCTGAGGTTGAGGCGCGTATTTCGTCGACGTCGCGTCGATTTCGCGGGCGCTTTCGGCGCCACGGGCTCGGTGGCAACTACAGAGGCGTTGGCGCCCGTGGCGCGCGCCATGGCATCTCGCGTGCTTTGCGTGACGCCGCCTCGAGACATGTCCCGTGTCGCGCGAGGCACAGTGTGAGGTTGGCTACAAACTTTGTTCGCATCGTACACATTCTATTCGCTACTGTGCTAAGCTAAAATCACCCACCGACGTCGCGCGTGGCGTCGGCGTGTTGCTGCCAAATACGCAATAATTTAGCGCGCTTCGTCGCGTCAAGACTCGCGAGCTTTTCGCGCTTGGTTGTTTTTTCCCGCAACGCGCGCTCGCGTTCTAGAATTTCATTGACGCACGCGTCGTGTTCGGCAATGAGTGCCGTGCGACGAATGCGCATATCGAGGTCGCTCCATTTCGCGCGCATGCCTTGCACGCGCATGTCTTCAAGTTTCGCCTCGAGTTCGCGTTCAAACGCTTCTAATTGTGTATCGATTTTGATTTCCAGCAATCCATCCGCCACGCGCGCTGCGGCAATGTAATCCTCCCACCGACGCAAACCATCTCCGAGTTCACCCTCGCCAGCGAACGCCAAATCTCGTCCAACGATGAGTTTTTCGTTCCAATTTCTCGGTGCCGCAGCGCGCTGGCGCTGATTCTCCTGAAACTCGCGCTCGATGTCATCGTAGCCATCTGAATATTCGTCGCTCCAATAACTGTCGTCGTCGTCGTCGTCGTCTGAATCCGTAGTATACTCATCCGATACCTCAGCCGGCGCGTGGTCATCGTGGCGGTTCAGAAACTGACCACGACCACCATGCGTGCGCATGCTTTGCGGCCGCGTGCTCGAACTCATCGCGGATTTCGCCAAGAAATCCGTCCGTCGGCTCATGAGCTGCTCCTGCGGCGCCTCCGCAAACGCCCTCGCGCGCACATACTTTAACGCCTCCTCCCGCCGCCTCTTCAACGCACGCCGCTCGTCATCCGTTAGCGTGCCTAAAAACTCCTTTCTCTCGAGCTCATCCGTGTATTTCGCCACCTCGCGCTCGGCAGTCGTCCAAAATACGCGCACCAATGCGTCGCAGCACAACACCGTGTCTCGAACTCGCGCGCACTTTGAGCCTTTCGCGCACCACCAATCGCGCGTGCACTGCGCGTCGCGACATATCACCGAGTAAACGAACGCACACACGTCTTCGCGCTCGATGTCCTTCTCGAAATCGGCGTCAACCTCCTTGACGCGCGCCGGTGTCTTTGCGTTTGACATGGACACAGCGCGCGTCACTCAGTGACGTTCGTCCGCCATGGCGACGACGACGACGACGCGCGTCGCATCGTCCTCCATGGCGACGACGACGGCGATGGCGCGCGTCGCGAGGGTAGGCCGCGCGTGCGCCGCGCTCGTTCGGCGTCGCAGCGCGGGTGACGGCGAGCACGGGGTGCCGGAATCCGAGCGACAGATTGAACGCTTTTGGCGCTTGTGGACCGGAAGCGCGAATTGCCGCGCGCTCGTCACCGCGAGCGCGCGCGGGGCGTGGCCGCGCGACGCAGCGTTCGTGGAGTCGCGTGTACGCGCGCTCGTGCGGGTGTTTGATTTAGAATCTACGGGCGTGGACGTGGCGGTGGTGTGCGCGAGGGAGCCGCGTGTGTTGACGCTGACGGCGGAGGACGCGACGCGCGCGGTGGTTCGTTTGAAGCGTGCGGTGCCGGAAATAACCGGGCGCGTGTTGAATCTTGCGCCCGGATTACTGTTGTGCGACGTGGATGCCGTGCGCGCGGCACGGATGGAGCTTGAGGGTGAATACGGCGCGGTCGAAGCGAAGCGACGCGTCCGCGAGTCGCCCGACGTGTTGTTGGACATGTTGCACTTTTTTGACGACGACGGCAGCCATGGCGATGACAAGACGCGGCAATACACGCGTGCGGTGCCACCGGTTGGGGATACGTCCGCTGTGGACGCCATGCTCGCGAATAGAGAGAGCGCCGCTCGTAAGTTTCACGTGAACCGTCGGGACGTCGGGACGAAGACGTAGGCAGGACGTCAACCAGGCGCGCGAAATAGCGCTAGGAACGTAGCACCACCGCTCGCGGTGATTGATTTGATAAATATATATTCATTCGTCTAGGACTTGAGCAGAAGGCTGCGACGCGAGCGACGATGCGTGGAAGAGACGCTCTCAAAGAGCAAAAAAAGACTCCAACCGTCAACGAAAACTTGGAAACGTCACAGTTCGCACGCACGCGCGAGAGTGAGACAAAGCGCGAGAATGCGATAGTGTAGTGCGCGTGTTATACGTCATCTGCGTTGTCGTCGTCTTTGTCGTCGTCCTCGAGCGTTCGTCGTCGTCGATTGATTAACTTATAATTTCAACATGACGTCCGAAATGTTTAGTCCGCGGGGAGACTACACCGACGAGGCGACGAGTTCAACGACGAGTCGTCACCTCGAGCACGTCGAACGCGCGTTTGATCGCATGGTGGAGAGCTCGCGACGAAGGCTGAATATACGAGCGTTGCGAGCGAAGCGCGAGACCAAGGTGGTTGAAGAGGACGTTCTTAAGCACTCTGGAACGGCGTTGGCAAAGGCGACGAGCGCGATGCACAACCTCGTACAGACGCGCGCGTTCCAGTACTTTTACATGGCGTGTATATTTGACGTGGCGCTGATGAGTTTTCTAGCGACAGTTAAACCGTCGGAGTTTCGTGGCGAAGACTTTATAGACTACAATTTTCTCGTGTTGACGTGGTGCTTTGTCGCGGAGTGCGCGATGAAAATTATGTCTAGTGGGCTTACGGTTGACCAGGACGACGGTTCGACCAAGCTCGTGTTGTTTAGACCACGTTATTATTTTATGAGCCGCATGAATTGCATTGACTTTTTCTTGACGGCTCTCGACGTCAACGTGAGGTACAACAAGTCAACCGTCTCGAAGCACGCCGTGCACAGTTTTCGGTTGGTTCGAATGATCCTCGTGTTCAGGCGAGTACCAGATATTAACCACTTATTGCAGAGTATTTACCGTGGAGTCGCTAATATGTTTTGGATTCTGGTATTGACCGGCATGGTCATGTACGTCTACACCGTGATGGGAGTCATGTTGTTCAAGGACAACGACCCGCGCCACTTTCAAGACTTGGGCTATGGACTACAGACCGTGATCCAGCTGACTACCGCGGATACTGATTGGCTGACAATAATTTATATCAACTATTACGGGTGTAGTGAGTACGGGTACGATTCAGCAGCCGATGAAGGATGGTGTACGGATTCAAAAGCGCGACCATTTTTCTCAGTGGCGTACATCGTCTCGTTACTTTTTATCCTCGCTCATATCATGATAAACCTGTTCATCGGGGTGATTTCTCAGGAGATGGAAGAAACTGTCGTTTCGACGCGAGCAGAGAGGAGGCTCCAGTGCAAGATGCAGCTTGCGTTACGTACAAAGGACTTATGGAGTGACGCTGACAAAATACCATCAAAACTTTATGGCGCCGAGTACGAATCGTTGACCAAACATTTGCATTTGCTATCTGGATTTGCAGTAGATGAGCCGGACGAAGACGACAATGCGAGGGTGAAAGCGATGCACAAATGGCACAAGATGCAATTGCAGCTTCAACACCTCGTGAACAGCCAAGAGTTTGAATTTGGCATCGGTGCGATAATCGTGACTGCTGGTGTCATCTCTGGTTTTACCGCGAGTTTCAGTGAGGAACCTGTATGGGCTAATGCATTGGAAAAGACGTTCCTTACATGCTATGGAATTGAACTTTTGCTTAAGTTTTTTGCTAAATTGGACAAGCACGTGTCATTTTATACTGGTCACGACAGGTGGTGGCATGTCTACGACACGTTCATCGTGGTCATAGGTTTAATTCCGAACGACCTCACATCCGCCGCGCCGGCGATGCGGTTGTTGCGCTTGTTATTACTATTTCGATTTGTTCGGGTCGTCAAGCCACTGCAAATCGTGCTTTTGTCATTGGCTGGTAGTATGGGAGCGTTATTGTACGTCGTGTTCCTCATGTTTTTGCTCTTTTTCGCGTACGGCGTCGCCGGTGTAGGCTTGTTTGCCAAGAACGACCCATTCAATTTCGGTAGCCTTGGTCGAGCGATGCTAACGTTGCTTAAGTTGGCTATTCTAGATGATTGGATGCCACTGTACGACATAAACGCCAACGGTTGCGACGTTAACGAGTACGGCGAGTATGACAATGGCGTATACTACGCCAGCGTCATAGACTCTGCATACGACGGCACAGATACGTCCGTTGTATCAAACCCGTGCATAAAACCTGCTAAGGCTAAAGTAGCGGCATTGTTCTTCTTTTCAAGCTTTATCATCGTCGGTGCTATGGTTTTAATTTCCGCGTTGATAGGTATCGTCATCACGAGCGTACAAAACGCTAAAGAAAGCATCACCATCCGCGTGCGCATCAACGAGCGTACGCGCAAAATTGCTCGGCATTTTGAATTGTCTAGGTTCGAAATTAACGCCGCGCACAAGGTGTATGACTTAATCGCCGGGGATTGTGAAGACAACTTCACCGTGGATATCCTACTCGACAGGATGCGTGCGGTGAACATACGCGCGAGCGAAATCTTTGTCCGACGCGTCTTCGCCGTCGCCGCATCCGTGGATGATGACATCCCGTTCGATCGGGCTAACTTTTTGTTAATGATCGCCCTGGTCAAGCGCGCTAAGATTCTCGCTTTATCAGGCTCGGCGACGGACGCGTTGTCAAATTCAGTCGCCGACGACCGATGTGAAAAGCAAAACTTCGAGAACATCATCGAACAAATCGAAGATATCGAGCACGAAAACGTCGCCGCCGTGTCAGACGCCGCGCCTTCCGCCGTACAGGCGGCAGCAGCGGCTATCAACGCCCGCCGTCGCGCCGCGTTCCGTTTCGGCCGAGAGCGCTCCGACGACCCGTCCCATCCGAAACAATTTACGCACTCATAGCCCGCATAGCCCGTGCGAATGCAAAGAAAATACGTCGCGCGATTAAACTTCATTAACCTCCATCGCCACCACGTTTTCTCGCGGCATCGCTTCACCCAGAGCCCGCGACTGACGTCGAAGCGAATGCACCACATGCGGTCGGTTGGACATTCTCGCGAGGCGGCGCCCTCCCAACGCCGACGCGCCTGCCGCAGTGCGCGCCGACGCGCAGTCAGCCGGCGCGCGCGCGTGCTGTGATCAATCGTCCACGTGCACCGCACCGAACGATCGTTCGCACGCCGTGACGGGGCCAGCGCACGCGTCGTGCGCGGTGTCGTGACGTCGATCGCGATCTCTGGCGCTGGATAGGATGATTAAAATGATTAGTCCCGGCGCATCGCGCGCGTACGCGAGGGATGCGCGCGTCGGTGGCGTGAGAACGGCGAGAGTGGTGTCGTCGATGACGGCGTCGACGCACGGAGCGCACCGAGCGGCGGTGCGAGTGATAGGGACGACGATGAGACGGCGCGGCGGCGTCGGGCGAGCCAAGGCGACGGATGATGCTGAAGCTGACGCCGGGGACGACACTGAGGGTGATGGCGACAGCGCGTCGGCGCCAGTGTTGAAGTTTAATCCGTTGTCGATGTCGATGAGGCGTGAAGCAGCGCGCGATGAGGACGGGGCGGTGGGCGAAGGGGCGAAGCACGTCGCTGGTGGAGCGACGAGCTCGAGCTCAAACGCCGTGGTATACGATGTTGTTAAGGATGCGGTGCGGGCGGCGACGCTCGTGCTCGTCGGTGATGCGTCGATGACAATTGCAAGCGTGTTCGTGCCAGGGATGTCGGTGAATGCGCGATTGGGCGTGGCGTTTGCGAGCACGATGGCGACGTATTGGATGTTGTACGTCGCCCGGTGGAATCACCGGGCGTATGCCGACGTTGACGTTGCATCGAGGCGGTTTTCGATGCTCACTATGGTTTTGGCGCTCGTTGTTGTCGTTACTGGTGCGCTTGCGCGCGTAGAGACGCGAATGATGGCGCATACGTTGATATGTGTCTTTGCGGCGATCGCGTCGCCTCTGTGCGGCGTCTTTGCCGTGGATGTCATCGCTCGACAACACGAAGACGTGAGCGAACGGTTAGCCATCGTGCGCGCGTCGTCGTGGGATAAGACATGGAGTGTAGCGTTAGGTACCGCGTCCTGGGCGGCGGTATTTTTCGTTTTGCGTGGGACTTTTCAGGCGGCGCTCGTCTCGAGCTCGCTCGTCGCCATCCTTGTCGGTGCGGCGACGCGCGCCATGGCATCCCGGTCGACAGGCTTTGTCATTGGCGGTAAACGTCTCACCGCAATCGGCGCGGCAGAAGAGGTCCTGAGACGCACTTGGGCCACGGGCGGGGTATCGTACGTGGTTGAAACGACGCCGATGCCTGTGATTGCTGAGCCGCCACGACGCGTGGTGTACGCCCCAGCGTTTACGTACGCCATCAAACCAGATGTTAACATTACGGCACCAAAGGAAGAGTTAGGCACTGTGAGGCCTGGAACGCGTCGTCGCCGCCGCACGCGCAAGCGAACGTATGCGCGTCGGGAAGGGTCTATGGTAAGCGTGGATATGAAATCCATTACAACCACGGAGATTAACGTGGCGTTGAACGTTGGCGCGTCTCTCGAGAGCGAATTAGAACGCGTCTTGGCGCAACGCCGAGCGACATTGGCTTATATGGAGAGTAATAGCAGCGCAACCGATGTGTCGGCGATTCTGCGCGTGCGAGAAGATATTGATGCGTTGGAAGCGGAATTACGCCGCGCATCGTCATCGCGGTCGGATTTCCACCGCGCACAGACGTCGTATGAGAATGATTTAGAGCAATGGATGGAATCCATTCGCGCCGCCGCCGCGGTGTCCCGATTAGACATGGCTATTGAAACGCTTCGATCTGGCGCAGCGGCGACGAACGATGACGTCCGCGTGAAGGAGCTCATCGACCAGCGCGCAGTGTGGGGCCTACGGCTGGTGAGTTCGCAGATTCACACCATCGTCGAGCTTCAGGATTCATTAGACGCTGTCGAGCGAACGAGTTCGGAGCGTATTTCTGAATTGCGAGGTGAAATTGACGCGCTCGAACAATCGTTGATTGATGTGCAACGATCTGAGTCAGAAGCTGCGAACGGAGACGACGAGCGCGCCACGCTCGAGCGGCGCGTGGAAGAACTCACGAGCGAGATTCAGCGCGTTCGCGAGGCTGAGCGCGTGGCCAAGGAGCAGTGGAGCGCCGAACGCATCAAACTCGAAGGTGAGCTTGAAGCATCCGTAGCTGAACTTCACACGGCGACGCGAGCGGTGGATGACGCGTTGAAAGCCAAGATGGAACTTTTGGCGCAGTTGAAGAGCGCAGAGGAGAAGAGTGAGAGCGACAGCGCGGCAATCAAGCGCCTCGAATCTGAAACTGAAGCTCTGCAACAAAATTTGAAGACGCTTTCTGAGCAATTGTCCGACGCAAACGCTAGCGTCGAGCAAATTAACGCTCGGCGGGATGCGTTGGAGCGCGAGTTGCGTGAGAAATCAGCGAAACTTGAAGAAGCGCTGTCGGCAACTGAAGGCGATGACATTGGCTCTCGAGAAGAATTGCAAAACGAAGTGCGACGTCTTACCGAAGAGTACCAGACGTTGAGAATGTCTTCTATGCAGAAAGATAAGGAGTCGAGCGACGTCGAACGAACACTTCGAGCGCAAATCGCAGAAGCGCAGTCTGCGCTTGAATCACAGCGCGCAGAACTCGTCGAGAGCGCTCAGGAAGAAATTAGCACGCTAAAATCCACCATGGATGACATTCGTCAAGAAATGGATGCCCTGAATGCAAAGATGGCCGAAAAAACGCAAGCGAGCGCCGAATATCAACGCGTGATTGAAGAGCGCGAACGCGAAATTGCCAATCTCAAGAGCAAGGAGACTGCGGCGTATGAAGCGATGGAAAGCACCAAATCTAAGTTGACGCAAGCCGAAACCGATCTCGTTGCCAAGCAAGCAGAACTCGATGAACGCTTTGCGATGATCGCGGAACTGACCTCGAAGCTATCAGCGAGCGAGTCTGGGTCCAAGGCGCTCGAGAGCGAATTGCGTGCAGTTCGCGGACGCGTCGAAGAAGTCAACGCCATGCTTGAAGACTTGAGAAGTTATTCTGAGACCCGCGATGCGCTCATTGCAGACATTGAATTCATGTTTACATTGCAAGACATCGAGGCCTCATCTGAGAAGCAAGGCGCGAGCGAGGCGTCTGATCTCATCAAGCGCATTGAAGACCGATTGCGAGCGAATGCAGACTTGGTGGCGACGCAGACATCAACGATTGAACAGCAAACCTTGCAGCTTGAACAGAGCGAGTTGCTCGTAAAAGAACTTCGTGACGAAATTTCCTCGTCGCAATGGTTCAACAGTATCGTTCAGTCTGGCGCGAAGGTGTTTGACAAAACGAAATCCATTGCAGCTGATTTTGCGAAAGAAGCGGCGACCGCATCGCTGCTCGAGCGCGCCATTACTCAACGTGCGAAGGAATTAGAAAACATCACGAGTCAGCCTCAGTACAAACGATTGAAAAGAAAATTCGATGGGTCGCAGAAGCAATTAGCGGTTTCGCAGCGCAAGATTCGTGAGAAAGAGAAACAGATTAAAGATTTGATGGCGCAGGGACTCGAGAGTACAGCTGAGAGCCAAGCATTGCGCAAACAACTCGATGTCCTCGGTAAAGATCTCGAATACATTCGATCTTTGGCTGAATCTGAGACCATTGAACACGCTCAAGTCGTAGAGCGCATTCAATCTGAGCTCGATGGATTGAGGAATACTTCCGAAGCTGATGCGTTGGCGCTCGTACGCGTGAAAGCTGATTCCGCGAAACTCCGAGGTCGCTTAGTTACTCTTGAGAGTGAAATGAAGTCCGCTTTGAAGCGAGCCGAACGCTCGAGCGCTGAGCTTGAAACGGCACGGGGCGAGCGCGAAGCTGCAATTAGCGCATTAAACAACGAGATTGCGCAACTCACGCTTGATGCAGAAACAAACGCTAAGGCAGCAAATGCCGAATTGCAACAAGCGCGTGGCAACGAGGCAAAACTTCAGTCAGAGCTATCCATCGCGATGCAAAAGTTGGAGAGCAGTTTAGATCAGTTGTCTGCGCAGTCCGCGGAGTTATTGGATGTCAATGTAGCGAAAACTGCTTTAGAAGAGAACGTCCGCGATATTCAATCGCGCTTGCAGGCATCTCAAGATGAAGTGAGCCGTGTTCTCACCGAGAAAGAATCAGCCTTGCGTCGTGAAATGCAGTCTAAAGAATCCGAGCTCACTATGTCGGCTAAAACTTTCGAATCAATGAAGCTGGAACTTGCAGACGTGAATACTCGTCTCGAGAATGAGCTGAAGAAATCTTCAAAAATGAATGCAGACTTGCTCGTTTTAGACGCCTTGCGAGCGAAAGTCAAATTGGCTGAGGAGATGGCTGCGTCAAAGGGAAGTGCGCTGTTGAAGTTCAGCGATCGAGCCACGGAGCTTGAACGTGTGCTCAAGGCAAAAGAAGCTGAAATTGACTCCATTCGCGCTGCTGAAGAACGCGCCGCTAAGGCTCTCAATTCTACGGAGAATGAAAAGAGGCGATTGAGCACCGAGGTGATGCGCTTAGAGGGTAATATGCGTGATCTTCGCGCGCAGGCAGCAGCAGAGGTTGAATCTAAGCTATCTATGCAACTGAAAGAACGCGATCAACTTTTGAGTGACGCCGAAGACGAACTTCGCGAGAAGAAAAATGCTTTGGAAGAAGCGCAAGCGCGCGCGCAAGACTTAGAGGCACAGATGGCCGACTTGCGAGAGCAACACGCAGTTGAAATGAAAGCCCAACTCGCCGCACTGGAGGCTGAGTCGCAAGCCCGCATGCAAGAAATGAAAACTGTAGAAGAAGCATTAGCGGTTAGTAAGCGAGTTAGCGAGCTCGAGCGTGATCTCAAGGCCAAGGATGGTGAAATTCACTCCATTCGCATGGCTGAAGACAGTGCAGTGTCAGCTCTCAAATCTGCCGAAGATTCGAAAGAGGAGCTAACCGCCGAAATCGAGCGTTTGAAAGCTGAATTAGTTGAATTACGCGCGCAAGATCAAGCCTCCATGGATGCACAAGCGGAAATAATGGAAGAATTGGCGCAGTATGGTATTAGATTGGAGGAGCGTGAGCAGCTCGTAAGCGACACGGAGGCCGCGCTTCTAGAAAAACAGATTGCATTAAATGAGGCTGAATTGCGAGCACAGGATCTCGAAATGCAGCTCGTTGACTTGCAAAAGGCACACGAAGCGGAGATCAAAACACAGCTTTCTGCATTGGAGAAGTATCGGGAGGAGTCAATCATGCGACCCACTGAGACGCAAGAAAGTCAGACTTCGAGTGCCTCCATCGATGAACTCAGAAATGAGGTGCGCATCCGGACGGACGAAGTTGAACGTGCTAAGATTACAATCGAGCAACTCAAACTCGAACTCGCTAAACGAAGTGCTGCCTTGAACTCGAGCTGGGACAACGTGGCCTCTGCTGATGAGCGCTTAAGACACGTAGAACAAGAGCGCGATGATATTCGTGCGTTGCTTGAAGGGCGATTGGAGGCGAAAGAACGCCAGTTCCGTGAACTTCGAGAAGACCACGAACACGAGATTGAACGTTTAAATGCAAAATCTCAAGAGTTAAAGATGATGCTAGATACTGCAGTATCGCAGAAGTCTTCACTTGAAGAGGAGTTGTCGTCGAATGCGACTCGATTGGAGAATTTAGCCATGGCCAACCAAGCCGCGACGTCAGAAGTTATGGCTTTGAAAGAACAGCTGGACAACGCTTCAAAAGACTCAGAGGTTGTACTCTCACTTAAGAAGCAATTGAAAGAGATACGGTCGGCGTTAAAAAATCGCGAGAAGCTCCTCTCTGAGACGGTTTTTGATCCTATGCTTGATGACAGCGCTGACAAAGCAATCGAAGCATTGAACGCAAAACAAGACGAGTTGGATGCCCTGCGCGCACAACTAAGAGAACGCGAGGAACAAATCGAAGCTTCTCAAAGCATCGCAGGCGCATTAGTGGACGAAATTCGTGCCGAGTTAAACAGCACAAAGGACATGTTGAGTGCGCGTGAAACTCTAGCGAACGAAGTCGAGGCCGCACTCCGCGCGCAGATTTCATCAAAAGATGAGCACATTGCCCTGATCGAATCCAAATTTCAAGAAAAGTTGGCTAGTTTGGAAGGCGAAGGTGCTCTAAGCCAAGCACAGGCCGAGAATATGCGTCAAAAGATGAGTGAACGTGATGCTGAATTTGTCCAGCTGCAATCCATGGTTGAAAACGCTTTTGCACTCAGAGATACTGTCGAAACTCTTCAGTTCGATGTCGAGGAGCGCGATCGCGCACTTGAATCCGCCAAAGCACGCGTAATAGAAGTTGAGGGTATACTCAAGGTTAGTGATGCGTCGAACGACGAGCTTCGATTAGAAATCACAAAGCTTCAGGAAGAAATCTCTGCTTTAACGACGACGCGCAACAAGGCAATTGAAAACGTTGCGATCATGGAGAACAATATCGAAGCGTTGGCGCAAAAGGTTTCCGAATTGCAAGCGTCTGTCTCAAATGTTTCAATTGAAGAGCATGAGAAACTCCGAAATGATTTACTCATCGCTCGAGATTTAGAAGTTGCAGCTGCGAAGGATTTGAAGCTTCTGGAAACAGAGCTCGCGTCTACCCGCGCCGAACTTGAGAAGCTACAGGAAACGCGCAGTAGTGCTTCCTTTGATGTCATCGACAAAGAACGCGAAATCGTTCAACTCAGAGAAGAGATTAGTCGACTCGTTGCTGAGCTTGAGTCGCTGGAAGCAAGTAAGTCAGAGGCTCTGAAAATAAACTTTGAGGGTAACGCGGCTCAAATAAGTGAGCTCAAGGAAGCGCACACGGAGTTGGAACGAAACCTTCGTTCTCAGTTGGATATTTTGCACGCAGAAAAACGAAAAGTTGAAGAGCAACTTCTTGCAAGCGAAAAATCGGCTGAAGCGTCTATCGAATGTCAGCGTGCCCTGGAATTGGAGGTTTGCGCGTTGACGAGTGAAATCGATCGCCTCGCCATGGAAACTCACGAAGTTCAGCACGCTAAAGAAATAGCTGAACACGACGTCGAGATTTTACGAGAGCAAATTGAAGCATTGCGCATTCGTGAACAAGAAATTGTTGAAAACGCAACTGTCGCAAGCAACGAAATCGCAGAATTGCGAGCCCAGATTGCGATGAACTCGATGGTGCCCGTTGATGAGACTTTTGATCGCGAGGCGGCGGAGGCCCTGCTGGCTCGCGCCAAGGCGGACATCGCGCAGTTGGAGCAAGAACTCGCCGTGGCTCTCTCCGAAGTCACCGCCGCGCAAACGCGAAATGCGGCCACCGAGACTTTGATGGCGGATCTCAGCGCATCAAAGGCCCGCATTGAGGATCTTATTGCCCAACTCGACGCACTTGAGCAAAGCAAGCACGACGCCTTGCGAGAATCTATGGAGCGCAACCAGGCGCAAATCGACTCCCTCTCGACTACGCACAGCGAGCTTGAGCAGCACTTGCGTGCAGAGCTTGAAGCCACCATCGAGTCCAAGAGCGCTCTTGAAAAGGAGCTCATCGCTCGCGAACAAGACTTCAAGGCGGTTGAAGAGGCACGAGGCATGGCTGAGGCGCACGCCGACGACTTGCAGCACGATCTCGAAACGTTGAAGCTCGAACGCGATGAGCTCGAACGCAAGTTGCGCGCACGCGATGATGATTTGAACTCGGCAACGAATGCTGCATCTGAACTTCAGGCGCAGATTACAGAGCTATTGGCGGTTCAAAACGATCTACAGCGTCAACTCGAGCAATCTGAGTCGGCCATGAACTCGATGGTGCCCGTTGATGAGACTTTTGATCGCGAGGCGGCGGAGGCCCTGCTGGCTCGCGCCAAGGCGGACATCGCGCAGTTGGAGCAAGAACTCGCCGTGGCTCTTACAGAACTCGAAATAATGAGCAGCAAGCACGATGCCATTCAGTTGACGATGACCATTGATGCGTCTGCTGATAAGGTGGATGGATTGACACGAGAGCTCGACCTCGCCAGGGATGCAATCAAAACTCTCACGCAGCAACTTGGCGCGCTTGAGCAAAGTAAGCACGACGCCTTGCGAGAATCTATGGAACGCAACGAGGCGCAAATTGACTCCCTCTCGACTACGCACGGTGAATTCATCGCACGTATCAGCATCGAACGAAGTGCCATCGAAAGCTGTTTACAAGAACGCGAAGGCGAACTACAATCCGCCCAAGTTGCACTGAAAGCGCTCGAAGCAGAGCGTGGAAGCTTGCGGATTGAACTCGCCGCGCGCGAGCAAGAACTTTCTAGCATGCGCGCACGCGTAGATGAAAGTGAAACGATGAAATCGAACGCCGAGAGCGAAATTGAAAGTCTTCGCGCCGAACTTGTCGACATGACTGAGAGTAGTAAAGCAGCCGCACAACGTACCAGTATGACTCTAGACGTTTCTAGTGAAAGCAGCGACGAGCAATTTGCGTTGATTGAGAGAATGCGCCTGGATATTTTGAGCTTGGAGGCTGAGCTTGCGGCCGTTATGGGCGATAACAAAGACATGGACGTTGACTCTGGCGCGAACGTGACGTCTGTTGACGATGGCACAGTGGAGGCGTTGACACAGGAACGCGAGCTGATCCAATCTCGTCTGGATGAAGCCATGGGCAAAAGCACAGAGGTCACGGCTGAATTGCTTGCGTTGAAGAAAAAAGCCACCGAGCGAGATAAGGTGATAAAGAAACTCGAAGGCCAACTCGAAAAGCTTGAAACTCGATTATCTAAATCGACCGATCAACTGAAAGATTCGAAAGAAAAAGCAAAAGAGACCAAGTCACTTCTTTCAGAAACGAAAAAGTTGGCAAAGCAAGAGCTCAGCGAAACGCGCAAGGAATTCAAGGCACTTGAGAAAGAATCTAAGAGGGAGTTGAAAGAGTTGACGAAGCAGACGGTGGCAGACGCCAAAAGCATTGCAGCTATTCAACGCTCCGAAGCAGAAAAGGTGGCTGAGATCGAACGCCTTCAAGCCGAGATGACGTTGATGCGAGCAGACCTTGAAACCACGCGATCTGAACTCGCTCAGATTGGTCAAGACATTACTCAACGAGAAGACGCCATGGTCACGTTGCAAGCGACCATTGTTTCTGAGTCTGTGTCCAGTGACGTTCCTGATTTGAGTGGAGAAATTTCTCGACTTGAGGCTGCATTGGCGCAATCTAAAGACGCGGAAGGCCACTTAAAGTCCAAGTTGGAAGAGGTACTCGGTCGCGAGACTTCCCAAGAAGATATTCAAGCACTCAAGGCAGAGATTTTGAGTCTTCAGGAACAACTCCATGATGCAGAACCAGCAATGAGATGGCCTAGTGTGAACATGTCCGTGATCGCTGGTTTAGATAGCATGCTCAGCGAGCAAAGCGCGGCTGATCAAAATGGTCTGGAATGGATCAAGTACGCCATCGTTGAAGTCAAGAGCCTTGAGGAGGCTCGCGTTGAGGCAGAGGATGAACTTCGTATGCGCGAAGAAGATTACGATGATACGATTGCTGAACTGCGCTCGAAGTTGAGTCATTTACAGGGTACGGTGGATGCTCAGCGACGAGTTGCCGATGATTTCGAGCAAGAAGTTGAGGAATTACGAACCACCATTGCTGAGCGCGATGCGGAGTTGACGTCGCTTCGATCACAATTGGAGGCGAGCGTCTCGGATGATCGCACTCGCGAACTTGAATCGATTATTCAGGCATTGCAATCGCAGCTCGCTGAAAAAAACGATGCGTTGCTTGAAGCTGCTGAGACTCTTAAGTCTTCAGAGGTGGAAAAGCGTACGCTCTCCGATGAGATTTCTCGCTTGAACGCGCAGGCGAAAGAAAGAGCTGCAGATGTTGAACGTGCAAAGGCAAGCATGAAAGAATTACAAGACGAGCTCTCGAAGCGTTCGGCTGCGCTTGATGCAAGCTGGGATAATCTTTCACATGCTGAAGAACGTGCTCTGTATGCGCAGCGCGAGCGAGATGACATTCGTGCATTACTTGAGGATCGTCTCGCTTCAAAAGAGCGCGACTTGCGCGATGCAGAAAGCAATTTGGCTGAGCAAAATGAACTTGAGATTAAGCTGCGCGAACAACTTAAGGCTGCCAAGGTAGCCGCAGAAACAATGTGCGCAGATAAGGAGGAAATCGAGTTCACGCTTCGTCAACAAATTCAAGAAGTACAGGAGGCGGCAAGTCGAGCAGAGGCTCAACGCGACGCATTTGAGGCAGAAATGCGGCAACTCAGAGACATGGCTGAAGTCGACGGCCTCAAGGTACAAATTACAGACTTACGACGTGAACTTGTCGAAACAAAAGCTTCGTTAGAAGAGAAGGAGGCGCGAATCACAAGTCTGTCTGCCAGCATCGCAGAAGATGCAAACGACGCGCTTGAGGCATCTGCCGCTGCTGCGGAACTCCGCGCTCTTGCAGAAAATCTCAAGAACTCTCGAGACAAACGAGATGCAAAGCAAAACTTTGAAGCCGAACGCTCGTATTTGCTCGCTCACGTAGAGTCACTCGAAGAACAACTGTTGAACTCGACGCAGCGTTGCCATGATTTGGAGAATGACCTCAACAATCAGCGCATCGAGTTTTCAACTTCTCATTTGCAAGAAGAATTTGAAGAGTTGCAAGGAAAGCTTCAAGAAGCTCTCGAAGTTTACGATACGGCACAGCGATCACTTTCGTCTGCTATTGAGACCCAATCTGCGTTATCGCATGAACGGGACGGTCTTGTTGCTGAACTTGAGCACGTCATGTCCCACATTCCTGACCTGGAGATTGCCAAAACACGCGCTGAGGAAGAGGCTGCAAGTTTGCGAGCCGCGCTTGAGGTGACGTCGGCAGCGTTGACGTCCCGAGAAGAAGAACTCAGACTCTCTGTAGAAGCTCAAACGGCGTTGGAATCAGAACGTGACGAGTTAAAGGCTGAGATGGACCGCTTGCGTGAGGAATTACCTATCATCAACTCAGGCAAGAAAGCGCTTGAGGATGAAGTCAACAGCCTACGTAGACGGATTGACGAAGCATCGGAAGAAAAACGTGAGCTTCACGATCGACTGCGCACTCTCGACGCGCAATTTACGGGTGTGCTTAGTACTGCGGCTGAAACGCGAGTCGTGTTTGAAGCTGAGAACAACAGCTTGCGCAGTACGATTGAAGAAATGAATGGCGCTCGCGACGAGCTGGAGCAGAACTTGCGCGCGCAAATCGACGCGATCTCTGGCGCTCGAAATGACATCGAGAACCAGCTTCGTGAGCGCGAGGCTGAGTTGAACCACGTTCGCGGCGAGCTCCCTGAGGTGCAAGCTGCATTGGAAGGCGAGCGCTCCGCGCTTCAATCTGAGCTCAGCGCGTTACGTGAGCAACTTGATTCTGCGACAAACGATCGCGCCAACATCGAGGCCCAGCTCCATGAGCGCGAGGCCGAGCTGCACGCGATGCAAGAAGAGTTCGTCAACGCACAATCGTCCGTCGAAGGTGAGCGCGCGGCGCTTGAAGCCGAGCTTGAGGCCTTGCGCCAGCAGCTTGACGCGATGAATGGCGCTCGCGACGAGCTGGAGCAGAACTTGCGCGCGCAAATCGACGCGATCTCTGGCGCTCGAAATGACATCGAGAACCAGCTTCGTGAGCGCGAGGCTGAGTTGAACCACGTTCGCGGCGAGCTCCCTGAGGTGCAAGCTGCATTGGAAGGCGAGCGCTCCGCGCTTCAATCTGAGCTCAGCGCGTTACGTGAGCAACTTGATTCTGCGACAAACGATCGCGCCAACATCGAGGCCCAGCTCCATGAGCGCGAGGCCGAGCTGCACGCGATGCAAGAAGAGTTCGTCAACGCACAATCGTCCGTCGAAGGTGAGCGCGCGGCGCTTGAAGCCGAGCTTGAGGCCTTGCGCCAGCAGCTTGACGCGATGAATGGCGCTCGCGACGAGCTGGAGCAGAACTTGCGCGCGCAAATCGACGCGATCTCTGGCGCTCGAAATGACATCGAGAACCAGCTTCGTGAGCGCGAGGCTGAGTTGAACATCGCCCAATCTGAGTTCGCCGTTGCGAAGTTTGAGTATGAAGGTGAGCGTGCAGATTTGTTAGCGCGACTCAAAGCACTGGCTGCGCAAGTACCTGTGCTCGAGAAGTCCAAGCTTGAAGCCGAAACTTGTGCAGAGGAGTTGCGCGTCAAACTCATAGAACTTCAAAACGACAAGCAAGCACTTGAACAAACGTTGATGGAACGTAATGGCGAGCTTCTTGACGCACTTGCAAATATTTCTACGCTTGAGGATGAGCGTGATGAATTGAAATCTCAGCTAGAGCAGTTTAAGCGAGGCGCTTCAAGTCAGATGCAAGTAGAAGCTGAAGTCGAATCGCTTCGTGAAGAACTCCAAGCAGCAAACTCGAAGAGGTTACGTATTGAGGAGCGCATGCGATCTCGCGATGCGGATCTTGAAAAGGCGCATCAGCAAGCCACGCAGCTCATTTCTGATAATTCCAAGTTGCGTTCTCAGTTGATTGATGCCAAACAACTCGCGGATGATTACGCCACGCAGCTTTCGATGAATGCCCGCGGGAGCAAAGATATCACGGATGGCTTCGATTCGCCCAACTACGCGTTAGATTCACACGAGACACAATTCATTCCAGATGCAGCCGACGAAGCTTTCGTCACCGCGTGCACTATGACGCAACGAATTGAAATTATTTTGCGCAGAAGACAACAAACAAGTGCTGAATTGGAAGCTCTTCATAATATTGGTGATATGCGCTCAGAAGAAGCGATCATGCTCGGCTCCGAACTCGAAGCTATGGATCAGCAGGCGCTGACGTGCAGAGAGACACTTGCGACGTGCGTACAAGGCCTCAACGAATTGCGCAAACGATTGGATGAAGAGTTCCGCGTCCTCGGCAAATCACCGCAGATTTCTTCGGGCACGTCAGATATGCAATTGCGCGTTCGTGAATTAGAACGTGCGCTCGAGAATGCCAGTGCTCAGTCAGACGCGAGTTTTGATGGATTACGTAAGGCTCTCGCGGACCCGGCCGGGAAGGTTTCGGAAGGCCACACCGTTTTGGTGGAGTTCATCATTCCTTTTGAAACGCAGCCGGGTCAGCGAATTCTTGCGGTCGGTACGTGGTGCGATTGGAACGTCCAAAGGGGTCTCATTTTGACGTATACAAAAGGCGGTATTTGGAAGGGAACAATGTCTCTCCACACCGGCAGCAACTACGAGTACAAATATGTCATCGCGCAGGCGCAAGTGGGATCTACCCCTGGTGAACGTGCCACGTTCTTCCCATCCTGGGGTAGAACTGAAGAGTTACTTGTACCATTATTCAATGGTCAAGCGCACGCGCTCACATGGCAATTAGGAAACAATAAAGCAATGGCACTTGACAACATCCACACGGACGGCGTCGCGAAAATTGAAGTGTCAGATGACTGGGAAGCAAACCCCAAGAAATCCCCGATTCGGCTTCTCGACGCCGACAACGAACTTATTGAAATCGTTGGATCGACCGCGCTTCTTGCAGAGGCTGTTGACCGTGCCGATCATGCTTTGGCAGAGGCGCGAAAGCAAGTTGAAATGATGGCTGAAGTCGCCACCACGGCGCTTTCAATGGTAGATGGACAACTCGCTCAAGAGGTGTTTCAGCAATTTGATACCATTCGTCGTGTTGGTTCACTGACCCCAGAAGGTCAAGAAACGCACCACAAAAAAACAGCCAAGCAGTTAGTTTCACCGGACGCTAAAACCCCCGGCGACGACTGGAAGAACATCGGCTACGGCATTGACCTCGAAGCAGCGTCCATGAGCCGCGACATCAATTTTGAGAACGACTCCAAGGATAGCACGAGCTTTGATGACAATATCGACATCGATATCGTCTAATGTGCCGCTTGGAGCAACAACATATTTATATTTTTTATCATTTCCCCTACCGGTACCTAGGTAGTAACGTAGTAGTAGACAATCAAAACACAACTTATCACACATCACAACGAAGCCTCACTCGCTGACGATCGAGCGACGCGGTACATGCTTAGCCAATACAACAGGCTGAGTGGAACGCCGTCATCGTCGTATACATCATCGTCGTATACGTCGTCGACGTCTTCCTCGCCGTCGTCGTCGACGAAACGCTACGCTAATTCCCAAGCCGCCACTCGGCGTCTCTGGCGAAGTCATCGACACAGAACGCGCGCTAACCGCACGTACACCACGTGCGCCATGAGTAAGGATGATGTTTGTGCTGTGAGCGACCCCGCCGGTGCTGTACCGAGACGTGATCGCGATCGTTTCGTCGTACACACCCTCGGTGGACACAAGATTGAAGGTATATCCATAGGCGGTCAAGAGACGTCCATCATATTACCCTCGCTGAAAATCGCGTTTGACAGCGGACGGTGTCCACAACGATGCGTGTACGCGGATGTGATGTGCTTAAGCCATACGCACATGGATCACGTGGGAGGGGCGGGCATGTACGTGGCCACGAGGAGTTTGTTGAGTCTCGCGCCTCCGACCATTTTACTGCCGCGCGAGCGCGTCGACGCGTTTGGGGCATTCATAGCGAGCCTTCGCGTGTTGGATGACAGTGATCTAAATCACAGTGCAATAGGGATTATTCCTGGTGAACGGTTTAAGATGAGTAAGTTGTTTGAAATTGCTCCTTTTGCGACGACGCATCCCGTGCCGAGTCAGGGATACTTGGTGTATGGCACAAAGAACAAATTAAAGGCAAAGTATGCCGGACTAGACGGCCAAGAAATCAAGCTACTGCGCGATAATGGCGAAGAAATTTCGGATAAAATAGAAGTTCCTGAAGTTGCATTCACGGGGGATACGACTGGAGACTGGGTGGACAATCCCGCAAACGCCGACGCGCTAAAAGCGAAATTGTTAATTATGGAGTGCACGTTTGTCGATGACTCGGTGAGTAAAGAGGACGCGGCGTCGTTTGGGCATACGCATATCGATGATATCGTCGCCAGAGCGCACAAATTTAAAAACGAAGCTATACTGCTTATTCATTTCTCTGCGAGATATAAAGCCGAGCAAGTGCAAGACGCTTTGAAAGAGCGACTACCACCGACTTTGTACAACCGTTGCACACCCCTTCTTGTTGGTTATGATTAGTTTCATTAGCACAAACGATTCATTTTATTCAATATATTGCTACTTGCTTACCGGTAGATTCATTTCTTCGTCTTAGACTTTGCCGGAGTCTTTGCCTTCGTAGACGTCTTGGCCTTGGCAGGCGCCTTTGATTCGGGCGCCGCTCGGAAAAACTTTTCACTCCAAGCTTCGGCGTCGTTGCCATCCACCAATTTACCAACCGCTCCGTTGATCGATTTTCTGGTTTTTGCGTCTGTATCGGCACGCACGAATGCAGCAACTACTTTTGCGCCATGCCCGTCGACCCAAGTCTTCAAATTATCCTTGATGGCGCCGTTCCAAAACGTCGGAACAAACGATGGATGTTTGATTTCCAACGCCATGCGACGAAGCGTACGAGACGAAAAAAAGTTGGTGTGCAACGGCTCCAGAGGTTCACCCGATTCTTCATCGACTTTTTCGGAAGACATGGACTTTAAAACAGCTTCAGCGATCGCTTCGTACAGTTCGACCATGGTCTCGTCGCCCACGGCCTCAGCAAATACTGCGTCGTTCCCACCGGCGGCGACTTCAAAGATCACATCAGACGCGAGGTTACTACGCAGCATTGATGCTGCGTTGACACTACACGTCGCGATGAGTGACTTACCTAAACCTTGCTTAAACAATTCGCTTCGTCGAACATTTGCAGGCTTCTTGGCGACACCAAAGTCAGGGCCGTCGGCTGGAGCTTCTTCCAAATCGTCGTCGTCATCATCATCATTGGCATCACCATTGAACTCATCGTCTACGACTCCCATATCATCATCGTCGTCGTCGTCACCTTCGTCGGCGTCGTTGTCTTCGTCATCGCTGTCATTGACTTTGCCTGAAGCCTTTTTAGCCTCTTTTTCGGCTCGACCGCCACGCTTGAGCGCTTCGACGGCGTCCTCAGCATCTTGTTTCACCTTTGCGGGATCTGGCACACATTCGAGCAAATGCGGCGGAAAGTATCGCGTGCATCGAGGATTGAGCAAGTGGAGAATTATCCGGCGAGCGTTTTTGTGCATGATGACTTCTTCCAATCCCTCTTGCTTGAGTTCACTCATGATCCCTTTGCTCAACAACTGCGTGTCGTCCACACAATCGAAAAGTGTCGCGATGACACAGTGCGCGTAATCATCCTGAGCAACCCTCCACACTTGTCCTTTTAAAGCTTTAATCACCCCTTTACGTTGCTTCGCACCGGCATAAGATAGCATCAGATTCACTGCCGTTGCGCCATCTTTGGTATGCATCATGCGGAGCAAACCGGCGGCGGCGATGCTACCGGCGGCTTCCGCTTTACTGCTGGGACCACCCACGTCCAAATACTCCGCCAGCACTCGATGGATGATGGATGACGACACCAAGCCCTTTTCGAGCACAGGAATCATACTCATATTGATATGTCGTAGCATACCTTGGCGCTGAGCCACGGGTTTGAGCAATAACGCCTCACGAAGCGTCTTCACGTCGTCGCTGGCTCGGAAGTGCACGTACTCAGGACCATAAAACTCAAAAACCATTCCACGCTTTTCTTTCGCCGCTGCGGGATGATAGAGCGCTTCTAAAATCTGAGAACCAATCGGGTGACGGGCTAATCGTGAAATTTGTCCCTTGACGCATTCAATAAGCGCCGGGAGGTCATTTTTATTGGTGCCATCGATGAGCTTGCGCACTAAAAAGTTGCCGTACAACGACTTGGACAACAAATTCATTTGTGGCTTGACCTCGCTCATGATGCCGTCACACTGTTCGGGAGTACCGTACTTCATCACCGCTTGCACCACACGCGAGCCTTTGTGATTGTTGGCAAGCTCGGGAACCTTGCCGACGCATTTAGCATAAATTGCGTCGCACAACTCTCGTCTGTCATTCTTTGAAACCTTCTTCCCGCGCATGCGTTCCCACATCACCGCCAACTCTTGAACGAGTGCGAAATTCGGCTTACGCAACGCTTTCAGCTCATCGCTCTTAGCTTTTGCTTCCTTACGATTGAGTTGGCTAAAATCCACCTTTTCACGAGGTTTTTCAACGTCGCGTTTGTTCTTCTTGTCCCCGCCGTTCGCACTCATCTTTGTCTTCTTCGCCCCACTAGACTTGGCGTCCGCGCGATCGGCACCACCCGCCGTTTTCTTGCGCTTACCAAGTTTTTTACCGCTCCCTTTACCCCCGTTCTCGCCCTCATTCGCCGCGTACTCGTCGTCGTATTGCCCTTTATCCCCTACGTTAATCAACGCCGCCGCCGCCGGTTTGGGATTAAACTTGGCGCTCCGTCGAGCCTGTCGACGGGCTTTCGCGGCGTTTCCAGACGATTTCAAGTCACGCGCCATGTGACGTGCGTGTGCGCGTGTTTACGCCGCTTCGAGACGACACCACCGTCAGATGTCCAACGTCGATGACGTCGTCGAGTGAGGACGGGACGGTTGCCAGGCGCATGGGTTTAGTGGGCATGAAGACGCGCCTCGAAGACATGGACGTCGAGTCGGCAAAGACAAGTGGCGCGAGAGTCGCTCATGGCTCGTATGCGTTGTGTTACAAAATGTGTAGAGAAGATCATGTGTGACATCCACGTCACTAGTGATTCTTCATAAGGAATTTAATCTTCGTAAATGCGGCATTCGTCGTCATCCGGAGTCGCGTCGCAAAACGCGTCGAGCGCGGCGTTGGTGTTAATTTGCGTGTTAATTGCGGGATCGCTCGCATCGAGCGCCATGACGGATCGCGCGAATTCCTCCTGGTTCACACTTTGTTGCGCGAGCATGAACGCTTGGAACGTACGACGCATGATGTCGCCGCGAGACAGGATGCCGATCAATCTGCCTTGCTCGTCAACCACAGGGAGACGCGCCAAGTTATCGCGCAACATCAATTCCGTGGCGTCAACCAAACGCATGTCCGGCACACACGTCGTCGCATCATGCATCGCCGCAGTCACTTTACTTCCGCTCGCCTTGCTCATGCGTTCTTGTAAATTATGGAACTGACTCCACATCTCCTTGACGTTGCCGTTGTATTCGTCGCAGCGGCCCACTCGAGGAAACATGCCGTCATCCTGCACCGATTTCGTCACCTCCTTCTTCCCCACGCGCGCCATCAAGTCATACTCGCTCACAACCCCGAGCACTTGTCTATCGCCATCCACCACGGGTACGGCTGAAATACGGTTATCCACCAATAACTTCATCGCGTCAAACACGCTCGCGTCTGGGCCTATGCTCAACACGCGAGACGTCATGACGCTCCGTACGACGTCGGCGTTGACAACCTTTTCGATCTCGTCCCACGTCAGACGTTCATCTTCGCTGCTCTGCACCGCCGACACTGCCGTTGCGGTGCTCGATCGACGATGACGCGCCAAAAACGGCGCCGATGATCGCCGAGGATTATGGTGCTGATGATGACGGCGAAGCGGCGCCGCGGCGTTGGCGACAACGACCGCGGATGCGGTAGAACACGGGGCAGTGTGCATGCCTAAACGTGAGTTCTCGCGCGTGCGCTCGCACTCCGCGATCGGCGACTCGAGTGTACCGCGCCGTTGAGTGACGACATGGAGCCCAGGCGCGCGTGGGCTGGGGACGCGTCGCGTCGGGCGCCACGTCATTAACCTCGCGCGTGCGTGCGTGCGTGTAGGAGTTACTATGAAACGGAGAGGTGGAATTATTACACACGTGGAAACATACGAGCACACGCGCGCGCGCGCGAGGCGCGTCGCGGTGCGCTCGTGTTGTGATGCGCGAGGTGTTCAAAAAGCGAAAGCGTCACGCGCGGTCGAAACGCGGGCGCAGTGTTTCATTTACACTGTACCACTCGATACCTGCCCATTTCTCGCCGGTGGCTCTAAAAAGGAGAAGAACCCCTTGTTATCGTTAGCGTCTTCGATGAACAAATCATCAGGGACGCGAGCGGCGCTGTGAGCGCCAATGGCCAACAGCGCCACGCCCATACCGCTAAACAACACCGTTCCGGCGCTCGTGAGCATGAAAATCACAAACGCGCTCAACGCACTCATGCCCATTATAGTTTCACGATGACTCAATTCTCTATCTCCAAGCTTCAACGGTTCTTGACGCACAGAAAACACGTACGCCCACGCCGCGCTCACGCCACCAAACACAACCATGGATGACGGATTGAACAGGATAAACGTCGTCAACACGCACATCATAAAAACCAAGTAATTGATTCGGAAATAATTCAAGTTTTTCTGCATGCGTGACGTCGCATCACCAAACGATAACGGTCTGGCATACGTACTCACATCCAAGATCTCGCTCATCGGCCTTTGTTGTCCGAGCACGTGTTGCGCGCTCTCCTTCACGCGCCCGAGCGCGCCGAGCGCCCCGCCCGTCGTCGTCGTCGTCGCCGCGTCGCTCATCGTCGTCGTCCCTGGTCTACCCCTACGCCTACGCGCACACATAAAAACACGTGCGGGGCATTCGTCGTCAGTCATCGTCGTCGTCGTCGTCGCGTACGCGTACGCGTACGCACACCACCCCCGTAATACTTAATAGTCGTCGTCGTCGTCGTCATCAATCACCCAACGTCGTCATTCCGACAGAGGGGAATGAGATGCGATGGGGCGATGATGCGATGATGCGATGCGATGCGATGCGATGTGTGTGCCAACGTCCGTCCGTCGTCGTCGTCGTCGTCGTCGTCGGTTCTTCAACCACACCTCGTGTGTAGCCTCGCGTTCCACGTACCGTCGTCGTCGTCGTCGTCGTCGTCGTGTGTCGTCGTCGTGAGGTGTATCCACAAACGGCGCGTGGTCGTGTACATGGCTTAAACCCTAAGGGTTTAGTCGGAACG